>WBZX01000107.1_pt1 | contig 75838 bp, 86 predicted proteins | sample 5204211 | NCBI WGS metagenome assembly WBZX01 (sample SAMN12344362, study PRJNA552823) | activated sludge metagenome | biome: Activated sludge suspended growth; feature: Nitrification reactor; material: Wastewater; isolation source: activated sludge from nitrification reactor of wastewater... | reverse complement strand
GGCCCAGTCGCCGACCTCGACGTGGCCGGCGAGCGAGGCGTTGTTGGCGAAGATGACGCGGTCGCCCACCACGCAGTCGTGCGCGATGTGCACGTAGGCCATGATCCAGTTGTGGCTGCCGATGGTCGTGACGCCGCGGTCCTGCACGGTGCCGGTGTTGAAGGTGCAGAATTCGCGGATGACGTTGTCGTCGCCGATTTCGAGGCGCGTCGGCTCGCCGGCGTATTTCTTGTCCTGCGGCACCTCGCCCAGCGAGACGAAGTGGAAGATCTTGTTGCGCGCACCGATGCGGGTATGCCCGGTGACGACGGCATGCGCGCCGACCGTGGTGCCGGCACCGATCTCGACGTGCTCGCCGATGATCGTGTAGGGGCCGATCTCGACGTCGTCGGCGAGCCGCGCGCCCGGCGCGACGATCGCGGTGGGATGGACGATCGCCATGTTCAGGGCTTGTCGCGCAGCGTGGCCATGAGTTCGGCCTCGGCCGCCATGACCCCGTCGACTTCGGCCCGTCCCTTGTATTTCCAGATGCCGCGCATCTCGCGCACGATCTCGATCTTGAGCACGAGCTGGTCGCCCGGCTTGACGGGCTTCTTGAAGCGCGCGCCGTCGATGCCGGCAAAATAGACCACGCCGATCTGCTCCGGCGTGTAGCCCTTGGTCTTGAACGACAGCAGCGCCGCGGCCTGCGCCATGGCCTCCAGGATCAGCACGCCGGGCATCACCGGCGCGCCCGGGAAATGGCCGGGGAAGAACGGTTCGTTGATGGTGACGTTCTTGATCGCGGTGACGGTCTTGCCGAGCTCCATCTCGACGACCCTGTCGACCAGAAGGAAGGGATAGCGGTGCGGCAGGAACAGCATCACTTCTTCGATTTCCATGGAGGTGCTCATGACTTGTCTTCCAGTTCTCCGATTTTCTTTTCGAGTTCCTTCACGCGCTTGACCAGCTTGTCGAGGTTGCGCATGTGGACCGCGTTCTTCTGCCATACCTCGTGCTCCGAGAACGGCAGCGCCGAGGTGTAGGTGCCTGCCCTGGGCAGCGATTTGGTGATGAGGGTGTTGGTCGAGATGCGCGTGCCGTCGGCGATCTCGATATGGCCGAAGATCATGGCCGCGCCGCCGATGGTGCAGTGCCGCCCGATCTTTGCGCTGCCGGCGATGCCGGTGCAGGCGGCGATGGCGGAGTGCGCGCCGATGACGACGTTGTGCGCCACCTGGATCAGGTTGTCGAGCTTGACGCCGTCCTCGATCACCGTGTCCTCCAGCGCGCCGCGGTCGATGGTGGTGCAGGCGCCGATCTCGACGTCGTTGCCGACGCGTACGCGGCCGATCTGCGGAATCTTCTCCCAGGCGCCCTCGCTGGGGGCAAAGCCGAAACCGTCGGAGCCGATCACGCAGCCGGAATGCAGGATCGCGCGATCGCCGATCTCGCAGCGATGGTAGACGGTGACATTGGCATGCAGCAGGCAGTCCTCGCCGATGCGGGCGCCCTCGCCCACCACGCAGTTGGCGCCGACGGCAGTACGGGCGCCGATCGTCGCGCCGGCCCCGATCACGGCGCCGGGCCCGATGCTGGCATCGGGCGCCACAACGGCGTCGGGCGCGACGGTCGCCGACGCGTGGACGCCGACGGGCGGACGCGGCACCGGATTCAGCAGCGCGGAGACGCGGGCAAAATACAGGTAGGGATGGGGCGTGAGGATGCGCGGCAGATCGCTGGCATCGCGGGCATCCGGCGGCAGGATCACCGCGCCGGCACGGGTGCCGGCAAGCTGCGCGAGGTATTTGCTCTGGGCGACGAAGCCGATTTCATCCGGCGTCGCCCGGTCGAGCGGCGCCACCTGCACGATGCGGCGCGCGCCGTCGCCCACGAGTTCGCCGCCGAAGCGGGCCACCAGCTCTGCAAGCGTCGCGGACATGCCGGAACCGGGATTGCCTGCGCGCCGCGGTTTACTTGCCGCCCAGGGCCTTCATCACCCGGTCGGTGATGTCGCTCTTCGGATCGACGTAGACCGCCTGCTCGACGATGAGGTCGAACTTCTCGGCCTTGGCGATATCCTGGATGGCCTTGCGCGCGCGGTCCTGGATCTGGCCCAGTTCCTCGTTGCGGCGCAGGTTGAGATCCTCGCGGAATTCGCGGCCCTGGCGCTGCAGGTCGCGATTGAGGTTGCCCAGGTCGCGTTCCTTGGCCTTGCGGTCGCTGTCCGACATGGTCACGCCGTCCTTGTCGAGTTGTGCCTGCAGGTCGCGCGCCTGCTTGGCCAGCTTCTGCAGTTCCTGGTCGCGGCCGGCAAACTCCTTCTCGAGCTTCTTCTGGGCGGCGACCGACAGGGGCGCCTCGCGCAGCAGACGCTCGGTGTTGACGAAGCCGATCTTGGTATCGGCGGCGGTTGCCGCGGCGGAAGCCAGCAGCAGCGCAAAGGTAAGAGCGAACTTCTTGCACATCATGTCCATACTCCGTTGAGCCCTCTCAGAACACGTTGCCGAGGGTGAATTGGAAAATTTCTTCCTTGTCGCCGTCCTTGCTGACCAGGGGCTGCGCGAGGCTGAATTTGAGGGGGCCGAGCGGCGACACCCACAGCACGGCCAGACCCGCCGAGTAGCGCAGATCGCCGAAGGCGAATTTCGCGTAGCGGCCCTGGTCGTCGTACGGTCCGAATGCCGCGCCCCCGTCGACGAAGGCCGACATGCGCAGCGACTGGTCATCCTTGAGTCCGGGCAAGGGGAAGAAGAGTTCCACGTTGCCGACGACGCGCTTGTCGCCGCCCAGGGCGTCGCCTGCCGAGTCCTTGGGTCCCAGCGTGCCGTTCTGGAAGCCGCGTACCGAACTGTTGCCGCCCGCATAGAAGTTCTTGAAGAAGGGCAAGGGCTTGTCGGCGAGACCGCCGCCGATACCGACCTCGCCGTTGAGCATGAGCGTGAAGTCCCTGCCCAGCGGGAAATACTGCTGGTGCTGCAGCGAAAGCTTGTAGTACTGCAGGCTGCCGAGCGGGGTGCCGATTTCGGCCGACACGCGCTGCATCATGCCCTTGGTGGGGAACAGGTAGCTGTTGCGGGTATCGCGCGACCAGCTGGTATCGAAACGCACCGTGTCGTTTTGTTCGCCGAAGACGTTGACGAAATTGACGTACTGGATGGGGCTGGTCGGTGTCGTCGTCACCGAGGTCTGCTCGTAGGTCAGGCCGAAGGAGATGAAATCGCGTTCGTTGACCGGCAGGCCGAAACGCATGCCGGCGCCCAGGGTGGAGGTCTTGTAGTCGCCGACGTTGTCGAGCGACGTGGCGTCGACGTCGCGTCGATAGATGTCGTAGCCGAGGCTGACGCCGTCGAGGGTGTAGTACGGGTTGGTGAACGACAGCGCGTAGACCGTGTTCACGCTGCCCGAGTTGATCTGCGCGGTCAGGCGGTTGCCGGTGCCGAACACGTTGCTCTGCGACACCGAACCGGACAGCACCAGGCCTTCCGACGAGGAGAAGCCCGCGCCCAGCATGACGTTGCCGGTGGATTTCTCGGCGACGCTGACGTTGACGTCGACCTGGTCGGTGGTGCCGGATACCGCAGGGGTCTCGATGTTGACCTCGTTGAAGAAACCGAGGCGGTTGAGGCGGTCGCGCGAGAGATTGATCTTCTCGGCATCGTAGTAGGCGCCTTCCATCTGGCGGACTTCGCGACGCACCACCTCGTCGCGCGTCTTGGTGTTGCCGGCCACGTTGACCCGGTTGACGTAGACCCGGCGGCCCGGATCGACGAACAGGGTGAAGGCGACGGTGTGCTTGTCCCTGTCGAGTTCGGGCACGGCGTTGACGTTGGCGAAGGCGTAGCCGTCGTTGCCGAGCCGCTCGCCGATCTTCTTGGTCGTATCGGTCAGGTGATCGCGCTGGAAGACCTCGCCGGGCTTGATCGTGATGAGCTTGGTCAGTTCGGCTTCGGGCACCAGCGTCTGGCCGGCCAGCTTGACGTCGGACACCTTGTACTGCGGACCCTCGGTCACGTTGACGGTGATGTAGATACCCTGCTTGTCGGGCGAGATCGACACCTGGGTGGAGTCGACGTTGAATTCGATGTAGCCGCGGTTGAGGTAGTACGAACGCAGCGCCTCGATGTCGCCGGAGAGGCGCGACTTGGAATACTGGTCGTTCTTGGTGTACCAGGTCAGCCAGCCGGGCGTGGTCGAGCTGAACTGCTTGAGCAGTTCCTTTTCCGTGAACGCCCGGTTGCCGACGATGTTGATCTGCTGGATCTTGGCGCTCTCGCCCTCGACGACGTCGAACTGCACGGCGACGCGGTTGCGTTCGAGCGGGGTCAGGGTCGACTTGATCTGTACCGCGTACTTGCCGCGGTTGAAATACTGGCGCTGCAGTTCCTGCTCGGCCTTGTCGAGCAGCGAACGGTCGAGCACACGGCCCTCGGCCAGGCCGGTCTGCTGGAGGCCCTTCTTCAGGTCGTCCTCGGAGAATTCCTTGATGCCGTTGAGCGTGATCTTGGCGATCGACGGCCGTTCCTCGACGGTGACGATGAGCACGTCGTCGCGCGCTTCCAGGCGGACATCCTTGAAGAAACCGGTGGCGTAGAGCGCCTTGATCGCCGCCGCCGTCTTCTCGTCGGTCATCGTCTCGCCCACCTTCACCGGCAGGTAGCTGAAGACGGTGCCGGCTTCGGTCCGCTGGATGCCTTCGACCCGGATGTCCTTGACCACGAAGGGCTCCGCGGCGAACGCGCTCTGCGCGGCGAACGCAGCGGCAAGGGCAAGCGTGAGGCGATTGGACGTCATATCGAGTTTTTATCCGCTTATCAGGCGCTGCAAATCATTGAAGAGGGCGAACGACATGAGGAGCAGCAGAAGCATCATGCCGACGCGGGCGCCGATTTCCATGGTGCGTTCGGACACCGGCCGGCCGGTTAAAACTTCGGCAACATAATACATGAGGTGTCCCCCATCCAACAGCGGCACCGGCAGCAGGTTGAGCACGCCCAGGCTCACGCTGACCAGCGCGAGAAAGCCGACGAAACTGATCCAGCCGAGCGAGGCGCTCTGCCCGGCATAGTCGGCAATGGTCAACGGGCCGGACAGGTTTTTCCAGGATACCTGCCCCAGCACCATGCGCCCCATCATCTCGAGCGTGAACACGCTCATTTCCCAGGTTCTGGCGGCGCCGCGCCACAGGGCCTCGACGGGGCCGTAGCGCACCTCGGTCATCATCCCGTCCAGCACGCGCTCGTCGACCTTCGGACCGGCGCCGATCCTGCCGATCGGCTTGCCGCCCTCGTCGACCCTGTCCGGCGTCACCTCGATGCGCCGGGTCTCGCCCCCGCGCTCGATGTCGATGCGCATGCGCTTGCCGGGATGCGCGCGGACGATCTGCACCCAGTCCTGCCAGCTGGCGACGGCGACGCCGTCGGCCGCGACCATCCGGTCGCCCGCCAGGAAGCCGGCGCGCGCGGCCGCGCCGCCCGGCAGCACGCTGCCGATCACGGGATCGATGTCCGGGTCGTAGCGCACGATGCCGAGCGGACGCAGCGTATCGGCCTCTTCCAGATTGTCGGTATCGAGCGGCACCGCCTGCAACTGCAGGCTGCGCCCGTCGGACAGGTCGAGCTCGAGCGGATCGCCCGCCACGCCGGCACGCAACAGGGCGAGCCGCAGGTCGCCGAAGGAAGGGGTGTCGACGCCGTTCACACGCACGATCTCGTCGCCCGCCACCAGGCCGGCCTGTGCCGCCGCGGTGCCGGCCGGCGGCGTGCCGACCATGGGTTTCAGCGCCGGCAGGCCGTGCACCAGCAGTGCCCAGTAGAACAGGATCGCCAGCAGGAAATTGGCTGCCGGGCCGGCCGCGACGATGGCGATCCGGCGCCACACGGTCGCGCGATTGAAGGCGCGGTGCGCCTCGGCCGCGGGCACCTCGCCCTCGCGTTCGTCGAGCATCTTCACGTAGCCGCCGAAGGGCAGGATGGACAGGGTCCATTCGGTCCGGTCCCTGCCCAGGCGCCGGCTGAACAGCGGCCGCCCGAAACCGACCGAGAACCGCAGCACCTTCACGCCGGCCAGGCGTGCAGCGAGGTAGTGCCCGTACTCGTGCACCACGACCAGGATGCCGATGGCGACGAGAAACCAGACGGCGGTGTGCAGAAAGCTCATGCGGGCGTACGTTCCAGGTAGTCGCTGGCGACGCGACGCGCCAGCCGGTCGGCTTCGAGCAGGTCGTCGAGCGTGTCGGCGTCGCCGCCGGCCAGCCTGTCCAGTGCGTGGGCAATGCTGGCCGCGATGGCATTGAACGCCACCGCGCCGTCGAGGAAACGGGCGACCGCGACCTCGTTGGCGGCATTCAGTACCGCGGCCGCATTGCCGCCGGCGGCGAGCGCATCGAACGCCAGCTGCAGGCAGGGGAAGCGCGCCGTGTCCGGCGCCTCGAAACTCAGTTGCCGGCCCATGAGTTCGAGCGCCGCCACCCCGGCCTCGATGCGCTCGGGAAAGCCCAGCGCGTAGGCGATGGGCGTGCGCATGTCGGGCGTGCCCATCTGCGCGATGACCGAGCCGTCGGCGTATTCGACCATGGAGTGCACGATGCTCTGCGGGTGCACCACGACCTTGATCTGATCCGGACGCGCGTTGAACAGCCAGCGCGCCTCGATCACTTCGAGGCCCTTGTTCATCAGGCTCGCCGAATCGACCGAGATTTTCCTGCCCATCACCCAGTTGGGATGGGCGACGGCCTGCGCCGGCGTCGCCGCCGCGATGGCTTCCGCCGACAGGGTGCGGAACGGCCCGCCCGAAGCGGTCAGCCACAGCGCCCTGACGCCGGCGGCCTGGAAGTCGCCGCGAAAATCGCGCGGCAGCGACTGGAAGATCGCGTTGTGCTCGGAGTCGATGGGCAGAAGTTCGGCGCCGCTGGCCGCGATCGCGTCCATGAAGAGCTGGCCGGAAACGACCAGGGTTTCCTTGTTCGCCAGCAGGATGCGCTTGCCGGCGCGCGCGGCGGCCAGCGTGGCCGGCAGGCCGGCGGCGCCGACGATGGCGGCCATCACGGTATCGACTTCCGGTGCCGTGGCAACCGCGGTGAGCGCGTCGGCCCCCGCGCGCACCTCGGTTGCGATGCCTTCCGCCCGGAGCCGGGCATGCAGGGCATCGGCCGCGGCGGGCTCGTTCATCACGGCAATGCGCGGACGATGCAGGCGGCACTGTTCGACCATGCGCTCGACCTGGGTCGCGCCGGTCAGCGCGAAGACCTCGAAGCGCCCCGGATGGCGCGCCACCACGTCGAGCGTGTTGACGCCGATGGTGCCGGTGGCCCCGAGGACGGTCAGCACGCGCGGCTTCATCCTGCGTGCTCCAGCCACAGCAGGATGCCGGCCGCCACCGGCAGGGTCGAGGTCAGCGCGTCGACGCGGTCCAGCACGCCGCCATGACCGGGCAGCATGTCGCCGCTGTCCTTCATGCCCGACAGACGCTTGATCCAGGATTCGAACAGGTCGCCGAGCACCGACAGGTAGAAGAGTCCGGCGACGACGGCCAGCAGGGCCGGGGCCGGCAGGCCGGCGACGGCGCTGACGGCAGCCGCGTAGACCGCGAGCGCGACGAAGGCACCGGCCACGCCTTCCCAGGTCTTGCCCGGGCTGATCGCCGGCGCGAGCTTGTGGCGCCCGAAGTGGCGGCCGGAAAAATAGGCGGCGGTGTCGGCAATCCACACGATGCCGGCCACGCCCAGCAGGACGAAGGGACCGCGCGCCTGCAGGTAGACCAGCGCGGCCCAGGTCGGCAGCAGCAGCACGACGCCGACGGCGGCACGCAGGGCCGGATGCGCGCCCCGCCAGCCTCCCAGCAGCCACAGCGGCGCGATCGCCAGCCAGAACACGGCCGCGAGCACGAAAAGTCCCATCCGGAATGCGGGCCAGTCCGCCGGCAGCATGACCGGCAGCATCAGCGCGCTGGCGGCAAGCAGGACAGCGTATATGCGCGCGGACACTGCCGGAAAGGCGCTGAGGCGCGCCCATTCGAAGGCTGCCAGGCCGAGCACGCCGGCGATCAGGGCCTGCCACAGCCAGGCGGGTGCCCACACGGCGGGCAGAAACACGGCCAGCAGCAGCGTCGCGGTGAGCACCCGGCGAGCGGTCGGCGTCATGCGTGCAGGCCTCGCGCGCGCATCACGATGCCGATTGCACCTGCTCGCTGGTCCGGCCGAAGCGCCGCTCGCGGGTGCGGTAGGAGGCGATCGCCGCATCGAGCTGCCTGGCGTCGAAATCGGGCCACAGCGCGTCGGTGAAATAGAGTTCGGTGTAGGCAAGCTGCCACAGCAGGAAATTGCTGATGCGCTGCTCGCCGCCCGTGCGGATGAAAAGATCGGGCTCCGGCTCTCCGGCCATCGACAGTTGCCCGGCCAGGGCGGCCTCGTCGATGTCGTCCGCGGCGACGCCCGCGGCCAGCAGTTTCTTCATGGCCTGGACGATGTCCCAGCGGCCGCCGTAGTTGGCGGCGACCGTGAAGGTCAGCCGGGTGTTGTCGCGGGTCAGCGCCTCGGCGTCGCGGATCAGCGTCTGGATGCGTTCGGTGAAACCGGAGAGGTCGCCGATGACGCGAAAGCGGATGCCGTTCTCGTGCAGCTTGGCGACCTCGTTCTCCAGGGCGCGCATGAAGAGTTCCATCAGCAGCGTGACTTCTTCCTGCGGACGCCGCCAGTTTTCCGAACTGAAGGCGAACACGGTGAGATGCTGGATGCCGCGTTCGGCGCAGGCGCGAATGACGCCGCGCAGCGCTTCGACGCCCTTGCGATGGCCGGCCACGCGCGGCATCAGCCGGCGCTTGGCCCAGCGGCCGTTGCCGTCCATGATGATGGCGACGTGGCGGGGAACGTCGCCCGCCGACGATTTGGAATGGCTCGACACGCGCGTTCCGCTCAAACCGCGAGCAGATCCTTTTCTTTCTCGGCCAGCATCTTGTCGATTTCGCCGATGTACCTGTCGGTCAGCTTCTGCACCTCGTCCTGGGTACGGCGCTCCTCGTCCTCGGTCGCGGTCTTGGCCTTGACCATCTCCTTCAGCGCCGTGTTGGCGTCGCGGCGGATGTTGCGCATCGCCACGCGCGCATTCTCGGCTTCGCCGCGCACGACCTTGATGAGTTCCTTGCGACGTTCTTCGGTGAGCGCCGGCATCGGCACCCGGATCGTGTCGCCGTGGGTGGCCGGGTTCAGCCCCAGGTCGGCGTCGCGGATGGCCTTCTCGACCTTGCCGATCATGTTCTTTTCCCACGGCTGCACGTTCAGCGTGCGCGCGTCCGCCAGACCGACGTTCGCCACCTGCGGCACCGGCGTCGGGTTGCCGTAGTAGTCGACCATCACGTGATCGAGGATGCCGGCGTGGGCGCGGCCGGTGCGCACCTTGGCGAGATCGTTCTTCAGCGCCTCCAGCGACTTGGTCATCTTCTGGGTCGTGGACTGCTTGATGTCGGCAATGCTGGTTTCAGCCATGTTCACTCCTCAGTTCAGGGTCACCCGCGTGCCCTCGTCCTCGCCCAGTACCACGCGCTTGAGCGCGCCCGGCTTGAAGACGTTGAACACGACGAGCGGCAGTTTCTGCTCGCGGCACAGGGCAAAGGCGGCGGTATCGAGCACGCCCAGGTTGCGGGCGATCGCCTCGTCGAAGCTCAGGCGCTCGTAACGCTGCGCCGAGGGGTCCTTCTTGGGATCGGCGGTATACACGCCGTCGACCTTGGTTCCCTTCAGCAGCAGGTCGGCATCGATCTCGGCCGCACGCAGCGCGGCCGCGGTGTCGGTGGTGAAGAAGGGGTTGCCGGTGCCGCCGCCGAAAATGACGACGCAACCGGCCTCCAGTTCGCGCACCGCCGCGTCGCGTTCGAAGGCCTCGCCCACGTGGGAAATCTGCACCGCCGTCTGCACGCGCGCCTTGACGCCCGCCTGCAGCAGGGCATCCTTCAGCGCCAGCGCATTCATGACGGTGGCGAGCATGCCCATGGAATCGGCGGTGGCACGGTTCATGCCCGACAGGGCGCCCGTCGCGCCGCGAAACAGGTTGCCGCCGCCGACCACGATGCCGATCTGCACACCCAGGGCCGCCACTTCGCGGATCTGGGCGACGAAACCGGCCATGGTGTCGGCGTGATAGCCGAAGCTGTCCGGCCCCATCAGGGCCTCGCCGGAAAGCTTCAGCAGGATGCGTCGCGACCGCGTCATACCGGAGGCAGGGCCCATGCAGGTCAGACCTGGGCGGCTGCCGCCACTTCAGCGGCGAAGTCGGACACTTTCTTCTCGATGCCCTCGCCCACCACGTACATGGTGAAGCCGTGGCACTGCGAGTTCTTCGACTTCAGCACCTGTTCGACGGTCTGCTTGTCGTCCTTGACGAAGGGCTGCGACAGCAGGGTGACTTCCTTGAGGAATTTCTGCACCGTGCCTTCGGCGATCTTCTCCAGCATGGCTTCCGGCTTGCCGGCTTCCTTGGCCTTCTCGATGGCAACGCGACGCTCGGTGTCGATCAGGTCCTGCGACACGCCGGAGGCGTCCAGCGACTTCGGCTTGGAGGCGGCGATGTGCATGGCGATGTCCTTGGCGATCGCCTCGTCGCCGGAGACGTCGACCAGCACGCCGATCTTGTTGCCGTGGATGTAGCTGGCGAACTTGCCGGTGGCGTTCATGCGCACGAAGCGGCGCACCGACATGTTCTCGCCGATCTTGCCGACCAGTTCGGTGCGGAAGGCCTCGACCGTGGTGCCGCGGTAGGGCATGGCGGACAGCGCGGCCACGTCGGCCGGCGCGTCGGCGAGCACCATTTCGGCCAGCGCGTTGGTCAGGGCGAGGAAGTCGTCGTTCTTGGCGACGAAGTCGGTTTCGCAGTTCATTTCCACCATGGCGGCGGACTTGCCGTCGGCGGCGATCGCGATCGTCACCACGCCTTCGGCGGCGACGCGGCCGGCGCTCTTGGCCGCCTTGTTGCCGAAGCGCACGCGCAGGATTTCCTCGGCTTTCTGCATGTCGCCGCCGGCTTCGGACAGCGCCTTCTTGCAGTCCATCATCGGTGCGTCGGTTTTCTCGCGCAGGTCCTTGACCATGCTTGCAGTGATTTCAGCCATTTCCTACTCCTAACAGTTCAGTTCAAACCAGCGATTCAATATGGAAAGAGGGGCACACGCCCCTCCTCGAATACGTCGCCGGGAGGGACTCCCGGCGATGCGGCAAGCCATCGCGCTTATTCGGCGGCGACGCTGCCCTCTTCCTCGATCTCGACGAATTCCTCGCCGCCGACGATCTCGCTGATCACCTGGGCGCGGCCTTCCAGCACTGCGTCGGCCATGCCGCGCGCATACAGGCGGATGGCACGTGCGGAGTCGTCGTTGCCGGGGATGACGTAGTCCACGCCGTCCGGGCTGTTGTTGGTGTCCACCACGCCGATGACCGGGATGCCCAGCTTCTTGGCCTCGGTGACGGTCCCCTTCTGATAGCCCACGTCGATGATGAAGATCGCGTCGGGCAGGCCGCCCATTTCGCGGATGCCGCCCAGGCTGCGGTTGAGCTTGTCGACTTCGCGCTGGACCGTGAGGATTTCCTTCTTGGACAGGCGGCCGGGTTCGGCGATCTGGGCCTCGAGGTCGTTCAGGCGCTTGATCGACTGCTTGACCGTCTTGAAGTTGGTCAGCATGCCGCCGAGCCAGCGGTTGTCGACGAAGGGCATGCCGGCGCGCAGGGCTTCCTCGCGCACGATGTCACGGGCGGCACGCTTGGTGCCGACGAACAGCACGGTGCCCTTGTTGGCGGCGAGCTGGCGCACGAATTTCTGCGCCCCCTGGAACATCGGGAGCGACTTTTCCAGGTTGACGATGTGGATCTTGTTGCGATGGCCGAAAATGAAGGGGGCCATCTTGGGGTTCCAGAAGCGGGTCTGGTGGCCGAAATGGACACCGGCTTCCAGCATTTGACGCATGGTGACGGACATGAAAGTCTCCTAAAGGGTTGAGCCTCCACCCGCCAGCAGCCGCGCGCCGTGCGTTCTGCGCGCCGCCACCCTTTAATGACAGGTGTGCGAATTTGTCCGAACCATTTCGGACAGCCCGCGATTGTAATCCGGAATCGGACCCTTTTCAAGGCGCGGCACGCCGGCGCCGGCAGCGCTTGCCCGGCGTCCCGCAGGGGATAGAATGCCAGTTCAGGCCTCATCCGAATCCGCAACTCATGACCGTTTCCATCAAGACCGGCGCCGACGTCGAAGGCATGCGCATCGCCGGACGTCTCGCTTCCGAAGTGCTGGACTACATCACGCCCCATGTCCAGCCGGGCGTGACCACCGGCGAGCTCGATCGCCTCTGCCACGACTACATGGTCAAGGTGCAGGGCACGATCCCGGCCCCGCTGAACTACGCCCCTTCCGGCCACATCCCGTACCCGAAGTCGATCTGCACCTCGGTCAACAACCAGGTCTGCCACGGCGTGCCGGGCGACAAGGTGCTGAAGAACGGCGACATCGTAAACCTCGACATCACCGTCATCAAGGACGGCTGGCACGGCGACACCAGCCGCATGTTCGCGGTAGGCGAAGCCTCGGTCCAGGCCAGACGGCTGATGCAGGTCACCTACGAGGCCATGTGGGTAGGCATCGCCCGCGTCAAGCCCGGCGTGCGTCTTGGCGACATCGGCCACGCCATCCAGCATTTTGCGGAAAATCACGGCTACAGCGTGGTGCGCGAGTTCTGCGGCCACGGCATCGGCCGCAATTTCCACGAGGATCCGCAGGTACTGCACTATGGGAAGCCCGGCACCGGCCTCGTGCTCGAAGCCGGCATGACCTTCACCATCGAACCCATGATCAACGCCGGCAAGCGCGACATCCGCCAGATGCCCGACGGCTGGACCATCGTGACCAAGGACCGCAGCCTGTCGGCGCAGTGGGAACATACCGTCCTGGTGACCGAAGGCGGCTACGAAGTCCTGACCGTCTCGACCGGCAGCCCGGCCGTCCCCGACCGCATCCGCCAGGCTGCGTGAACGCCCCGCCCGTCGCCGACCTGCGCGACCGCCTCAAGTCGGGGCGTGCGGCGCTGGCCGCGGCCTGGCAGACGCGTCCCGCCGCGTCACGCTACCTGGCCCGCCACGCCGCCCTGGTCGATGACGTGCTGGCGAGCCTGTGCGTACGCCTGGCGCTGCCGGACAGCGTCTGCCTGGCGGCGGTCGGCGGCTACGGCCGCGGCGAGCTGTTTCCCGGTTCCGACGTCGACGTGCTGCTGATCCTGGCGCACGAACCCGAAGCCGCCGAGCAGGCTGCGCTGGAAAGCTGGGTACGCGCCTGCTGGGACGTCGGTCTGGAGATCGGGCACAGCGTGCGCACCGTCGACACCTGCATGCGCGAGGCCGACGCCGACATCACCGTGGAAACCAACCTGCTGGAAGCCCGCTATCTGTGGGGCCGGCAGGCGCTGTACGCGGAATTCGAACGCCGCTTCCGCACGCGCTTCGACCCGCAGCGCTTCTTCGACGGCAAGCTTGCCGAGCAGGAGGCCCGCCACGCGCGCTACGACGACAGCGCCTACAAGCTCGAACCGAACCTGAAGGACAGCCCGGGCGGTCTGCGCGACCTGCACACCATCCACTGGCTGGCGCAGGCCTGCGACATCGGCGGCGGCTGGAGCGGCATCGCGCGGGCCGGCCTCCTCACCGACGCCGAGGCCCGGCGCATCGCGCGCGAGGAGCGCACGCTCGCCACGCTGCGCATCCACCTGCATCTGCTGGCCCGGCGCCGCGACGACCGCCTGGCCTTCGACTACCAGACCGAACTCGCCGCCCGCCTCGGGCTTGCCGCCACCGCGCACAAGCGCGCGGGCGAACGCCTGATGCAGGATTACTACCGCGCCGCCAAGCTCATCCAGCGCGCCAACGACATCCTGATCCAGTCGCTGCGCGTCCGCCTGTTCCCGGTCATGGCGCCGCCCGTCGTGCTCGACGGCGACTTCCAGCTGCGCGGCGGCCTGCTCGAGATGCGCGAGCCCGATCTGTTCGAGCGCCGGCCGGAAGCGCTGCTGCGCGTGTTCGTCGTCCATGCCCAGCACACCGACCTGGCCGGCTTCGAACCCGCCACCCTGCGCGCGCTGTGGCGCGGCAGCACCCGCATCGACGCCGCCTTCCGTGCCAGCCCGGCTCACCGCGCGCTGTTCATGTCGCTGCTGCGGCAGCCGCTCGGCATCACCCGCGCGCTGCGCGCGATGCACCGCTACGGCCTGCTCGGTCGCTACATCCCGGCCTTCGGCCGCATCGTCGGACAGATGCAGCACGACCTCTTCCACATCTACACCGTGGACGAGCACATCCTCACCGTATTGCGCAACGTGCGCCGGCTCACCGTACCCCAGCTCGCCCACGAACTGCCGCTGGCCAGCCGCCTGATCGCGGATTTCGAGAAGCCCGAGCTGCTCTATCTGGCCGCCCTGTTCCACGACATCGCCAAGGGACGCGGCGGCGACCACTCCGACCTCGGCGCCGTCGACGCCCGACGCTTCTGCAGGCAACACGGGCTCGCGCGCGAGGACGGCGAGCTGGTCGCCTGGCTGGTGGAGATGCATCTCGTCATGTCGCGCACCGCGCAGAAAGAGGACATCAGCGACCCCGAAGTCATCGCGGCGTTTGCCGGAAGGATGGGCGACGGGCGCCATCTCGTCGCCCTTTACCTGCTCACCGTCGCCGACATCCGCGGCACCAGCCCCAAGGTATGGAATGCCTGGAAGGGCAAGCTGCTGGAAGATCTCTATCGCGCCACGCGCGCCAAGCTCGACGGCGAAAGCGACGGCGAAACGGACGTGCCGGCCCGACAGGCGGAAGCCCGCGTCAATCTCGCACTCTACGGCCTGCCGGCGGATGCGGCCGACACATTATGGAAGCATCTCGACCTCCGCTACTTCGCCCGCTACGACGCGCGCGACCTGGCCTGGCAGGCACGCATGCTCTGGCGCCGCGCGGAAAGCCCCGACCCGGTGGTGCGCGCCCGCCTCTCGCCGGCCGGCGAGGGCATCCAGGTGCTGGTCTATGCGCCCGACCGGGCCGACATCTTCGCCCGCATCTGCGGTTTTTTCGCGCGCATCCAGTACACCATCCTCGAGGCGAAGATCCACACCACACAGCACGGCTACGCGCTGGACAGCTTCCAGGTCATGGACCTGGCCAATCGCGGCATCCACTACCGGGATTTCCTCGCCTTCGTGGAGCACGAACTCGCCCGCGACCTCGATCCGGCGCAAACCATCCAGCCGCCTCCCCGCGGCCGGCTGTCGCGCCATCAGCGCCACCACCCCTACCCGACCACGGTGCGCATGGAGGCGGATGCCTCCGGTCGCGGCTACCGGCTGTCGATCACCTGCGCGGACCGCGGCGGCCTGCTGTTCGCCATGGCCGACGTGCTGATGCGGCACGCGATCGGCGTCTATGCGGCCAAGATCGACACGCTGGGCGAGCGGGTCGAGGACACTTTCCTGATTCGGGGGGATTGTCTGGCTTCGGCAGACTGCAGGAGTCGACTCGAACACGACCTGCGCGAAGCGCTGGCCTAGGGCTGGCAGGCCCCGGTATTACAGCGCGGGCCGGGCGTATTCGTCGACGTAGCGCCCGCGTGACGGCGCCTTGCGCGCCGGCGGGGATTTCTTGCGAATGCCGTCGACCGGCTTCTTGAGCTTGTCGTCCAGTTCGGCCTTGCCGCGGGGACGGACGCGTCCCGGGCGATCGGCCGATCCGACGGTCGCCGACGCGAACGCCCGTTCGATCGGACGGGCGGTTTCGGGGAAACGCCTCATGCCGCCTCCCGCCATTCGCGCAGGCTCCCGGCCAGGGTGCGCGTCAATGCGATCAGGCCGCCCAGGGCATCCGCGCCCGCTGCGGTCTTGCAGGCGTCGATCTTGCTGTCGGCATAGACCGACAGGATCAGCAGGTTGTGCTGGACGTCGGCCGGCAGGGGCAGCGTCCCCTCGGCCAGTGCTGTCTGGATGCCGTACCAGACCTGGCGGCTGGCGGCGAGCGCAGCGGCAAGCTGCGCCTCGCGATCCGGCGCGTTCCAGTATCGCTGCACCGCCATCAGCCGGGCGGCCATCTCGTCGAGCTGGGCGACCTCGTCCAGGATCGCGCCTGCAGGATAAATCTGTTGCTGTGCCTGATGGATGTGTTGTTCCGGGCTCATGCTGGTCCTCTGCTCCGGGGCACTTCGCCCACGTTTACGCTACAAGTTAGCGGCGCAGAGGGGGACAACTTTAGACGGGTGCACGGTGCGCCGACGAACGGCGCGCGGGTTCAGTCGTCCTGCAGGGCCTGCCCCGGAAACAGGGTCTCGGTGTAGCCGAAATGGCGCAGATCGCGGATCCGCATGGGATAGAGGATGCCCCGCAGGTGATCGACCTCGTGCTGCACCACGCGGGCGTGAAACCCGCTCACGCTGCGGTCGAGCGGACGGCCTTCGGCGTCAAAGCCCTGGTAGCGCAGGCTGGCATGGCGCGGCACCAGGCCCCGCATGCCGGGCACCGACAGGCAGCCCTCCCAGCCCTCTTCCATGGCATCCGACAGCGGCGTCAGCACCGGGTTGACCAGCACCGTGAAGGGCACCGGCTCGACGTCCGGATAGCGCGGGTTGCCGTCGACTTCGAAAATGACGACCTGCAAGCCGACACCGATCTGCGGCGCCGCCAGCCCGGCACCGTTCAGCGCCCGCATGGTGTCGTGCATGTCCTCGAGCAGGCGTTTCAACTCGGGCGCGGCGAAATCCTCGACCGGCCGGGCCGCTTCGAGGAGACGCGGATCGCCCATTCTCAGAACGTCGCGGACGGCCATGGCTGTTCCAGTCGAGCAAGATCGTCGGCCGCGAGCCAGCGCCAGGCGCCCGGCGCCAGGTCGTCCGGCAGGCGGTAGTCGCCGATGGCCTCGCGGTGCAGCGCGACGACATGGTTGCCGGCCGCCGCGATCATGCGCTTCACCTGATGGTACTTGCCCTCGGCCAAGGCCAGGCGCAACGCGGCCTCGCCGTCGCGTTCGCAGCGCAGCGCCGCCACCGGCACGGGTTCGTCGTTGAGCTGCACGCCCGCACGCAAGGCTTCCAGCGCGGCTTCGTTCACCGTTTCCGCACACACGGCACGGTAAATTTTCGCCACGTTCTTCCTCGGCGAGATCATGCGGTGCTGGAACTGGCCGTCGTCGGAGAACAGCAGGAGGCCAGTGGTGTCCTGGTCGAGCCGGCCGATGCACTGCACGCCGCGCTGCAGGAACGGCGCCGGCAGCAGCGCGAATACGCTGGGGTGATGGCTGGGCTTGTGCGAACACTCGTAGCCGGCCGGCTTGTGCATCGCCAGATAGGCCTGCGCGCGATACGGCCACTCGACCCCGTCGAGCGTGAAAACCAGGCCCGCCGGATCGAATTCGGCCTCCGGATCCTCGCACACGCTGCCGTTGACCGCGACTTCGCCGCGCCGCACCCGCAACACGCAGCCCTTGCGCGACCCCATGCCCTGCGATTGCAGGATGCGCGCAAGCTTCATCGCGTCACGCCGCAGGCAACCGCCTCGTCGGTGACCAGCTGTTCCAGCAGGTGCCGCACCTGCTGCATCACCTCGCCCAGCACCGCCTGGATTTCCTCCATCTGGATGCCGTCTGCCGAACTGCCGCGGCCGGCCGCGTAATTGACGACCGCACCGACCGTCGCATAGCAGAGCTCGATTTCGCGCGCGAGATAGGCCTCCGGCATGCCGGTCATGCCGACCATGTCGGCGCCGTCGCGCTCCATGCGGTTGATTTCGGCGGCGGTTTCCAGGCGCGGCCCCTGCACGGCGCCGTACACGCCGCCGTCGCGCAGGCGGATGCCGGCCCGGGTCGCTGCCTGCAACAATGCGTCGCGCATCGGAACGCAATAGGGGTAGGTGAAATCGAGATGCGTCACCGGCTTGTCGCTGTCGACGAAAAAGGTCGCGGCGCGCCCGTGGGTGTAGTCGATGATCTGGTCCGGCACCACCAGCGTGCCCGGCAGGAGCGACGGATGGATGCCGCCGACGGTGGCGACCGACACCACGCGGTCGACGCCCTGGTCCTTGAGCGCCCACAGGTTGGCCCGGTAGTTCACTTCGTGCGGCGGAATGGTGTGGCCGTAGCCGTGGCGTGCCAGGAAGATCACCTCCTGTTCGCAGATGTGGCCGAAGGTAAGTGCACCCGAGGGTTCGCCGTAGGGCGTGCGCGCGACCTTGCGGTGGGTGATCTCGAGGTTGGCGAGTTGGGTGAGGCCGGTGCCTCCGATGATGCCGAGCATGGTCAGTGGTCCTTCAGTGCGTAGATTGCGGGCAGGTTGCGCCAGTAGCCGTAGGCATCCATGCCGCAGCCGAACACGTAGCGGTTCGGCACCGTGAAACCGGTGAAGTCGGCGCGGATCGGCTTGACGAGCCCATTGTCCTTGTCGGTCAGCACGGCGGTCAGCACGCGCGCCGCGCCCATTTCCAGCAGCTTGTCGCGGATCGCCGCGAGCGTTTCGCCTTCGTCGAGGATGTCGTCCAGAACCAGCACCACGCGGCCGGCGACGTTCTTTCCGGGCAGCACCCGCCACTCCATGGCGCCGCCCTGCGTCGCTCCACGGTAACGGGTGACGTGCAGGTAATCGAATTCCAGCGGAAACGCGAGTTTGGGCAGCAGTTGGCCGGCGAACACCACCGCGCCGCCCATCACCGGCAGCACCAGCGGACACTCGCCGGCCAGCTGCAGCGCGATATCGGCGGCCAGGCGTTCGAGCGCCGCCTGCACCGTCTCGGTCGATGCGATGCACTCGGCAGTATCCAGCAGGCGTTGGGCGTCGGCGGCGTTCATGGCGCGAGTTTACCTGCTTCCGGTTATGCTAGCCGCATGCACGCACCCGATTTCGACGCCGCAGGCTGGTATCGCGACGCGCGGCGCATTGCCTCGCCCAACTGCGATGCGCGCCCCGCGGACGCGGCCATCGAACTTGTCGTCATCCACAACATCTCGCTGCCGCCCGGCGTGTTCGCCGGCGACGCCGTGATCGCGCTTTTCACCAACCGGCTGGATTTCGACGCGCACCCCTACTACCAGGGCATACGCGGCCTGCGGGTTTCCGCGCATTTCTTCGTCCGCCGCGACGGCAGCCTGATCCAGTTCGTGCCCTGCGCGCTGCGCGCCTGGCATGCCGGCGCGTCGAGCTGGCAGGGACGCGAACGCTGCAACGACTTTTCCGTCGGCATCGAACTCGAAGGCAGCGACGACACGGCATTTTCCGACGCCCAGTACGCAACGCTGGCCCGTCTGCTGGGTGCACTGAAGCAGCATTACCCGATACACGGGGTAGCGGGACACAGTGATATCGCACCGGGCCGCAAGACCGATCCCGGTCCTCATTTCGACTGGAAGCGGCTCGAACACCATGCACGCTGAGCCCCGCCTGCTTGCCTTCGTGGCCCTGCTCGTGCTCGCAGGCTGTGCGCCCAGCCTGGATCTGGCCGTCGAACGCCCCCTCTCGCAGGCGATCTCCGCACAAGCCGATACGCCACTGAAAGCCCAGCTTGGCCAACACCTGGCTGCAGGCACTTCGGGCTTTCACCTGCTGGCCGACGGCCACGCGGCGCTGGCCGCGCGGCTGGGACTGGCCGCACGCGCCAGCCGCACGCTCGACGTGCAGTACTACCTGTTCCACAACGACGCCAGCGGCAAATGGATCGCCGCCGCCCTGCTCGCGGCAGCCGATCGCGGCGTGCGCGTACGGGTCCTGATCGACGATGTCGACACGGCCGACAAGGAAATCGGTCTCGCCACGCTGAACGCTCATCCCAACATCGAGGTGCGCCTGTTCAATCCCTTCCACGCCCGCAGCGGCAACCTGCTGGTCAGGGGCTGGCAGGCACTCAGCGACGGCGCGCGGCTGAATCGGCGCATGCACAACAAGGCCTTCATCGCCGACAACCAGCTCGGCATCACCGGCGGCCGCAACATCGGCGACGAATACTTCGACGCAAGCACGGAATTTTCCTTCGTCGACCTCGACGTGCTGGCGACTGGGCCCATCGTCGACGCCATGTCGCGTTCCTTCGACGCCTACTGGAACAGTCCGGCCGTGGTGCCGGCCGCCGCCCTGCCGGTGGCGGTCAGCCAGTCACGTCTCGACCGGGCCAGTGTCCGTCTGCGCGCGTTCAGCGAAGCGCAGACGGCAAGCGCCTACGGCCGCGCGATCGCCGCCGCCGATCCATTGCCGGCCCTGCTGTCCGGCCGTCTGCCCTGGCATCCGGCACCCGCCGACCTGATCGTCGACCCGCCGGAAAAGGCGATCGATCCCGAACAATCGCCGTCCAGCCTGCTGGTGGGCCAGCTCGCCGGCCTGTGGATCGATCCGACCCGGCGCGCGCTCATCGTCTCGCCCTATTTCGTACCCGGCCCGATGGGCATGGCGTATTTCCGCTACTGGCACCACATCGGCGTGAAGATCGAAGTGCTCACCAACGCCTACGCCGCCAGCGACGTGCCGGTCGTGCACGCCGGCTATGCCAATTACCGCATCCCCCTGCTCGAAACCGGGATCGAGCTGCACGAACTCAAGCCGCTGGCCGAGGCCACCGGCGGCCGCCTGCGCGACCTCACGCGCGGGTCCTCGCGCGCCAGCCTGCACGCCAAGACCTTCGTGTTCGACGACCGCCACGTGTTCATCGGTACCTTCAATTTCGATCCGCGTTCGGCCATGCTGAACACCGAGATGGGCATCGTCATCCATTCGCCCGATCTCGCACGCGAGGTGACCGCGATCGCCGAGGACGCCATGCGCCCGGAACGCAGCTTCCGGCTCGGGCTGCGCGCCGATCCCGACGGCCGCAATGCGCGCCTGCAGTGGCAGGACACGCACGACGGCGCACCGCGCGTCTCCGACGTCGAGCCGGAAACAACCCCCATCCAGCGGGCCTTGCTGCGCACCCTGCAGGCTCTGCCGATCGAGCCCTACCTGTGAGTTCCGCGACGCGCACGCGGTAAAATCGGGCTTTACGTTTCAGGATCGTCCCATGCGCCTCGGCACGCCCCTCTCCCCCTCCGCAACCCGCGTCATGCTGCTGGGTGCGGGCGAACTCGGCAAGGAGGTCGTCATCGCCCTGCAGCGCCTGGGGGTCGAGGTCATCGCGGTCGACCGCTACGAGCACGCGCCCGGACAGCAGGTCGCGCACCGCGCGCACGTCATCCCCATGAGCGATGCCGCGGCCCTGCGCGCGCTGGTCGAGCAGGAAAGGCCGCATTTCATCGTGCCCGAGATCGAGGCCATCGCCACCGAGGAACTGCTGGCCATCGAGACGGCGGGACTGGCCGCCGTGATCCCGACCGCGCGCGCAGCCAATCTCACCATGAACCGCGAAGGCATCCGCCGGCTCGCCGCCGAAACCCTGGGCCTGCCCACGTCGCCCTATGTGTTCGCCGACAGCCTTGCCGGGATGGCCGCCGCCGCCGCGCAACTCGGCTTTCCGGTCATCGTGAAGCCGGTGATGTCCTCCTCCGGCAAGGGCCAGTCGCGTGTCGATGCGGCGGACCAGCTGGCGGCGGCCTGGGACTACGCCGCCGCCGGCGGCCGGGTCGACAAGGGCCGCGTCATCGTCGAAGGCGTGATCGACTTCGACTACGAGATCACGCTGCTCACGGTCCGCGCGAAGAATGCGGCCGGTGCCGTCGAGACGCACTTCTGCGAGCCCATCGGCCACGTGCAGGTCAAGGGCGACTATGTCGAGTCCTGGCAGCCGCAGCCGATGTCGCCGTCGGCACTGGCGCGCGCGCAGGAAATCGCGGCCGCAGTCACGGGCAACCTCGGCGGACGCGGACTCTTCGGCGTGGAACTCTTCGTCAAGGGTGACCAGGTGTGGTTCTCCGAGGTCAGCCCGCGTCCGCACGACACCGGCATGGTGACCATGGCCACGCAGCGACAGAACGAATTCGAACTGCACGCGCGCGCCATCCTCGGCCTGCCGGTCGATACCGCCCTGCGCGAGCCGGGCGCCTCGGCGGTGATCTACGGCGGCGTCGAGGCCCGCGGCATCGCCTACGACGGCGTCGCCGAGGCGCTGGCTGCGCCGGGCGTCGACCTGCGCCTGTTCGGCAAGCCGGAAAGCTTCGCCCGCCGCCGCATGGGCGTCGCGCTGGCGACGGCGGCCACGCCGGACGAGGCGCGCGTACGTGCGAAGGCCGCCGCCGCCTGCGTCAAGCCGGTGCGCGCCTGACATGAACACGCATTACGCGCGTCTCGGCGGCAGCGACGCCATCCGCAAGCTGGTCGACCGCTTCTACGACCTGATGGACGAAGACCCGGATTTCTACGGCATCCGCAAGCTGCACCCGGCCGACCTCGGGGAATCGCGCAACAAGCTGGCCTGGTTCCTCAACGGCTGGACCGGAGGCCCGCAGGATTATGTCGACCGGTTCGGCCACCCCTTCCTGCGGCGACGGCACTTGCCGTTTCCCATCGGCGAGGCCGAACGCGACCAGTGGATGGCCTGCATGCAGCGCGCGATGGAAGACGCGGGACTGGCGCCCGACCTGCGCCGTGAACTGACGGCGGCCTTCTTCAAGACCGCCGATTTCATGCGCAACCAGCCGGGCTGACATGCGGCGCATCCTTGCGTGGACTCTGCTGTTTGCCGTGCTGGCCGGGGCACTCGTCCTGCCCTGGCTGGCGCTCGACGACGCGCCGGCCATCGAACCGCCTGCCGCTTTTCGCCGCGCCGATCTGGCCTGGGTGAAATCGCTGTTCCAGAAGCACGATCCCCGCCGGCAGACGCCCGACGTGATCCAGACCATACAGCTCGACGAAAGCGAGTTGAACCGCTTGCTCAATTACGCGGTCGAGCTGCGCCGCGTCAGCGGCATCGCGGCCGAACTCACGCCGGGCCGGGCCACGCTGACCACCACACTGGCGGTGCCGTCCAACCCCTTCGGGAAATACCTGAATCTGACCGCCGTGATGGCGGGTGCGCCGGATGGCATGCGCATCGAAAGCCTGCAGATCGGCGACCTGCCGATTCCGGCCACGCTGGCCGACTGGGGCATGCGCCTGGTGCATCGCCTGCTGCGTCGCGACGCGACCTATGCCGCGCTGGCCGATGCCTTCGCGCGGGTGCATTTCGGGGAAAACCAGGCCACCCTGGACTACCGCTGGCGCCCGGAGCTGCTGACGCATATCGAGCGCAAGAGCGCGGAACTCCTGATCGCGCCGGAGGACCAGGCCCTGATGGTGCTTTACGCCGATCGCCTGGAAGCACTGCTGAAGCCGCATCCCCACGGCAGCACGCTTCCGCTGGTGCGCGTCCTGCCCGCCCTCTTCGCCTGGCCGCTGGAGGATGGGGCAGACGCCAGCCGCGAGAACCGGGCGGCACTCACGGCGCTGGCTGCCTACGTGGGCGGCATCAGCCTGCCCAGGCTGCTGGAAAGCGAGGGCCGCTCGATCCGGCGCGCGCCACGGGTCCTGCTGACCCTGCACGGACGACGCGATTTCGCCGAGCACTTCACGATTTCGGCCGCACTGTCGGTCAACGGGGGCAGCCGGCTCGCCAATGCCATCGGCCTGATCAAGGAAGAGGAAGATGCCGGCAAGGGCTCCGGCTTCAGCTTCACCGACCTCGCGGTCGACCGCGCCGGCGTCCGCGTGGGCGACCGCGCCACCGGCGCCGATGCCCGCCAGATACGCCAGACGCTGGCCGCCGCGCGCGGCGATAGCGACCTGCTGCCGGATTTCCGCGATCTGCCGGAGTTCATGCCACAGGCCGAATTCGATCGCCGCTACGGCCCGGTGGGCGGACCGCGCTACCAGAAGGTCATCGCCGGCATCGACGCCCGCCTGCACGTGCATCCGCTGACGCACTAGCGCGTCGCACAACCCTGCTATAATGCCGGGTTTTCCGGAATCCGGCCCGTCGCCGCCCCACGCCCATGTCCCGCAAGCTCCGCAACATCGCCATCATCGCCCACGTCGACCACGGCAAGACCACGCTCGTCGACCAGCTGCTCAAGCAGTCCGGCACCTTCCGCGACAACCAGGCCGTGGACGAGCGGGTCATGGACTCGAACGACCTGGAAAAGGAACGCGGCATCACCATCCTGGCGAAGAACACCGCGATCACCTACGGCGACTACCACATCAACATCGTCGACACCCCCGGCCACGCCGACTTCGGCGGCGAAGTCGAGCGCGTGCTCGGCATGGTCGACGGCGTGGTGCTGCTGGTCGACGCCGTCGAAGGCCCGATGCCGCAGACGCGCTTCGTCACCAAGAAGGCGCTCGCGCTCGGCCTGCGCCCGATCGTGGTCATCAACAAGGTCGACCGTCCTGGTTCGCGTCCGGACTGGGTCGTCGACCAGACCTTCGACCTCTTCGACAAGCTCGGCGCCACCGACGAACAGCTCGACTTTCCGATCATCTACGCCTCCGGCCTCAACGGCTGGGCCTGCCTCGACCTCAAGGACGCCCCGTCGCAAGGCGGCAGTGCATCCGACATGGTGCCGCTGTTCGAGACCGTGCTGTCGCATGTTCCCACGCCGCCCGGCTCGGCCGACGCGCCGCTGCAGCTGCAGATCGCCGCGCTGGACTACTCGACCTATACCGGCCGTCTCGGCGTCGGCCGCGTGCTCAACGGCCGCATCAAGCCCGGCATGAACGTCGCCGTGATGAACCACGAAGAGCAGGTCGCGACCGGCCGCGTCAACCAGGTGCTGGGCTTCAAGGGCCTGGACCGCATCGAGGTTGCCGAGGCCGAAGCCGGCGACATCATCATCATCTCCGGCCTCGACGACATCGGCATCGGCGTCACCATCTGCGACAAGGACAATCCCGTCGGCCTGCCCATGCTGTCGGTCGACGAGCCGACGCTGACCATGGACTTCATGGTGAATTCGTCGCCGCTCGCCGGCACCGAAGGCAAGTTCGTCACCAGTCGCCAGATCCGCGACCGCCTGAGCAAGGAACTGCTGACCAACGTCGCGCTGCGCGTCGAGGACACCGGCGACGCCGACGTGTTCCGCGTCTCGGGCCGCGGCGAACTGCACCTCACCATCCTGCTGGAAAACATGCGCCGCGAAGGCTTCGAGCTCGCCGTCGCCAAGCCGCGCGTGGTCTACAAGGACATCAACGGCGAGAAGTGCGAGCCCTACGAAAACCTGACCATCGACCTGGAAGACGAGCACCAAGGCGGCATCATGGAAGAAATCGGCCGTCGCCGCGGCGAGCTGACCAACATGGAATCCGACGGCAACGGCCGCACCCGCCTCGAATACCATATCCCCGCGCGCGGCCTCATCGGTTTCCAGTCCGATTTCATGACCATGACGCGCGGCACCGGCCTCATGAGCCACGTGTTCGACGACTACGGTCCGGTCAAGGCCGACCTGCCCGGCCGCCACAACGGCGTGCTGGTGTCGCAGGAAAACGGCGAGGCCGTCGCCTACGCGCTGTGGAACCTGGAAGACCGCGGCCGCATGTTCGTCAGCCCCGGCGACAAGCTGTACGAAGGCATGGTCATCGGCATCCACAGCCGCGACAACGACCTGGTGGTCAACCCGATCAAGGGCAAGAAGCTGACCAACGTGCGCGCCTCCGGCACCGACGAGGCCGTGCGCCTGACCCCACCGGTCAAGCTCACGCTCGAATCCGCCGTCGAATTCATCGACGACGACGAACTGGTCGAGATCACGCCCAAGTCGATCCGCATCCGCAAGCGTCACCTGCAGGAGCACGAGCGCAAGAAAGCTTCGCGCGAAGCCGCGTAAAGGCCCGCCCCGTCTCTCCGAACCCGGCCCCGTGCCGGGTTTTTTATGCACGCCTGCGGGTAGAATCGCCGCATGACTTCCGTCGAGATCCTCCTCGTTGCCGTCCTCGCCGTCCTCGCCGGGCTGATCCTCCTGTTGCTGCAGCGCCTGCAGACCCTGCGCCGCGACCAGGCCGGCCTCCCCGCGCAGCTGATGCAGGACATGGAAGCCCGCCACCGCGCGGTGCTCGCCGATCTGCACGGCGGGCTTACCCAGCAGTCCGACCGCATGCAGAGCCAGCTTGCCGCCCTGCAGGTGGCACAGACCGAGCGCCTCGCGGAGACGCGTGAAACCGTCACCAGCCAGTTCGGCCAGTTCCAGACCGCGATGCTGGAAAAGCTCATCGAGCAGGGCCGCGCCGAGCAGACGCTGCTGCAGGACACGCTCAAGGGCATGAGCGGGCAGTTCAACGAGCGCGTGCACCAGCTTTCACAGACCGTGGACGGACGCCTCAACGAAATCTCCGGCAAGGTCGCCGAGCGGCTCGACGAGGGCTTCAAGAAGACCAACGAAACCTTCACTTCGGTGATGAGCCGGCTGGCGGTGATCGACGAGGCGCAAAAGAAGATCGAGGGCCTGGCGACCAACGTCGTCTCGCTGCAGGAGATTCTGGGCGACAAGCGTTCGCGCGGCGCCTTCGGCGAGATCCAGCTCGAAGCGCTGGTGCGCAACAGCCTGCCGCCCGACGCCTACGCCTTCCAGCATGTTCTGGCGAGCGGCGCGCGCGCCGACTGCGTGCTGGTGCTGCCCGAACCGACCGGCCGCGTGTGCGTGGACTCCAAGTTCCCGCTGGAAAACTACAGCCGCATGTTCGACGACAGCCTTGCAACAAGCGAGCGCGACGCCGCGCGCCGGCAGTTCAAGGCGGACGTAAGGAAACACGTCGACGACATCGCAGCAAAATACATCGTTGCAGGCGAAACCTCGGACGGCGCGGTGATGTTCCTGCCCGCCGAGGCGGTGTTCGCGGAAATCCACGCCTACCACCCCGACCTTGTCGAACATGCGCAGAAGAAACGCGTCTGGCTCACCTCGCCGACCACGCTGATGGCGGTACTGAACACCGCGCGCGCGGTGATCCGCGATTCGGAAACGCGACGCATGGCGCATGTCATCAAGGACGAGCTGTCGAAGCTCGCCAAGGACTTTGCCCGTTTCGACGAACGCATGAAGAAGCTGGCCACCCATATCGAGCAGGCCAGCAAGGACGTCTCCGACGTGCGCATTTCCAGCGACAAGATCAGCAAGCGCTTCGCCCAGATCGAGCGGGTGGAGCTCGAACACCCGCATGGCGACGCCACGGCGATGCGTCTGCTCGACGCCGACGAATGAACTGGTTCGTCCGTTGGCGCCGCGACCGCGCCCTGCATCGCCACTGCATGCCGCAAGCCGAATTCGATGCGGCCGTCGCGGACTTGCCGCTGCTCACCGGCCTTACGGCGGACGAACTCGACACCCTGCGTGACCAGGCCAGTCTGCTTCTGGCCGGAAAAAGCTTTTCGGCCGCCGGCGGCGCGGAAGTCGAACGACCGGTACAACTCCACATCGCGCTGCAGGCCTGCCTGCTCACGCTGCATCTCGACGAGTCCAGCTACCGCGGCTGGAGCGAAATCATTCTCTACCCCGACGAATTCCTGCGACCGCGCGAGGAAGTCGACGAGGCCGGCGTGGTGCACATCTACCGCGACATCCTCGCCGGCGAGTCGTGGCACGGCGGCCCGCTGGTGCTGTCGATCGCTGACGTGGCCGCCAGCGGCCAGCTCGAAGGCTTCAACGTCGTGCTGCATGAATTCGCGCACAAGCTCGACATGCTGAACGGCGACGCCAACGGCTTTCCGCCGCTGCACCACGGCATGAAATCCGCCGACTGGGCACGCGCTTTCAGCGCCGCCTACGAAGACCTGTGCGCGCGCGTCGACGCTGGCGAGGACACGACCATGGACCCCTACGCCAGCACCAGTCCCGCCGAATTCTTTGCCGTCGCCACCGAAATGTTCTTCGAGGTCCCCGACCTGCTCGTCGACGCCTATCCGGCGGTGTATGCGCAGATGCTGCAGTTCTATCGCCAGGATCCGCTGGCACGGCTGGGGCGCCCCGCATGAAACCCCTGTCCATCGCCGCCCGCGCCAACGAGATCGCGCCTTTCCACGTGATGGCCATCCTCGACCGCGCCAAGGCGCTGGAGGCCACGGGCCGCGACATTATTCACCTCGAAATCGGCGAGCCCGATTTCGCCACGCCCGCCCCCATCATCGAGGCTGGCATCCGCGCATTGCGCGACGGGCATACGCACTACACGGGCGCGCTGGGCCTGCCCCAGCTGCGTGAAGCCATCGCCGCCTTCCACGCAGCGCGCTGGCAGGCCCCAGTCGAAGCGTCGCGCATCGTCGTGACGCCCGGCGCGTCAGGCGCATTGCTACTGGCGCTGGGCCTGCTCGCCGGCCCCGGGGACGAGGTGCTGATGGCGGATCCAGGCTATCCCTGCAACCGCCACTTCGCGCGCTTCTGCGAGGCCCGGCCGGTTTCCATTCCAGTCGACGCCTCGACCGCTTTCCAGTTGACGCTGGACCGCATCGAAGCGCACGCCTCACCGGCCACGCGCGTCGTGCTGATCGCCAGCCCGTCCAATCCCACCGGCACCATGCTGCCTTTCGAAGAACTGGCACGCATCCGTGAGTGGTGCACCGCACGCGGCGTCGCGCTCATCGTCGACGAAATCTATCTCGCGCTGACCTACGACGGCCCCGAACGCAGCGCCGCCGCCTGGGAAGACGTCTTCGTCGTCAACAGCTTCTCGAAATATTTCCTGATGACGGGCTGGCGGCTCGGCTGGCTGGCCGCACCGGCCTGGGCCATGCCGGCGCTGGAAAGGCTGGCGCAGAACCTTTTCCTGGCCGCGCCCACGCCCGCCCAGTACGCTGCGCTCGCCGCCTTCATGCCCGCCACGCTGGCCATACTGGAGGCCCGCAAGGCGGAGCTGAAACAGCGGCGCGACGTTTTCCTGCCCGCCCTGCGCACCCTGGGCTTCGTCATCCCGACCGCCCCGCAGGGTGCTTTCTATCTCTATGCCGATTGCAGCCGCTTCACCGACGACAGCCAGGCCTTCGCCGCCCACCTGCTGGAGGCAGCCGGCCTTGCCGTCACCCCCGGCATCGATTTCGGCACACATCGCGCGGCAGGGCACCTCCGCTTTGCCTATACCCAGCCCTTGCCACGACTGAACGAGGCGATCGGGCGACTGGAACGCTTGCTACGGGCGTAAAAAAACCGGCCCTAAGGCCGGTTTTTTCGTTCCCGAACCCGGAATTAATGGGCAGCGGGAGCAGCCGGAGCAGCAGCAGCGTCGGCAGCGGGAGCAGCAGCGTCGGCAGCGGGAGCAGCCGATTCAGCAGCAGGCGCTTCAGCAGCGGGAGCCGCAGCTTCAGGAGCCGGAGCCGCAGCAGCAGGCGCTTCAGCAGCAGGCGCTTCAGCGGGAGCAGCAGCTTCTTCTTTTTTGCCACAAGCGGTCATGGCAACAGCCAGCAGAGCAGCCAGGAGAACGGAATATTTCATTTGATTTCCCTTTACATACGAATTAAAAACCCACACCAGAGATCGGTCCGGGACTTGTGATCCAGCCGACGCGCGAAATTCTAGCAAATCGGCTAAAGAAAACCACAATCTATTGAATTTCTTCAATAGCGCACACGCGCCGTTGTTCCGGTACAACAAGCCATTTCATTTTTTTGCGCGTCTTCGCGCAGTACACCACGGGACGCAGCACGCCGTGCGGCATTCAGGGTGCGATGAATTCCCCGGCACGCGTACCCGGGCGCAGCTTGCCCTGATAGATGAAACCGGCGCCGTAGCGGCGGCTGCCGTCCGGCGCGGTGATGAGTTCGTTCTCGCTCCATATCCATACGTGGCCGTCGCGGGTATCCAGAATGAAGGCACGACCGCCGCCCTTTCCGCCGTCGGCCCCGGCCAGCGGCAGTGCCTGGTAACGTTCGTCGCCGGCCTGGGCCGTCGCTGCGGCCAGCAGCGTCGCCAGCAACAGGATCCTGGTTCGCATGATGGGCTCCTTATCCGAAAAGCGCGGCAACCGCAGCCGCGTCCAGCACGTATTCATGGTTGCAGATGTCGTCGTGCACGCGAATCTCGCCCCGTTCGGCCAGGATCGATTCGCACTCGGCGCGTCCCACCCCACGCAGCATCGCATGGATCTTGGCCGGATCGTAGGGACAGGAGTAGCTGACCGGCCGCGGGTCGTACACCCGCACGTCTTCCTCGGGAAACAGGCGCGCGATCAGATTGATCGCCCCAAGGCCGAGCAGTTCCTCGCCGGTCACGGTGTCTGCCAGGACCTGTACCCGGTTCCAGCCGTCGGCGTCGCGCGCGTGGGCGCCGGGCAAGGCCTGCAGGAACAGACCGGCCGCCGCATCCGGCCCCGCCGCCAGCCACAGGCGGGTCGGCAGTTGTTCGGATTGGGCGAGATAGTGTTCGAACGCCCGCGCCAGCGAGTCGCCCTCGATGGGAACATGGCTTTGGTAGGGCAGGTGCGCATCGCCGGTGTCGAGCGTGAAGGTCAATGCCCCTTCGCCGAGCAGGGCGGGCAAGGCCCCGCTCTGGATGCCGGGCGCCGCGCGCGCCATGCCGCGCAGGCGCAGCTGGGCATCGCAATCCATGACCAGCAGCGAGACCCCGCCGTCGCCGCGCAACTGGAAAGTCAGGCGGCCGGGCTGTTTGAGATTGGCCGCGATGAGCGCCGTCACCGCCGCCATCTGGCCGAGCAGGTCGCGCGCCGGCGCCGGGTAATCGCGCCCGGCCGTCATTTCCTGCCAGGCGCTGCCGAGCTGGACCCAGGCGCCACGGATGTCGAGCTGTTCGAACAGGAAGCCGCGCACGCGGTTGGGCAGCAGATCGGGCGTACTCAATTGAGTTGCACCCGTTCGCCCCAGGGCACCCTGGCCTTGCCCTTCACCAGCCAGATCACCGGATAGTTCGGAGGCGCCTTGGGAAACTCGCCTTCGGCATCGGTGAAGTACACCAGCATGTTGGGGCTGCGGTTCTCCAGCTCGACCCAGTCGAACACCGGCCGGAAATCGGTGCCGCCGCCGCCTTCCAGGTCATTGGGAACCTGCATGGTATCCCAGGGCTCGTATTCCCACGGCGCGTTCGCGGCCACGTGGTTGTCGCAGGCGAGCAGCGTGACCCGGGCTCGCACCTGCCCCTTCAGGGCATCGAGTTCGGTGACGAATTCGCGCAATTCCTCGTCGCTGATCGAGCCGCTGGTATCGATCGCCGCGACGACGTCGAGCCCCTCGCTCGACAGCCGCGGCAGCAGGGCGTCGCCTTCGCGACGCGACGGCCGCCGCCAGGAATAGTCGTCGCGCTGGTTGACCGCGAAAAAGCGCGCCAGCAGCGCCCGCCATGGCAGACTGGGCGCCAGCAGGTCGTCGACCCAGCGCAGCATCGACTGCGACAGCTTGCCGGCCTGGCGCGCCGCCTGCGCGGCGGCGGCGAGACGGTTCTTCCATTGCTCCGACAGTTCCTCGCGTTCGGCCTGCGACAGCGGGTCGGGCTTCTGCGATGCCTGCCCGCCGCTGCCCTCGCGTTCTTCCGCTTCGCTCTGGCCTTCCTTGCCCTGGCCGCCGGATTCGCCGGCTTCCGGATTGTCCTGGCGCTGGTTTTCGTCGGGGCTCGCGCCGCTGTCGTTCTCGCTGTCGAACAGGTGATCGTCGAAGGATTCTTCCGGCGTGTCGTCGGGAATCAGCGGATAGATCTCCTCCGCCGACAGCGTGAGGTAGTTCTGGTCGGCCAGGATGCCGTGCAGCGGGGGCTTCATGCCATCCTCGATCAGCACCAGGTTCACCGCATGCTCGCAGGCCACGTCCCAGCGGCGCTTGATGCGCCCGTTGCGACGGTGGTCGTGGCCCATCGCGCAGTGCATGGCCTCGTGCGCCAGCACGAACTGGGTCTGCGCAAGGTTGAGATTGTCGATGAAACCCGGGTTGAAGTAGAAGGCCTTGGCGTCGGTGGCGGTGGTCTTGCACCAGTCCGGCGCGGGCTTCAGCGGCAGGTGCATCACCAGCGAGCCGAGGAAGGGTCGCTCCATGATGAGCCGCGTGCGTGCGGCGGCGAGTTTGGTGAGGATGGGCGCGAGCGCGGCGTCGTCGGCTTCGCTCATGGCTTCAGTGCTCGTACAGCACCAGGTCCGCGATGCTGTTCGCCCACTCGGCGAACGCCGGCACCGCGAACAGGGGACGGCCGACTGCGCGGTGCAGGTCGGACACCAGCATCACGCCGAGCTCGCGCTGCGGAAAACGGTGTGCGTACTTGAGGATGTGGCCGTAGATGGCCGCCGCGTTGCCGCTGTCGGCCGCCTGCACGGCCTTGCGCACCAGCGCGGCAGCGACGCCGTACTGCAGGTCGACGCCCTGTGGCACTTCGGCGTCCCGGCCTTCGAGGATGGCGTCGATGTCCGGCATCTGCGCCATGTTGTCGACGAAGGTCTTCAGTTCTAGGCCGGCGGATTGGCCGACGCAGGCGACCAGCGAATCGGCCAGCAGGGCGGTTCTGTCGAATTTCTGCAGGGCGCGGTGCGCGAATTCCCAGGAACGCGGGCTGGGAAAGGCAATTGGCGTGTGCGCGGGGTCGAAGCTGAACAGCAGGTCGGGGCGGAAGCGCAGAAAGGCGATCACGCGTGCATCGATATTCTCGCCGTAGGCCCAGTTCACCCAGTCGTCGAGGAAAACCTCGACCTCGTAGTGGGTGAAGCGATTGGCCAGCGGCGCCGGCATGGCGTAGGTCACGCCGCGGTCGCCCTGGCGATTGCCGGCGGCGAAGATCACCCAGCCCTCCGGCACCTCGTACTCGCCCAGCCGGCGGTCGAGGATGAGCTGATAGGCCGCGGCAGAAACCGTTGGCGGCGCCGAGGTAATTTCGTCGAGGAACAGGATGCCTGCGGGACCGTGGCGCTGCGCGTCCGGCAACACCGAAGGGATCGACCATTCGACCAGGTTGCCGTCGCGGAAAGGAATCCCGCGCAGGTCGGTCGGTTCCATCTGGGACAGGCGGATGTCGATCAGCGGCACGCCATGCTGTTGCGCGATCTTGGCGACGATCTGCGACTTGCCGACGCCGGGCGGGCCCCACAGCATGACCGGCGTGTGGTGGCCGTCGGCGGCGCTTTCGAATTCGCGGTCGAGGATGGTTTCGATATGGGAGGGACGCATGGTGGTCGCAACAACGATTCAATGCGGCAAATCATAATCGCTCGCCCCCCTGCGGCCAACCTCATCCTTGATCGGCATGGGGGGATTTTGCTACCGTGCATTCAAACGTACGAGCCGATTCCCATGAAATTCTGCAGCGAATGTGGCAGCGCCGTGGTGCTGCGCGTACCCGACGGCGACCATCTGCCGCGCCACGTATGTCCGGGCTGCGGCACCGTCCACTACCAGAATCCCAAGATGGTCGTCGGCTGCATTCCCGAATGGGAGGACCGGGTGCTGCTGTGCCGTCGCGCGATCGAGCCCCGATACGGCCTGTGGACGCTGCCTGCGGGTTTCATGGAGAACGGCGAGACCACGCTCGAAGGCGCGGCGCGCGAGACCTGGGAGGAAGCCGGTGCGCGCATCGAGGTCGGCGGGCTCTACACGCTGTTCAACCTGCCGCACATCAACCAGGTGTATTTCATGTTCCGCGCACGCCTGCTCGACCTGGATTTCCAGCCCGGCATCGAATCGCTCGAAGCCCGGCTGTTCCGCGAGGACGAGATCCCCTGGGAACAGCTGGCCTTCCGCACCGTGCGCACGACGCTGGAGCTGTACTTCGAGGACCGGCGCGGCGGCAGTTTCGACTTCCACTTCGGCGACATCCGCACGCGCTGACGCGGGCGGCCGCCCCGCCGCGGTTCAGGCTGCGGCGGCGAACTGATGGCGCCCGACGACGTCCATGCCCACCCGCAGCCAGCCCTCGTGGCTTTCCCGCACTTCGCCCAGCCGCAGGCGGTACAGGGTATCGTCGTCGCGCAGCAGCAAGCGGGCGCCGATGCGATAGTGCGACTGCGGCAGCAGCAGATTGCTCAGGCCCTGTTCGGTCTGGCTCATCGGCAGGAACACCGCCCAGGTCCTTTCCTGCGTCATGTCCGGCGTCTCGCCGTCGTAGTAGATCTCGACCCGCTTGGGATGGCGCGACAGGCGCTGCGCACCGACGAGATGCTGTCCCGCCTCCTCGCGATTCCAGCGCGAGGCCAGCAGTTGCCAGACATTTTCCACCGGGTCCCAGCTCACCGCGATCAGCCGCCCGTGGGGTAGTTCGACCGCGTCGGACAGGGCGAACCCCATGCCCTCGGTGCTTTCGTCGCGCAGCATCCAGGATTCCAGTGCGGGTCGTGCCGGCAGCGCGCCCGTCGGGGCCAGGGCCGCCATGATCTGTTCCATGCCGGACGCCACCCATACGCGTCCGAAACGATGCGTCCGCTGGCGCGCGCGGCGAATTCCGCCGCGTTCGATCAGGCTCGCCATCTGGCGGGTCAGCCCGGATTCGTCCGTGGCGGTCTGGTCGAGCGATTTCAGGTAGTCGACCATGGGACGCAGGGCGAAGTAGCGGAGCCGGCGCCCCTGCACCCAGTCGGCCTCGAGTACGCTCGCCCCCTCCGCCAGCGACAGGTCGACCACATGGGTATGCTCGCCTTTCTTCGGCAGTTTCTCCGGCTGCGGCAGCGGTTCGTAGCCATCGAGGATCTGCGCGATGGATTCGATCTCCTGGGCCCGATAGCCCAGCGGATGCACCAGGCCCATCAGCACGATCAGCGTGTACTCGCGCGCGCAGTGCGTCGTACGCGCATTCAGCACAACCTGCTGGGCGGCGAACCCGTCGCGTTCCAGCAAGCGATAGATCTTGTGGACGCGCCGCCAGCCCGTGGCCGCCGGCGTGCGTGCCTGATGAAAATCCCAGCGCATCACCAGCCCCGCATAGCGCAGTGCGCGTGCAGCGATCTCCGCGACCTGTGGTTTCAGTTCCGCACTGTGCGGCCCCCGGTAGGCCTGCTTCAGCATGGCCAGCCAGGCGTCGGCCATGAGCGACCAGAAAATCCACGATTCGCGCCACAAGGCCTGGCGTGCCAGGCGGAACGCAGACTGGTTGCGCACGTATTGTTCGACGATGCGCAACTGCAGCGGCAGGCCCTTCTCTTCGATCTTGCGCAGCGATTGCATGCGCGCCGGACTCGCCGCGACGTTTTCTGCATTGAACCGTTCCAGTCCTTCGACCAGGGCGTGATGCGCATCGTAGTCGGAATCGGCGGGCAGGTTTCTGAGCCATTTTTCCGTCGCCTTCGGCGAAGCGAACGGCGATCCCGTCTCGCCCTTGCGACGGCGGGTAATGGTGCCCAGCATTTCGAACAGGTCCGTCATGGTGTGCCTTCGTGGTGCAGTTGTCCTTGCTCTGCACCATTTGTGCCAACCCGGACGCACAGACCTGCCGGGCTGCAATGCCCGTTTCATCAGGGGCTGACAAACTGCGTCACCCCGTCGGTCTGCCCTGGAGACGAAATGCCGACAGCCTCTGTCAAGCGCCCGGCATCCGCCGCCGCGGTTCCGGCGCGGGCGAAGCCTGCCTGTGCGTCTGCCCGCCGCGACCTGCGCAATCCGACCTGCGGGAAGGCGGCCCGCTTCTTGCTAAGTTAGTTTATGCTTATATTCTTCATCAAAGGAGTTTCCATGTTTGCCACCCGCTTCCTGCTCGCTGCCGGTCTCGTCGCCGGCCAGTCCGTTCTCGCCGACACCGTCCCGCAAACCCCGGCAGCCTGGCTTGCGCAAATGGGCGACTTCCGCGGCAACACCCTGCCCATGCGGGCGCCCGAGAATTTCGTCGGTTTCCTCAATGCCGCGACCGAGCCCGAGTTCCAGCAACTGCGCCTCAACAACATGACCGAACCCGTCTTCTGGGGCCGCGCAACCGATACCATGGCAAGCCCGGGCCTGGTCGGGAACGTCGCCGCAGCCGCCAATCCGCAGACCGCCTTTGCCTGGATGCAGGCCATGATGGACCCGCGCTTCTACGAAGCCGTGGGCAGCGTGCTGGGCGACCAGGGCAAGTGGATGCGCTGGGGCGCAGCCAGCCTGACTCCCGCCAGCTACCAGCCTTTCGCCAAACCCTTCGACCCCGCCGTCCAGGCACGCTGGCAGGCCGAATTGCAGTCCCCCGCCAACTGGCAGGCCCTGCTCAATCCCCTGGCACCGAGCCCGCTCGAGCAAGCCGCGCACTGATTCCTCGCGGACAAAAACCCGCCCGAGCCGCTACAATCGCGCCTCCTCCGCTGCATGAGAGGAAGCGTGGCCGAGCGGTTTAAGGCACCGGTCTTGAAAACCGGCGATGGTGCAAGCCATCCGTGAGTTCGAATCTCACCGCTTCCGCCAGTTTCCTCGTGCCGGTTCCGGCGCAGCCGATACCGCCGCTTTGCGAACGGCCCCTCTCCCGGGGCCGTTTTTATTGCCCCGCGTTGGTGGGAGAATCCTGCCATGTCAAACCTTGTCCAGCTCACGCCGCTCGACCACGACCGCGCCAGCGCCGACATGACCTACGTCTACCCGGTCGTGTCGCGTCGCGCGGGCGGCGTATCCGTGGGCGTCAACCTCAACCCGAACAATGCCTGCAACTGGGCGTGCGTCTATTGCCAGGTCCCCAACCTGCAACGCGGTACGGCGCCGGCGATCGACCTGCCCCAACTGGAACGCGAACTGCGTACCCTGCTCGACGCGATCCTGTACGGCGACTTCATGCAGACGCGCGTGCCGGAAGGTGCACGGCGCCTGAACGACATCGCCCTCTCCGGCAACGGCGAGCCGACCAGCGCGCGCGAATTTGCCGAGGTCGTCGACCTGATCGGCCGCGTGCTGCGCGACTTCGGCCAGCTCGGCCGCATCAAGCTGGTGCTCATCACCAACGGCAGCCTCGCCGACCGGCCGCGCGTGCAGGCCGGGCTGGCCCGGATGGCCGTGCTGAACGGCGAGGTCTGGTTCAAGTTCGACAGTGCCACCGCCGCCGGCATGCGCGCCATCAACCAGACCCGCGTCTCACCGGACAGGCAATTCGCACGGCTGGCGACGACGGCGCGTCTCTGTCCGACCTGGTTGCAGACCTGCGTGTTCGCACTGGACGGCAACCTGCCCTCGACAACCGAACAGGCCGCCTACCTCGACGCGGTCGTGCGCATCCGGCGCGAGGCCATTCCGGTGCAGGGCGTGCTGCTCTACGGGCTCGCACGGCCCTCGATGCAGCCGCAGGCGCCGCGGCTGTCGGCCCTGCCGGCTGCCTGGCTGGAAGCCTACGCGGACAGGATCCGCGCAGCCGGCCTGCCGGTGAAGGTCTCGCCATGATCGTCGGCATCGGCACCGACCTGCTCGACGCGGAACGCATCCGCGACGGCCTTGCGCGTTTCGGCGAACACTACGCCGACCGCATCCTGGCCCCCGCGGAGCACGCCGGTTTTTACGCGAGTCGCGACCCGGCGCGTTACCTGGCCAAGTGCTTCGCGGCCAAGGAAGCCTTTGCCAAGGCAGCCGGCACCGGCCTGCGCAGCCCCGTGATCCTGCGCAACATTGCCGTACTGCGCGACGAACAGGGCAAGCCGTACATTGCCTGTGCGACCGAGCTGCGCACGTGGCTGGCCGCGCGCGGCGTCGGCGCGCATCATGTATCGTTGTCGGACGAAGGCGACTTCGTGCTGGCCTTCGTCGTATTGGAACGAACTGAACCGCCGGAATAATCCAGACCAGGGAGCGTGCATGAAACCGGATAGCAGACAGGGGCACCCATGACACTCGGCCCACTCATGCTCGATGTGGCGGGCACCGCGCTCAGCGATGACGACCGGCGTCGCCTTGCCCATCCGCTGGTGGGCGGCGTCATCCTGTTTGCGCGCAACTACCGCGACCCGGCCCAGCTTGCCGCGCTCACCGCCGAGATCCACGCCCTGAAATCCGCGCCGCTCCTGATCGGCGTCGACCACGAAGGCGGCCGCGTACAGCGCTTCAAGGAAGGATTCACGCGCCTGCCGCCGATGCGCAGCTTCGGCGAGATCTGGAACGCCCATCCGCAACAGGCCCGGCACCTGGCGCGCGAGACCGGCTACGTGCTGGCGGCAGAACTGCGCGCACACGGCATCGACTTCAGCTTCGCGCCGGTGCTCGACCTCGACTACGGCGCCTCCAGCGTAATCGGCGACCGTGCCTTCCATCGCGAACCGCGTGCCGTGTTCGAACTCGGCCAGGCCCTGATGCTCGGCATGAAGGACGCCGGCATGGCCGCCTGCGGCAAGCATTTTCCCGGACACGGCTACGTCGTCGCCGATTCGCACGTGGCCATCCCGGTCGACGAACGTCCCCTGCCCGAGATCGCGCGCAACGACCTCGTGCCCTTCCGCCAGATGATCGACGCCGGTCTCGCCGCCATGATGCCGGCGCACGTCATCTATCCGCGCATCGACGACAAGCCTGCCGGCTTCTCGCGCGTGTGGCTGCACGACATCCTGCGCGGCGAACTCGGCTTCGACGGCGCCATCTTCAGCGACGACCTGTGCATGGCCGGCGCCGCCGTGGCCGGCGACGTCGTCGCGCGCGTGCAGGCCGCCCTCGAGGCGGGCTGCGACATGGCGCTGGTATGCAACCGCCCCGATCTCGCCGACGACGTGCTGAAACGCCTGCAGGTCGACTGGCCCGCGCCGGCACGGGCACGGCTGGCGCGCATGCACGGCCATCCGCATCCGCCCGGCATGACCCTGCTGCGCGAGTCGCTGCGCTACACCGAGGCGCTGCATCACATCGCCGGCCTCGGCGTGGATTCGGGCAACCTCAACCTGGCCGTCGACCCGACGGACTACTGTGCCCGTTCATAGCCACAGCCACGCAGGCGGCCACGCACACGACGGCCTGTCGCTGGACCGCGGCGAGACGCACACGCATCATCACCTGGGTCATGACGGGCACACCGGCAAGCTGCTGGTGGCGCTGCTGCTCACCCTGTCGTTCGCCGGCGTCGAGGCCGGCGTCGGCTGGTGGGCCAATTCGCTCGCCCTACTTGCCGATGCGGCGCACATGGTGACCGACAGTTCCTCGCTGGGACTCGCCGCCGCCGCCGCCTGGCTGGCCCGGCGCCCGCCCAGCCTGCGCCACTCCTACGGTTTCGTGCGTGCCGAAATCCTGGCTGCGCTCGTCAACAGCGTCCTGATGCTCGTGCTGATCGGCTTCATCGCCTACGAAGCCGTGCAACGCTTCGAGGCGCCGCGCGAGATCGCCGGTGGCGCCGTGGCGGGCGTGGCCTTCGTCGGCCTCGCCATCAACCTGCTCGTCGCCTGGGTGCTCTCGCGCGGCGAGGCCACGCTCAACAGCCGTGCCGCCTTCCTGCACGTCCTGGGCGACGCGCTCGGCTCCGTCGCGGCCATCGCGTCCGGCGTCGTCATCCTCGCCACCGGCTGGACCCCGATCGACCCACTGCTCTCGCTGTTCGTCGCCCTGCTGATCCTGGGCTCGGCCCTGCGCCTGCTGCGCGAAGTACTGCACGTCCTGATGGAAGGCGTGCCCCTGCAGATCGAACTCGAGGCCGTCGGCCGCGATCTGGCTGCGCTGGCGGGCGTACAGCGCGTCCACGACCTGCACGTGTGGACCCTGTCGTCCGGCACCATCGCGCTGTCCGCGCATCTCGAGATCGACGATCTGGCCGACTGGCCACATCTGCTTGCGGCCGCACGCGAAACGCTGGCCCAACACCATGGCATCTCGCACGTCACCCTGCAGCCGGAAGTGCTCGCGGCCGCCCCGCTGGTTCGCGGCGAATGGGCTGGCGCACGCGACAGAATCGGTAACTGACCCCGGCTCGCCGTTTTCTCAGAAGCGACACCCGGCGCTTGACTTACAAATGAGAATCGTTATTATTCGTAACCAATGACTTTCCTATCCCCAGGCATGCCCCCCGATTCCAACAACCAGGACGCCGACGCCATGCAAGCCGACCCTGCCTCCATCCGTTCTCCGGTCGAGCCCGGAACGCGGACTTTTCCGCCGGGACCGATCCCGACGGATTTTTTATTCCAGGGCAGTCAGGAAATCCTGATCGTCCACAACGGCGAGCACTATCGCCTGCGCATCACCAGGAACGGCAAGCTGATCCTCACCAAGTAATCCGGCGCGGCCGACCGGCCGATCCGCAACAACCCGCCCGCCCGCGCAGCCGCGCCAGCCAGCCTCGCAACCGACTGGAGACTGGCATGTACACCCCGCAACCCGACGACACCAGCGAAATCGTCGTCGACGCCACACGCTGGCTGATGCGCCGCTATCGGCAAACAGGCTGCCGCAGGTTCGCCCGCATGATCGAGCAGCATTTGTCCTGGATACGGGAACATGCAACCCGCCTGCACCTCGTCGAGACCAGCCGCCGTCTTTCGATGGAATGGCAGGTTCTCGCCTGCAGCAGGCTCCCTTCAGCTCCGCGATCGACCACAGTTTGAGAACAACCGCCATGTCCCAGACCGCCCCTTCCGTTCCGCATCAGCGCGACGCACACCATCGCACGAGTGCCCTCCCATCCCGTCGCCCTGACGGAACGTCCGTCGCCTCGCTGCTGGTCGCCGCACTGTTGATGCTGCACCGTCCCTGTCCGCGCAACCGGATGATCGCCCGCCTGCTGCTGGAGCGTGCCGCCGTCCACGAGGGACTCGCATCCGACGAACGCAGCGCCTGCAGCTTGCTTGCCGACGACCTCGATTCGGTCATCGAGCCCAGGCATCTTCCAGCCCCTGCGCACCCTCTGCCCTGAGGCGCATTCCATGCTCACCATCGCCTACCGTTTTCCTGTCCTGCCCCGCCACCACGACACATTTCGTCATGCCTGGCAGGCTTCACGCGAAACCCTGACGCATGCCGTCGGGCTGCAAGCGCACGATTTCCTCGACCCCGGCAGCCGTCGCGAAGCTTTCATCCTGCGGCTCGCCTGGGACAGCCAGTCGAGTTTCGAACGCTTTACCCGTACCTGGGTCGGGGTCTGGATGCTCAACGGCATGGGACTCGACCTCGACGCATTTTCAGGCCCGATCGAAACGGCGGTCGGCGAAGCCGCTTTCGTTCCGCGAACGGGCAAGCGCGCCGCCTGAAACAACCGGGCAGCGGCACAGGGATGGCTGTCGTAGTCCAGAACCGGAAGATGCGCCCGGATTCGTCGTGCTTGCGTCAGCCCGCCCCCGCCCGGTTCCAGGCACGAGACAGATTATCGAGTGCCCTGCCCCGTCCGCTGGAAACGCGCAATGGCATGAAGCAGTCCGACGGATTTGACATATTTAATGCGAATTATTATCATTATTCGTATTGTTATTGAATCGGGTCGCCCGACTCGCTTCGCCTGCGGCGCTTCGGCCTGCCGCCTAGCGAACGGACGGCGCGCCCCTGGAAGACCGACTGGAACCCCCCGGGATGAACCCATCGCTCGCCGCACCGGATTTTGTCGCCACACGCTCGCAGGCTTCGGGCCTGGCAGCCGCCTTCGCGCCGGCCTACGCACCGCGCCTGTCGCGCCCTGCACTGGCGGGCGTGGCCGGCATGCACGCCCTGCTGCTGGGTCTGCTGCTGACGGCGCCCAGGGCCCCCGAGCCGGTCACGCCACCCACGCCGCTGATGGTCGCGCTGATCAAACCGGAAGTCGTGCAACCCGAGCCCAAACCCGAGCCCAGGCCTGAGCCGCCCAAGCCTCAGGTCAAGCCGCTGACGCCCCCCCCGGTGCTGGCAGCCGAGCGTCCGGCCCCCGTACCCACGCCGGTGGTCGAGGCACCCAAACCCGAACCCAAGCCCGAACCGGTGCCCGAGGTATTGCCGCCGCCTGCGCCGCCCGTGGTGGCTGAGGCGCCAAAGCCAGCGCCGCCGCCCACGCCGCCCGTTCCGGCGGACTACCTCAACAATCCCAAGCCGCCCTATCCCGCGCTGTCCCGACGGATGCGCGAAGAAGGCGTGGTCCGACTGAATATCCTGGTCAACCCGGACGGCAGCGTGGCGCGCCTGGAAGTGGCCCGGAGCAGCGGTTATACGCGGCTGGACGAATCGGCCATGAAGACCGTCCAGTCCAGCTGGAAATTCGAACCGGCCCGCCAGGCCGGCAAGCCGGTGGCCGCCTGGGTCATCGTGCCGATTCAGTTCACCCTGAGGAGTTAAAGCCATGGAAACCACGCAACCCGCCCACCTGGGCTTCGCCCACTTCATCGCGCAGGCCGATACGCTGGCCCACGTGCTGCTCGTCATCCTGCTGGCGATGTCGGTGATCACCTGGTATCTCATCGTCTCCAAGACGCTGACCAACCTCAAGATGAAGAAACACGCCCAGGCTTTCCTCGCGCGTTTCTGGGAAGCGCCGCATCTCGCCGCCGTGGCGGACTACCTGCAGAAGAACGGCGTGACCGATCCCTTTTCGCACCTGACCCACCACGGACTCAAGGCCGCCGAGCAGTTCCGCAGCAAGACCGGCGCGCGCCTGATCGAATCCGGTTCGGAGGACGAATTCCTCACCCGCGCCCTGCGCCGCGCCATCAACCAGGACACCGCACGCCTGGAGTACGGCCACACCATGCTGGCTTCCATCGCATCGTCGGCGCCCTTCGTCGGCCTGTTCGGCACCGTGTGGGGCATCTATCACGCGCTGGTGAACATCGGCATGAGCGGCTCGGGCAGCCTCGACCAGGTCGCCGGCCCGGTCGGCGAGGCGCTCATCATGACCGCGCTGGGCCTGGCCGTCGCCATTCCCGCGGTGCTTGCCTACAACTTCTTCAACCGCGCCAGGCGCCAGGTGCTGACCGAAGTCGACGGCTTCGCGCATGACCTGTTCGCCTTCATGTCGACCGGCGTGCGCAACAACACCCGCGTCGCGAAGGACGCCGTCCAGGCCTACGCCGCCTCGTCGGTCGTCGCCCCCGTCGCCAGGAGCGCGTGATGGCCTTCGGCGGACTCGTGAACGACGCCGGCGACGGCGACAACGCGGAAATCAACATGATTCCGCTGATCGACGTGATGCTGGTACTGCTCGTCATCTTCATCATCACCGCACCCCTGATGACGCACGCGGTCAAGGTCAACCTGCCCGTGGCCGCCAGCCAGCCCAGCCCGGACAAGCCGGAAACGGTCAACCTGTCGATCAAGGCCGACGGCTCGGTGTACTGGAACGCCGAGCCGGTGGACACCGCCGCCTGGCAGGCAAGAATGGACCTGGCGGCGCAGAAGAATCCGCAGCCCGAAATCCACCTCCGCGCCGACGGCGACCTCGCCTACCGCAACGTTGTGCAGATCATGTCCGACGCCGCGCGCGCCGGGCTGACCAGGCTGGGTTTCGTCACCGACCCGAACAGCGCTGCGGCGCACTGATCCTGCAGGCCTGCGCATGCTGACCCTCGACCATTCAGACGATTTCAAGCCCTACCGCATCGAAGCGGTCCGCCCGCCCGTGCAGGCGCCCGAGTGGGGCGAGTGGCTGCGCGAACTGGGTTTCATCCCGGGCGAGAAGGTGATGCTGATGGCGCGCGCGCCGGGCGGCGATCCGCTGGTGGTGCGCGTCGGTTCGAGCACCTTCGCGCTGCGCCGCGCCGAGGCCGCCTGCATCGAGGTGATGCTGCTGGCCGACGAGGCCGTTTCCGCATGAGCGGCTGCCACGATCCGATCCGCCGCGATGCCGGGAAACCCGCCGTCGTCCACGTGCATCGCGGCGGCCCGCTGGTCGCGCTGGTGGGCAACCCCAACTGCGGCAAGACCGCGCTGTTCAACGTGCTCACCGGCAGCCGCCAGAAGGTGGCGAACTACGCCGGCGTCACCGTCGAGCGCAAGGAAGGCCGCTATCTGACGGCGGCCGGAAAGCCGCTGCGCGTGCTCGACCTGCCGGGCACCTACAGTCTCAACCCGCGCTCGCCGGACGAGAAGGTGACGGTCGACGTGCTGATGGGACGCGCGCGCGGGGAGAAGCGCCCGGACCGCGTGATCTGCGTGGTCGACGCCACCAACCTGCGGCGCAACCTGCGCCTGGTGCTCGCCGTGAAGCGCCTCGGGCTGCCCTGCGTGGTGGCGCTCAACATGACCGACCTGGCGGCGCGGCGGGGCATCCATGTCGACGCGGACAGGCTGTCGCAGGAACTCGGCCTGCCCGTGGTCAAGACCGTGGCGGTCCGCAAGGGCGGCGCGGAGGAACTGCGCACCCTGCTGGATGCCCCGGCGGACACCTGGCAGGCTGCACCGCAGCCCGCTGCGCCGGTCGAGGCCCACCCGGTCACGGTCGAAGCCGACCACGACACCGTGCAGCGCATCCTCGCCAATCTCGGCCTGGACATGCACGCGCCGCAGACGCTGTCGGACCGCATCGACCGCGTGGTGCTGCATCCGGTCATCGGCATGCTGCTGCTGCTCGCCGTGCTCTTCCTCATGTTCCAGGCAGTGTTCGCCTGGGCCGAGGCGCCGATGGGCTGGATCGAATCGGCGACCGCGTGGGTGGCCGACGGCGTCAGCGCCACGCTCCCCGAGGGCTGGGTGCGCAGCCTGCTGGTCGACGGCGTGATCGCCGGCGCCGGCGGCGTGCTGGTCTTCCTGCCGCAGATCCTTATCCTGTTCCTGTTCATCCTGGTGCTCGAGGAGTCCGGCTACCTGCCGCGCGCCGCCTTTCTGCTCGACCGCGTGATGGGCAGCGTGGGGCTGTCCGGCCGCTCGTTCATCCCGCTGCTGTCCAGCTTCGCCTGCGCGATCCCCGGCATCATGGCGGCCCGCACCATCGCGAGTCCGCGCGACCGCCTCGTCACCATCATGATCGCCCCGCTGATGACCTGCTCGGCGCGCCTGCCGGTGTATGCGCTGCTGATCGGTGCCTTCATCCCCAAGCGCGACGTCGTTGGGGTATTCGAGCTGCAGGGCCTGGTGCTGTTCGGCCTCTACGTCGCCGGCGTGCTCGCCGCCATGGGCATCGCCTGGCTGGCCAAGCGCCTCACCACGCGCGGCCTGCCGCGTCCCCTGATGATGGAACTGCCCACCTACCACTGGCCGACGCCGCGCAACGTCGCCATCGGCCTGTGGCAGCGCGCGTCGATCTTCCTCAAGCGGGTCGGCGGCATCATTCTCGCGCTCACCATCGTCATGTGGTTCCTGGCGAGCTTCCCCGCGCCGCCCGCCGGCGCCACCGGCCCGGCGATCGAATACAGCCTGGCCGGCACGCTCGGCCGCGGACTCGCCACGATCTTCGAACCGATCGGCTTCAACTGGCAGATCAGTGTAGCGCTGGTACCGGGCATGGCCGCGCGCGAAGTCGCGGTGAGCGCACTGGGGACCGTGTATGCGCTGTCCGCCAGCGGCGACGACACCGCGCTGGCGCTCACCCCGCTGATCGCACACAGCTGGAGCCTCGCCACCGCGCTGTCGCTGCTGACCTGGTTTGTCTTCGCGCCACAGTGCCTGTCCACGCTCGCCACCGTCAAGCGCGAAACCGGCGGCTGGAAATGGACGCTCGTCATGGCCGGCTATCTGTTCGGACTGGCCTGGATCGCGTGCTTCATCGTGTACCGCATCGCCGTCGCAGTGGGCTGGGGTTGATCCGCATGCCCGCCGCCGCCACCGCTTTTTTCAACCGCCAGCCAGCCCAGCGTTTTGCTCCGCCAGCCAGTCGATCCAACAGGGAGCTCAACGCATGTCTCACGTTCGACCGTACCCGCCCTCGGGCATCCTGCGCCAGCTGATGGCGCGCCTGCAACCCGCCGCCGCGCCTGCCGCGGCCTCGCTCGCCTTCATGATGCTGGCGCCGCACGCCCTCGCGCAAAGCGCACCGGAAATCACCCTGCCCACCGTCAAGGTGGAAGACACCGCCGATCCGATGCAGGTCAACAATGGCTACCAGGGCACCACGACCCGGGTCGGCAAGACCCGGCAGGATCCGCAGGACATTCCGCAGGCGATCACCATCGTGACCAACCAGCTGCTTGAAGACCAGCAAGTCGGTTCGCTGCGCGAGGCGCTGCGCAATGTCTCGGGCCTCACCTTCAACGCCGCCGAGGGCGGCCGCTCCGGCGACAACATGATGCTGCGCGGCTTCTATACCTTCGGCGACCTGTATCTCGACGGCATCCGCGACACCGCGCAGTACAACCGCGAAACCTTCAACCTGGAACAGATCGACGTGCTGCGCGGCTCCGCCTCGATGCTGTTCGGCCGCGGTCAGGCCGGCGGCGTCATCAACCAGGTCAGCAAGACACCCAGGCTCGCCGATGCCTACAAGCTGAGCGGCAGCGTCGGTACCGAGAATTACTACGAAGCCACCGCCGATCTCAACAAGCGCATCGACGAGCATGCCGCCCTGCGCGTGAACCTGATGAAGCGCAACGAGGAAAGCTGGCGCGAAAACCCGGCCACCGGCACGCATCCCGACCTCAAGCGCGACGGCATCGCGGTGAGCCTGGGACTGGGTCTCGAAACCGACAACGAATTCACGCTGAGCCACATCCTGACGCGCACCCGCGACAACCCGGACTACGGCATCAACTTCGACGCCGCCACCCGCGAACCGAGCGTGCGCCTCCCGGACAACGCCAGCCTGTTCTACAACATCGACCGCAACTTCGACGACAGCGACACCAACGTCTCGACCGCGACCTACACGCACCGCTTCTCGCCCAGGACCGAATGGCGCACTGCCCTGCGCTACGGCGACTACGAGCGCAGCTACTGGGCCAAGACGCCCAACCTCACCACGCTGCCCGATGCCAACGCCGGCGTCGGCGGCAACCAGACGCGGTCGATGGATTACGAGACGTTCAACCTGCAGTCGGACTTCAGCACCAAATTCGATGCGCTCGGCATGCCCCACGAGTTCCTGACCGGGGTGGAATATCTGCATGAGGACAGCCATCGCAAGGGCCTGCAGAACTTCGGCACGATCGCCAATCCGGACTACCGCCCCTACCAGGAAGCGACGACCGGCAACGCAACCGATTTCACGGGCAATTCCTACGCCGCCTACGTGCAGGACACGATGGAATTCATCCCGGACTGGAAAGCCACGCTGGGTGTGCGTCGCGACGAATTGCGCGCGGACTACAGCAGCGCCACTTCGCCCAAGCTTTCCTACGGCGAGTGGAGCTACCGCGCCGCGGTTTCCTGGGAACCCACCGACGAGGCGAATTACTATTTCGGCTACAGCGACTCGTTCAGCCCGACCGCGGACCTGTACCAGTTGACGGTTACGCCCCTGCCGCCCGAGACCAGCCAGGTCTACGAGATCGGCGCGAAGTGGCTGTTCTTCGACGGCGACCTCTCCTTCCGCACCGCGCTCTACCGCGCCATCAAAAACTGGGAACGCAATACCGATCTGGAATCGACGGCCGCCATCCTGACCAAGAAGCGCCGCACCGATGGCCTGGAATTCGAACTGACCGGCCGCATCACGCCGGACTGGGATGTGTTCGCCGGGCTTGCGCTGATGAACGCGGAGATCCTGGAAGTGGCCGAGAACGTCAACGCAACGACCGGGACGATCACCTATGCCGATGCGCGCTACCAGGGCCAGCGCCCGCGCAACACCCCGCCGTACACGTTCAACCTCTGGTCGACCTACAAGCTCGGCGGCGGCTGGAAGGTCGGCGGCGGGGTCGAGGTCAAGGGCGATCGCTACGCCTACAGTCCGACCGGTGCATTCCCCACGCTGTCGCCGGGTACCGACTTCCATCCCAACACCGCACCGGCCTACGACCGCTGGGATGCGATGCTGGCCTACGAGCAGAAAACCTGGGCCGTTCGCCTCAACGTCAAGAACGTGTTCGACAAGCTGTACTACGACTCGGTCTACGACAACGGTGGTTTCACCGTGCCCGGCACGCGCCGCACCGCGATGCTCACCGGGGAGCTGAAGTTCTGAACCTGCGCCTCACCCCGCCGTCATTGGCGGGGAGACGGCATTGCCACGACGCAGTGCCGTCTCCCCGACAGGAGACCTGTGCATGTTGCTGACGATCGACGATGTCCTGACGCCCGACGAGCTCGACGCCGCGCGTGCCCTGCTCGCCCAGTCGCCCTGGACGAGCGGCCGCGTCACGGCCGGCACGCAGGCGGCGCAGGCCAAGCAGAACCTGCAGATTCCGGAAGACGCGCCGCAACTGCCGGCGCTGCGTCGCCTGGTGCTCGGCGCGCTCAACCGCAACGCGCTGTTCTTCAGCGCCGCGCTGCCGCTGAAGATCCTGCCGCCTTTCTTCAACCGGTATGCGGGGGCCGAGAACCGCTACGGCTACCACACCGACAATGCGATGCGCATGATGCCGGACGGCAGCGGCTACGTGCGCGCCGACGTGTCGGCCACCCTGTTCCTCAGCGCGCCCGAGGACTACGACGGCGGCGAACTGGTCATCGAGGACACCTTCGGCACCCACGGCGTCAAGCTCAAGGCCGGCAGCCTGGTGCTCTATCCCTCGTCGTCGATCCACCAGGTCACGCCCGTCACGCGCGGCGAACGGCTGGCCTGCTTCCTCTTCCTGCAGAGCATGGTGCGCGACCCCGGCCAGCGCCGGCTGCTGTTCGACATGGACATGGCGCTGATGGACCTGCGCGCGCAGGGCGGCGAATCGGAGCCCGCGGTGCGCCTCACCGGCGTCTACCACAACCTGCTGCGGCGCTGGGCCGAATCGTGAACGCGCCGCGCCAGGATACCCTGCCCGCCGGGCTCGCCGCTGCCGCCGAATACGAAGCGCTGGCGCAGGCCCGGCTCGACCCCGCGACCTGGCGTTACCTGCAGGACGGCAGCGGCAGCGGGCTGACGCGCGCCGCCAACCGCAGCGCCTTCGAGCACACCCGTCTCATGCCGCGCATGCTCGCCGACGTGCGCGGCGGCCATACGCGCCTGAGCCTGTTCGGCCAGGCGCTCGATCACCCGGTCCAGCTCGCGCCCGTGGCCTACCAGCGCCTGTTCCATCCGGACGGCGAGTGCGCCAGCGCGATGGCCGCCGCGGCCCAGGGCGGCGCGATCTGGATAAGCAGCCTGGCGAGCCAGCCGATCGAGACCATCGTCGCCGCCAGCCAGGCCACCGGCGGCCCGTTGCCGAACTTCCAGCTTTACTGGCAGGGCGAACGCGAACGCACGCTTCGGCTTGCGCGCCGCGCCGAGGCGGCCGGCTGCCCGGCAATGATGTTCACCCTCGACGCGCCGGTGAAGCTCGCCACTCTGGACCTGCCGGACAGCATTGCGGCGGTGAACCTGGAACGTCCGCTTACGCTGCCGACGCTGCCGGCCGGGCACAGTCCGGTATTCGACGGCTGGATGGCGCAGGCCCCGACCTGGGACGACCTCGCCTGGTTGCGCGACGCGATTCGCATCCCGCTGCTGGTGAAAGGCGTACTGCATGCGGACGACGCCGAACGCGCCGTCGCGCTGGGCTGCGACGGCCTGGTGGTCAGCAACCACGGCGGCCGCGTGCTCGACGGCGCCCCCGCCAGCCTCGACGCGTTGCCCGCCGTGGCGGCGCGCGTGAACGGCCGCGTGCCGGTGCTGCTCGACAGCGGCGTGCGCGACGGCCGCGACGTGTTCAAGGCGCTCGCCCTGGGTGCCGCGGCGGTACTCGTCGGCCGTCCGCCGATCTGGGGCCTGGCGGTCGCGGGCGCACTCGGCACGGCGCACGTCGTGCGGCTGCTGCGCGACGAACTCGAAGCCGCGATGGCGCTGTGCGGCTGCCGTACCCTGGCCGACGTCGGCCCCGCCTGCCTCTGGCTTGCCCCGACACGAGACTGACCCCCATTCCGATTTTTTCCACCCCTCTGACAGGAGACTTACCATGAATCGTTTGCACGCCCGCCTCGCTATTGCCCTGATCGCCAGCCTGCCCGTTCTGGCCCACGCCGCTGCCGATTGCGAAGCCCATCCCAAGGAACAGTGGATGAAGGAAGACGACCTCAAGGCCGCACTGAAGGACGCCGGCTACACCATCAAGAAATTCAAGGTCGACGGCAACTGCTACGAAATGTACGGCCGCAATGCGAAAGGCCAGAAGGTCGAGATCTACATGGACACCGTCACCGGCAAACCCGTCAAGGCCTATCTCGACTGATGGCGACCGACGTCACGGAGCGGGCCTACGTCTGGGACCGCTTCGTCCGCCTTCACCACTGGAGCCTGGCGAGCCTGGTCCTGGTGAATTACTTCGTCCTCGAAGGCCCGCCGCATCGCTGGGCCGGCTATGCGGCGCTGGGGCTGGTCTGCGCACGCCTGGCATGGGGCGTCGTCGGTTCGCCCTACGCGCGTTTCGCCGCCTTTCTGCCCACGCCCGCGCGCCTGCGCGCGTATCTCGCGCGTCCCGGCGTGGCGCCGCGCGGCCACAATCCGCTTGGCGCGACGATGGTGCTGGCGATGCTCGCCCTGGTCGTCGCGCTCGGCGTCACCGGCTGGCTCATGCGCACCGACGCCTGGTGGGGCGAGGAATGGCTCGAAGACCTGCACAAGGCCCTGGCCGACGGCCTCCTGATCGGGGCCGGATTGCACGTCCTCGGCGTCGTGGCGGCCAGCCTCAAATGGCGCATCAACCTGCCGCGCGCGATGCTGACTGGCTACAAGCTGCGCACGGCCCGTTCGGCGCCCTTCGAGGAGCGGCGCGCACAGAGCCAGGATTGACATCCTCGATCGGTTTCATGGAAACAATCTGTTTCACACGGCAGGCCCGGAACCGTAGAGTGGCATTCATTAGCAATTGCTAATGAACATTCACCCACGAAAGGAAACCTGCCATGTCCGACCCCGTCGCCCTCCCCCGCATCAACGAACGCGCCCCCGAATTCGAAGCCCGCACCACGCATGGCGTGAAGAAGCTGTCCGACTACGAAGGCAAGTGGCTGGTGCTGTTCTCGCATCCCGCCGACTTCACCCCGGTCTGCACCACCGAATTCACGGCTTTCGCACGCTATTACCCCGAGTTCCAGAAACTCAATTGCGACTTGCTGGGTCTGTCCATCGACAGCTACTACTCGCACGTCGCCTGGGTGCGCAACATCAAGGAAAAATTCGGGGTCGAGATTCCCTTCCCGATCATCGAAGACCTGAAGATGGACGTCGCCAAGGCCTTCGGCATGATCCACCCGGGTGCCGGCGACACCTCCGCGGTGCGCGCCACCTTCATCATCGACCCGAAGGGCGTGCTGCGCGCGATGGTCTACTACCCGATGACCAACGGCCGCTCGATTCCCGAGTTCCTGCGCCTGGTCGCCGCGCTGCAGACCTCGGACGCCAACAAGGTCGCCACGCCGGAAGGCTGGCAGCCCGGCGACAAGGTCATCGTCCCGCCGCCGCAGGACGTGAACGCCGCCGAGGCGCGCATGAACGAAGGCTACGAGTGCACCGACTGGTATTTCTGCACGAAGGCGTTGTGAGTGGTGAGTGGTGAGTGGTGAGTGGTGAGCGGTAAGTGGTAAGTGGTAAGTGGTAAGTGGTAAGTGGTAAGTGGTAAGCAGTGAGCGGTACGGACGGGGGGAGTTCCCGCCGTCCTTTTCAGAGGAGAGCGATCATGCTGTTCAGGCAATTCTTCGATTCCGAATCGAGCACCTACACCTATCTCATCGGTTCCGGGACCGGCCGTGAAGCAGTCATCATCGACCCGGTGAAGGAACAGGTGCCGCAGTACCTGCAGGCGATCCGCGAACTCGACCTGAAGCTGGTGCGCGCGATCGACACCCACACCCACGCCGACCACGTCACCGGCCTCGGCGACCTGCGCGAAGCCACCGACTGCGTCACCGCGATGGGAGAATTCACCCGCGCGGAATGCGTGAGCGAACATGTGCATGAAGGCGACGTGATCGACGTCGACGGCGTCAAGCTCGGTGCGATCTACACGCCCGGACACACCGACGAGTCGTTCAGCTTCGTGCTCGACCCTCTCGATCCAAAAGCGGTATTCACCGGCGACGTGCTGCTGATCCGCGGCACCGGCCGCACCGACTTCCAGGGCGGCGACGCGGCGAAGTCGTACGACTCGATCGTCGGCAAGCTGTTCCGCCTGCCCGACGCCACGCTGGTCTATCCCGCCCACGACTACAAGGGCTGGACGGTTTCCAGCATCGGCGAGGAGAAGCGCCACAATCCGCGCCTGGCGAATACCACGCGGGAAGGCTACATCGCGCTGATGAACGGTCTGGTGCTGTCCAATCCGCGGCTGATGGACGTCGCCATCCCGGCCAATCTCGCGTGCGGACGCATGAAGCAAGCCGCCTGAAACGTATCGGCTTCACGTTTTCTCCTGATTCGGCGGGCCCTGTGCCCGCTATTTTTTCGCTCCAGCAAGCCGGGCGTGTACGCTGACGGGAAAAAGGGCTACATTCAGGCTGCGGGGCCGCATTCAGCGGGGAGACAACGATGACAAGAATACTGTGGTGCCTGGCACTGCTGATGCAGGGCATGGCTTGGGCGGGGCCGGCGCGGGTGGAGACCGATGTCGGCTTCAGCGGCATCCGCATCCAGGCCGGCGCGGTCGTCAACGCCGATGCGCGCACGATGTGGGACACGCTCACCGATTACAACAATCTCGCCCGTTTCGTTCCCGGCATGCGCGTGTCGCGCCTGGTTTCCGCGCCCAATGCACGGATCAAGCTGCTCGAGCAGCGCGGCGAGGGCGGGCTGATCGCCCTGGTGATCCCCGATCAGGTGGTGTTCGCGATCGACGAGCACCCCACCAGCCGCATCGAATTCCGCTCGGTTTCCGGTGGCCTCGCGGCGGTGCAAGGCGAGTGGGTGATCCTCGGCGACCAGGCCCCGATACGGCTGGGCTACCGTGCCCGCGTGGTGCCTGCCTTGCCGCCGCCCCCTCTGCTCACCGACGACTACGTGCAACGCGAAATCGCCCAGCGCATGGACGCCCTGATACGCGAGGCGGAACGACGCATGGCCGCAACAAAAAAATGAAAACGACAATGAAAACGAATCGGGAGACGTCCTATTTTTACCCTGCTTGCGCGACTCGCTGACCGCCATCCCTGGTGGCTGATCGGACTCGCCGCGCTGTGGTTCTCTGCGAGCGGGCTCTATGGAATGCACGTCGAGCAGCGACTCACGCTCGATCCCGGCTGGGCTGCGCCGGGCAGCGGCTCGGCGCGGGCGGCCGAACGCTTGCGCGACGATCTCGGTCGCGACGCCGAACCGGTGGTGGTACTGTTCCGGCCGCACCGGGACGGCCCGCAGCAGGTCGACGATTTCGCCTACCGCGCAGCGGTCGATGCGGCGCTGGCGCCACTGTACGCCAACCCTAGCGTAGAGAGCGTCCATACCTGGTACAGCACCGGCAATGCAGCATTGCGTTCACGCGACGACCGCATGACCTACGCCGTCGTTCATCTCCGCAAGGGACGCGACGAGGGCGTGGCCGCCTTCCGGACCCTGCGCGCCAGCCTCGCCAGCCGCGATCTCGACATCGCGCTCGGCGGCGAACTCGCCGTCTACGTGGACGTGCGCGACCAGCTCGACCACGACCTGCGACTGGCCGAGACCGTGAGTTTCGCCCTGCTCGCCGTGCTGCTGGTCTGGGTATTCCGCTCCGGCGTCGCGGCGCTGCTGCCCCTGGCCGTCGGAGCGATCACCATCGTCAGCAGCATCGCCTGGCTCAAGCTCGCCACCTGGTTCACCGAGATCAACGTCTACGCGCCCAACGTCGTTTCCATGCTCGGACTCGGACTCGCGGTCGATTACAGCCTGTTCATGGTGTCGCGTTTCCGCGAGGAACTGGCCCGCGGCCAGCCGCCCGACCTGGCCCTCTCGATCATGATGCGCACCGCCGGCCGCACGCTGATGTTCAGCGGCATCACTGTCGCCGCCAGCCTGTTCTGCCTGTTCCTCCTGCCGCAGCGCTTCTTCCACAACATGGGCCTGGCCGGCGGCATCTCGGTGGCGTCCGCCATGATCGCCAGCCTGCTGTTCCTGCCGGCCCTGCTCGCGCTGCTGGGCGACAGGGTGAACCGCTGGGTGCCGCCCTTCCTCGCGCATCCGGCCGACACCAGCGAAAACGGACGCTGGTACCGCTTCAGCCATTTCGTGATGCGCCACGCGCGCGCCGTGCTCGGCGTATCCATCGCCATCCTGCTGTTCATGGGCCTGCCGGTGAAGGACATGAAAGTGGGGCCGGCGGACAGCCGCTCCCTGCCCGCCTCGGCCGCAAGCCGGCAGGTGCAGGAAACGCTGGAGCGCGACTTCGGCGCCGACGAGATCGTTCCCATCACGGTAGTGGCGCGTACCCGTTTCCAGCTCGTCGAGCCCGACAGCATCGCGGCGCTGTACCGGTTGAGCGCCGACATCGCCGCCCTGCCCGGCGTCGCGCGCGTCACGGGGCTGACCGGCATCGACCCGGCACTCACGCTGGCCGACTACCAGTTGATGTACGGCAACCCGGATGCCTTCCCGCAGGCCGCAGCCGCGCTGCAGGAATTCGGGCGCGGCCAGACCAGCGTGCTGTATGTGCATTTCCACGCCGACCCCGGCTCCGAGGCGGCGCGCCAGCTCGTCGTCCGCATCCGCGCCCTGCCGCTCGCACCCGGCCTGGCGGATGTCGCGGTCGGCGGGTTCCCCGCCTTTCATCTCGACTATCTGGATACGCTGCGTACCCACGTGCCCGTCGTGCTCGCCGCCATCGTCGGCGTCATCTTCGTGCTGCTTTTCCTCATGCTGGGCAGCCTGCTGGTGCCGCTCAAGGTGGTACTGACCAACCTGCTTTCACTGACGGCCACCTTCGGCGCGCTGGTATGGATCATCCAGGAAGGCCATCTCGCCGGCTGGCTCGGCTTCACGCCGCAGGGCGCGCTCGACGGCACCATCCTCGTGCTCATCTTCGCCAGCGCCTTCGGCCTGTCGATCGACTACGAGGTGTTCCTGCTCTCGCGCGTCAAGGAAATGTGCGACGCCACCAAGGGCGACAGCCTCAAGTCGGTGTCCACCGGCATGCAGAAAAGCGGCCCCATCATCACCAACGCCGCGCTCCTGATCGGCGTGGTGCTCGGCGCCTTCGCCATGGGCGAGGTGGTCTTCATCAAGGCGATCGGCCTCGGCCTCCTGCTGTCGGTCGTCGTCGACGCCACGCTGGTGCGCATGCTGCTGGTGCCGTCCACCCTTCGCCTGATGGGCTGGCTCAACTGGTGGGCGCCGAAGCCGCTGATGCGGGTATACCAGCGACTGAATCTAGGCGAAGCCGAAAGCGAATTCGACCCCAGGAGAGCCCGATGAAGAAACGCGTCCTGTCCCTGCTTCTGCTGGCCGGCTGCGCGGCGGCCGCACACGCCGACCTCGCGCTCACCGGCTACAGTTCAGCCGGTCCGCTGTCCACGCAGGAACGCATCTGGATACGCGAGGGCCAGTTGCGCCGCGACTTCGTCGACCGCGGACGCGCCTATACGCAGCTGTTCGACCTGGCGAAGCACCAGGTCGCCGTGGTCGATCACGGGGCGCGGCTGATCGACACCTACGACCTGAAGGCCCTGCAGGCAAGCGCGGACGTCGGCGCGCCGCCGACCACCCTGAACATGACGCTGACACCGACCGGCGAGACCCGGCCGCTACGGCACTGGACCTGCACGGCCTACACGCTCGCCGCCAGCATGCCGACCCGTCTGGGCAACGAGGACACGGTGTTCCGCCTGCAGGGCAAGGTGTGGGTGGCGGCCGACACGCCGGAACAGGCGGCCATCAAGCGGCTGACCGAACTGGCGCGGCAGAAGGATTTCTTCCTCGGCATCCCTGCGGCGATCAAGGCCACGCCGGCACAGGCGCAGATGTTGAGCGAACTCGTGCGCAGCCTGGCGCCCAAGGGCCTGCCGTGCGGCGGCGAACTCGACGCGCGCTACGAGGGCAACGGCCCGATGGCGAACCTGGCCCGGCGGCTGCCGGCCCGGCTCGCCCTGTCCATCCAGGATTTTTCGAACGCACCGGTGGCGACCGACGTGTTCGCCTTCCCCGCCGGCTACCAGACGCGGCGGTGAAACCGGACGGATTCAGCGGCCGCCCAGCAGCGCCCGCTTGAGATCGTCCTGCACCGGCGCCTCGCCCAGCCACACCGAGAGCAGTGCCCGGAAGAAATCGCTGCCGGCGATAGGCACGCCCACCGGCCTGCCGTTGACCGACAGCTGCATGCCGGCCGCCGTTTCGTCGAGCACGTAGACGGTTCCCGCGCGTGCCTCGCCCTGGCTCTGGATGTGCGCCTCGAACGCCGCGATCCGCGGCGCCAGCGCAGCGCGCTGCGCCGGGCTGGTGTTGGCATCCAGCCCCTTGCGCAAGGCTTCGGAAAAGGTATCGGCCGCCACGTCGCGCAGCATGGTCAGCTGCACCCGGCGCGGCGGCGGCGCGGCCAGGACGGCCTCGGCCTGATTCTGCCGCACCGGCAGGTACAGGGCGGCGACGTAGACCTTGAACAGCAGGCGGGTACGCACGCCGGCGCCGTTCAGCACCAGCGTCGTCTCGCCCGCGCGCTCGGTGTCGGCAATCTTCACCCCGGCGACCTCGAGTGCCTGCGCCGGCAGGCACAAGAACGTCAATCCGGCCCAGAGCAAGAACGGCGATACGCGCATGGTTTCCCCTCCGGTGGATTCAGGACGCGGGGCGCACCCGCGCCAGATAGTTTTCCGCCAGGCCCTTGTACAGCGGCTGCGGACACAGCATGCGCGAGACCGCGGTGGCCAGCAGCGTGGCGACCATCAGCGGCACCACCATGTCGTGGTTGTCGGTCATTTCCATCACGATGACGAAGGCGGTGATGGGGGCCTGCACCACGCCGGCGAAATAGGCCGCCATGCCGATGACGATGAGCGCCGCCGGATCGGCGGCCGATACCAGACCTGCGATCGCCTGTCCGATGCCGGCGCCGGCCGACAGGCTGGGCGCGAACAGGCCGCCCGGGATCCCGCTGACGAAGGACACGAAGGTGGCGAGGATCTTCCACAGTCCGTAGCCTGCCGATACGCTGCCGGTCCCTTCCAGCAGTTGCCGCGCTTCGTGATAGCCGCTGCCGAACACGGCATTGCCCGAGGCCAGGCCGATCAGTGCCAGTGCCAGGCCGCACAGCGCCGCGAACGCCACTGGCCGCGTGCGCACGAAGACACCGGCGCGACCGGGCAGGCCGCGGGTGGAAAACGCCAGCAGCACGCGGCTGAAGCCGCCTCCCAGCACGCCGCCGGCCAGTCCGCACAGCAGCACGCCCGCCCAGCCGGCGCTGCCGGCGAGCGCGCCGTGCGAGGCGCCGAAATAGGTGTAGTCGCCCTGCACGTAGATGGCCGCCAGGCCTGCCACGATGACCGCGGTCAGCAGGATGCCGCTGGAACGTTCCTCGAAGGAACGGGCCATTTCCTCGATGGCGAACACGATGCCCGCGAGCGGCGTATTGAAGGCGGCGGCGACGCCGGCGCCGCCGCCCGCGACGATGAGGCCGCGCTCCAGCAGATGGCGCGGGAAACGGATCAGGCGACGCAGGTTGTACAGCAGGGCGGCACCAACCTGGACCGTGGGCCCCTCGCGTCCCACGCTGGCGCCGCCGGCCACGCCGACGCAGGTCAGCAGCATCTTGGCGGCCGCCACGCGCAGCGACAGCACGGCATCGCGCCCGTCACCGTCGGGCATGCGGATGGCCGCGATGGTCTGCGGAATGCCGCTGCCCGCCGCGCCCTTGAAGTAGCGCTGGGTCAGCGCGGCCACGCCCGCCAGCGTCAGCGGCGTCAGCAGCAGCGGCAGCCAGGGCGACACGCCGAGCAGATGGCGGAACACGACGTGTGCATAGTCGCTCGACACCGCGAAGGCGGTGGCCGCCAGCCCCACGCCGACCGCGCCGCCCCAGAACACGATGCGGCGCATCCACAGGCGCAGGGAAAACAGGCTGGCCCGGTGGCGTTTCTGCATGGCGGGCAGCGCGAGGCGTGGCGGTTTCATGAGGCCGATATTAACTCCGGCGACGCCTCCATGTCCCGGCCCCAGTTTTGCGCTACAGTGCAGCCGTCGTCCCTCACCGAAAGCCTGCCATGAAATCGTCCCCCGCCTTCCACCGTCTTGTCGCACTGTTTACCGCCCTGTTCGCCCTGCTCGCCTTCGCCACGCCCGTGCGCGCCGCCAGCGCGGCCGTGATCGACGTCGAGGTCAACGAGGCCCTGGCCGCCTTCCAGAAGATCGAGGGCGCGCGCGCCTATCTCGGCATCGCCAAGGGCGTGCTGGTGTTTCCCAAGGTCTACAAGGCCGGGGTCGGCGTCGGCGGCGAATACGGCGAGGGCGCCCTGCGCGTCGGCGGCGTCACGGTCGACTACTACAGCACCGCCGCCGCCTCCATCGGCTTCCAGCTCGGCGCCCAGGCCAAGACCATCGTCGTCATCTTCATCGACGAGGCCGCGCTTGCCAAATTCCGCACCAGCGAGGGCTGGAAAGTCGGCGTCGACGGCTCGGTCGCGCTGGTCGACATCGGCGTCGGCAAGGCCGTCGACACGCAGAACATCAAGGATCCGGTCGTCGGTTTCGTGTTCGGCCAGAAGGGCCTGATGTACAACCTCACGCTCGAAGGCTCGAAGTTCACCAAGCTGGACAAGAAGAAGTAAAACGCCGGCGCCTGGCGGCTGCCTGCCGCCAGGCATACGACTCAGCGGCCGAGCTGCTGCTGCATCTGCTGCATGCGCTTCATCATCTCGGGATCCATCCTGACCCCGCCGGGCATGCCCGACATCGTCACCGAGCCGTGTTTCTGGCCCGGCCTGCAGGCACCGATCCACTTGCCCGTCATGGTCGATTCCATCGTCGACATGCCGTGCATGGGCGGCGTGAAGCGGGCATTGTTCTCCATGCGGTAATCGGTCGTCAGGTTGCCCGTGATCGTCGCGTGGCTGGTCACGCTGCGCCCTTCGTGCGTGCACACCGCATCCACCGTCACCGTATCGCCGCTGCGCTTCACGTCCATCTGCGAACAATGCTGCTTCAGCCGCTGCATGTCCCTGGGGTCGGCGGTCATGTCGTCCTGGCGCTGATCGATGCAGACCTGCATCGTCATCGGGCCCGGCATGGCCTGTGTGCCTGCGTGCATCTCGGTGCGGATTTCCCACAAACCGGACTTGCGCATGGGCAGGTCGCCGGCCCGGGCGGACGACAGCACCGACACGAGGGGCAACAGCAGAAGGAAACTGCGGGCAGGCATGGGCATGATCCGTCTCCGTACAAGGTCAAGCCCGCATGCTGCCACAAAAAAAGGGACGGTTGCCCGTCCCTTTTCCGTCAGCCCGCGTGATCTCAGCTCTGCCGGTGCATCGGGCCGTGATGGCCGTGGCCACGGCCGTCACGCGGCATCGATTCGGCGTCGAACACGGCCTGCTGTTCGGGCGTCAGCTGCGCGTAGAAGGCCTTCACCGCGTCGGCGCGGGCCGCCATATGGGCACGCCGCAGGTCGGCCTTCTGCAGCATCGCATCCATGCGCTCCGGCGCGCTCATCCTGGCGAACGATGCCCGCATTGCCTCGCGATCGCCGTTCTGCATCATGGGCCCCGGTTTGGCGGATTGCGTGAACGCCTGCCAGGCAGCTTCCTGCGAAGGCGCCAGCTTGAGCTTCTCCTTCAGATCGTCGAGGCGGGCTTCGCGGCGCGCTTCCCATTTCTCCTGCACGGCCTCGCCATGGCGCGCCGCGCAACCGGGCTTGCCGTCGCCCCTGTCCGCGTTCATCGCCCAGGCCGACGCACCGAGCGCGCCGCCGCCGACCAGGGCAAGCAGCAGGGCGGATTGAACAAACTTCGATTTCATTGCCTTCTCCTTTCGGGACTGTTTCGGGTGCCGCCCCGGGATGGGTGCGGCATGGAAGTCAGTGTGCCCGCGGTGTGTATCCGCAGCATGTCCGGAAAGGCCCGGTGTGTTACCGAATGTTTCCGTCCCCGGCGCGCAAGTCGCCGATGTCAGAAGCCGCCGATGTAGGCGTAACCGTCGTTCTGCAGCTTGATGAGGCGCGTGTAGCCATCGTGCACGATGGCCACGCCGGGCAGCACGTCGGCTGCCGTCCAGCCCCTGGCCTTCATCACGCTGTGGCAGATCTCGACATGGATCCCCAGATTGAGGAGATCCTGCACGATCTTGGCGTTGAGATTGACCGCGAAAGGATCGCCCCTGGCCTGCTGCCAGGCGTCGTCGGTGAGCAGGAACTGCGCGGCCTCGCCATGCAGCACCAGATGGATGTCGAGCTGCGGCGGCGTCACGCCCTGCTTGCCGAAGGCCTCGACGAGGCCGCGCGCGTAATACAGGCCCTTGCTGATCCCCGCCGCGATCTCGTCCGAATGGATGTCGTAGACCGCCTTGTAACGGCCCTGCGGATCGACTTTCAGCATCGGGCGGTCGGGCGCCGGTTCCGCGGCCTGCGCCGGCACGGCCAGGGCGAGTGCCAGCGCACAGCCGGCGGCACGAAGTAGCGGGGCGAGCGTGTGATTCATGCGGATTCTCCCGGAAGTGCGATGCGTCGTACCACCTTCCTGCAGCCGCGCACGCGCACCGGCACATCCGTACCGGTCTCGCACAATCGGCTTACATATCGACGGAACTCCACTATAAACATACGGTCCCTGTGGACGCTAAAACAATGACTGAATAACGGTGGAGACGTTCATGAATACGACAAGAACCGGCCTGTTGTGCGCCCTCGCACTCAGCATTGCCGGCATGGCCGGACAGGCCCTGGCCGACGATGCCCCGCAGGCCGTGCCCGGCTCAGCCCTGGCCGACCACACCCCGCAGGCCATGCCCGGCACGCGGATCAATTTCGCGCCCCTCCCGGTCCAGGTCTACATGCAGGCCGGCCAGAAGCCGGCCGTGGTGTTCACCACCCCCTGCATCCAGATCGAGAAGGCCACCCACGGGTTCCCGCCCTTCCTCGCATTCGAGAGCTTCATGTTCGAAATGATCGGCAGGATGAACGACACCGAAATCCTGCCGGTACGGCTCGAACCCGTCTGCACCTAGCGCCGGGCCCGGCTCACGCCTCCGGCGCCAGCGCGACCTGCGCGGCGCCGCTGTCGGCGTCGATCTCGAAGACCACCACGCAGTACTCCGTCTGCGACTCCAGCGGCGTCGGGTCGTCGGCACAGCTGCAGCCGCCGACGATCCCCGCGTAGAACACACCTGCCCTGATCCGAAGGCCGTGCGTCGTCGTCTCGGCGCCGATCAGCACGACCCGGAACGGCTCGTCGGCCACCGCACTGGTGACCGACAATCCCTGCTGCAAGGGCAGGAGATCCGCATCCAGGGCCTCGACCTCGCGCGCGAACACCGTGCGGAATTCGGGCGTATCCCAGGCGGCAAGGGTCAGGGGCAGGGCAATGGTCGGCATGGCGTGGCGCTGCGGGAACGGACTTGGGTGAGTATGCGATTTCGTCAGTACAATCCGCAAGCGCACAAGATGCGCACGCACACCAATCAGGGGGAATCATGAAAAAAACCTATACCGTCGCACTGCTATCACTTTCCACGCTCGGCTCCGGCTGCGCCTCCATCGTCACCGGCCACAATCAGAGCGTCTCGGTCGAAACCCGCGCCAAGCAGGGGCAGGCCGTCCTTGGCGCCAATTGCAAGCTGAGCAACGACAAGGGTACCTGGTTCGTCACCAGCCCCGGCTCCGTCAGCGTGCGCCGCAGCTACGACGACATGATCGTGAATTGCGAGAAGGATGGGCAGGAACCGGGCATCGCAAACGTCAAGTCTTCCACCAAGGCCATGGCCTTCGGCAACATCATCTTCGGCGGCATCATCGGTGCCGGCGTGGATGTGGCCAGCGGCGCGGCCTACGATTATCCGACCCTGTTCACCGTCACCATGGGCGAGAAATCCACGGTGGACGCACCGCCGGTCGACAAGCCGGCGGATACCGCACCCAAGCAGGATGCCGCATCGCCCCAGGCCGCCACGCCTACCCCGCCAGCCGCCACCGCAGTGGCCACCACCGCAGACACATCCGCCAAGGCCACGACCGAAACACACTGACCCTGTCGCTGCGCAAGCCGGAGGGGGTTCGCTTGCGCACCCCTGCGCGGTCTCAGGCTGCGGCGTCCGCCGCGCTGTCCCGCGGCCATGCGCTCGTGTCCAGCGTCTCCACATAGCCATGCCAGCTGGCGTGGCCGATGAGCGGCAGCAGCACGACGAAGCCGACGAAGGCGGTAGCGAAGCCAAGCACCACGGCAGCGCCGATGAGCGCGGCCCACAGCAGCATGGGCTTGCGGTTGTGCAGCACGGCGTGGAAGCTGCTCACCGAGGCGGTGATCGCGTCCACCTTGCGGTCAAGGATGAAGGGCAGCGAGAATGCGCTGGCCGCGAACACGATCAGCGCGAACACCGCACCGACCGCGCTGCCGACGCCGAGGAAGGTCAGCATGTCGCGCAGTCCGGGCGCGCCGATCGCGGGAAAGAAGACATGCACCATCGCTGCGGCGCGCGCCCACACCAGCAGCACGATCAGCAGCACCACGCCCAGCACCAGCAGTTCCCGGAGGTGATAGGTGCCCTCGCGCAGGCAATAGCCCAGCACCGGGCGCAGGCCCTTGCCGAGCTGGCGGCTGATCGAATACAGGCCCACCGCCAGCACCGGACCGACGAACACGAATCCCGTCGCCAGGCCGATATAGAGCGCCAGCGTGCCGAAGCGCCAGGCGAACAGCGCGATCAGCATGCTCAGCAGCATGAGGACGGCACCGTAGCCCAGGCTCAGCCCGGGCGCGCGCCGCATGTCGGCCCAGCCAAGGCGCAACCAGCGCAGCGGTGCCGCTGCGTCGAGGGTGCGGCAGGGCACCACGAAAGGCAGGTTCTCGGGCGACGACGGATTGTCCGGGACGGGCAAGGTGGACATGACGGCTCTCCTCTGGCGTGTTGTGGCCGCCCGTTTAGGCGTCCGGGCGTGGTTACGTTATAGAACACGAAACGCCGGCCCGCCCGGCCCCTCATCCGAACCAGAACGCTGCGTCCTTCAGCAGGAATTCGACATGGGGCATGTAGTGCGAGCCGTCGCAGGAAAAGGTCACGCTCACCATGCCGTTGTAGAGATTGATCGACGCCATGCGCAGGTAGATCGTCGGATCGGAAAGGCGAAGCGCCTGCAGCGTGCGCAGGATGCGCGGAATGTCGTGCTGCGCGATCGCCACCTCGGCGGGATAGCGGCACGACGGATAGACGAGGCAGATGTCGGGGTCGCTGAGCGCCTCGTGGTCGAGGATGCGGTAGCGGAAGGGATCGTCCACCGTCCAGATCGTGGCCTGGCTGCTGGAGAAATGGATCTGGCACTGGAACACGCCGCGCTGCGTCAGCAGTTCCTCCAGGATCGACAGGGCCTGTTCGAGATTGCCGTCCATCGGGCTGTCCACCCGGCATTGCTGGAACAGCTGCCCACGGATCGCGGGATCGCCCTTCACCTGCCGCCAGTAGCCCGGTTCGTCATAAAGCGCCGCCGTCACCGGCAGGTTGCGCAGGTCGAAATCCGCCCCCAGGAAACCCAGGGGCTGCGCATCGCGGCTCACCACCTGCAGGGCGGTCAGGGATGGCCGATGCGCGGACAGGCTGATGTAGGCATCCGACAGCAGGAAGCCCCAGACCGGCACGGCCTCCTTCATGTACGGCCGCTGCGAACGGTCGCGTCCGCGATTGCCGGGCACGATCCCGTCCGGGCCGACGTTGTTGCTGCACTGCACGCCGTCGGGATGCATGCAGTACAGCGCCGTGCAGTGCGGAATGCCGGAGAAATGTTCGACCAGAGTGGCGTCGAGCGCCGCGGCGTCGTCCCAGACGGGAAGACAGCGTGTCGCCAGGCGGGCCATCGGTTCGCGCAGCCGGTGCGCAAGATCCTCACGCTGCCGGTAGATGCTGTCCTTCCACGAAGCCGTCATGCCCCTCCCCGTACACGCCCGCCACGCTGCGTTCCCGCAGCCGGACAGAGCGTTGGAGGGCGGCAGCGCGAAATTGGTTCAGCCGCACGCTAGTGGTGCGGTGCGTTCTGCTGCGTGGTCTGCCATTCGGCGTAGCGCGCGCGTATGTCCGCCATCGTCCTGGCTTCGTCAAACAGATGATGAATAGCCGACAATCCGCATTGCGCCGCGATGATGGCCTGCAACATGGCCATCAGCTCGGCCGCATCGAGATCGCCATGCGGGCTGCGATCGAGCGGGGTTTCGGATAACGCCATCGTCACTCTCCCGGGGAAGGTCCCACCCGGGCAGCAGCGAGATTCATGCCTGTGAGCGGATCAATTTGTACCAGGCCGCCCGCAAGACGGGTACGCCCGAACCGATAGCACCCCTTAATTCTGCATCAGGCGCGCCAGCATCAGGCCCGGGTCGCCCCGGGTCCGCTCGCCATCCGTGTAGAGGTCGATGACCGCCAGCGGACCGCCCCCCAGGGCGCGCCCCGCAATGTCGTCCGGCGTGATGACCGCGCGGCCAAGCTGCCGACGCGTGGGCCAGTCGAGCCGGCCGTAGGCGTGATACACCAGTTCGGCGCAACTCAGGCGGTCGCGCGTTTCCACGTCGAAATTGAAATCGTAGCGCTTGCCCATCTGGCGCAAAGCCTGCAGCACGGTTTCCGCCTGCTGCGCGGCAGTCTGCGTCACCGGGCGCAGTACGGCGAGATCGTCCACGTTGAGAAAATGGCCCAGGGAATTCAGCTCGACCCCCGAACGCAAGGCCTCGACGACGCCTCGCCCCGCGCGAATCGCCTCGTGATGCGGCCGAACCACCGGGTCGTCCCAGATCCCCAGCGCCCGCAATTCCGGTTCCGAACCCACCCACAATGCGGCGTGCCCCCAGCGACCGGGTATGAAACTGTCGGTGAGCCGGAACGGCGTACGTTCGACCAGGATGTCGCCCGCATGCAGATCGCCGGTCAGGGCCGCATGTACTTCCGACCGTGCATCCAGCTTGCCGCGCCGGCTTTCCACCAGGCCCACGGTATTGCCGAAGACCATGCTGGTCAGGTTGACGCCCTCGTCCTTCAGTCGCAGCAGCGTATCGACGGTAAAGGGCATGTAGAAGCCGATCTTGCGGCCCAGGGTAGCCAGGGGCGAGAAATTCTGCGTCATGCTGTAGGAGGGGCTTTGCGCAATGATCTGGTCCAGATAGCGCAGGTGACGGTCCTCCTCCAGGCGTGCGCGGTATGCACCGATCTCTTCCTCGTAATAGGCAATGCCGCGCCGCACGCGATTGCGCGTCTCTTCCGACGCGAATGCCAGGGCCACGCGATTCAACTCCCCATAGTCGATGTCGTAGCCGACGTCCTTGTTGTTGAGGAGCATGCGCAGGTGCGGCTCCTCCTCGTATAGCGAGATCGCGAGCAGGTAATTGTCGTAGAGCACCAGGGCAGCGGAAAGCGACAGCATGATGCCCTTGATGCGCACGTCCTGCGTCATCCGGCTGGCCGGCCCCTCGGCATCGAGCCAGCATTCATGGGCCTCGGCAACCGCATAGAGCTGACGGCGCAATGCCAGATGTTCGGCCAGCCCAGCGTTCAGCTCCGCAAGATCGCTGCCCGGTATCGCCGCGTCACGGCCCTGCGATGCCTTGATCCGCGCAACGAGCTTCAGCGTCTCGGCCCGATACATCATCGCCGCCTCGACCATGGTCCGATAGGATTCGATTTCCGCATCCAGCGCCGCCATCTGGCCCGTGGGATCGGGCTGGCCATGTTCCGCCGCCGCATGCTGCCGGCACGCCTGGACCGCACGCAGCTGGTCGAAGCTGCCCGGCAAGGGGGTCACGACCACGTGGGCGGCGGTCTCGACTACCGGCTGGGTCACACTGCATCCAGCCAGTATCGGCAACAGGGCCAGAAAAGCACGACAGCCCCTGCGCACGCGCATCATGGCCTCGCTGCAGTTTGCGGTGTATACACGAAGGCCTGCCGGTCGAAGCCCAGCGCGGCTGCGCGCGCCAGGAGCCGTTTCTGGACTTGCGCATCGAGCGTGGGGGTGCGCGCGAGTATCCAGGCATAGTCGCGCCCGGGCTCGCCGACCAGTACCCAGCGGTAGTCCGGATCGAGATCGAGTATCCAGTAGTCGCCGTAGAAGGGCCGGAAGAAGCTCACGCGCAGCTTCGCGTTGCCGCTGTCCGCCACGGGTTTCGCAATGCCCTCGGCCTGCGCGATCCCGCCGTCGTCGGTGCGGCACTGGTTCCGCACCGCAATCCGGTCGCCGTCGCGACGATAGCTCGCCGATACATCCGATACGCACATCGACTGGAAGCGGTTCGGCAGGCGCGCGATCTCGTACCAGGTGCCGGCGTAGCGGGCGAGATCGACCGCCGCCACGGTGGGCAGGGGCGCGTGCTGCGTGGCGCAACCGGCCAGCCCGATCGCCATGGCAGCGAGGACAGCCGTACCGGTGGCGCACATGCGGTTCGCGCTCACAGCAGCCTGTCCAGTACGAAGACGCCGACCATCGCGAAGGCCAGTGCGATTTTCAGCAGCGCCCCGAAGAGCAGGCCCAGCGTCGCGCCCACGCCCGCGTGCATCGCCTTCTGCAGCGACGCCCTGCCGCTGAATTCGCCGGCCACCGCCCCGAGAAAGGGCCCCAGCAGCAGGCCGGGCAAACCGAAGAATATCCCCACCAGCGCCCCGATCGCCGCGCCCCAGATCGCGCGCGAGGAGGCGCCGAACTTCCGCGCGCCGAGCGCCGCCGCCAGAAAATCCACCCCGTAGCTCGCCAGCGCCAGCACGCCCAGCAAGGCGAGCGTGGCCCAGCCCACGTGGACGAAGTTTTCCGCCCAGGCGAGCAGCATCAGGCCGGCGAATACCAGCGGGATGCCGGGCAGGATGGGGAGGACCAGGCCGGCGAAGCCGACCGCGATGAACACGGCGGCAAGCAGCCAGAACAGGATTTGGATGGCGGGATCGATCATGCCGTGCACAGGGGGAATCTCTCAGGCTTGGTCCGCATGGTAACGCGAACGGTTCCCTCGCGGCAGGGATGCCCCCCTGCCGGCGCCCGCCGGGGCCTCAGCGGGGCACAGGCACGCGGATGCGATCCCGCAGCAGGTCGGGGCGCAACGGATCGGGCCGCAGCGGCCTCGGCTGGGCGGCGTCGGGGCTGAGCAGGAAGGCATGCACCTCACCCGCGGCATTCACGCCCGTACCGACGATCTGTCCCTTGTCGTTGATCGCCCGCGCGAGGGACAGCGCCCGCCAGCCGGCCGCCGCCACCTCGGGCAGCGCGCTCAGGTCGGTGACCGCGTTGGCCGCGACGTCGAACAGCTTCGCCCTGCCGCCGGAGACGCCCACCACCTGCCCCCGGTTGTTGATGTCGTAGGGTTCGATGGGCAACTGCAGGGTGGTCCCCGTCGTCGCCCCCGGCACGTGCGGCGTCCACAGGAACCCACGGCCGTCGTAGAGGCCGACCACGTTCGGCAGGTCGTTGATGCCGCGCGCGTCGCCGGATTTTGCCGTCGCGCCGGGCAGGACGCCCACGGCGGCAATCGCCCGCGCCGAATTCGCAATGGCCGGGCTCCACAGCCAGGGCTGGTGCATGTCCGGTCCGGTATTGCGGATCGCGTTGCCGGCAATGTAGCCCTGGGCATTGATCGCATTGCCGCGACCGGAGCCACCCAGATCCGCCGGCAGGGGCGTCACGCCGCGCGCCGTGCCGCCGCTGATGCGCGTGTCCCAGGTAAAGGCCTGGTCGAGCAGGGTCGTGCCCAGCTGTTCGCGGTAGCTGCCGCTGACCTCGCCCAGGTTGTTGACCGCCAGCGCCTCGCTCATGGGGACAGCCGCCGTGTTGTTGAAGGCGACCTCGCGCGGCTGGCCGGCCTGCCAGACCATCGCGCTGCGCTTGCCCTGCACCGCACTGTCGCACTTGCCGACGACGAGGCCGCCATCGTTGATCCCGTTCGCCGCGCAACTGGCAAAGCCGGCGGGACGCGCCAGCGGCGCCATGCCTGCCGCGCGTTTCCATACGAAGGCTTCGTTCGTCACCGCGGTGGTGCCGTAGCCGACCACGTCGCCGGCCTCGTTCAGGCCGTAGGCCTCGCTGAAACTCGGCCCCCCCGCCAGATCGCCCAGATCCTCGATCGTCCACGCCTGCGCGGCAGCAGGCACGCCCGCCAGCACCAGCGCCGCCACGCGCAAGAAGAAGCCCTTTTTCCTGTTTTCCTGCATGTCACCCTCCTTACTCTTTCTGTCACGGGGAACCCCGTATCAGACGTTTGCGGAGATTTTGCAGAAAACTTTCTAGTTCGTGCAGACTAGCGTCAGGGTTTAGGATTCGCCGCCCGGTAGTCCGGGTCGTCCAGCAGCGTCCCGACCAGCCTGTGGTACAGACTGGTGTATTGATTGATGCCCATTGGGATCGCTTCCATGCCGATGAAGGACGATGGCCAGCGGGTGTCGGCCTTCAGTTCCTTGTCGTATACCGTCTTCCCCCGCACGGTCAGGACAAAACGCGCACCCAGGCTCGCCTGTCCCACATCGGACGGCACATCGAGCCGGGAATCGGTCAGGAAACCGCTGAGGACGGCAGGTGCGGAAGCATCGTATAGGCCGGCCGCCTGCAGATCGATCACCAGCGTTTGCCGCAGGTACTGGGCGAACGAACCGTCGATGGGTGATCTCAACGCGTTGGTACGCACGTCAAGCCCCCTGTCGATCCCGGTCGCCACCCCAGGCGCAAGCTGGAACCCCCCCACCGCCACCGGTCCCGTCTCAGACTGGCGGGCCTTCTCGATATTCCCGAAACTGGGCGTGGGTGGCCCCAGAGGGATTTCGGCGCAGCCAGCCAGATATCCCAGCGGCAACAGCAACCCAAACAGCGTCCGCCGTACCAGGCCGGCCGCGGCATGCTTGCGGCCGCTCACTTGAACCCCGGATCGCGGGACAGTTCGTCCAACCCCGCACTCACGACCTGTCGCGCCATCGTTCTGACCGCCTGTTCCAGGCTATCCATCTTCGTGCCGTTGGCGGGTGCGTCCTTCGCACCCATCACCGCGTGGATCGCATGGCGCGTCGTCTTGCTGATCGCACCGGCCTGGGGTTGCGCGAGATACTTGAGCGTACACACGTAGCCGTCGGTCACCTGCGACCCGGCGAGGCCGAATGTCAGGCCCGTGACGAAGCCCTTGCCGAACGCATCGTCGGTCAGCGGCACGTTGTTCAAGACCACACTGAGCAGGGCCCCGCCCTCGACCGGCTTGTCGGCGACCTCGGAAAACAGCCCGCTTCCCTTGATCTGGTCCTTCACCTGCGCGGACAGATATTCGGTCGCCCGGGCATTCGTCACGCCCTTGGTCTGGAATTCGAACACGAGTTGCACCGGGTGGGGTTCAGCCGGCTTCTTGTAGGCAGCGGCCGGAATTTCCTTCGTGGCCGTGTCCACGTAGAAACTCGCGCAGCCTGTCAGCGACAGCAGGCCAAGCAGGCCCGCTGCCAGGACCATTTTGCGCAGCATTTGAAACCGGTAGATGGATTTTGTCATCAAGTTCTCCCTGGCTGAATGAGGTTTCGGTACACGCGCCGTGCCGCGGTTCACGGCAACGGGCCCTGCCTGCGCGTTCCGAACACGCGCTTCGCCACAGCGGCCACGCCCACGAAGCCGAGCAGCAAGAGTTTCCAGAATTTTGCGAAGAAAACTGCCGCTCCGGCGAGCAATCCCAGCTTCTTGGCTGCCGCTCCGGCCACGAGCGCAGCCAGGCCATATTCAGCCACCTTGTCCGTACCGGAATCGAAATCGCCATAGCGCTTGCCGGCATCGAATTGCAAGGCGGCCAGCAAGGCATGGGCAGCCGGCTTGTCCTGCTCGACGGCCCGCTGCGAGGTCACCAGGTTCAGGCTGAAGTAGCCCTCGCGTCCCAGCGCATACGTGTTGTAGTTGATACCACGGTCCGCTTCGGCAGCTTCATCCTTGTTGCGCGAAGCCACCGACCAGACCAGCCGGTGCGTCCCCGCGTCGTACGCCGGTGGCTCCACCCAGCCGACGATTTCCAGGGGGGGAATCCCCATTTGCGCACGCTGCTTGTTGTCTTCTGCGGTACCTTCACGCAGCGATTCCAGCAGTGCGGCCGCATCCCAGTGCGTGGCATCGTCGTCCTTGATGTAGCCGGACGGCACATAGCTCACCGCGACGAACCAGTCACCCTGTTTTCCCATTGGAACGACCAGGCCCGCGAGCGTGTCGCCCGGAACATTGCCCAGGGCCCGCAGGTACCGGCCTGCCTCAAACGCCGGCACGAAGCCGAAACCGGCGGGTAAGCGCAGGACGCCCTGGTCGCGCAGCGCCACGTCCTGCGGTCCCTGCAGCAATGCCTTCTGCGCTGCTTCGACCGCCGTCGTCAAGGCAGCCTGCTGCGGACTCGCCGTTTCGGCAGGCGCGGGGGCGGATTGAGAAAATGCGGAATGCGGAACAAACAGGAACAGCCAGGCGAACAACGGCACGGCAATACGGATACGCATTGGTCTCCCCTTCCAATGTGCTGATATCGGTTTTTTGTTTTCTCCGCCAGCAGATTATGTCACAGCGTATCCGAGCCGCGCAGCCTGCATCCTGACGTCCGCCGCGGGTGGCGCTTTCCGGATAACATCCGCACCAGCTACGCCCGCCTTTCTTTTTCCCGCCACCACCATGATCGACCGACAAGACGTACTCCAGGCCTTCCGTTTCCGCCACGCCTGCAAGACCTTCGACCCGGCGCGCACGATACCTGCCGACGATTTCCGTCTCATCCTCGAAGCCGGCCGCCTCTCGCCGAGCTCGTTCGGCTACGAGCCCTGGCGCTTCGTCGTCGTCCAGGATCCGGCATTGCGCGAGAAGCTGCGCGCCGTGAGCTGGGGCGCCCAGGGCCAGCTCCCCACGGCCAGCCACTTCGTCGCCATCCTCGCGCGCGGCGAGGACATGCGCCCCGGCTCCGCCTACACCGAGCACATGATGCGCGATGTGCACCGCATGCCGGAGGAAGCCATCGCCCGCCGCCACATTTTCTACCCGCGGTTCCATGCGTCCGATTTCCGCCTGCACGACGCGCGCACGGTGTTCGACTGGAGCTGCCACCAGGCCTACATCGCACTCGCCAACATGATGACCGCGGCCGCGCTCCTCGGCGTCGATTCCTGCCCCATCGAAGGATTCGACCGCGCCGACGCCGAAGCGGTGCTCCGCGAAGCCGGCCAGCTGGAGGACGGCCATTTCGGCCTCGCGGTGATGGTGGCGTTCGGCTATCGGGTCAATCCGCAGCCGGCCAAGTCGCGCCAGCCGATGGAAGACGTGGTGCGCTGGATCTGAGGCGGTGTCTCAGCGTGCCGCGATGTCCTCGACCCAGACCAGTTCGCAGGCGCCGTTGCCCGAATCGCTGCGGGTGAGCGAACTGTTCCAGCGCCAGCCGTCCGGCGCCTCGACGCGCACGAGATAACCGCGCAGGCTGACGACCTCGCCCGCCCGAACCTGTGCCAGCCGATGCCGGACCGCATCGCTGGCCGGGATCATGTGCATGTTCGCGCTGTGGGTGACGATCTCTTCCGGTGGGATCGGCGGCGCGTCCGGCCAGCGGTAGAAATAGAAGCGGTTGCCCTGGCTGATCTGCAGACGATCCAGCACCGCACTGTCCGACATCGGCCCCCAGCCCAGGGCCAGGTCGACCGGCGACAGGTCGGCCTCGCGCCCGGCATGATAGGTCTCGGTGGACAGCACGCGCGCCTCCACCGAAAAATCGGCCAGCGGCGTGATCCGGTAACCCTTCACCTCGAAGCGTGGCAGTCCGGTGCGCTCGACCTGCACCGGATCCGCAGGCGCGATCTCCCCGGCCGTGTGCTCGAGCGGACGCGTGGCGTAGTGGTGCCACGCCCCTGCGGCGACGGCGGCGACAAACAGCGTCGGCAGCAAGCGCATGTCGCCTCAGTCCGCCAGCGCGATCCCGGCGAATGCGCCGCCCGTCAGCGCACACAGATCCTGCGGCGCCAGTTCGATTTCCAGGCCGCGCCGGCCGGCGCTGACGAAGATCGTCGGGTAGTGCGTGGCCGAGTCATCGATCCAGGTCTGCAGGCGCTTCTTCTGACCCAGCGGGCTGACGCCGCCGAGCACGTAGCCCGTGGCGCGTTCCACGTCCGCCGGCGAGGCCATCTCCGCCCGTTTCGCGCCGGCTGCTTTCGCCAGCCGCTTCATGTCGAGCTTCGCCGACACCGGCACCACGCCCACGGCGAGCACCTTGCCGTCCAGGCTCGCCACCAGCGTCTTGAACACGCGCGCGGCGGCCACGCCGAGCTTCTGCGCCGCCTCCTCGCCGTAGGACGGATGCGACGGGTCGTGCGCATACTCGTGCACGGTGTAGACGATACGGGCCGCCCTGGCCACGTTGATGCCGGGCGTCATGCCGGCGATTGCCTGCTGCGCAAGGCGAAATGGCGAGCGGAGGGCACCGGCAGGGCGAATCCGTTCAATGCGCCGGACTGCGCGGCGCTTCGGCCTTGGGCAGATAGAACGGGCAGGTCGTGGTGTGGTCCGGCCCATGCACGAGTTCCTCGCTGAAATCGGCATAGGTGCGGGTCAGCAGGTGCCGGCCCGCGTCGTCCTCGTAGCGTGCGCAGGTTTCCGCCAGGTCGCAGTGCGAGGTCATGCAGTAGGTGTGGGTCATGCTTGGCTCCTCGGGAGGGAAGTAGAATCGGGGTCTGCAGCGTAGCGTCACCGCCAGGGCGTGCCATACAGGCGCAGCGTCGCCTTGAAGCCTTTCCTGTCGTTCCGCAGCGGGATCGCGACGTAGGGCCTGCCCTGCTCGTCCTTTCCGCTGTCGGCGATCGTGTCGCCGGCGCCCGACCAGCCGCTGTCGGCCAGCACGTAGCCGACGCGCCACGAGGCCTCGGGCGTGTCGGGCGGGATCGCATTGATCGCGAGCGTGTCGCGGAACAGGTATTCGCCGGGCACGTAGTGGTCGTCGGCCGACGAATCCTCGCCGCGGTAGGTGAGCATCGACACCGCGATCTGCACCGAGAACATCATTTCCCGGCTGCGTTGCGGCCGCCTGGTGGTGTCGAGGAACACCGAGAAGAGCGTCGGCTGGCGCGCATCCTGGCGCAGCGCACCGGCCTCGTCGAACAGGTCGGACCGCTTGCGCAGCACCGCGCTGTTGTTGGCGATGGTGCGCCGCGTGAGATCGAAATCGAGCGCGCCGCGCGTCGCCACCGTCACTTCGAAGTAATAGCCGACCTGGGTGCCGAGCAGCTTGCGCACCAGCCCGACCTGCGGCAGCGGCAGGGCTTCGACCCACAGCGTGCCGTCCACCCGCAGGTCGCCGAACAGGAAACGCGTCAGGTTCTGGAAGCCCTCTTCCGAATTGACGATGCCGTAGGGACCGCTGTGGCTGCGATGCACGTGGGCGCGCGGCGCACCCTCGACGTAGGCATTCGCAATCCGCACCAGGCCGTCGCTCAGTTCGCCGGCCAGCAGGCGCGACGCGCCCTTCGCCACCGCGTAGTCCTTGCTGTTGGTGCCCACCAGGCAGAAGAAACGCGCCGGGTCGAACTTGCCGTCGAGCGAATTGGCGGGCGCCTGCTTGTCCCTGATCGCCAGGTAGTCGCGCATGCGGTCGCGGTTGAAGTTGTCCATGTCCCAGAGTTCGAAGAAACCCGGCACGTTCATGCCGGCCATCTCGATGCCGTTGTGCGGCGTGGCGTAGGTGAACACCTTGTCGACCAGAGCGCGCGCCGTCGCGCTGCCGGCCTTGTCGTTCTGCAGGAAGCAGCGGCACACCAGTCCGCCCATGGAATGCGCCACCAGATAGACCCGGAAGTCTTCCGGCTTCATCGGGCCGCCGGCGCATACCTGGTCGCGCACGCGCAGGATGAGGTCGGACAGGCCCTGCGCGGCCTGCTCGACCGTGGGCACCTTGCCGTTGCCGAAATCGGGATCGGCCACGTCGTAGTAACGATGGATGATGATGCTTTCCGCCGCGATCGGCCCGGTCTCGAGCTGCAGACCGTCCTGGTAGATGTCCTTGTAGCCCAGCTTCATCAGCCGCACGATGGGCGATTCGAAGAACACCTTGCGCACCGCACCGTCCCAGGCCTGGCGCGCCTTCGTCGAGCCGTACTCCAGTCCCATGTAGGGCGTCGACGTCGTCTCGACGATCTCCGATTTCGTCATCGCGTAACCGCGCACGTAGATGATGGGATAGCGGGGACGCGTACTCATGGTTCATCCTTCCTGGACGTGTTGCTGCATTCTAGTCTGCACGGATTCGAGCGCCCGTGCGCGCAGCTGTCCGCAGCCGCCATCCACGTCCTGCCCCGCCGAGTGACGCAGCTTGGTGAGGATGCCGCGCACGTGCAGGCGGCGCGCCATCTCCGCCGCGCGCTCCCAGCTCGGGCGGCGGTAATCGTAGCCGTCGACGCCTTCCACGCTGTTGTAGGGAATCAGGTTCATCACCGCGTACTTGCCGGCCAGCAGGCGCGCAATGCCTTCCAGTTCGGCCTCGCCGTCGTTGATGCCCTCGAGCAGCGTCCATTGATACTGGATGGGATAGCCGGTGCGGCGCGCGTAGGCCTCGCCCAGGTCCACCAGCTCGTCCGGGGCGATGTCGGGCGCCTTCGGCAACAGGCGACGGCGCAAGGCCGGATCCGTGGTGTGCAGCGACAGCGCCAGCGCCGGCTTCACCGCGGACTGCGGCAGGCGCTCGAACACGCGCCGGTCGCCCACCGTGGAGAACACCAGGTTCTTGTGGCCGATGCCGCCTTCGTTGCCCAGGAGGTCGATCGCCTCCAGCACGTTGTCCAGGTTGTGCGCCGGTTCGCCCATGCCCATGAACACCACCTTCTTCACCGGACGGCGGCGGCGCGCCAGCACCACCTGCGCGACGATCTCGGCGCTGGAAAGCTGGCGCAGCAAACCGGCACGGCCGGTCATGCAGAACACGCAGCCGACGGCGCAGCCCACCTGCGTGGACACGCATACGCCGTCGCGCGGCAGCAGCACGCTTTCCACCGTCTGCCCGTCGGCCAGCGCCACCAGCAGGCGCGCCGAGCCGTCATCGCCGGGATGTTCCGCATGCACGCGCGCCAGCGCGTCGAGTTCGGCGAACAGGGCGGGCAGCGCCTCGCGCAGCGTCAGCGGCAGGAAATCCGCCGCGCGCCGCCGCTTGTTGTCGAGCGAACGCACCTGCACCCAGGCGCGCAGCACGCGGCCTTCGTGGCAGGAGGCCGCGCCGAGGTCACGCAGGCGCTGGCGGAGTTGCGGCAGTCTCATGGCGAGCAGGAGGGTAGCACGCGGACTGCGTAGCCGTCGCCGCCCGCCCCGAACCCGCCTGGCCGTCAGCGCGGGAAGCGGAAGGCGTGCGTGCCGTTGTGTTCAGGCCCCAGCCAGTTCAATACACCATCGAGGTCGCGTGTAGCGGAGAGCGCCCGGGCCGTTCCGGAAAAGCGTACTTCGCCTGTCGGGCGCCAGGTCCCCGTGCCTGCCAGTTCGAGCGGTCCTGCCAGCGTCCGCAGACGCAACGCAAGCGCCCCTTCCCCGCTTTCGGCGTCCAGCCGGTAACGACCAAGGGGATGCCCGGAAAAACCGGCATCCAGCCAATCGACGCGCGCACTGCCTTCCATCGCCTTGCGCGCCAGCACGAGTCGATCGGCCGCCAGTTGCAGGCGACCGTCGAACGGCAGGCTGGCCAAGTCGGGACTGAAACGCAGCAACCAGGGCAGCGCGGCGTGGGCCTCGACCCTGCGCAGGTCAAGGCGGCCGGGGCCAAGGCGAACGATGCCCTCGGCCCCGGCCTGCTCGGCCTCCAGCCGCACTGCGTAGCCGAGTCCTCCGGACAGCAGTTCTGCGGGGCGAAAGCGCCAGGCCAGCCCGACGCCGAGGGGTTGCGCGGCGCCCAGGATCTCGCTCCTGGCATGGCCGTTCCAGAACGACCCCTGCGGCGGCTCGAACCGCAGGCCCGGCAGGTTCCTGGCCAGGAGCCCCGTCATCAGGCTGGCCGGTGCCCACGCCAGCAGCAGGACGAGGTAGGCCACGCCCGCCAGCAGGTAATGCGGCCAGCGCAGGCGAAAAACAGGGTCGTCGTCCGGCCTCATCCGCCTGCCGCCAGCACGGCCTCGGCGCTGACCGCACCGTGGCCGCCCGCCTCGACGCGCGCATATTCGACCCGCACACCG
>WBZX01000106.1_pt1 | contig 76463 bp, 69 predicted proteins | sample 5204211 | NCBI WGS metagenome assembly WBZX01 (sample SAMN12344362, study PRJNA552823) | activated sludge metagenome | biome: Activated sludge suspended growth; feature: Nitrification reactor; material: Wastewater; isolation source: activated sludge from nitrification reactor of wastewater... | reverse complement strand
CACTCACCAGCCAGGTCACGGCCTGCAGCAGGGGTTCGCGCCAGTCGCCGCTGCGGGCCTCGGCCAGCAACGTGGCCAGGCGGGTGAGGGTGTCGGTGTCGATGTCGCGCAGCCACTGCTCGTCCTGCTCGCCGGTGAACAGCAGTGGGAAGAGTTCGGCCAGGTCGTCGGTGTCGGGCGAGCGCGGCAGGCAACGCAGACGCAGGCGTGCGCCCACCTCGCCCCACAGGTCGCGGCGCGAGGTGAAGCCGAGGTCGGCGAACAGCGTGGCCAGGTCGGTCTCACGCCAGAAGCGCGCCAGCAGCGCCACCACCTGCGTTCGAGGCTCGGGGTTGCGCTCCAGCACGATCAGCAAATGCCGCAGGCGCAGCACGGGCAGCGGGGTCTCGCCGCTGGGCGTGGTGCTGGGCAGGCCATGGCGCAACCACTGCATCAGGCGCACCAGCCACAGGTGGCGCTCGGGCCGGGGCGCTCGCGCGTCGGCGGCGCTGAGCAGGGCGGGCAGGTCCCAGGTGGGGTGGGGCATGGGCGGGGCTCCCGGTGGTGCACCCGCGCAGGGCACGAGCGGCAGTGAAACGAAAAAGCCGGCGAGGCCGGCCTTTCCCTCAGATGCGGCTCAGTGCGGGAGGTTCAAGCCTGACCCCACGGCGAGCGTGGTGACAGGCGTATCCAAATGCAGGCCCCGCTGGCCCGAATCACACTGCGGGCGTGCGAATGAGGTGGTCAAAAGCGCTGAGCGCAGCCTTGGCCCCTTCGCCGGTGGCGATGATGATCTGCTTGTAAGGCACGGTGGTGACATCGCCGGCCGCAAACACGCCGGGCACGCTGGTGGCGCACTTGGCATCGACGATGACCTCGCCGAACTTGCTCAGCTCCACCGCGCCACCCTTGAGGAAGTCGGTGTTGGGTACCAAGCCGATCTGCACGAACACGCCGGCCAGCTCGACGCTGTGCTCCTCGCCGGTGGCGCGGTCTTTGTAGCGCAGGCCGTTCACCTTCTGGCCGTCACCGGTGATCTCGGTGGTCTGCGCGTTGGTGTGGATGGTGACGTTGGGCAGGCTCTTGAGCTTGTTCACCAGCACCGCGTCGGCCTTGAGCTGGTCGAGGAATTCGATCAGCGTGACGTGTTGCACCACACCGGCCAGGTCGATGGCGGCCTCCACGCCCGAGTTGCCGCCGCCGATCACGGCCACCTTCTTGCCCTTGAACAGCGGGCCGTCGCAGTGCGGGCAGTAGGCCACGCCCTTGGTTCGGTACTCGGCCTCGCCGGGCACGTTCACGTTGCGCCAGCGCGCGCCGGTGGCCAGGATGACGGTGCGGGCCTTCAGCTCGGCGCCGCCCGCCAGCGTGACGGTGGCCAGGCCGCCCAGTTGTGCAGCGGCACTCAGCGCGGCCACGCGCTGGCCATTCATGATGTCGACCTCGTAGTCGCGCACATGGGTTTCGAGCGCCGCAGCGAACTTCGGGCCTTCGGTCTGCTGCACCGAGATGAAGTTCTCGATGCCCAGCGTGTCCAGCGTCTGGCCGCCAAAGCGATCGGCCACGATGCCGGTGCGGATGCCTTTGCGGGCCGCATAGATGGCGGCCGCGGCGCCTGCGGGGCCACCGCCCACGATCAGCACGTCGAACGGTGCCTTGGCGCTGAGCTTGGCGGCGTCGCGCTTGGCGGCACCGGTGTCGATCTTGGCCAGGATCTCGCTGATCTCCATGCGGCCCGAACCAAAGGGCTGCCCGTTCAGCGTCACATAGGGCACGGCCATGATCTGGCGTTCTTCCACCTCGGCCTGGAACAGGCCGCCGTCGATGGCGGTGTGCTTGATGCGCGGGTTCAGCACCGCCATCAGGTTCAGGGCCTGCACCACGTCCGGGCAGTTGTGGCAGGTCAGGCTCATCCAGGTCTCGAAGACGAAATCGCCATCGAGGTTCTTGATCTGCTCGATGACCTCGGCGTCGATCTTGGGCGGGTGGCCGCCGGTCTGCAGCAGCGCCAGGATCAGCGAGGTGAACTCATGGCCCATGGGAATGGCGGCGAAGCGCACGCCCATGTCGGTGCCGGCACGCTTGACCTGGAAGGCCGGGCGGCGGCTGTCGGTGCCGTCCAGGCGCAGGGTGATCAGCGACGAAAGCGGGGCGATTTCCTGCAGCAGCTCGCGCATGTCCTGCGCGCCGGGGCTGTCGTCCAGCGAGGCCACCAGTTCGATGGGGTGCTGCAGGCGCTCCAGGTAGGAGGCGAGTTGGGCGGTGGTGTTGGCGTCGAGCATGGCGGTCTTCCTTGCGTGGCAATTTTCAGAGTGAGGTCGTCCCGACCTCGTTGAAAACGCCCGGCAGGAGCGGCTGCTCGGCGCGTTTTCAGCGAGGCCCGAAGGTGGGCCTGTGAGGCGGTTGCAAGGCCAGCCCTGGCGGGCTGGCCGATGCTTGCGGCATCAGAAGATCAGATCTTGCCGACGAGGTCGATGGAGGGAGCCAAAGTCTTGGCGCCTTCCTTCCACTTGGCCGGGCAGACCTGGCCGGGGTGCGAGGCGGTGTACTGGGCAGCCGTGAGCTTGCGCAGGGTTTCCGACACATCGCGGGCGATTTCGTTGGAATGCACTTCCATGGTCTTGATCACGCCGTCGGGGTTGATCACGAAGGTGCCGCGCAGGGCCAGGCCCTCTTCGGCGATGTGCACGCCGAAGGCATTGGTTAGCGCGTGGGTGGGGTCGCCCACCAGCGGGAACTTGGCCTTGCCCACGGCGGGCGAGGTCTCGTGCCACACCTTGTGCGAGAAGTGCGTGTCGGTGGTGACGATGTAGACCTCGGCACCGGCCTTCTGGAAGGCAGCGTAGTTGTCGGCGGCGTCTTCGATTTCGGTCGGGCAGTTGAAGGTGAAGGCTGCCGGCATGAAGATCAGCACCGACCACTTGCCCTTCAGGCTGGCGTCGGTCACTTCGATGAACTTGCCGTTGTGGAAAGCCTGGGCCTTGAACGGCTGCACTTGGGTGTTGATCAGGGACATGGATGTTTCCTCTATCGGTTGGTGAATCAGGGGCATCGCTTTGGTGAGCGGGCGAAGCGAATCTTATGTCCCTGGGGTGATGTTGTGGATTGATTGATCGAATGTTGTTCATAGTGAACAGCTATCTTTGGCATGCCACACTGCCGGCCATGAACCCCGACCTGCCACCCCACGCGGCGCCCGCCAACCGGCCAGACAATACGTGTCCACGCTGCGGCGGTGGCTTTCACTGCGGTGCCCACGACGCCAGCCCCTGTGCCTGCACTGGCCTGACACTGTCGGCCGCGCTGCAGCAAGAACTGCGCGCCCGCTACCAGGGCTGTTTGTGCCTGGCCTGCCTGCGCAGCCTGGCGGTCGCTGAAGCCGCCCACTGAGACCCGACCCATGCAATTCACCGAACGCGAAGCCGAGACCGAACACAGCCCCATTTCCGCCGCCCAGCGCGCCCAGGCCGCGTCGCGCAGCACCTGGGTGAGCGTGGGTGTGAACCTGGTGCTCACCGTGGCCCAGATCGTGGCCGGCGTGCTCACCAAATCGCAGGGCTTGGTGGCCGATGGCATCCACTCGCTGTCCGACCTGGTGGCCGATTTTGTGGTGCTGGTGGCCAACCACTTCAGCCAGAAGGACGCCGACCTCGACCACCCCTATGGCCACCACCGCTACGAGACGGCCGCCTCGCTGGCCTTGGGCGGCCTGCTGCTGGCGGTGGGTGCGGGCATGCTGTGGTCGGCCTTTGTGAAGCTGCAGCACCCGGCCAGCATCCCCGAGGTGCACCCCATGGCGCTGTGGGTGGCGGGCCTGGCGCTGCTGGCCAAGGAAGGCCTGTTCCGCTACATGCTGGCGGTGGCCAAGCGGGTCAAGTCCAGCATGCTGGTGGCCAACGCCTGGCATGCGCGCTCGGACGCCGCGTCGTCGCTGGTGGTGGGCGTGGGCATCATCGGCAACCTCTCGGGCTACCCGATCTTGGACCCCATCGCCGCGCTGATCGTGGGCCTGATGGTGCTGCGCATGGGTTGGAGCTTTGGCTGGGACGCCCTGCACGACCTGATGGACCGCGCCGTGGACGAGGTGGAAGTGGCCGCCATCCGCCAGACCCTGGCCGACACCCCTGGCGTGAGCGGCGTGCACGACGTGCGCACCCGCAAGATGGGCGACATGATCGTGGTGGACGCGCACATCGAGGTCGATTCGCGGCTCACCGTGGAACAGGGGCATGACATCGCCGTGGCGGCGCGGTTTCGCGTGATGAAGCACCACCGCGTGCTCAACCTGATGACCCACGTGGACCCTTGGATGCGGCCCGACCTGGACCACGCCGCCAAGCCCACGGTGGCTGTGGGTACGACCGCAGCCGGGTCGTCCGCCTGAAACGGCAGTCCTTCCACGGCATCCGCGCGCAGCACCGGGCGGTTTGCTTTCGGCGCACAGCTTTCATTCCGGCTCGTGGCGCATGGCAGACTGAGGCCACATGCCTTTGCCACTGATCCTCTTCGACCTGGACGGCACGCTGAGCGACCCGCAGGTCGGCATCACCCGCTCCATCAACCACGCCTTGCGGGCCCATGGCCATGCCGAGCGCAGCGTGGCCGAGTTGCTGCCGTGCATCGGCCCGCCGCTGGACGAGTCATTCCGGTGGCTCACCGGCTCGGCCGATGACGCCCACATCCACGCATTGGTGCACAGCTACCGCGAGCGCTACGGCGAGATCGGCCATGCCGAGAACGAGATCTACCCCGACGTGGCCCAGACCTTGACCACGCTGGCCGCGCGCGGCGCCCGGCTGGGGCTGTGCACCTCCAAGCGGGCCGACTTTGCCGAGATGATCCTGGAGATGTTCGGCCTGCGCCGGCACTTCGGCCTGGTGAGTGGCGGCGAGATCGGGGTGCAGAAATGGCAGCAGATGGCGGCCCTGAAGGCAGAGGGTAAGTTGCCGCCCGACACGCTGATGATCGGCGACCGCGCCGTGGACCTGGTGGCGGCGCACCGCAACGGCCTGCGCTCGGGCGCGGTGATGTGGGGCCATGGCTCGCGCGAAGAGCTGATGGCCGAATCGCCGCAGTTGGTCTTCGAGCGGCCCACCGATTGGCTGGGCTTGCTCAGCTGAGCGGCCGGGCTGGGGGGCGTGGCAGACTGGCGGCCCCGTTTCACCCTGCACGCACTGCCATGAACCCCAAGCCCGCTCCTCGCATCGCCCTGGTCACCGGTGCTGGCAGCGGCATCGGCAAGGCCTGTGCGCTGGCCCTGCTGGCCGACGGCTGGACGGTGGTGTTCGCCGGTCGCCGGCCCGAAGCCCTGCAGGCCGCCATTGCCAGTTCCCCCCACGCCGCGAACGCGCTGGCCGTGTCGGCCGACGTCACCGACGCCGCCTCGGTGGCCGCGCTCTACGCCACCATCGCCCAGCGCTGCGGCCGGCTCGACCTGCTGTTCAACAATGCCGGCGTGTTCACCGCCGGCGTGCCCATCGAAGACCTGCCGCTCGACGCCTGGCACGCTGCGGTGGACACCAACCTCACCGGCGCCTTCCTGTGCCTGCGCGAAGCCTTCCGGCTGATGAAGGCGCAAAGCCCGCGCGGCGGCCGCATCATCAACAACGGCTCGATCTCGGCGCAGACGCCACGGCCCAACTCCATCGCTTACACCGCCACCAAGCACGCGATGAACGGCCTCACCAAATCGGCCGCGCTCGACGGCCGCGCCTTCGACATCGCGGTGGGCCAGATCGACATCGGCAACGCCGCCACCGACATGACCACCGCCATGGCCCAGGGCATGCCACAGGCCGACGGCAGCGTGCGCGCCGAGGCCCGCATGAACGTTCAGCACGTGGCCGACGCCGTGGTGGCCATGGCCCGGCTGCCACTGAACGCCAACGTGCTCAACATGACCGTGATGGCCACGGGCATGCCCTTTGTCGGGCGCGGTTGATGCACGCCAGCGGCATCGCCGTGGTGATGCTGCACGTCGGTGACGTGGCGGCCGCGCAGGCCTGGTACCAAGGCTTGTTTCCCCAGGCCGTGCCGCTGGACCTGGGCGTGCCCGGCGTCGGTTGCCTGCAGATCGGCGGTTCGCGAATGGAGTTCGTTCCCGCCGACGAGAAGGTGGCCGCCGGAGCCGCCGGCAGTGTGGTGTATTGGCAGGTGGCCCACTTTGACGCCGCTCTGGCTCATGCACTGAACCAAGGCGCCACGCTCTACCGCGGCCCCATGCCCATCGAGGCCGGCCAGGCCATGTGCCAGGTGCGCGACCCCTGGGGCAATTGCGTGGGGCTGCGCGGGCCGGCTGCGCCTCAGCGTGAACCCGGCTTGGCCAACAAGTCCAGGTAAGCGCCGCGCAGCAAGTCTTCAGGTGCCACACCCAGGTTTCGCATCAGCGCCTCAGCGATGTGCTCGCCCTCCGATGCAGCCTGGTCTTCACGCAGCACCACCTCCAACTCCAAGAGCCTTGGGGCCCTCGGCGTCGGGCCGGTGGTAGTGGATCAGCTCGGCAGTGCCGTCGGCAAACTCGCGCAGCTTCAAGCGGCCCTGCGGCACGCGAAAGAAGGTGTCGTCCTGGGCGATCGATTCAGGTGGCCCGTCGGCCAGCGCCAAGGCGGTGGGCAGCAGGGCTTCAACGCTGGCGATGCGGGCCTTGATCTCGGTGTTGCGCGCCATGGCTCAGGCCGGCGCAGGGCCGCTCCCAAGCGGCCTGAGAACCCGCGTGGCGGGTGACGGCGGTACCCCGCTGGCGGGCGCCCCGGTCATGCCTTGGGCTTGATCTGCTTCAGCAGGCTGGCCGCCATGCCGGCCAGCAACAGCAGGCCCAGGCCCAGCGCCGCCCAGAGCCAGGGCTTGTGGTCGGTGGGGCTGGCGGCTGAAGGGGCGCTGGTGGCGGGCGCTGCAGCGGTTGCGGCGGGCTGCGTCACGGCGGGCAGGTCCACGCGGGCCGTGCCCACTTCACCGAGCTTGCCGGCGGGCATCAGCGTGGCTTGCGAGACGGCGGCGCCCTCGGGGTGGCTGTCGTCGCCCCAGGCCAGGCTGATCGGCGTGGCGCCGCGCGCCAGGAAGGCGATGCTGCGGTCACGCGTGCCGATGCGGATGCGCGGCGGCTGCGGGCCCCATTCGCTCACCGCGTGGCGGGCCTCGATGCGCAACTGGGTGTGGTGGCTGCCGTCCAGCACCAGGGCGGGCGTGGTGTGTTCGGGCAGGCCGGCGGGCGTGAGGCGCCACACCACGGTGTCGGCCAGCAGGCTGCGCTGCAGGCCACCGTTGGCGGTGCTGGCGGCGGCCTGGCGCTCGCGGTGGCGCAGGCCGTGCAACGGGTGGTGGTGGCGGGGGTACCCGGGCGTGGTGGCGCTGGCGGGTGACTCGCCGTAGACGCGCAGCGGCGCCACGGTGTTGGTCTCGGCCAGTTCCACGCGCAGCGCGTCCACCGGCAGGCCGGTGGGCAGGCGCCAGGTGCAGGCGCTGGTGTCGCACTGCGTGGGGGCCCAGGCCTCGGTCCATTGCAGCGCGGGGGCAGGCGGCACGGCCTGCTCGAAGCTTTCCAGCTCGGCGCCCAGCAGCTTGGGCGCTTGCGCCGGTTGCAGCCAGCGCAGCCGCAGGTAGCGCGCGCGGGCGCCGCCCAGGTCGATCTGGTCTTGCTTGAGCGTCTGGCCGGCGTTGCTGGTCTGCAGCACGGCCACGTCGCTGGCCACAGGGTGCCAGTGGGCGAGGTCGTCGCTGCCTTCCACGCTGAGCGGGAACAGGCCCTGAGCCTCGGGCGCCAGCTGCAGTTTCAGCTGCAGCAGGTTGCCGGTGGCGGCGTGGGTGTCCACGATCCAGTCGGCCTGTGCGGGCGGGGTCGACGCCGCAGCCTGGCGTTGCAAGGCCAGGCTGCCGTCGGCGTTGATGCGCAGATTCACGGTGGCCGGCGTGCTGCCCGCTGTGGGTGCCGCCACCGGGAACAGCGGCACGGCCAGCCGGCGCGTGGCCGGCGTGGCGATGTCTTCGCCTTGCCAGGCCCAGGGCAGGGGCAGGCCGGCGGCGTTGCGCACGCGCAGGTCGGCCAGCTCGGACGTCTTGGCCAGCATGTGCAGGCTGGCGGGCAGCGTGAGCCGGTAGTAGGGGCCGGCGCCTTCGAGCTGCAGCGGCGCGCTGCCGGGTGCGGCCTGGGCCAGGGCGGCGGCCAGCGTGGCGGCCGCGAAAGCGCCCGGGCGCAACATGGGGTGTCGTGCGGTCATCGTGCCTCCCCGGCCTGGCCGTCGTCCTTGCTGGCCGGCACCGGTGCGAAATAGCCCACCGCCAGCAGCAGCACGCCCACGCCCATGAACGAGACGATGCGGTAGATGCCGCCGTGGTCGGCCAGCTCGACGAAGAACAGCTTGGCCACCACCACGCCCAGCAGCGCGGCCCCGGCCACCCAGGCCGTGCGCGAGCCGCGCCGGTTGCCCAGCACCATGGCCATCACGCCACACAAGGCCCAGGTGAGCGAGAGCGCGGCTTGGGTGAGCCTGGACGCGAACAGCGCCTCGGCCGACCAGGCCACGCCCGCCCAGTGGTGGCAGGCGCGCAGCACCATGCCGGTGAGCAGGCCAAAGCCCACCACGGCGGCCAGTTGCAGGCTGCGGTCGGCCGCAAAGCGCCAGCGCGATTCGGCGGGCAGCGCGCGCTGCCACTGCAACAGCGCCAGCGTCACGCCGACGATGCCCAGCTCCAGCGGGTTCAGCAGCGGCACATAGGGCAGCGGCGCGGCATTGCCCGAGCTGAGCAGGCCTGCCGCCGCCACCCACAGGGCGCCCAGGGCGGCCAGCGGCAGGGAGGCCGTTTCCAGGTAGGCCGAGGGCAGGTCGCGCGCCGGCCAAAGGTGGCTGGTGGCCGGGTGGCTCTGGCCAGCGCTGGGCCGCTCCCGAGCGGCCTGAGCACCCTCGTGGAGGGTGGCAGCGGTACTCCGCTGCCGGGCGTGCCAACTCAGGCCGTACAGCACGGTGGCCACCACGGCCACAGTGCTCAGCTCCAGCCAGGCCGTGCCTTGCAGGTGCAGGCCTTGCACGCGGGCCACCAGCTCCAGCGCGGCCAACGCGGTGAACAGCCACAGGCCGCCCACGTGCGTGGCGGTGCGCACCGCGCCCACCGGTGCCTCGGCCGGCCAGCGGCGCAGCGTCCACAGGTGCCACACCAGCGCCAGCGGCCAGGCCAACCAACCCAGGTCGTGCGAGGGCATGAAGGGCGCAGTGGGGCCTGTGGCAGCGTCCTGCAGCGCCACCAGGGCCAGACCTGGCAGCACGCCCAAGCTGGCCAGGGCGGGGTGCGGCCAGGCACGCACGCGGGCCAGAACGCGCAGCAACCCGCCGGTGGCCAGCAGCACGCCCACCAGCAGGCCGGTGTGCCACTGCGGGTGGCCCCAGGCGAAGGCTGCACGGCCGAATTCTTCAAACCACTGCACCAGCCAACCGGCGATGCCGGCCAGCAGCGGCGCCCACAGCACCAGCGGGCTGGCCAGCAGCGCGGGCAGGGTCGGGCGGCGCGGGTCGTCGGCCGGGCGGCGCGCAGCGGCCTGCAGCAGGCCGGCGCCCACGATCCAGGCCAGCACCTGCACCAGCGCCGTGATGAAGCGCTGGTTCAGGAACAGATGTGGCTCGGTGCCCGGGGCCGGGTCGCCCCAACCGGCCAGCCAGTGCACGGCGAAGGCGCCCACCTGCACGGCGACGGCCAGGCCGGCCAGGGGCGTGAGGCCCAGGCGCAGTGCGGCCCACAAGGCCAGTGTGCCCATCAGCGGCCACAGCCAGGCCAGGCCTTGCCAGTCCATCACGAACAGCGGCGCCAGGTGCAGCAGCGCGGCGGCGGCCAGCACGGCCAGCTGCTGGGCGGGCGTCCACGCCATGGGGCCCTTCAGGTTGGATGCGGCACGCGCCAGCAGCACCGCGCGCCACACGGTGACGAGCAAGCCGGCCGCCACCCACAGCGTGGCGAGCAGTGCACTGTGGCCCTGGGCCAGCACGGTCTGGCCGCCGCTGAACTGCAGCGTGGCCAGCAGGCCCAGCACCGCCACGCCGTGCAGCGCGGCGGCCACCGAGGCGAAGGGCGTGCTCACGGGCACACGGCTGGGGTGGGCCTTCAGGTCGGCGCGGGTGAAGCGCTCGCCGATGAACCAGAACAGCAAGGCCAGCACCGTGCTGCCCATGGGCGCGGTGGCGGGCATCAGCCACAACCAGGGCAGCAGGTTGAGCGCGGCGCCGGCCAGCCAGGGCATGGCCGCCACGCCCAGCGCTTCCAGCGGAGCCAGACGTGTCGTGGCGGTGTCGGTGGTGCTGTTTTCCGGCAGGTCGGCCAGGCGTGGCTGCTTGCGGCTCAGCCACCAGATGGCGCCGGCCGCGCCCGCCAGCAGCACCGGGCCCAGGCTGGAGCCGGTGAGCCAGGGCGTGCCAGGTGCGAACGAAAGCGCCACCTCCTGCAGCAGCTTGTACGTGGCGCCGCCCATCACCGCCAGTGCGAACACGCGGGCATAGGGACGCTGCTGGCGCAGGCCCAGCCAGAACATGCCAGCGGCTTCCATGGCCCAGGCAGCACCCGTCCAGCGCCCTTCCAGGCCCAGCGGAATGGCCAGCGTGCCGAACAGCACCGCCACCACCACGTACGACTCGGCCAGCAGCGCCAGGCCGGCATTGCGCTGCGCCAGCGCCAGGCGCGCCAGCAGCAGTTGGAACAATCCGAAGGCCACGGCGGCCAGGGCCGGGCCCAGGGGTTTGTCTTGCACCAGCAGGTACTGCAGGCCGTAGGCGCTGAGCGGCGTGCCGAACACCAGGGCCGAGTCGACCCGGCCCACGCGCTGCAGCGTTTGCGCAGCGCGCTCGGCCAGAGAGGTCGTGGTGGCGTCGTCGTCGGTGCTTTCCAGCAGCGTGCGGCGCGCGAACAGCAGGCCGATGACCGAGAACATCACCCCGAACACGATGAGGAAAGCCTGCGTGACGGCGAAATGCTCGGGCGTGTAGCGCGCCTGCGCCCAGGCACCGGCCAGCGTGAGCGTGCCCACCAGGCCGATGAGGTGCAGCGGCCGCCAGGCCTTGAACCAGGCCACCCCGAAGATGCCCGCGTTCAGCACCGTGAGGTAGCTGAACAGGCCCAGCGGGTTGTTGGAGCCGGTGCTCACCAGCACCGGCGCGGCAAAGCCTTCCAACGCGGCCACCACGGCCAGGGCCATGGCGTTTTGCAGCACGGCCAGCACGGCGGCCAGCACGGCCACGCCGAACAGGAAGCCGAAGCCGATGCCGGGCGGAATCAGGTCATGCAGCTTCATGGCCGCCAGCGCGGTGAGGTAGAACACGCCGATGCCGGCGCCTTGCAGGATCAGCGCGTAGCTGGCGCGCTGGCTGCGCAGCCGCCAGCCGATGGCCAGCAGCACGGCGCCCACGCCCATCACGCCTGCATAGCGCAGCGGCAGCGGCACGCTGACGCGCTCGGCCGCGTAGCGCAGCAGGAAAGCCAGGCCCAGGAACAGCAGCAGCACGCCCACCTTCACCAGCGTGTTGCCACCGAAGATGACGTTGCGCAGCGGCGCGGGCAGGCGCTCGGCGAAGGTTTTGGCCGGCGGCGGCGGTGGCAGCGGCGGGGCCGCGCGGCGAGGCGGCTCGGTCCACGCGGCGGGCATTGGGGCCGGGGCTTTGACGACGGGCGGTGCAGACTCGGCGGGTACCGCAGGGGCGGCCACGGTGGCGGTGGCCGGCACCGGTGCCACAGGCGGCAACGGCGTGGTGTGCGGCACTGCCGCTGGCGGCGTGGCAGGCGCCACCGGCACCGGGGCCATCGGCGCGGGCACGTTCACCACCGCGCGGGGCGGGGCCATGCCGGCGGCTTGGGCTGGCATGGGCCGGGCGGGATCCACGGACGCTGTGGGCGCCACCACGATCGGGCGGGGCACCACTGGCGCGGCGGCGACCTCAGGCTGGGCGCCGGCCTTGAGTTGGGCCAGATCGCGCTCCACGCTGGCCAGGCGGCGCTCCAGGCGCAGCACCTGCTCGCGCAGCACGGTCAGCTCTTCTTCGGGTGGGGCTGCTTCCTCGGCGGGCACCGCAAACGGGTGCTGCAGCGGCCGCGCCGGCACGGGTGCCGGTGGTTCACCGGCTTCGCGTTCGCGCTTGAAGGAACTGGGCACGAACACCGCACCCAGGATGCCCAGGATCAAGCCCACGGTGGGCGAAAAAACCATGCCCCCGATCAACAACCCGCCCAAGGCGGTCAGCCATTTCATTCGATTCCTCCCTCTCGCCGGAGGTCATGCCCCCAGCGTCTTGGCCGGCATGCTAACTGCACACACCACGGTGTGTGCCCGGCGTTTCGTCATTCCCGCGCAGGCGGGAATCCAGTGGTCGCGTCGGTCTGCAAGGATGGATCCCCGCCTGCGCGGGGATGACGGGGGGGCGAGGATGACGCGGGTGCGGGTTTGGCCGCGGGGGGTAGGAACGATGTGGCCGCCTCAAGCCTCGATCACACCCCAGCGCAAGGCCAGCAGCGTCAGCTCGGCCTGGTTGCCGGCGGCGAGCTTTTGCTTGATGTTGTAGAGGTGGGTGCCTACCGTGCTGGGCGAGAGGCTCAGCGCCTCGGCGATCTCGGCCACGCTGCGGCCGCGGGCCAGGCGCACGAAGACCTCGAACTCGCGCTCGCTCAGCGCGTCGAAGGGGCTGGCCGCGCCGTCCAGTTGCGAGAGCGCAAGGTTCTGCGCCGTTTGCGCATCCAGGTAGCGCTTGCCGGCGGCCACGGCGCGCACGGCTTCGGGCAGGGTCTCGGGCGCGCTGCGTTTGCTGAGGTAGCCCAGCGCGCCGGCGTTGAGCGCGCGGCGTGGGTGGGCGGTGTCTTCATGGGCCGAGAGCACCAGCACCGGTGGGGTGGGGTCCTTGGCGCGCAGGCGGCGCAGGGTTTCCAGGCCACCCAGGCCAGGCATGCTCAGGTCCATCACGATCACGTCGGCTTGCCAGGCTTTGGCGGGGTCGGCCAGGCCTTTCAGCAGCGCCTCGCCATCGGCCGCTTCGCCCACCACCTGGATGTCGGAACCCTCCGACTGCAGCAGCATGCGAAAGCCCATGCGCACCACGGCATGGTCGTCCACCAACACCACGCGGATCATGCGCGTGCCTCCAAATATCTGCGGATCATGCGCGTGCCTCCAGGTTCTCGCGGATCATGCGGCCTCCTCCTCGGCAAAGCAGGGCAGGGTGGCCTGGATGCGGGTGCCGCCTTCGGGCCGGGAGTTGGCTTCGAACCAGCCCCCCAGGGCCAGCACGCGCTCGCGCAGGCTGGTGAGGCCGAAGCGGGCGGGCCGTTGCTCGGGTGGCGGCAGGCCGCAGCCGTCGTCATCGATGGTCAGGCGCATGTGGTGGGGGTCGTTGCGGCCCAGGCTGACGGTGATGTGGCTGCCGCCGCTGTGCTTGAGCGCATTGTTCACCGCCTCCTGCGCCACGCGGTAGGCCACCAGGGCGGTGGGCGCGGCGAGCGGGGTGTGCCGGTCGTTCAATTGCAGGCCCAGTTGCCAGCCCGGGTGGCGTTGGCGCAGGCCGCTCACCAGGTCGTTCAGCGCGTCGGGCAGGCCCAGCGGGGCCAGCTCCAGCGGCGTGAGGCGCGGGATCATGCCGTGCATGGCGTCGTACAGCCGCGCCGCCTCGCTGTCGATCATCAGCGCGGCTTCGCGGCCGGTGGCGTCGGCCTCGGGCAGGCGCGTGGCCAGCGAGCGCGCCAGCGAGCGGATGGCCGTGACCGACTGGCCCAACTCGTCGTGCAGCTCGGACGCGATCTCGCGCCGCTCGGCCTCCAGGCGCTGCTCCACGCGGTGCGCCCATTCGCGGCTTTCGGCCAGGCGGCGCTCGGTGTCGTGCGCGGCGATGCGCTGCTGCACATTGGTTTCAATGGCCTCGCCCAGGCGGTTCACCGACTCGCCAATCAACCCCGCCTCGCGACCCGGCAGCGGCGCCAGGCGGTGAGAGTAGTCGCCGCGCTGCATGCGGGCCAGGGCCTGCACGATCTGGCCAAAGGGCTGCAGCGTGCGGCCCACGGCCCAGAACACCGCCAGGTGCACCAGCAGCAGCGCCACCACGGCTGCCAAGGCCAGTTGCTGCAGGTCTTCCCAGCCATCGAGGATGGCGCGCGAGGGGTTGGCCTCGATGGTGAGCTTGCCGCCGGCGATGGTGATCACCTGGCGCTGCAGCGGCGGCAGCACCAGGGTGGTGTACCAGTCGGGGGCGTCGCGGCCCTGCTTGTAGACCGGCGGCGGCGAGCGGTACAGCACCTCGCCGGCGTCGTTGGCGAGGGTGATGTCGTTGGCGCGCACGCGGCCCAGTTGCTCCAGAAAACCCAGCATGGCCTGCGGGCCGCCGCGCGTGACGATCCAGCTCACCCGCTCCAGCAACTGCGTGGCCACGCGGTTGCCGGCCACGATCTCCTCGCGCACGCTGGCGCGCGTGTTCTCGATCTGCTGCCAGGCCAGGGTGGCGATGAACAAACCCATCAGGCTGGCCACGATGAGGTTGATGCGCAGGCGCAGGCTGGCGCCTTGGGCTTGCGGCGGGGTCATGGGTGGCGTGTGCAGGACGGCATGCGGGCATTGTCAGGGTTGACCCTCAAGGGTTCGGCCCGGGTTCGCCCCAAGCGCGCGGCGGTTCATGAAAATCATGAGCGTCAATTCATGAGCCCGGCCACGACAGCGCCGGGGCAGCCGGGCACAGTGGCCCATCGGTACCCAACCCGGGTGCCGCTTCCAACCACTAGGAGACCACCGATGACCTGGCAAACCCCCACCGCCCAAGACTTCCGTTTCGGCTTCGAAATCACGATGTACATCGCGGCCCGCTGAGCGCGGCGCCAAGCTTTCTCGCATCCGGCGGCGGTGAATCGCATGCACCGCCGCCTCTCGACCTGCAGCGCCTGCCCGGGGCTCGCAGGTCTTTTCATTTCTGAATGTCGATCATGAAACTGGTGGTGCTGGGCTCCTCGGCCGGCGGCGGCTTTCCGCAGTGGAATTGCAACTGCACGCAGTGCGCCGGCGTGCGCGCTGGGCGGCCGGGCCTGCAGCCGCGCACGCAATCGAGCGTCGCCGTGGGCGGACCGGACGACTGGGTGCTGGTGAACGCCTCGCCCGACATCCTGCAGCAGATCAAGGCCACGCCGGCCCTGCAGCCCGGCCGCGCGCTGCGCGACAGCGGCATCCAGGGCGTGCTGCTGGTGGACGGCCAGATCGACCACACCACCGGCCTGTTCATGCTGCGCGAGCGCGGCGCGCCGCTGCCGCTGTGGTGCACCGACCCGGTCTACGACGACCTCACCCAGGGCAACCCCATCCTGAAGGTGCTGGGCCACTTCTGTGGTGTGCAACGCCACCGCGTGCTGCCCGATGGCTCGGCCTTCGGGGTGCCCGGTGTGCCGGGGCTGCGCATCCGCGCGTTGCCGCTGTGGAGCAAGCCGGCGCCGTTCTCGCCGCACCGCGAACACAACGTGGTGGGCGACAACGTGGGCTATGTGTTCGAGAACACCGCCACCGGCCGCCGCCTGTTCTACGCCCCCGGCCTGGCCGAGATCGACCCCACGGTGTGGGAAGCCATGACCACCAGCGACGTGGTCATGGTGGACGGCACCTTCTGGGTCGACGACGAGATGATCCAACTCGGCATCAGCACCAAGCGTGGCAGCGAGATCGGCCACCTGCCGCAGTCTGGTGAGAACGGCATGTTGGCTTGGCTGAGCCGGTTGCCCGCCACCACGCGCAAGCTGCTCATCCACATCAACAACACCAACCCCATCCTCGACGAACACTCGCCCGAGCGTGCCGCGTGCACGGCGGCGGGCGTCGAGGTCAGCTTTGACGGACTGGAGATCGCACTGTGAGCAATGTCGTCCATGAAACCACCCTGGCCTGGTCGCGCACCGAGTTCGAGGCCCGTTTGCGCGAGCAGGGCAAGGCGTACCACATCCACCACCCGTTCAACGTGATGCTCAACACCGGCAAGGCCACGCCCGAGCAGATTCGCGGCTGGGTGGCCAACCGCTACAGCTACCAGGTGGCGATACCGGTGAAGGACGCGGCCGTGATGTCCAACTGCCCCGACCGCGAGATCCGGCGAGGCTGGATACAGCGCATCCTGGACCACGATGGTTACGAGATCGGTGGCGTGAAAGACGAAGGCGGCATCGAGGCCTGGATACGGCTGGGCATGGCCACCGGCCTGACGCGCGAAGAGATCACCGACGGCCGCCACGTGATTCCGGCGGTGCAGTTCGCGGTCGACGCCTACATCAACTTCGCCCGCCAGCGCCCCTGGCAGGAAGCGGTGTGCTCGTCGCTGACCGAGCTGTTCGCGCCCGAGATCCACAAGCAGCGCCTGGTCACCTGGCCCGAGCACTACCCCTGGATCGAGAGCACGGGGCTGCAGTACTTCCGCAACCGCGTCACCCAGGCGCGGCGCGACGTGGAGCAAGGCCTGGAGGTGACGCTGAGCCACTTCAACACCAAGCCGCTGCAGTTGCGCGCGCTGGACATCCTGAAGTTCAAGCTCGACGTGCTGTGGGCCATGAACGATGCGATGGCGACGCGGTATGGAGTGAACCCGTGACGGTGACCGACAGCGCTGTGCCCCGTTTGGGCCACGGCTTTCGCTTGCAGTGGGAAGAGGCCCAGGGCTGCCATGTGCTGCTCTACCCCGAGGGCATGGTGAAGCTGAACCAGAGCGCCGGCGAGATCCTGGGCCGCTGCGATGGCCAGCGCGGTGTGGCCGAGATCGTGGCTCAGCTGGAAACGGCCTTCAACGCCCAGGGCCTGCGGCCCGAGGTGGAGAAGTTCCTGGAGATCGCGGCCACCCACCGTTGGGTGACGCTGGCATGAGCGTCCGTCACCCTCGTCATTCCCGCGCAGGCGGGAATCCACAACCTCGCACAACCTGGTTTCCCGCCTGCGCGGGAATGACGGTGGTGCGAGACCCGCGCCAGGCGGGGTCCATCCCATGAGCCTGCAAGCCCTTCAACAGTCTGTCGTCGGCCCGCCGCTGTGGCTGCTGGCCGAGGTCACCTACCGCTGCCCGCTGCACTGCATCTTTTGCTACAACCCCACCGACTTCGCGCGCCATGAAGACGAGCTGAGCACCGCCGAGTGGCTGCGCGTGCTGCAAGAGGGCCGTGCGCTGGGGGCCGTGCAGTGCGGCTTCTCGGGCGGAGAGCCGCTGCTGCGCGACGACCTGGAAGTGCTGGTGGCCGAGGCGCACCGCCTGGGCTATTACACCAACCTGCTCACCTCGGGCGTGGGCCTCACGCCCGAGCGCGCCGCGGCGCTGAAGGCGGCTGGGCTGGACCACATCCAGCTCTCGTTCCAGGACTCCACCCGCGAGGTCAACGACTTCCTCTCGCACACCAAGACCTTCGCGCTGAAGCAACGCGTGGGCGAGATGCTCAAGGCCCAGGGCTGGCCCATGGTGATGAACGTGGTCATCCACCGGCTCAACATCGAGCACATCGGTCGCATCATCGAGATGGCGCACGAGCTGGGCGCCGAGTACATCGAGCTGGCCAACACCCAGTACTACTCCTGGGCCCAGGTGAACCGCGCGCAGCTGCTGCCCACCACCGAGCAACTCAAGCGCGCCGAGGCCATCACCGACGAGTGGCGCACCAAGCTCGAAGGCAAGATGAAGATCTATTTCGTCGCGCCCGATTACCACGAGGGCAAGCCGAAGAAGTGCATGAACGGCTGGGGCAACGTCTTCCTCACCATCACGCCCGACGGTGCGGCCTTGCCCTGCCACACGGCGCGCATGCTGCCGGGGCTGAGCTTTCCCACGGTGCGCGAGAGAAGCCTGAAAGAGCTGTGGTTCGACAGTGAAGGCTTCAACCGTTTCCGGGGCACCGGCTGGATGAAAGACCCTTGCCGCACCTGCCCCGACAAGGAGAAGGACCTGGGCGGCTGCCGCTGCCAGGCCTACATGCTCGCGCAGGACGCGGCGGCCGCCGACCCGGTGTGCCCCAAGAGCCCGCACCACGCCGTGGTGCAGCAGGCGGTGGCGGCGGCCGACGCCGGCGAGGTGCCGGCACAGCCCATCGTGTTCCGCGACCGGGCCAGTTCGCTCAAGCTGCATCCGGTTTGAGAAGCTGCGGCAACATGGGCGATACAAAGGTCGCGTGGACCACGACCGCGCTTCGCTGAGCACCACATCGCCGTGGTTGGTGTCGCCGGCAGACCCTGCCGGCGCCGAGGTGCAGGCCCTGCTGGCCGAGTTGTCCCAGAGCTTGCCGGCGATCACCGGTGACGCCGGCTTCGCGGCAGAGGATTTGAACGACCCACGTGCCGTGCTGCTGGTGGCGCACGGCGCGCAAGGGCTGGCCTGCGCCTGAATCGTGTCGAATTGATCGCGGGCGTTCGGCAACTGTCGGCGCATAGCCGTCATAGCCGCGTCGGCACCACCGTCATTCCCGCTTCTCAGCTCCGTCATTCCCGCGAAGGCGGGAATCCATGTCTTCGCCTTGGGTGGCGGACAGAGGTCGCCGGATGAGCAATTGACGCCATGTCCCCCTGGGTCGCGCCCTTGCCAGGGCGCGACCCATTCCGCCTCTACTTGCGTCAATCGCTCACCCGACACCCTTGCCTTGAACCGGCGGTGGCACGCCACCCGGTGGGCCGCCACCGCCGCTGCGCTGCTGCAGCCGAAGCTAAAAGCCTGGATGCCCGCCTGCGCGGGCATGACGGAGCGGCCGTGCGTTGGCATGACGGCAATGCGCCGTCACCCGCCCCGCAACAACTCCAGCCCACTGGCCACTTGGGCCACGTCGAATTCGACGATGTCGAACGCGGCGACGTTTTCGATGAAGTATGGGTCGGCTTGCACAAAGGCCTCCACGTCCTCGAGGCGGTCTGCGCGCAGCACCACCAGGCCACCGGTGGCGGGGCGGCGGCGGCCTGTCATCACGATGCGGCTGGCCAGTGGGGCGTCGCGCAGGTATTGGCGGTGGGCTTCGAGCACGCGCTCCACGGCTTCAAGGGGCTGGGTGTAGGTGATGGTGATCAGGTACATGGCGGGCCAGGTGAGGTCGAGGCTGTGGACACGCCGATTGTCGCGGCGCCCAAAAAACGGCCCCGGGGTTGCCGGGGCCGAAGGAGGAGGCCGGTGAAGCCTGTCTCGAGTGATGTTCGGGCGCGCAGTCAGGGGTTGGTCAGCCGTTGTGCGGCGCTGCGGCGCTGCCGGTCTGTGCCACCGGCAAGGCGCCGGCCTGGGCCATCAGCACGTCTTCCACCTGGCGGTCGGCCACGTTGCCCAGGCTGGCCAGCACCGCGAAGGTGACGGCGGCGGCCAGTCCCATGAAGCTGGCGCGTGCGCCGGTGGACGAGGCGGTGTAAACGGTGGTTTGGGTGGCGGTGCGGCGGGTGGTCATGGCGGGCTCCTGCGGGTGGGCTGAGGGACAGATCGGTGTGTCGATGGGCTGAACTCTAGGCAGCCATCGCACACGCCTCCACGTGCTTGCGACGAGCCGCGCAAAGTGCGGGATGAACTGCAGCCAGGCTGCGCCGAGCGGTGGCGGTCTGCGCCACCCGTGAGGTCTTGAGGCCACCGCTACCATCGCACCCATGCCCGATTTCCCCCCCGATGCCCTCACCGTGCTGGCCCACTTGCGCACGCTGGCGCGGCCCGACGCGGTGGCCGGCATGGCCCGCTTCGGCATGAACCCCGAAGGGCGGCTGGGCATCTCGGTGCCGGTGCTGCGTGCCACGGCGCGCGGCCTGGGCCGCCACCACGAACTGGCGCAAGCCTTGTGGGACAGCGGCGTGCCTGAAGCCCAGATCGTGGCGGCGCTGGTGGCCGAGCCGGCCCGTTTCACGGTCGCGCAGATGAACCACTGGGTCACCCGCATGCACGCCTGGGACACCTGCGACCAGGCCTGCACCAACGCTTTTGCGCCCAGCCCCCTGGCCTGGGGCCGCGTGCCGGTGTGGGCCGGGCGGCAGGCCGAGTTCGAGAAGCGTGCCGCGTTTGCGTTGCTGGCCGCCCTGGCCGTGCACGACAAACGGGCCGCTGACGAGGCCTTCGTGGCCTGCCTGCCGCTGATCGAGGTGGCGGCCGACGACGAGCGCAACTTCGTGCGCAAGGCGGTGAACTGGGCGCTGCGCCAGATTGGCAAGCGCAACGAGGCGCTGCTGGGCGAGGCCGTGCTGTGTGCCGAGCGCCTGCGGCAGCGGCCGTCCAAGGCCGCACGGTGGATTGCGGCCGACGCCTTGCGCGAGTGGCACGGCCGCCAGACCGATTGAACCCCGACAACCCCTCAGGAAGATCCATGACCCACCCCAACACCCGCTTCTCTGCCTGGGGCGCGCTGGCCCTGGCGGCCTTGTGCTGCGCCCAGCTGGCCCACGCCGCGCCCGTGACCTACGAGATCGAGCCCGGCCACACCTACCCCAGCTTCGAGGCCGACCACATGGGCCTCTCGGTGTGGCGGGGCAAGTTCACCAAGACGGCGGGGCAGATCGTGTACGACAAGGCCACCGGCACGGGCGCGGTGGACCTGGTGGTGCACACCGACAGCGTGGACTTCGGCCTGGCGCAGATGAACACCGTGGCCAAGGGCGAGACCCTGTTTGACGTGGAGAAGTATCCGTACGCCCGCTACACCGGGCAGCTGTCGGGCGCGGTGAACGGCCAACCCACCCAGGTGCTGGGCGAGCTCACGCTGCACGGCAAGACCCTGCCGGTGACGCTGGCCATCTTGAAGTTCAAGTGCATGCCGCACCCGCTGTTCAAGCGCGAGCTGTGCGGCGCCGACGCACTGGCCACGATCAACCGCGAGGCCTTCGGCATCGACGCCGGCAAGGCCTACGGCTTCGACATGGGCGTCACGCTGCGCATCCAGGTCGAGGCCTTGGCCAAGGAGTGATCATTTCTTCTTCTTGCTGCGCTCGGGCACCACGGTGGTGATGGCGAACGAGGGGCCCGGGGTGGACGGTGCCAGGGGCTTGGCGGTGCCGGCGTCTTTCTTGGGCTTCTTGGTTTCCTTGTTGCTGCGCTGATCACCTTTGGCCATGGTTGCCTCCTGAGGGCGAGTTGAGATGGGCCCATTGTGGGCCCGAGCGGCGGGGTGCGGTGGATCGGTGGCACCATGGTGGCCTGTCATTCCTTGCTGGAACCTGCCATGGCCGGTGCATCGCGCCCTTCCTACTTTCTTGCTCTCGTTGTTTGCCTGGGTCTGGGCCTGGCCTGGGTGGGCTGGCGCGTGACCGAGTTGTCGCAGCAGGTGGGGGAATTGCAGGGCCGGGTGGACAGCCTGTCTACCGAATTGCAGCAGGCCGACGACGCATTGGCCCAGTCGCAGGCTGCGGTGCAGCGCGTGCGTGACGCTGCGGACGAGCTCTCGGCCACGGTGGACGCGCTGGGCTCACAAGGCATGGGCGAGGCCTTGCCTGCCTTGCTGCAGGCCCGCCAGGAATTGCAGGACGCGGTGACAGGCGCAGAGGACGCGGTGGGCGGCCTGGCCGAGCCGCAAGCCGACGAACTGGATCAGCCCGCGCTGGTGACGTAGATGTCGGTGTCGGGCAGCAGGCGCCGCAGCGCCTGGAAGGCCGCGTCCACCAGGTGGGCCCCGGCACAGCGCGAGGCCACGGCCAGTGTCAGTTCGGCCTCGCCATTCGCCACGCACAGCGAGTGCACCATGCTGGTGGCGGCGTCGGGGTCGTCGGGGCGTTGCACGGCCAACGCGGCGTCCAGCTCGGCCACCAGCTGGCGCACCAGCTCGGGCGGGCCTTCAAAGCGCTGGGGGTGGGCGTCGGGGCACAGCGCGGTGCGGCAGACCGGGCCGGCCGAACTGCTGAGGCAGGCACCACAGCCGCTGGACATGCCGGAGGCGGCATGGTGGTCGGCGCAGGCGATGGGAATGACGACGCTGTTCACGCCAATATTTGACCACAGTCAACCCTTGTGCAGGCCCATGAAACCAGGGGCTTGACGCGGCCTGAAGACGTCCCTCTGGGGACAGCGGCCCACCCCGCAAGCAGGCAGACTCGCCGCATGGATTTCAGCCTCTCTTCCACCAGCCGCGACGGGCTGGCCCGCGTGCAGCGCTTCATGGACGACCTGGTGTTGCCCAGCCTGCCCGATTGGCACCGTTGGGCCGACGCGGGCGTGTACCCGCTCGATGTGCTGGCGCCGCTGCAGGCGCAGGCCCGCGCGCTGGGCCTGTGGAACCTGTTCCTGCCCTCGCTGCGCGACGACCAACCCGGCACGAGGCTGAGCAACCTCGACTACGCGCCGCTGGCCGAAGCCATGGGCCGCGTGCCTTGGGCGGCCGAGGTGTTCAATTGCAGCGCGCCCGACACCGGCAACATCGAGCTGCTGCAGCTGTTCGCCACGCCGAGCCAGGCAAGCGATTGGCTGAACCCCTTGCTGGCTGGCGAGATCCGCTCCTGCTTCGCCATGAGCGAACCCGATGTGGCGTCCAGCGACCCCACGCAACTGCAGACTCGCATCCAGCGCAGCGTGGACAGTGAGGGTGACCACTATCTGCTCAATGGCCGCAAGTGGTTCATCACCGGCGCAGCCCACCCGCTGTGCAAGCTGGCAGTGGTGATGGGCGTGAGCGACGCCTCGCCCGACGCGCCGCCCCACGCCCGCCACACGCTGCTGCTGGTGCCCATGGACGCGCCCGGGCTGCAGGTGGAGCGCAACATCCCGGTGATGGACCATGTGGCGCTGGAAGGCCACTGCGAGCTGGTGTTCCGCAACGTTCGTGTGCCGGTGGCGCAACGCCTGGGCGAGGAGGGCGCCGGCTTTGCGATGGCGCAGGCGCGCCTGGGCCCGGGCCGGGTGCACCACGCCATGCGCAGCATCGGCCAGTGCGAGTTGGCCCTGGCATTGATGTGCGAGCGCGCCAACGAGCGCAGCGCCTTCGGCGAGCACCTGGGCCACTACGCCAACGTGCAGGAGTGGATCGCCCACAGCCGCGTGGAGATCGACCAGGCCCGCTGGCTGGTGCTGCACGCCGCCTGGCGCATGGACCAGGAGGGCAACGCCGCCGCGCGCCACGACGTGGCCGCCATCAAGCTGGTGACCGCGCAGTTGCAAACCCGCGTGCTCGACCGCGCCATGCAGGTCTTCGGCGCCATGGGCCTCACGCCCGACACCCCATTGGCGCGCTTGTGGAGTTGGGGCCGTGCGCTGCGCTTCCTCGATGGCCCCGACGAGGTGCACCTGCGCAGCATCGCCCGGCACGAGCTGGCCCAGGCCCGGGCGACACCGGGGGCCGGCGCACCGCATTTGCGGCGCTGGATGCCGCCGGCAGAGTGATCCACTGCGGCTTGGGCGCGGAAAAACGCGGCTCAGCGCGTTGCGGCTGCAGTTCGTCGCATGCCCCTCGCGCAGGCGCAGACCGATCTCTAGAGTTCACTCCATCGCAGCACCACGCTGCAGCCACCAGGAGCCGAACATGAGCCACTTCACCCGCACCCAAGCCAACGTCTTCGCCGCCCGCACCGCCGCCCTCTCGCTGGCCGCCATCGTCAGCCTGGCCCTGCTCAGCGGCATGGGCCACATCGCCGACCGCCAGGTGAGCGACGTGGTGATGGCCCAGGCCAGCACGGCCGCCACCCAGGTGGTGGTGGTCACCGGACACCGCGTGGATGCTTGAGCGCCAACGCCAGGCATCATTGACGCCTCCTCCCCTCCCAAGGCCCTGAGGTTCAGGGCCTTTTCTTTGTGCCGGTTGAAGCCAACATCCTGCCTCTGAGCTACGCCGCCATGCGCTCGCGCTGGTGCCTGGCGGCGTTGCGGGCCTTTCTGAAGCGCTGGGGCGTGTACCTGGGCATGGCGGGTCTGGCGTTTGGCGCCGGCGCCACCGGTGGTTTGGCGGCGGTGGCCGCCGTGGCCGCCTGGACCGTGCTGCCGCTGGCCTGGGTGCTGGCCCACGCGAATTGGGGCCTGCCCACCGTGGCTGAATTGCTGGGGGTGCTGGCGGTGCAGACCCTGTCTGGCGTGGCCCTGCTGCGTGCACTGCGGCCCATGTTGTGGCCCGTGGCCTGGCGTGACAGCGAAGCCGCGCTGCCGCTGGCGCCGCAGGCCATCCGCCGCTCCGACGCCACCCTGAGCGCGCTGGCCCTCTCGCTGTGGTGGGCGGTGCAGGCCGTGGGCATGGCCAACCTGCTGGCCCAGCGGCCGCCCTGGCTGCACCAGGCCAGCCTTGCCGTGGTGGCTGCGTGGGTGTTGAGCCAGGCGCTGGGCTGGGCCCTGGGCTTGCGCGCCTTGCAGCGGGCCCGGCGCCCGGTGGTGGGCCATGCCCTTGCGCCATTGGCGGCCAGGGCCGAAGCCGCACCGAGGCGGCTGCCCTGGTGGTGGGCGCTGCTGGTGCTGCCCACGGTGCGCGGCGTGGCACGCGGCCTGGGCCTGTGGTGGTTGGCCAGCCTGGTGCTGCTGTGCCTGCCCGCCGGGCTTCTGTGGTGGCAACCCGGCTGGGCCCAGGGCGTGTGGGCTGCGTGGAGCGTGGCCGCGCTGGCCCTGGCCAGCCGCATGAACCACCTCAGCCGCTTGCAACTGGGGCCCTTGCTGAGCGAGGCGGCGCTGGTCTTGCCGCTGCCGGAGCACTGGCTGCAGCGTGCTCGCCGGATGCAGCTGTTGCTGCCGGCCGGCTTGGCCGCTGCGCTGTTGCTGGCCGTGGCGCTGTGGGGCGCTCAGGCCGACACCTTCCGCGCGGGCGTGCTGGCGGCCTGGGTGGGCGTGGCCGGGCTCAGCCTGTGGTGGGCCTCGGGCCAGCCGCCGCGCCAATCGGACGAAGCCGCCCTGCGCTGGTTGCTCAGCCTGGTGGTTCAACTGGCCCTCAGCACCGAGGTCTGCACCGAGGTCTTGCGATGAACGAATCTGCCGCCCACCTGCAGGTGCGCGACCTGAGCTTCTCCTGGCCGCGCCGCCATGTGTTCACCGCCTGGTCGGCCGAGGTGGGCCCCGGGCTCACCTGGCTGCGTGGCGTGAACGGCAGTGGCAAGTCCACCCTGCTCAAGTTGCTGGCCGGCGCCCTGCCGCCGCTGGCCGGCGAGGTGCAACTCACCGGCAACCTGCCGCTGAACCCGGCCACCGATGCCCTGGCCTGGAAACGCAACGTGTTCTGGTGCGGCCCGGGCCCCATCGCCTTCGACCATTTGCGCCCGCTGGAGTACTTCGGCTTCCTGCAGGGCCTGTACCCGCGCTTTGACGCCGCAGCCGTGCAGGCCCATGCCCACGCGCTGGGTCTGGCGCCGCACCTGGGCGCGCCGCTGGCCGCCTTGTCCACCGGCACGCAGCGCAAGGTCTGGCTGGCGGCGGCCCTGGCCGTGGGCACGCGGTTGCGCCTGCTGGACGAGCCGTTGAACGCGCTGGACACCGCCTCGCTGGCCTACCTGCAGGGGCAACTGGTGCGGGCGGCGCAGCAGCGCGACACGCTGTGGCTGGTGGCCAGCCACGAGGCGCCCCTGCCCGCCGCCGCCCAGGCAACAGCCCAGGTGCTGGACCTGCCCATGCCCTGACACGGTGCGGCGGGCGCGGCGTGTTTGGCGCCCGGTTGGTGTCCTATAGCACCGCCACCGGCCGTTGCGCAAGCCCCTACGCCCCCGGATTTTTGCGGTTTGTGACCACCGGTTTGGCACCCCCGTTGTGGCGCATCAAGAAATTGCCGCAAGGCCCTTTTGATGACACGTTTTGGGCTTGCGCGGGCCGGGTTTTGAGTCATGATGCGGCGCTGTACAAATGCACAGCTTTTCACCTCCAGACCGCCCGACACCGCCATGAGCCGCACCCGCCAAGCCCCCCGCCAAAACTCCCTGCTCGACAACCTGCCCACCCAAGAGATCAGCGAGGAGGTGCTGATCGAAAAATATGCCAAGGGCGGCGAAAAGACGGTGGACGAAGTGCGCACCCGCGTGGCCCGTGCCCTGGCTGCAGTGGAAGCCCCTGAGAACCGCGCCCACTGGGAAGCCCGCTTCACCGACGCCCAGCGCCGCGGCTTCGTGCCCGCCGGCCGCATCAACTCGGCCGCCGGCACCGATCTCTCGGCCACGCTGATCAACTGCTTCGTGCAACCGGTGGGCGATTCGATCGCCAGCGTCGAAGACGGCTTCCCCGGCATCTACACCGCGCTCACCGAAGCGGCCGAAACCATGCGCCGTGGCGGCGGCGTGGGCTACGACTTCTCGCGCATCCGGCCGCATGGCGCCTGGGTGGGCTCCACGCAGTCCAGTGCTTCGGGCCCGATCAGCTACATGCGCGTCTTCGACCGTTCCTGTGAGACGGTGGAATCGGCCGGCGCCCGGCGCGGCGCGCAAATGGGCGTGCTGCGCTGCGACCACCCCGACATCGAGGAATTCATCCACGCCAAGGACACCGGCGACCTGCGCAACTTCAACATCTCGGTGGGCGTGACCGACGAGTTCATGAAGGCCGTGCAGGCTGGCGCCGACGTGGAGCTGGTGCACCGCGCCGAACCCGGCGACAAGCAGAAGGCCCAGGGCGCCTACCAGCGCGCCGATGGCCAATGGGTCTACCGCAAGCTGCCGGCCACGGCACTGTGGGACCAAATCATGCGCAGCACCTACGACCACGCCGAGCCCGGCGTGCTCTTCCTCGACCGCATCAACACCGACAACAACCTCTCGTACTGCGAGACCATAGCCGCCACCAACCCCTGCGCTGAGCAGCCCCTGCCACCCTACGGCTGCTGCTGTCTTGGCTCCATCGACCTGACGCACTTTGTTCGCGAGCCTTTTGAGGCCGACGCGAACTTCGACGACGCTGGCTTCACCGAGGTGGTGAAGGTGGCCACCCGCATGCTCGACAACGTGCTCGACGTGACCGTGTGGCCACTCGACCGCCAGCGCGAAGAAGCCGCCAACAAGCGCCGCGTGGGCCTGGGCTTCACCGGCCTGGGTGATGCGCTGGTGATGCTGAACCTGCGCTACGACGCACCCGAAGCCCGCGACATGGCCCGCCACATCAGCGAGGTGATGCGCGACGCGGCCTACAACGCCAGTGTCGACCTGGCGCAGGAGCGCGGTGCCTTCCCGCTGTTCAACGCCGACATGTATTTGGCCAGTGGCAATTTCGCCTCGCGCCTGCCGCAGGCCGTGAAAGACCGCATCCGGGCCGGCGGCCTGCGCAATTCGCATTTGCTGTCCATTGCGCCCACCGGCACCATCAGCCTGGCCTTTGCCGACAACGCCAGCAATGGCATCGAGCCGGCCTTCAGCTGGACCTACACCCGCAAGAAGCGCATGCCCGACGGCAGCTTCAAGGAATATGCGGTGGAAGACCACGCCTGGCGCCTGTACCGCCACCTCAAGGGTGACAAGGCCCCGCTCACCGATGCCTTCGTGACCGCGCTGGAAATGAGTGCCCAGGCCCATGCGCAGATGGTGGCCGCGGTGGCACCCTGCATCGACACGGCCATCAGCAAGACCGTGAACGTGCCGGCCGACTACCCCTACGCCGATTTCCAGGATCTCTACCTCACCGCTTGGCAAAGCGGCCTCAAGGGCCTGGCCACCTACCGGCCCAACGCGGTGCTGGGCTCGGTGCTGAGCGTCACGCCATCGCCCGCCGCCACGGCCGACAAGCCCACGCCCTTGGCTGCGGATGGTGCCAACCAGCGCCTCAAGCTCGAGAAGCTGCCTACCACCGTGCTCACCAGCATGCGCTGGCCCGGCCGCCCCGAGATGCGCAATGGCAACCCGGCCTGGAGCTACATCATCCAGCACCCGCACGGCGATTTCGCGCTGTTCGTGGGCGAAATGCCGGCCGAAGCCGGCCCCGGCCTGGGCCTGTTCGGCACCACGCTGCCCTTCGAGGTGTGGGTGAACGGGGCAGAGCAGCCGCGCGGCCTGGGCGCCCTGGCCAAGACCCTGTCACTGGACATGCGCGTGAACGACCCGCAGTGGCTCAAGCTCAAGCTCGACGCGCTGTGCACCGTGGCCGAGGAGCGTTCGTTCGAGATGCCCTTCCCGCCGCATGGCGAGAAGCGTTTGTTCCCCGGCGTGGTGGCGGCCACCGCCAGCGTGATCCGCTGGCGCTGCGAGCAACTGGGCTCGTTCCAGGAGGGCGGCCCCTCGCCGGTGATCGACGCCATGTTCAGCCGCGACGAGCCGCGCACCACCACCTCGGGCACGCTGGCCTGGGGCGTGGACATCTCCAACCCCGCCACGGGTGAAGAGTTCACCCTCACGCTCAAGGAAGTGGCGCTGGCCAGCCCCGATTCACCCACCGGATTCGTCACGCGCCCCTGCGCGCTCGGCTTCTCGGGCAACTACCCGCGCGCGCTCGACGGCTTGGCGCGGCTACTGTCACTGGACATGCGCGTCATCGACCCCGCCTGGGTGGGCATGAAGCTGCGCAAGCTGCTCAACGTGGGCGAGCCCCTGGGCCACTTCATGGCCCCTGTGCCGGGTGAGAAGCGCCAGCAGATCTGGCCCAGCACCGTGGCCTATGTGGCGCGCCTCATCATCCACCGCTACGCCATGCTGGGCGTGCTGAGCGAGGAAGGCTTCCCGCTGCGCGAGATGGGCATCCTCGAAGCGCCCAAGCCCAAGGCCGCGGGCGCGGCGGCCAGTGTGGCCCCCATGGCCGGCAAGCCTTGCCCCGAGTGCGGCAACGCCACGCTCATCCACAAGGACGGCTGCGATTTCTGCACCGCCTGTGGCTACGTGGGGCAGTGCGGGTAAGCCTGGCCCTGCGGCAGGGCGAGTGATTTCGCCTTGCCCTTGCAGGCTGGGGTGCCAGCCGTCGCGCTGACGGCTGGCTCAACGGCGCCTATCGCCAGCTCAGATACTGGTCAACCCCGACCAGGAGGCCGAAGCTGGTCAGTTGCCGCAGACCGCTGCCATCGGACTTCATCACGAAGATCGCGCAGCTGTAGTTGGGGCAGTCGATGAACGCAACTTCCGAACCGTCCGGCGACCATGCGAAGGGTGAACTCGGGATTGCCGTGGGAAGCTGGGTCAGGCCCGTGCCGTCTGCGTCGACTATCCTGCCGTAGGCAAACGTGATCCTCTTGCCGTCGGGTGACCACGCCGAGGCTGAAACGGGCCCAAAGTAGCCCGGCAGCACGCGCCTGGGCAGTGCGCTGCCATCAGAGGCCACCAGGTACACGCCGACGACGTCGTTGCCCTCGTCGCCGCTGAAGGCGATGGATTTGCCGTCTGGCGACCAGGCCGTGCCTTCGATGCGGGTCATGCTCGTCAGTTGGAGCGCATTGCTGCCGTCGAGGTTCATCACCCACAAGGTGGCCTTGGCGGCGTCACCGCGCACCAAGGCAACCCGCTTGCCGTCCGGCGACCAGGATGGCGAGACGTCCGCTTGATTGGTCAGCAGCGTCTGGCCACTGCCGTTGGCATTGGCCAGTACGATGCCGCTGGGCTGGCCATACCTGCCCTGACGCGCAAAGAGGAGTTGCCTGCCATCTGGCGACAAGGTCGGCTGAGTATCGTTCTTGTCGTCAAACATGCCGCAGCTGGGTCGACTGCCGTCAGGGACGCAAACTTCCACGAGGTCGTTGACGGTGACGACTGCGCGCCCCGTGCCATCCGCGTTGATCGACTCGATGCCCCTTCCGCCCGGGTTGCCTTGACCGTCGCTGTTGGCGGCATATGGATACCGGCTGAAGAAGATCTTGCGCTCGGCGGCGAACGACAAGGTCACCGTGGCCAGCACGTCGTCGGTGATGCCGTAGGACGAGACGCAGGTGCTGGCAACGCGCTTGATCTGCAACGTGTGGCTCGTGGCCTTGGCCGGGTCGATGCCGGCCGTGCGCAGCAATGCGCTGACCTGCAGCGTGGGCAGCGAATTGCCGCCCCCCAGCAGGTTGTCGGCGCTGCTGTCGAGCACGGCCACCTCCTTGCCCTCGAACAGCACCTGCAGTCGCTCGGTGGCCGGGTTGGGGCAATGCAGCACGGCAATGCTGCCGGCGATCTGCACCGTGCCGTCGGTGGCGGCAGGCACTGTGGCGGTGCGCACGGGCGTGCCAACACTGCTGCCGCGGCCCAGGCTCTGCGAGCCCCTGGCGTCGCCAGCGGCCGTCTTGCTCGCCACGGTGAAGGTGGTGGCCGCGTACTGTGCGTCGTCGCTCAGCGAGGGCGTGGCCCCAAAGGCGCCCAGCAGCGTGAGGTATTCACTCTGGTCTGGTGCGCTCTGGCTGCTGTCGAAGGCGGCCAAGCGCACCGGCTGCAATGCGGGATCGATGTAGAGCTGGCGGGTGTCGGCCTTCACCGACGGCACGCGCAACAGGGTTGACTCATTCGCCAGGTCGTTGACACCGCGTATCTCGCCGGCTACCGGGCCGTAGGCGTTGGCTGGCGGCGGCGGGTTGACCTCGCCGCTGACAAAGGTCAGCGCTTCGTCCAGCTTGCTGTGCAGCGTGTCCAGCCAGCCGTTGCCAGTGCAACCTTCGGCGCCCAGCGCCTGCGACGCGCCTTCCCAGTAGACGATGTCTTTGGCTACGCGCTGGTAGTCGCCGTAGCTGGCCACGGGCGAGGCGGCGGCCACGGCGATCGAATGGTCCAGGGCCGCGCACACGGTGACGCCGGCCTGCTTGACGAAGGTGAGCGCATCCATCTGCCACTCGGGAACCTGGGCCGACTGGACCAGGGCGGCGATGCTCAACTGCAGCACCGCCGCATCCTGGAAGCGGCCCTGGAACTGAAGGTCCACCAGCGCCGCGTCCACGGCTTCCTTCTGCGGTTGCAGGATGGCCAACTCCTCCAGCGTCAGCATGTTCGTTGGCTGTGGCGCCGGGGCGTCCAGCGGCTTTGCCGACAGGGCATGCCGGCCTTGCCCGCGCCATTGATTGGGAGTGGCCGCTCCGTTCATGCCGAAATAGCCCAGGTGCAGCGTGACAGTGCGTGCCGCCAGGTCCACCGTGCTGGGCACGAAGGTCTTGCGGGTGCCGACCTGCAGGGCGCCGAGGTAGCGGGCGCTGATGCTGCGGTCGGCCGGCAGCGTCATCGTCACCGTCACGGGTGTGGCAAATGCAATGCCCGCCGGGGCGACGTCAATGCGGGCCGCCTCGGTGCCCACGGGAGGCAGCGACCGCATCGTCATCGCGGTATCAACGGCCAGGGCACCTGCCGGCACGGCGACCGTGAATTGCACGCCATTGCTGTTGAGTGCCAACGTGCCGCCGGCGCTGCCCACGGTCTGCGCGCCCACGGCACCGGTGACGCTCAGCACGGCCGCGCTGCTGGTGGCGGTGCCCACATCGTTGTGCAGCACGGCCGCGTAGCTGGCGCCGTCGTCACTCACCCGCGCTTGCGGCAAGGTGTAGGTGCTGGTGGTGGCGCCGGCGATGTCCACGCCGTTGCGCTGCCATTGGATGGCCATGGGGCCACTGCCACTGGCCACCACGTTGAAGGTGACGGCGCTGCCTTCTGCCACCGTGGCGGCCACGGGCTGGGTGGTGACCTGTGGCGCCGTGGCGGGGCTGTCGCCGCCACCGCAACCGGCCAGGCCCAACAGGATGGCCAGCAGCCATGTGCTGAGCAAGCGCGCCAGCAGCGGTGCCGACGTGGACGACAGACGGTGAATCATGGTGTTCCTCCTCGTGGATCGGTGGCCTGTGCCTCGGCCGGCGGTGGGGCTTGGTTGTCGTGCGCTGGGGGAGCCGTCAGGTAGCGGGTGAGCTCGTCCACACTCCCAAAGCACTGCGCCGTGTCTTCGTCGACGCGCCGCGCCGATGCCCGAAAGCGTGCTTGGCCATGCCAGACGTGCACGAGGTAGAGATCGGGGTGTTGCATGCAGGGCCCTTCCGCAAGCCCCGCCCAATGCCGGGCTTGCGAGATCGCACATTAGCGAGTGGGGCGTTTCCCAGGCGTTTCCCGGCCGGGCCGAAGCGAAGGAGACTGGCGCTCAGTTGCCCGGTTCGAGCATCAGCCGTGCTCGATCAGCTCCAGCCAGTCTTCGAGCGAAGTCGCCGCGGCCTGCTCGCCGCCATTCGCATCGGATGGCGCCAACTGCCGCAATTTCTCGGCAACCCGCTTTTGCTGGCCAGTGCGCAGCGCAGGATGCGACACCACGCACCGCCAAGCCGCTGACGCTTGCGCCGGTCGATCCTGCTTGAGCAACAAGTCGCCGTAGGCATCCACGGCCATGGCGGCCAAGCGATCAAATTGCAAGGCACGCGCCCGATTCACCAGTCTGGCCAAACGGGCGAGCGCGGGCCCGCACTCTGCTGATCGGATCTCGATGTCGACGAGCAAGATCTGGAACGCCCATTCCACATCGTCCAGGCCGAGCACTTGGCAGCGCTCAAGCGCGGCGTTGAGGGTCTCACGCGCCCGCTGCATCAAGCCGCGATGGACCAAGGTCTGGACCCGCGCCGCCGTGATGTACATCTCGATCGACACGAGGCCATGGCTTCGGCAATGGCGCAGGCCTTCGTCGATGATGTTCTGGGCATCGGACCACAGCCTCCGACTGACCAGCAGATGCCCAAGGTTGTTCAGGTTCACGGCGGTGTTGTAAAGGTCGCCCGCCTCGCGCGCGCCTGCCAGCGCCTGGGTCAGCATGGCCTGGGCCCCGTCTTCATCGCCCAGGGCCTGCAAGCACACCGCCAGATTGCCCAGCGCCCAGACCATGCAATGCCGGTCGCGCCGCTGTTGGGCCACCTCCAACCCCTTTTGGTAGTACGGCAGGGCCTCGGCGGCATGGCCCTGTGCCCACAGGCACATGGCGGTGTTGAGCAAGCAACCGATGTAGGCCTCGGTGTCGCCGCAGTCTTCGCCGGGCGCGACGCCGCTCAGTGCCAGAGAACGTGCGAGTTGAATGTCGCCGCTGCGGAAGTGCAGCATCGACAAGCCATGGCGCAGTCGCGTCAGCGCACGCGGCCCGGCGGCATGGTGTTCGGGCAGCGCCAGGGCGGGGCTGAGCAGCTCAATGCCTTCGCGGTAGCGGCCGCGGACCTCAAAGTAGCTCCAGAGTGCCCGCACCATGTCGTAGACCAGATCCACGCGCTGGTGCTGCACGGCCCACAACCAGGCCGTGCGGCAGTTGGCGTACTCGCTTGTCACGCCGGCCACCAGCAAGCGCTGGTCGCCCACGGCGTGCCGGGCCTGGTCCACCAGGAGGCGCGCGTAGTGCTCAGCATGCCGAGTGCGTGCTGTGGCGGCAGCCTGGGTGTCATCACTCAAGGCCTGGGCGGCGTAGGCGGCCACCAGCAGGTGCATGCCCACGCGGCCCGACTCGTCGGTCGCCAGCAGGCTCTTGTCGGCCAGGGCCGAGAGCAAGGGCAGCGGCACCTGGGCCACCCGCCGTGCCGCACTGGCCGTGAAGCCGCCCGCAAACACCGACAGGCTGGCCATGGCGGCCTGCTCGCTGGGTGCCAGCAGTTGCCAGCTCTGTTCCACCACAGTACGCATGCTCTGGTGCTCGGGTCGCAGCGGTGGGTGGCGTGCGGCGGGGTCGCGCTCCAGCACGTCCATGGACTGCCGAAGCTCGCTGGCAATCTCCTCAGGTGGCAGCAAACGCACCCAGTTGGCCGCCAGTTCGATGGCCAAGGGCATGCCGCCCACGGCCTGGGAGATCTCGATGACCGCAGGCAGGTGTCTGTCAAGCCTGAACTGACGCTGCACGGCCAAGGCCCGCGTTTCGAAAAGACGCACGGCGTCGAAGGTGGTGGCGGCCTCCAGGTCCTGGCTGTCTTCGTCAGGCACGGCCAGGCCCTGCAGCGGCAGCAGCCATTCGAAGTCGCCATGCACGCGGATTCGAGAGGTGAGCACCAGGCGCAATGTCGGCGCTGCCTGCAGCAATGCGTCGATCAGTGGTGGCAAATCCTGCAGGTGTTCGGCGTTGTCGAAGACCAGCAGCGTGGGCCGATCGCCCAGGCTGCGGGCGATCGGTGGCAACCGGTCTCGGGTGTCGCTGACCTCCACGCCCAGCAGCTGCGCCAGGCGCGCCAGCAACTCGGTGTTGTCGTGCACGTTCTGCAGTTCCAGCCAAAGGGCGCCACCGGTGAACTGCGGGCCCACGAGGGCCAAGGCTTCACGAGCGAAGCGGCTCTTGCCCATGCCTCCCGGCCCCAGGATGGTGACCTGCCGGCACTCGGGCCGCGACAGCATGGCTTGCAGTTCGGTCAGTTCGGCCTTGCGCCCCACAAACCCCGGCTGCGCCGACGTGGCCGTGCCTGGCCGCATGGGTGCAATGACGGGAGGCGAAGCGTGTGCAAGCTGCCTCAGGGCCAGGGAGGGCTCCACGCCATAGTCTTCGGCCAGCCGGACGGCGAAGTCGGCGTAGACGCGCTGGGCCTGGGCCTGGTTGCCAGCGTCTTGCGCAATGCGAAGCAGGGCTGCCACAGCCTCTTCATCGAGCGGATCGACCTGCAGCATGCGGTGAGCCAAAGCGATGCGTTCAGCCGCCACTTGCGTGCGCTGCATCTGCACCAGCGCGGCAGCCCGCCAACGCTGGGTAAAGCGCAACCTTTCGCCAGCCAGCCAGTCGCTCCAGTCCGCATTGGCCGTGTCGTCCAGGCCGTCCAGCAAGGTGGTGTCGGCGTTGGCCATGACGTCGGCCTGCTGAGCCTCAGCCTCTCGGATGAAGGCCTGTACATCGCTGTGCACGGGCCACCTCAACCCATGCTCGGTCACCTCCATGGCGTCCAGGCCGGGCAGGCCGTGCAGGCGGAAGATGACCTTTCGCAGATTGCTGCGTGCCATGCCCTGGGGCCGTTCAGGCCACAGCAGCTCGGCCAGGCGGTCGCGCGGCACCCATTGGCCATCGTGCAGGGCCAGAAAGGCGAGCAACTGAAACCGCCGCTCGCAGCCCATCGGTACGGCGCTTCCTTCGCCTTGCAGCCAAGGTGTGCCCAGCAGTTTCACGAACGGCACGGCGGTGCGGTGCACGGTCTGCACTTCGAGTGGCCCCGGCGTCGGCATGCAAACGCTCCCTCGTTTGAACCGCACGAATGTAGCCTTGCGGGTGCATCCAGATCGCCCCCTAGGTTCGCGCTCAGCCCCGCAGGTCAACACTCGGCCGAGTCAGCGGTCCACCCTTCAGATAGCTTGACTCAAGGCAAGGACAAGGGTTGTCACTGAGTTGCATCATGCTCAGCTTCGCAAGGGGGGTACTTCCTTTTAGTGAAGACCAAAGCACATGAATGATCACCTTGATGACAAGCGGTCGCCCTACAGCATCGCTTGGCGCGACCAGTTCCGGGTCGATATCCCGCAGGTGGACGCAGAACACAAGCGCCTGTTTTCGCTCGTCAAATCGCTCAGCCTGGAATCGGCCGACGAAACAGTGGAAGAACTGCTGGAATACGTGGTGCTGCATTTCACCAACGAGCAGGAACTGATGGAGCGCAGCGGCTACCCGGGCTTCGAGCAGCACCTGAAGCTGCACGAGGAGTTCGGCGCCCATGTGGCCGATTTCCTGGGCAGCGGTGAGGCCTGGTCCGAGGACCGCGTGCAGGAGTTGCGCCGCTTCCTCAACCGCTGGCTGATCGGCCACATCCTCACGCACGACCTGCGCTTCGGCAAGTGGTATGCCGAGCTCAAGGACAAACGCGCGGCCACCGTGGCCGTGGCCGAGACTTCGGCTGCCAAGAGCAAGGGCTTCTGGGCGCGGCTGTTCGGCGCCTGAGCTTCAGGCTTCGTTGTAAACAAAAAAAGGGCGGCCGTGCAGGCCGCCCTTTGTCATTCCAGCGCCGGGTCGGTCAGTGACGGAAGTGGCGGGTGCCGGTGAGCACCATGGCGATGCCGCGCTCGTCGGCCGCGGCGATGACCTCGTCGTCGCGCATCGAGCCACCCGGGTGGATGACGCAGGTGGCGCCAGCGTCCACCACCACGTCCAGGCCATCGCGGAACGGGAAGAAGGCGTCGCTCGCCACGGCCGTGCCGGCCAGGCTGAGGCTGGCGGCCTGGGCCTTGATGCTGGCGATGCGGGCCGAGTCGAGGCGGCTCATCTGGCCGGCGCCCACGCCAAAGGTCATGCCGTCCTTGCAGAAGACGATGGCGTTGCTCTTGACGAAACGTGCCACCGTCCAGGCGAACAGCATGTCCTTCATCTGCTGCTCGGTGGGCTGCAGCTTGGTCGCCACCTTGAGCTCGGCCACGATGTCGATGTTGTCGGCCGATTGCAGCAGCATGCCGCCGCCCACGCGCTTCATGTCCAGCGGGTTGCTGGTGGTGCTGATGGCCACTTCCAGCAGGCGCACGTTGACTTTGCCGGCGTAAGCCGCACGGGCCGCCGGGGTGATCTGCGGTGCGATGGCCACTTCCACGAAGTGCTTGTTGGCGTTGATCTTGTCGACCACGTCGGCATCGAGCGGGCGGTTGAAGGCGATGATGCCGCCGAAGGCACTGGTGGGGTCGGTCTTCAGGGCCTTCTCGTAGGCTTCGAGCAGGTTGGCACCGACGGCCACGCCGCAGGGGTTGGCGTGCTTGACGATGACGCAGGCCGGCACGTCGAAGGCCTTCACGCACTCCCAGGCGGCGTCGGCGTCGGCGATGTTGTTGAAGCTCAGTTCCTTGCCCTGGATCTGGTGCCAGCCGGCCAGCAGGCCGGGGGCCGGCTTGGCCTCCTTGTAGAAGGCGGCGCTCTGGTGCGGGTTCTCGCCGTAGCGCATGCCCTGCACCTTGTGCAGTTGCAGGTTGAACACCTCGGGGTATTCGGCGCGCTTGGGCACGTCCAGGCCGCGCTCTTCCGAGCCGGGCTCCAGCGCAGTGAGGTAGTTGGTGATCATGCCGTCGTAGGCGGCCGTGTGGGCGAACACCTTCTTGGCCAGCATGAACTTGGTGGCGCGCTGGATGCAACCGTTCTTCAACTCGCCCAAGACCTGTGGGTAATCCGTGGGCTCGATCACCACGGCCACGTCCTGCCAGTTCTTGGCGGCGGCGCGCAGCATGGCGGGGCCACCGATGTCGATGTTCTCGATCGCGTCCTCCAGCGTGCAGTCCGCCTTGGCCGTGGCCTGGGCGAAGGGGTAGAGGTTGATGATCAACAGGTCGATGGTGCCGATGCCATGTTCCTTCAGCGCGGCCATGTGCTCGGGCACGTCGCGGCGGGCCAGCAGGCCGCCGTGCACGCGCGGGTGCAGGGTCTTGACGCGGCCGTCGAGCATCTCGGGGAAGCCGGTGATCTCGGACACCTCGGTCACGGGCAGGCCGTTGCTGGCCAGCAGCTTGGCCGTGCCGCCGGTGGACAGCAGCTTGATGCCCAGGGCATGCAGGGCCTGGGCGAATTCGACGATGCCGGTCTTGTCAGAGACCGACAGCAGGGCGGTGAGTTGGGTCATGGTGGATGGGGATGGATGGAAGTGGGGTGAATTGACCAAGGGTCTTGCGCGGAACCGGCTTTGCCGGGCCGTTGCAAGCGCGCCCTACGGGGGGCAGCGACCGGGAGGGAGCGTGGGGGCTCTATTTCAAAAATTTGTGGTCGACGAGCTTGCGGCGCAGGGTGTTGCGGTTGATGCCCAGCCACTCGGCAGCCTTGCTCTGGTTGCCGTCGGCCTGGCGCATCACCACGTCCAGCAGGGGTTTCTCGACGGCGTGGATCACCATGTCGTAGACCGAATGCGGCTCGGCGCCGCCCAGGTCCTTGAAGTACTGGTCCAGCGTCTCGCGCACGCTCTCCTCGATGGTCTTCTTGCTCATGTTTTGTTTTTGGGGGGTGGGTCTTCAGGCCTGTTGGGCCATCCGGGCCTGGTTGGCTGCAGCGCCCGGGGTGGCAGGCAGCAACTCATGAGCATCGGCCAATTGCTCGAAAAATGTCGTGACGGCGCGCAACTGTGCATCGGCCGTGGCGAGCGAATTCATCACCGCCCGGAAGGCCTCGCCGCCGGGCAGGGCACGCACGGCCCAGCCGATGTGCTTGCGGGCGCTGCGCACACCGGTGTCTTCGCCGTACAGGCCGTAGTGGTCGTGCAGGTGCTCGGTCAGCCAGGCCTGCACCTCGCGGGTGGCTGGCGGTGGCAGGTGGCGGCCGGTGGCCAGAAAGTGGGCGATCTCGCGGAAGACCCACGGCCGGCCTTGCGCGGCGCGGCCGATCATCAGCGCGTCGGCACCGGTGTGCTGCAGCACGAAGGCGGCCTTCTCGGGGGAATCGATGTCGCCATTGGCCACCACGGGGATGCGCAAGCCGGCCTTCACCGCCGCGATGGTGTCGTACTCGGCGGTGCCGGTGTAGCCCTGCTCGCGGGTGCGGCCGTGCACCGTCACCATCACCACGCCGGCTCGTTCGGCGGCACGGGCCAGGGCCAGGGCGTTGCGCTCCGCGCTGCACCAGCCGGTGCGCATCTTCAGCGTCACTGGCACGCCCCGCGGCGCGCAGGCGGCCACCACGGCTTCGATGATGCGCAGCGCGCCGGCCTCGTCGCGCATCAGGGCCGAGCCGGCCCACTTGTTGCACACCTTCTTGGCCGGGCAGCCCATGTTGATGTCGATGATCTGGGCGCCGCGGTCCACGTTGTAGGCGGCGGCCTCGGCCATCATGGCCGCGTCGGTGCCGGCGATCTGCACCGCGATCGGGCCCGGCTCGCCCGTGTGGTCGGCGCGGCGCGAAGTTTTGAGCGTGTGCCACAGGTCGCGCCGCGAGGTCACCATCTCGCTCACCGCGTGGCCCGCCCCCAGGCGCCGGCACAGTTGCCGGAACGGCCGGTCCGTCACCCCGGCCATCGGGGCGACGAACAGCGTGTTCGGCAGTTCGTGGGGGCCGATGTGCATGGTGCGGGTGGGGCTGAGACTGCTGAAAAAGGAGGCAGAGTATAGCGGGGTCACCTGTCGCCAGACCGGGTCATGCCGGAGTGGTGACAATGGATTGCATGGAAGCATGGATGCACACGCTGTTGGCCTGGCTGGCGCTGCCCGAGGTGGGGCTGCCGGCGGTGTTCGTGGTGGCGCTGGTGTCGGCGACACTGCTGCCGCTGGGCTCGGAGCCGGCCGTGGCCGCCCTGGTGCTGAACGAGCCCAGCCTGTTCTGGCCGGCCGTGGCGGTGGCCACGCTGGGCAACACGCTGGGTGGGGCCATCACCTGGTGGATGGGCTATGGCGCCGAGCGGGCCTTCGAGCACGCGCGCCACCGGCCGCCGCACGAGGTGCGGGCATTGGCCTGGCTGCAGCGCTTCGGCCCCAAAGCCTGCCTGCTGTCCTGGCTGCCGGTGGTGGGTGACCCGCTGTGCGCGGTGGCCGGCTGGCTGCGGCTGCCCTTCTGGCCGTGCGTGCTCTACATGGGGATAGGTAAATTCGGGCGTTACCTCACGATGACGGCCGCGATACTGTGGTGGTGGCCCTCCGGCCACTGATTCAAACCGGGAGACAAGATTGACCCTCAACACCGGCGCCTACCAGGCCCTGACCCAGGCCTTCCTGCGCATGTACCGGCTGGAGCACTTCAACGCCATCGCGTCCTGGGACCAGGCGTCCATGATGCCGCCCGGCGGCAACCAAGCCCGCTCCGAAGCGCTGGCCGAGCTGTCGGGCCTGCTGCACCGCCTGGGCACCGACCCCGAACTGGGCCGGCAGATCGAGGCGGCCGAGCGCGAAGACCTGGACGCGTTGGCACGCGCCAACCTGCGTGAGATGCACCGCAAGTGGCTGGACGCCACGGCCTTGCCCGAGGCCCTGGTGCAGCGCCGCGTGATGGTCACCGCCAAGTGCGAGCACGCCTGGCGCACCCAGCGCCCTGCCAACGACTGGGCCGGCTTTGCAGCCAACCTGCGCGAGGTGTTGGCGGTGACCCGCGAGGAGGCGCAGTGCCTCTCCGACAAACTGGGCCTGTCGCCCTATGACGCGCTGATGGACCGTTTCGAGCCCGGCATGCGCAGCGAACGCGTGAGCCAGGTGTTTGGCGAGGTCAAGCACTGGTTGCCGGGCCTGATCCGCGAGGCGGTGGCCCGCCAGGCACGCGAGACCGTGCTGCGCCCTGAGGGCGCTTTCAGCGAGGCCGCACAGCGCCAGGTGTGCGAGCGCGTGATGCAGGTGCTGGGCTTCAACTTCGACGCCGGCCGGCTGGACGTGAGCGCGCACCCCTTCTCGGGTGGCGTGCCCGAAGACGTGCGGCTCACCACCCGCTTCAAGGCCGGCGATTTTTTGATGAGCCTGATGAGCACGGTGCACGAGACCGGCCACGGCCGCTACGAGCAGAACCTGCCGCGCGAGTGGCTGGGCCAGCCGGTGGCGCTGGCGCGCTCCATGGCCATCCACGAAAGCCAGAGCCTGTCCTTCGAAATGCAGCTGGGTGGCCACCCCGGCTTTGCCAAGCTGCTCTCGCCGCTGCTGGTGGAGGCCTTTGGCGCCCAAGCCGCGTTCGCGCCCGACAACCTCAACCGTCTGCTCACGCGCGTGGCGCCTGGTTTGATCCGCGTGGAGGCCGACGAGGTGACCTACCCGGCGCACGTGATCCTGCGCTACGAGATCGAGCGCGCGCTGATTGCCGGTGACGCCGAGGTGGATGACATCCCCGCGCTGTGGGACGCGCAGATGCTGGCCCTGCTGGGTCAGGACACGCGCGGCAACTTCCGTGACGGGCCCATGCAGGACATCCACTGGCCCACCGGCAGCTTCGGCTACTTCCCCTGCTATTCGCTGGGGGCCATGTACGCGGCGCAGTGGTTTGCCACGATGCGCCGCGCCATGCCCGACCTGGACGCGCGCATCGCCCGGGGCGACCTGGCCGTGGTGTTCGACTGGCTGAAGGCGAACATCTGGCAGCAGGCCAGCCGCTGGGAAACCGACGAGCTGTCCCTGCGCGCCAGCGGCGAGACCTTGAACCCAGCGCACTTCCGGGCGCATCTGGAGCGGCGCTACCTGGGCCAGGGCTGACAGGCGGCTTTGCCTCGTCATTCCCGCGGAGCCTGCACCCGCAAAGGCGAAGGGCGGGAATCCAGTGGACCGTTCAAAGATGGACTCCCGCCTGCGTGGGAGTGGCGGGCGCGTGCCGCCTACCGCTGCCGCGAGGCTGGCATGTCCAGCCAGTGCGCCAGCGCATCCAGCGTCTCATGGGTACGGTGCACCAGGGCTGCGGCGCGCGAACCGGGCACTTCGCCCAGCCCGGCAATCAACGGCCGGTGCGCGTGCAGGCGCTGCAGGTTCAGGCTCAGGCCGTGCCGGGCCAGCGTGGGCTGCAGCGAGGCCTGCCTGACCCGCAACATGCGTCGCGTCTGCTGGAAGGCGTGGTTGGCCATTTGCCTGCGCGCGGCATAGCTGAAGGTGCCGGCGTGGAACATCGCGGCATCGGCATGGTCGGGCTCGAACAGCAGGATGTCGCACCCCGGGTGGCTGGTTTCGTAGCCCTTCATGCCCAGTTCCAGCCGTGAGTGGATGAGCGAGCGGAAGGTCTGGCTCATCAACGCCGGCAGGCCGGCGTCGGCCAGGCGCGGGATGGCTTCGTCGCCACCGCGGTGCCGGTGCGTACTGTCAAAGGGCACCAGCGGGTTCAGGCAGAACAGCAGGTCCAGGCCCTCGTCGAGCAGCACGGTGGCGTGCACGGTCTTCTTCAGCGCACCGTCCACATAGCTGCGGCCCTTGATCTCCACCGGCGGGAACAGGCCGGGCAGGGCGGCGCTGGCAATCACCGCGCGGGCGATGGGCGTGTCGTCCCAGCCGGGCTGGCCGAAGGGCGCGGCCTCGCCGGTGTCCAGGTCGGTGGCCACGATCACCAGGCGACGGGCCAGTTGGCGGAAGTCGTTGCTGCGGCCGGGTTGTGCGAACAGCCGGGCCAGGTGCTCTTCCAGCGGCTGGTTGTCGAACACGCCGTTGGGCAGCAGGCGGCTGGCCTCGGCCATCAGGCCGGGCAGGCTGGCGCGGCCGCTCAGCACCTGGCCTGCGGCCTCGGCCAGCAGACCGGGCGCCAGCGCCAGCCGCCGTGCGTACTCGCCCCATGCCGGCTGGGTGAACAGCCTGGGCGAGACCAGGTCGTCGCGGCCGCCCAAGTTCTCGATGAAGGCCGCGCACAGCGCGCTGGGCGAGAGGCCGTTGGCCAGGCTGGCGGCGATGAAGCCCCCGGCCGACACGCCCACATAGCCGTTCAACGCGGTGAAGTCGAGGCCGGTGATGGCGTCTTCCAGCGCACACAGTGCGCCGATTTCATAGATGGCGCCCATCGGGCCACCTCCTGCCAACGCCAGCCCGATGCGCGGCACGGTGGGCGGGCTGCGTCGGGTGGGGGCGGTGGGGCGTTTCGCCATCGTTCAGGGGGCATGGGCCAGCGCGGCCGGCACACGCCCCGGGCTCAGCCGATCAAGCCGCAGCGGCCTTCTTGGCCGGGGCCTTGCGGGGCGCGGTTTTCTTGGCAGCCGGCTTGGCCGCGACAGGCTTGGCAGCGGCCTTGGCCGTGGCGCGCTTGGCGGGGGCCTTGGCCACCGGCTTGGCGGCCGCCACAGGCTTGCCACCCAGCTTGGCCACGGCTGTGGCCAGGGCCTCCACGCGGGCGGTGAGCTCGGCCACGTCCTTGGCGGTGGGCACGCCCAGCTTGGCCATGGCCTTGGCGGTGCGGGCTTCAAAGATGGATTCCAGCTTGTCCCACGAGGCGCCGGCCTTGTTCGTCACCTCACCGGCCATCGCGCTCATCTTGCCGGTGACTTCACCGATGCGCTCTTCGGCCACAGCCTGGGTCTTGCGCTGCAGGCTCACGCCTTCCTTGATCAGGGCTTCGAACACCTTGCCGCCTTCACCTTGCGCCTTGGCGAAAGCGCCCATGCCGGCCAGCCAGATCTGCTGGGCCTGGGCCTTGACCGAACTGGCGAGCTGGCTGTCCAGCAGGCCGGCGGGAGAGGCGGCCTTGCTCTCGGCCATCTTCTTGAGCTTCTTGACCATGGTGTTCCTTCGTGATGCGTGGCGGATGAACAGGTGGGAGCAACCCAGCGCCACGAGGCTGCGCACTCCGATGCAGGGCAGTGTAGGAGGGGGCTCTGGAGGCCGCATCCTAAATTGCTAGGGCCGCGTCTCTATGGCGCAGCCCGGCCGCTGGGGTAAGCGCGCAGGTTGGGTGTGGGTCGGCCGCCGCAAAATGCCGGCTTTGGTCAGACCACCACATTCCTCAGGAGGCTCGCATGCAGTATTTCGTCACCGGTGCCACCGGCTTCATCGGCAAACGCCTGGTCAAGAAACTGCTGGCCCGCCGTGGCAGCACGGTGCATTTTCTGGTGCGCCCGGGCAGCGAGCACAAGGCCGATGCGCTGCTGGCCGAATGGGGTGTCACGGCCAAGCGCGCCATCGCCATCACCGGCGACCTCACCTCGCCCAAGCTGGGCGTCTCGGCCGATGTGCTGAAGGCGCTCAAGGGCCAGATTGACGCCGTCTACCACCTGGCGGCGGTGTATGACCTGTCCGCCGACGAAGAGAGCCAGGTGCGCGTGAACGTGGAAGGCACGCGCAACATGGTGGAGTTCGCCAAGGCCGTGGGCGCCGGCCATGTGCACCATGTGAGCTCCATCGCCGCCGCCGGCCTCTACGAAGGCGTGTTCCGCGAGGACATGTTCAGCGAGGCCGAGGGCCTGGACCATCCGTACTTCATGACCAAGCACGAGTCTGAAAAGATCGTGCGCAACGAGTGCAAGGTGCCTTGGTCGGTGTACCGCCCGGCCATGGTGGTGGGTGACAGCACCACCGGTGAAATGGACAAGATCGACGGCCCCTACTACTTCTTCAAGCTCATCCAGCGCATGCGCCAGTTCCTGCCGCCCTGGATGCCGGCGGTGGGCCTGGAAGGCGGCCGCATCAACATCGTGCCGGTGGATTTCGTGGTCGATGCGCTGGACCACATCAGCCACTCGAAGGCGGCCGTGAAGGGCGCCTGTTTCCACCTGGTGGACCCCGAGGGCTACCGCGTGGGCGATGTGCTGGATGTGTTTGGCAAGGCCGCCCACGCGCCCAAGATGAACCTGTTCATCAATGCCGCGCTGCTGGGCTTCATCCCCAAGAGCGTGAAGAAAGGCTTGATGGCGCTGGCACCGGTGCGCCGCGTGCGCAACGCGGTGATGAAGGACCTGGGCCTGCCCGAAGACATCCTCACCTTCGTCAACTACCCCACACGCTTCGACTGCCGCGAGACCCAGGCCGCGCTGAAGGGCTCGGGCATCACCTGCCCCAAGCTGCCCGATTACGCCTGGCGCTTGTGGGACTACTGGGAGCGCCACCTCGACCCGGCTCTGTTCGTGGACCACAGCCTCAAGGGCAATGTGGCGGGCAAGGTGGTGCTGGTGACGGGTGGCTCGTCTGGCATCGGCCTGTCGGCGGCCTGCCGCTTTGCCGAAGCCGGCGCCATCACCGTGATCTGCGGCCGTGGTGAGGACAAGCTGGCCGCCGCCGTGGAAGAGATCAAGGCTTACGCCGGCAAGGACGCCAAGGTCTACAGCTACTCGGCCGACATCGCTGACACCGACAGCTGCGCCGCCTTTGTGCAGTTGATGAACGAGCAGCACGGTGGCGTGGACTTCCTCATCAACAACGCCGGCCGCTCCATCCGCCGCGCCATCGAATCGAGCTACGACCGCTTTCACGATTTCGAGCGCACCATGCAGCTCAACTACTTCGGCGCGTTGCGCATCACCATGGGCCTGTTGCCGGGCATGGTGGCCAAGCGCAAGGGCCACATCGTGAACATCAGCTCGATCAGTGTGCTGGTGAACGCACCGCGCTTCTCGGCCTACGTGGCCAGCAAGGCCGCGCTGGACGCGTGGACACGTTGCGCATCCAGCGAGTACGCCGACCAGGGCATCACCTTCACCACCGTGAACATGCCGCTGGTGCGCACGCCCATGACCGCGCCCACCAAGATCTACGACAGCATGCCGCTGCTCAAGCCCGAAGAGGCCGCCGACATGATCGTGCAGGCCTGCGTGGAGAAGCCGGTGCGCGTGGCCACGCGCCTGGGCATCTTCGGCGCGCTGCTGCACACGGCGGCACCGCGCGTGACGCAGATCGTGATGAACACCACCTTCCGCATGTTCCCCGACAGCGCGGCCGCCAAGGGCGAGAAAGGCGCCAAGCCCTCGCTGTCGCCCGAGGCGATCGCGATGGCGCAGATGATGCGCGGCATCCACTTCTGAAGCTTGGGCGGCGGCTTGTGCACAGCGGTCATTGCCGCGCAGGCGGGAATGACGAGGCGAGTGTGCGGTGATGACGACAGCGCGCCGACAACGGTCTGCCGACGGCATGGCTGGCCTCCACGGGCTTTCGGAGTGCTGTAGCATATTGCTACCGAACTGACCGAGAGGTTTGCCATGGCCACCGCCGCTGCCCCCATCCGCCTCGACCGTGAACTGGCCGCCGCTGCGCGCGACGCTGCGCAAACCATGAGCCGCAGCGTGGCCGAGCAGGTGAGCCATTGGGCCCGCCTGGGCCGTGAGCTGGAGCGCAGCCCGCAGGTCAGCGTGGCCCAGGTGCAGGCGGTGCTGCGGGGTGAGGCCCCCTACGACGGCCTGGGCGTGCAAGAGCAGGCGGTGGTGCGCACGCATTGGGACGAGAGCCTGGCCACCACGCTGGCCACGCTGAACCTGGCCGACGCCTTTGCCACGGAGGGCCACCGTTACGCCGAACTGGGCGAGGACGGGCAGATCCAGGTGAGCGCCCCCGCGCCCAAGGCCGCACCCAAGGCTGCGGCCAAGAAGCAGCGCGCCCGCTGAGACCCACGCATGCCCGTCATGCACCTGCTGGTCGGCCCGAACGGCGCCGGCAAGACCACCCTGTTCGAGCGCGTGCTTTCGCCCATCACCCACCTGCCCTTCATCAACGCCGACGTGCTGGCACGCCAGCACTGGCCGGGCGATGAAGAAGCCCATGGCCACGAGGCTGGCGCGCTGGCCGCCGCCGCGCGCCAGCAGGCCATGAACCAAGGCATGAGCTTCATCGCCGAGACCGTGTTTTCGCACCCCTCCAAGCTGCAGCTCATCCGCGATGCGCGCGGCGCCGGCTACATCGTGCACCTGCATGTGGTGCTGGTGCCCGAGGCGCTGAGCCAGGCGCGGGTGAAGCTGCGTGCGGGGCAGGGCGGCCACTCGGTGCCCGAGCACAAGGTGCGTGAGCGCTACCAGCGCCTGTGGCCACTGGTCTCGCAGGCCATCGCGCTGGCACACGCGGCCCGCGTGTACGACAACAGCAGCGCTCGCCAGCCCTACCGCACCGTGGCTGCCTACGAGAACGGCCGCCCCGTGGTGCCTGAGGACTACCCAGACTGGTCGACCTGGCGCGGGCCCGCAGCCGACAGCTGAGCCACCACCGACCCCACCCGGGCCAGTACCGCGTCGCGGGCCGGGCCATCGCCCGGGCACTGCGACAGGTAGGCGGTGACCAGCAGCGGCGCCCGACCTGGGGGCCACACCACGGCCACGTCGTTGCTGATGCCGCCGTTGCCGGTGCCCGTCTTGTCGCCCACCCGCCAGCCTTCGGGCAGGCCGGCGCGCAGGCGGTCGTCGCCGGTGGTGTTGGCCACCAGCCAATCTTGAAGTTGCTTGCGCGAGGCCGGCGTGAGCACCGTGCCCAGCACCAGGCGCCGCAGCGTGTGCAGCATGGCGCGGGGCGTGGTGGTGTCGCGCAGTTCGCCCGGATGCCAGCGGTTCAGCGTGGGCTCGTTGCGGTCCAGGCGGGTCACCGTGTCGTCCAGGCTGCGCACGAAGCGGGTGAGGCCAGCCGGGCCGCCCTGTTGCGCGAGGATGAGGTTGGCGGCGGCGTTGTCGCTGGTGGTGACGGCGGCCTCGCACAGCGTGGCCAGGCTGTGCCGGCCTTCGCCCAGGTGCCGCTCGGTGACGGGCGACCAGCCCACCAGGTCGGCGCGGCCGTAGGCGATCGGGTGTGCCAGCGTCTCGTGGCCCCGGTCCACCCGCCACAGCACCTGGGCCGCAGCCAGCAGCTTGAAGGTGCTGCACATCGGGAAGCGTTCATCGGCGCGGTGCGCCAGCGTGGCGCCGCTGCCGGTGTTGAGCATGCACACGCCCAGGCGGCCACCGCTGTCGCGCTCGATGCGTGCCAGTTCGGCCTGCAGTGCGGGCAGGGCCCCCGTGCTGGCGGGGCGCGCCTGGCCCACGCCAGGCAGCACGGCCAGCAAGGTTGGCAGCAGCGAGCGACGGTGGATCAAAGGGGGGCTCCGGGCTGGGTTGGCTGGGTGGAAGGCGAGTGTCGCCCAGGGTGTCAACCGTATACTGATGATGAGCACAAACACCACCGAGAGCAGGAGACAGGTCATGGCCCAGGGCAAAGGCAAGAGCAAAGCCGCCAAGGTGGTGCTGGAAGACCAGCCCGGCTACTACATCCGCCGCCTGCAACAGATCGCGGTGGCCATCTTCCTTGAAGAGACCCAGGCCCACGGCATCACGCCGGTGCAGTACGCCGCGCTGCATGCGGCCGTGCAGCAACCGGGCCTGGACCAGCGCACGCTGGCCAGCACCATCGGCTTCGACACCTCCACGATCGGTGGCGTGATCGACCGGCTGGAGCGCCGCGGCCTGATCGAGCGGCAAGCCTCGCCCACCGACCGGCGCGTGCGCCTGCTGCACGTCACGCCGGACGGCATGGCACTGCTGGAAGACCTGATCCCCGACATGCTCAAGGCCCAGCAGCGCATGTTGGCGCCGTTGCCCGCCAGCCAGCGTGCGGGCTTTCTGGCCATGCTCAAGACCGTGGTCGAAGCCAACAACGACCTCAGCCGCGCGCCCAGCGAAAGCTGATTGATGTCGTCATTCCCGCGAAGGCGGGGCTCCAGGGTCTTGGCTCGGACGCTAGGGATTCCCGCCTACGCGGGAATGACGGCGGAGTCAGGGAAATCCCTTGCTTTGACTTTCCGCAAACCTCCACTACACTAATCATCAGTATACGTACGATCAGTGTGCATTCGCAGGAGACCCCATGAGCCAACCCACTTCACAACTCCCTGTCCTTGTTTCTGGCGGCGGCATTGGCGGCCTGGCCGCAGCGCTGGCGCTGCTCAAGCGTGGCTTCAAGGTGCAGGTGTTCGAGCAGGCCGACCAGATCGGTGAGATCGGCGCCGGCATCCAGCTCGGCCCCAACGCCTTCCACGCCTTTGACGCGCTGGGCGTGGGCGACAAGGCCCGTGGCCGCGCCGTGTACACCGACTGCATGGTGATGCACGACGCGGTGGACGAGTCGCTGGTGGGCCGCCTGGAAACCGGCGAGGCCTTCCGCCAGCGCTTCGGCAACCCCTATGCCGTGATCCACCGCGTGGACATCCACACCTCGCTGCTCGAAGGCGTGCAACAGAGCCCCAACGTCGAGTTCTTCACCAGCACCCGCATCGTGGCCGTCGAGCAGGAGGGCGGCGTCGTCACCGCCATCGACCAGAACGGCAAGCGCTGGCAGGGCCAGGCGCTCATCGGCGCCGACGGCGGCAAGAGCGTGGTGCGCGCGCAGTATGTGAACGACCCGCCGCGCGTCACCGGCCATGTGGTGTACCGCGCGGTGATCGACAAGAAGGACTTCCCCGAGAACCTGCAGTGGAACGCCGCCAGCCTCTGGGCCGGCCCCAAGTGCCACCTGGTGCACTACCCGCTGCGCGGCGGCGAGCAGTACAACGTGGTGGTCACCTTCCACAGCCGCCAGCAGGAGGAGTGGGGCGTCACCGACGGTTCCAAGGAAGAAGTGCAGAGCTACTTCCAAGGCATCGCCGCCAAGCCGCGCCAACTGATCGACCTGCCCAAGAGCTGGCGCCGCTGGGCCACGGCCGACCGCGAGCCCATCGCCAACTGGGTCCATGGCCGCGCCACCATCCTGGGCGACGCCGCCCACCCCACCACCCAGTACATGGCCCAGGGCGCCTGCATGGCACTTGAAGATGCCGTGACGCTGGGCGAGGCCCTGCGCGTGCACAACAACGACTGGGACCAGGCGCTGGCGCTGTACCAGCAAAGCCGCGTGGCCCGCACCGCGCGCATCGTGCTCTCGGGCCGCGAGATGGGCCGGCTGTACCACGCGGCCGGCGTCGAGCGCCTGGTGCGCAACTCGCTGTGGAAGGGCCGCCCGCAGGAGCGCTTCTACGATGCGATGGAATGGCTGTACGGCTGGAATGTGGGCAATTGCCTGGCGAAGTGACAAACACCGCTCGTCATTCCCGCGAAGGCGGGAATCCACGGCCCGCCAAGACATGGATTCCCGCCTTCGCGGGAATGACGAAGAGATGCGGGAATGACACAGGGACCCTGGAATGATGAATGCAATGGAGACACACGATGAGCGAACAAGGACGTTTTGACACCCTGGGCCGTCTGGAAGACCTGCCGCAGGATTACCGCGACGAGCTCACCGCGCAGAACCTGGTGCCGCTGTGGCCCAGCCTGCGCGCCGTGTTGCCGCCGCATGTGCCGGCCCGCAAGACCCAGCCCACGCACTGGCCCTATGCCGGCCTGCGCCCGCTGCTGCTCAAGGCCGGCGAGCTCACCCCCATCGAGAAGGCCGAGCGCCGCGTGCTGGTGCTGGCCAACCCGGGCCACGGCCTGGAGAAGATGCAGGCCAGCGCCGCCATGTACCTGGGCATGCAATTGCTGCTGCCGGGCGAGCTGGCCCCGGCCCACCGCCACACGCCCAATGCCGTGCGCATGGTGGTGGAAGGCGAGGGCGCCTGGACGTTGGTGAACGGCGAAAAGTGCCCCATGAGCCGTGGCGACCTGATCCTCACGCCCACCGGCCTGTGGCACGAGCATGGCCACGACGGCAACGGCCCGGTGATCTGGCTGGACGTGCTGGACCTGCCGCTGGTCTACTACATTGAGGCCTCGTACCACGAGGAAGTGCCCAGCCAGACGGTGAAGCCTGGCCAGGGTGTGAAGGCCTATGCCCGTGGCGGCGTGGTGCCCACCACCGTGTTCCAGCGCAGCGACAAGGCCTACCCCATGCTGCGCTACCCCTGGGCCGAGGCCAAGGCCGCGCTGCAGTCGCTGGCCGAAGACCAGCCCGAGCTGGAATCGGTGCAGGTCACCTACGTCAACCCCGAGACCGGCAAAGATGCCGAGAACATCCTGGGCTTCTACGCGCAGTTGCTGCGGCCCGGCCAGACCCTGCGCCTGCCGGCCCGCTCGCCGGCCCAGGTGCTGCACCAGATCGAGGGCAGCGTGGATGTGTCGGTCGAGGGCAAGGACTTCGCGCTGTTGGAAGCCGACACCTGCGCCATCCCTGGCTACACCGCCACCACGCTCACCAACCGCTCGGCCACCGCGCCGGCCTTTGTTTTCATCGCCGACGAGAGCCCGCTGCACCGCAAGCTGGGTGTCTACGAAGTGCGCGGCTGACCCGTCTTTCCCGCACAAGCGGGAACCTGGGTTTTCTTCCGCACCGCATCACCCCATGGATTCCCGCCTGCGCGGGAATGACGACCCCCTGAACCGAGCCCCTCCATGACCACTTATCTCTTCACCCCGCCCCCTGTTCAATCCGTTGCGGTGCACGGCAAGCTTGAGCGCTTCCCCATCCGCCGCCTGTTCTTCGTGGGCCGCAACTACCACGCGCATGCGGTGGAGATGGGCAAGCCGGTGGACAAATCCGTCGAGCGCCCGTTCTACTTCACCAAGGACCCGTCCACCCTGGTGCCCTCGGGCGCCACCGTGCCCTATCCCAGCGAGACGGCCAACTACCACCACGAGATGGAACTGGTGCTGGCCATCGGGGCGCCGGGCTTCAAGGTGCCGGCCGAGCAGGCGCATGAGCTGGTGTACGGCTATGCCTGCGGCCTGGACATGACCCGCCGCGACCTGCAGTTGGTGGCCCGCGACAAGGGCCGCCCCTGGGACCTGGGCAAGGACATCGAACACGGCTCGGTGTGCTCCGAGATCGTGCCCATGCCTGGCGTGGTGCTGGAGCGCGGCGCGCTCTCGCTCACCGTCAACGGCCTGCCGCGCCAGACGTCTGACATCGACAAACTGATCTGGAACATCCGCGAGATCATTGCCGACCTCAGTCTGTTCTACCACCTGCAGCCCGGCGACCTGATCTACACCGGCACGCCCGAGGGCGTGGGCGCCGTGGTGGCGGGCGACCGCATCGAAGGCCGCATCGAGGGCGTGGGCGAAATCAGCCTGAACGTCGGGCCGGCGGAGTGACTTCGTTCAGCGCATAGCCGTCATCCCCGCCACCGCCGTCATTCCCGCGTAGGCGGGAATCCAGCATTCAACGTCGGTGGCGCGCAGAGGTCGCCGGGTGAGCGATTGACGCCATGTCCCCCTGTGCCGCGCCCTGACCAGGGTGCGACCCATTCCTCCTGATACTTGCGTCAATCGCTCACCCGACACCCCGCCAGGAACCGGCGGTGGCGCCAAACCTGTGGGAATGCAAACAAGGCCTGTGGAGCGACAGGCGGGCAGCCGGGGCTGGCGATTTCTGGGGCGCTGAGGAGCGCAGGCTTCGGGGTGGCGTGCGAAGTACGCTTCGGCAAACAAACTCGCAGCGCTTTGTTCGACCACAGCGAGCAAGGCGAGCGGAGGGAGTTGCGCAGCGCACCCCGAAGCCGAGCACCGCAAGGGAGTCGGCGCGCAGCGACCACCGCCACAGCATGAGCCGGACCCGGCTGGCCGCCTGGCGTGGGCGCACACAAGCAAGAAAACCTGGATTCCCGCCTCGCGGGAATGACCGAGAAGCGCCGCGAGGCGCCTGTCACATCAAGCCAGTGCCTGATCGAAATCCGCCACCAGGTCGGCCAGGTCTTCCAGTCCCACCGAAACGCGGATCAGGCCGTCGGCGATGCGCATGCGGGCGCGCACCTCGGGGCCGGCCTCCCAGAAGATGGTGGACGCCACGGGAATCACCAGGGTGCGGGTGTCGCCCAGGCCGGTGGACTTCACGGCCAGTTGCAGCTTGTTCAGCACGGCGCTCAGGCGGCTGGGGTCCTTCAGCTCGAAGGCCATCAGCCAGGTGCCGGCCTTGAACAGCTTGGTGGCCCGTGCGTGCTGCGGGTGGCTGGGCAGCATGGCGTAGTGCACCGCCGCCACAGCCGGGTGGACCTGCAGGTGCTGGGCCAGGGCCAGTGCGGTTTGGCTGGCACGGTCCACGCGCAGCGGCAAAGTCTCGGCCCCGCTGGCAATGGCGTGGGCCTGCTCGCTGCTCAACGCGCCGCCCATGTCGCGCAGACCCTTCTTGCGGATCTGTGCCAGGCCCCAGGTTTTGGCGTCGCCGGTTCGGTAGGCGGCGGCGATGTTGGGGTAGCCGGTCCAGTCGTACAGGCCGGTGTCGGTCACCGCGCCACCCAGCGCCGAGCCCTGGCCGGCGATGGACTTGGTGAGCGAGTTGATGACCAGGGACGCCCCCACCGTGCGCGGCTGGAACAACCAGGGCGAGGTGACGGTGTTGTCCACCACGTAGACGATGCCGCGCTCGCGGCACAGCGCGCCAATGCCTTCCAGGTCGGGTATCTGGGTGCCGGGGTTGGCCAGCGTTTCCACGAAGACCATGCGGGTGTTGGGCCGCAATGCGGCGGCCACGGCCTCCACCGAGCCCGTGTCCACCTTGCTCACCTCGACGGCGAAGTTCTCCAGTGTTCCCAGGATGCTGTTGGTGTTGCCGAACACATACTGGCTGCTGACGATGTGGTCGCCCGCCTTCAGCAGCGTGAAGAAGATGGCACTGATCGCCGCCATGCCGGTGGCGAAGCACACCGTGCCCACGCCGCCTTCCATGCGGGTGATGCGTGCTTCCAGCGCGGCCGTGGTGGGCGTGCCCTGGCGGGCGTAGTTGAAGCCGCCCTTGTACGTGCCCTGGAACACGCCGATCAGGTCTTCGACCTTGTCGAAGCCGTACTGCACCGAGGTGTGGATGGGCTTGCGCAGGCCGCCGTGCTCGACGCCGAACTGGCGGTCGGCGTGGACTTGTTCGGTGCTGAAGCCGGGGCGGCGGGGGGTGTCGGTCATGGTGTTGGGCGTGAAGTGCAGGGCCTGCGGGCCAAGGCCGCGATTCTAGGAGGGCGCTCACTTCCGTGCGGTTGCGGCGCGGTTGCGGATACCCTTGCGGGATGCTTTCCCCTTCTCCCGCCGCCGGCGCAGGCCAGCCCACCGTCAAGGTGCTGAGTCTGATCCCGCCGATGACGCAGCTCAACACGCCGTACCCCTCCACCGCCTACCTCACGGGTTTTTTGCGCTCGCGCGGCATCGCGGCGGTGCAAGAAGACCTGGCGCTGGCCCTGGTGCTGGCGCTGCTCTCGCCCGCCGGTTTGCGGCAGGTGCGCGAGGTGGCCAAGGACGCGCGCCAACCCAGCGCCCAGGTGGTGCACTTCCTGGCCGAATTCGACCGCTACGAGGCCACCATCGCCCAGGTCATCGCCTACCTGCAGGGCCGTGACAGCACGCTGGCCCACCGCATCAACACCCGCCAGTACCTGCCCGAAGGCGCCCGCTTCGCCACGCTCGACGCCTATGCCGACGACGGCAGCGGCGACCCGCTGGGTTGGGCCTTTGGCGCGCTCGGCCTGCAAGACCGCGCCCGCCACCTGGCCACGCTGTACCTGAACGACCTGGCCGATGTGCTGAAGGACGCCATCGACCCGCGCTTCGAGTTCGTGCGCTACGCCGAGCAACTGGCCACCAGCCAGCCCACGTTCGACCCGCTGGCCCAGGCCCTGGCCGCGCCGCCCAACCTGATGGACAGCACCCTGGCGCAGCTGACCCGCGAGGCCATTGCGCGCCACCAGCCCACGCTGGTGCTGCTCTCGGTGCCCTTCCCGGGCGCGGTGTACGCGGCGCTGCGCATCGCGGCGGCGGTCAAGGCCGCCAACCCGGCCATCACCGTGGCGCTGGGCGGCGGCTTCATCAACACCGAACTGCGTGGCCTCACCGACCCGCGCGTGTTCGAACACGTGGACGTGGTCACCTTCGATGCCGGCGAACGGCCGCTGCTGGCGTTGGTGGAGCATCTGCAGGGCCAGCGCTCGCGCGCCCGATTGGTTCGCAGCATGGTCTGCGAAGCTGGCGTGGTGAAGTCGCTGAACTTCCCCGAGCCCGACATCCCCTTCGACCAGACCGGCACGCCCACCTGGGACGGCCTGCCGCTGGAGAGCTACCTCTCGCTGCTGGACATGCTCAACCCCATGAACCGGCTGTGGAGCGACGGGCGCTGGAACAAACTCACCGTGGCCCAGGGCTGCTACTGGAAGAAGTGCAGCTTCTGCGACGTGAGCCTGGACTACATCTCGCAGTACGAGGCTGCGTCGGCCAGCGTGCTGGTGGACCGCATCGAGGCCATCGTCAAGGAAACCGGCCAGACCGGCTTTCACTTCGTGGATGAGGCCGCGCCGCCCAAGGCGCTCAAGGCCCTGGCGCACGAGCTGGTCGCGCGGCGCGTGAACATCTCGTGGTGGGGCAACATCCGCTTCGAGAAGACCTTCACCCCGGCGCTGTGCGAGCTGCTGGCGCAGAGTGGCTGCATCGCCATCTCGGGCGGGCTGGAGGTGGCGTCCGACCGGCTGCTCAAGCTGATGAACAAGGGCGTCTCGGTGGAGCAGGTGGCGCGCGTCACCAAGGCCTTTGCCGACGCCGGCGTGCTGGTGCACGCCTATTTGATGTACGGCTTTCCCACGCAGACCGTGCAGGACACCGTGGACGCGCTGGAGTACGTGCGCCAGCTGTTCGAGAACGGCTGCATCCACAGCGGCTTCTTCCACCGCTTCGCCTGCACCGTGCATTCGCCGGTGGGCCTGAAGCCGCAAGACTATGGCATCACGCTGCTGCCGCTGCCGCCGGTGAGCTTTGCGCAGAACGACGTGGGCTTCATCGACCCCACGGGATGCGACCACGACACGCTGGGCCTGGGCCTGAAGAAGGCCATCTACAACTACATGCACGGCATCGGCACCGATGAAGACGTGCGCGCCTGGTTCAGCGCCTACCGGGGCAAGCTGCCCAAACCCACGGTGAACCGGCACCGCATTGCGAGGGCTTTGGCGCAGGCACCGGCGTAGCACGAAGGCAATGGCCTTGTGTCAAGCGGCTGCCTTGAAATTCGCGTCCAATGGCGCACTGCCCTCAGAACCCCGGAGCCGACCTTGCCCTCAATGACCGCTGCCCTGCAAAGCCTCACGCCAGACCGCCTGGCCGGCATGCGCCGAGGCATTGAGAAAGAGAGCCTGCGCGCCACGGCCGGCGGCCAGCTGGTGCACACGCCGCACCCGGCGGCGCTGGGCTCGGCGCTCACGCACCCGGCCATCACCACCGATTTTTCCGAGTCGCAGGTCGAGATCGTCACCGGCGTGCACGCCAAGGCCGAGGACTGCATCGCCCAGCTCACCGAGCTACACCAGGTGGTGTACCGCGGCATCGCCGACGAGCGGCTGTGGGTGTCGAGCATGCCTTGCCATTTGCCCAGCGACGACGACATCCCGCTGGGCCAGTACGGCCGCTCCAACATCGGCCTGGCCAAGACCGTGTACCGCATGGGCTTGGCGCACCGCTACGGCCGGCGCATGCAAACCATCTCGGGCATCCACTACAACTGGTCGCTGCCCGGCCTGGGCAACGACGAGTACTTTGCGCTGATCCGCAATTTCCGCCGCCATTCCTTCCTGCTGCTGCTGCTGTTCGGGGCTTCGCCCTCGGTGGGCGAGTGCTTCGTCAAGGGCCACGCGCACGAGCTGCAGCCGCTGGGCGAGCACACGCTGCACATGCCGCACGGCACCTCGCTGCGCATGGGCCGCCTGGGCTACCAGAGTGACGCGCAGGCCTCGCTGGCGGTGAGCTACAACGGCCTCGAGCGCTATGCCGCGTCGCTGCAGGATGCGCTCACCCGCGCCTGGGGGCCTTACGAGGCCATCGGCATCCAGGGGCCCGATGGCGGTTACCGGCAGCTGGCCACCACGCTGCTGCAGATCGAGAACGAGTTCTACGGCACGATCCGCCCCAAGCGCACCATCATCTCGGGCGAGCGGCCGCTGCACGCGCTGCGCCAGCGCGGTGTGGAGTACGTGGAAGTGCGCTGCATGGACCTCGACCCCTTCGAGGCCGTGGGCATCAACGCCAGTACCGCGCGCTTCCTCGACGTTTTCCTGCTGCATTGCCTGCTCAGCCCCAGTCCGCCCGACACGCCCGAAGAGATCGCTGCGCTGGGCCGCAACCAGCACCGCACCGCCGCCCGTGGCCGCGAGCCCGGCCTCACGCTCGAGCGCGCAGGTGGCGAGGTGGCGCTGACCGACTGGGCGGCCGAACTGCTGGAGGCCTTTGGCCCCATCGCCCGCAGGCTCGACCAGCACCATGGCGGGGACGCCCACAGCCAGGCCCTGGCGACCGCGCGTCAAGGCCTGACCGACATGGGCCGCCTGCCTTCGGCGCGTGTGCTGCAAGCCATGCAGGCCGACCACCGTGGGGCCTTTGTGCCCTTTGTGCAGGACCGCTCCGAGGCTGCCCGCAGCGCCGTGCTGGCCTTGCCGCTGACCGAGGCGGCCCAGGCCCACTGGGCCCACGTGGCGGCTGAATCGCTGCTGGCGCAGCGCCGCATCGAGGCTGCCCAAACGCTGTCGTTCGAAGACTTCCGTCGCGACTACGTTTCGCCGCAGCGGCTGGGTTGAATGGGGCTCCCGGTTGCGGGGGGGGCCGCAACCACCCTCCGAGAGGGTGCTCCGGCCGGGATTGAGGGGTTTTAGAGGCACTGCTCCACAGACAAGCGACGGGTGACGGGGCTACACTGCGTTCAAGGGTAAACCCTTATCAGGACGCCAGCCACCCGCTGGTGCCCCTGAAGCAACCGGGCCGCCCACCGGCGGCCCCTTTCAGAGCCTCGATCATGAACATCATCACCGCCACCCTTGACGCCATGCGCGTTGCCTTTGACAAGGCCCACGCCCCCCACCTCAGCCCCGAAGAGCAGTACCTGGCGCAAGCCCAGGACATGGCCGACCTGGAGCACCGCATCCACGAGCTGGAAGAGCATCGCGGCGAGGTCTACATCGACAGCTACCTGGCCATCTACCCGGCCGGCAGCGGACGCTGATCTGGCTCAAGCGGCGCCCTGGCGACGCCGCGGGTTCTGACGCCCCTGCGGCGGGCGCGTGGAACAATCCGGTGGTCCCTCACCACACTGGCCGGCCTGCGCGCTGTGCCCCAAGGAACCATCGCCATGAAGCCCTCCCGCCTGCTCGCCGCGCTCGTGCTCGGCCTTTCCGGTTTCGCCTGCACAGCCCTGGCCGCCGCACCCACCCAGGGTGAGGTGCTGGAAGTGCGCGACGTGGACAGCTACACCTACCTGCGCCTGAAGACGGCCCAGGGCGAGACCTGGGCGGCCGTGGAAAAGGCGCCGGTGAAGGTGGGCGCGCAAGTCAGCATCCACAACCCCATGGTGATGCGCAACTTCGAGAGCAAGTCGCTCAAGAAGAGCTTCGACCAGATCGTGTTTGGCTCGCTGGAAGACCCGAGCAAGCCCTCAGCTTCGGCCGGCGCCAGCGCGCACGCCAGCGGCATGGGGGCGGTGGCCGCCGTGGTGCCCACCGTGGCCAAGCTCAGCAAGGCGACCGGGGCCGACGCGCGCACGGTGGCCGAAGTGCTGGAGACCCACGCCAAACTCAAGGACAAGGGCGTCACCTTGCACGCCCAAGTGGTCAAGGCCAACCTGGGCATCATGGGCAAGAACTGGTTCCATGTGCAGGACGGCTCGGGCAAGCCCGGCGCCAACGACATCCTCGTCACCTCGCAGGACAAAGCCGCCGTGGGCGACGTGCTCACCATCAAAGGCACCGTGCGCACCGATGTGTCGCTGGGCTCGGGCTACGACTACGCGGTGATGGTGGAGAACGCCTCGCTGCGCAAGTGAGTCGCCGACGGCATGTCGGCCACTTCCGTCATGCCCGCTGCACCCGTCATGCCCGCGCAGGCGGGCATCGATGGATTCCCGCCTGCGCGGGAATGACGAGATATCGCTGCGCGGGAATGACGATGTCGACGAGACGGGCTCAGCCCTTCTTGGCCACCAGCGTCAGGATGTCGTAGCTGGCCACCAAGTCGCCGTGCTGGTTGGTCACTTCCACGTCCCAGGCCACCACGCCCTGGCCCACGCCTTTCGTATCCGTCTTCATGCGGTCGATCTTGCGCTTGGCCGTCAGGCGCGCCTGAATGGTGTCGCCAATGGCCACCGGCTTCACGAAACGCAGGGTGTCCAGGCCGTAGTTGGCCAGCACCGGGCCCGGCGCCGGGCTCACGAACAGGCCGGCCGCGGCCGAAAGAACGAAATAGCCGTGCGCGATGCGCTGGCCGAACTGCGTGTCCTTCGCCGCGATCTCGTCGAAGTGCATGTAGAAGTAGTCGCCCGAGATGCCACCGAAGTTGACGATGTCGGCCTCGCTCACCGTGCGGCGGTGCGTGAGCAGGCTCTCGCCGATCTGCAGCTCCTCGAAGTGGCGGCGGAACGGGTGCACTTCGGTCTCGATGCGGGCGGCGCCGCGCACGTACTCGCCGGTGACCGCCGCCAGCATGGTGGGCGAGCCCTGCACAGCGGCGCGCTGCAGGTAGTGCTTCACTGCGCGGATGCCGCCCAGCTCCTCGCCGCCACCGGCGCGGCCGGGGCCGCCGTGCTTGAGCAGGGGCAGCGGGCTGCCGTGCCCGGTGGATTCGGGCGCGGCCTCGCGGTCCAAGACAAGCAGGCGGCCGTGGTGCGCGGCGGCCACCGGAATGGCCCGCGCGGCGATGGCCGGCGTCTTGGTGACCAGCGAGCCCACCAGGCTGCCCTGGCCTTTGGCGGCCAGCGCCAAGGCCTCGTCCAGACCGTCGTAGGCCATCAGCGTGCTCACCGGGCCGAAGGCCTCCAGGTTGTGCACGTCGGCGTTCGCCAGCGGCTTGCGTGACAGCAGCAGCGTGGGCGAGAAGAACGCGCCCTCGGCCGTGCCGGCGCCCTGGGGCGCAAAGCCGTCCTTGGCACTGAACACGGCCTCGGTGCCCTGCAGCAACTGGGCCACACGCTCGCCCACGTCGCTGAGCTGGTCGTGCGAGGCCAGGGCACCCATCCTCACGCCCTCGACCGACGGGTCGCCCACGACGACCTTGGCCAGGCGTGCGCGCAGCGCGCTGGCCACGGCGTCGAGGTGCTGGCGCGGCACGATGGCGCGGCGGATGGCGGTGCACTTCTGGCCGGCCTTGACCGTCATCTCGCGCGCCACCTCCTTGACGAACAGGTCGAACTCCTCGTCGTCGGGCGTCACGTCGGGCGCCAGGATGGCGCAGTTCAGCGAATCGGCCTCGGCGTTGAAGGGAATGCTGTGCGCCACAAGGTTGGGGTGCACACGCAGCTTGGCGGCGGTGTCGGCCGAGCCGGTGAAGGTGACCACGTCGCGGCCGTCCAGCCGGCCCAGCAAATCGCCGGTGGAGCCGATCACCAGTTGCAGCGCGCCCGCCGGCAGGATGCCGCTTTCATCGATCAGCCGCATGGCCGCTTCGGTGAGGTAGCTGGTGGCCGAGGCGGGCTTGCCAATGCAGGGCATGCCGGCGAGGAAGCTGGGTGCAAATTTTTCCAGCAGGCCCCAGATGGGAAAGTTGAAGGCGTTGATGTGCACCGCGATGCCGCCGCGCGGCACCAGGATGTGGGTGCCGGCGAAGCGGCCGGTCTTGCCCAGGTTGAGCACCGGGCCCTCGTGCCAGACATTGCCCGAGGGCAGTTCGTTCGAGCCGGCGCTGGCGTAGGCGAAGAGGGTGCCCGTGCCACCCTCGATGTCGATCCAGCTGTCGGCGCGTGTGGCCCCCGTGTGAGCAGAGACGGCGTAGAGCTGTTCCTTGCGCTCGTTGAGGTATTTGGCCAGCGCCTTGAGGCGCGCCGCGCGCTGCTGGAAATCCAGCGCCATCAGCCCCGGCAGACCCACGGTGCGGGCGTGGTGCACGGCCTCGGCGAAGTCGATGGTCTCGGCATGTGTGCGGTAGACCGGCTGGCCGTTGAGTGCGCTGCGCAGGGTGGCGGCGGGCTGTTGGCCCAGCCAGCGGCCGGCGATGAAACTCTGCAGGACGGGGGTGTTCATGGTTCTGCTCAACGGTCGTCAAAGCTGAGGATGACCCGCTCGCTCAGCGGGTGGGCCTGGCAACACAGCACATAGCCGGCGGCCACTTCGTTCTTGTCCAGCGCGAAGTTGCGCTCCATGCGCACCTGGCCTTCCACCACCTTGGCTCGGCAGGTGCCGCAGACGCCCGAGGTGCAGCTGAAGGGCACTTCCAGACCAGCGGCGCTGGCGGCGTCGAGGATGCTGGGCTGGTCCTTGCGGAAGGTGATGTCGCGCGACAGGCCGTCGCGGATCAGCGTGATGCGCGCGCCATCGGCGTCGCCCGGCAGCGGCTGGTGCACCACGGCGTCCGCCGTGGCCGCGCCACCCGGCGCCACGCCGAAGCGTTCGATGTGGATGCGGTCTTCGGCAACACCGGCGGCGGTCAGCGCGGCCTCGGCCTCGTCGTTCATCTGGAACGGGCCGCAGATGAACACGTGGGCGATGCCGGCGGCCGGCACCAGGGCCTGCAGGAACTCGCCGATCTTGTCGCGGTTCATCAGGCCGTGGTTGATGGCGGCGTCGGTCTGTTCATCGGAGAACACATGGTGCAGCACCAGCCGCGTCATGTAGCGGTTCTTCAGGTCCTCGATCTCTTCCTTGAACATCGTGGACTGCAGCGCGCGGTTGCCGTAGATGAGCGTGAAGCGGCTGTGGGGCTCGCGCGCCAGCACCGTCTTCATGATGGACAGGATGGGCGTGATGCCGCTGCCGCCGGCAATGCCCACGAAGTGGCGCTGCGCGTCGGGCTGGATGGGCACGAAGAAGCGGCCTTGCGGGGCCATCACCTGCAGCGTGTCGCCCACTTTCAGGCTGGCGTTGATCCAGTTCGAGAACACGCCGCCCTTGACCTTGCGCACGCCCACGCGCAACTCGCCGTCGTCCACGCCGGCACAGATGGAGTACGAGCGGCGCAGGTCTTGCCCATCGACGGTGTGGCGCAGTGTGAGGTACTGGCCCTGGGTGAAGCCGAAGGTTTCGCGCAGCGCGGGCGGCACGGCAAAGCTCACGACGACCGCTTCGCTGGTGTCGGGCTCGATGCTGCGCACGGTCAGCGGATGGAAAAGTACGGTCATTGGAGCCCCTCGGCTGTCGAATACGCCAGCCGATCCCCCGAGGGGATCCGGGCCGGCTTGGGAGCGGCCCGGCGCTCGGCCCGGCTGCTTCGATGGTGAGTGTTTGCGCTCATATGGGTTTGAAATGTTCGAAGGGCTCGCGGCAGGCCATGCAGCGGTACAGCGCCTTGCAGGGCGTGGAGCCGAAGGCTGAAAGGCGCTCGGTGTGGCTGCTGCCGCATTGCGGGCAGGCGATGGCCGACGTGGCCAGGCCGCCGGGGCGGCGCGCCATGAAGCGCACCGGGGCGCCCTCGTTCGGGTCGGTGGGGCCGGGCGGCGCAATGCCGTAGGCCAGCAGCTTGGCGCGGCCTTCGGCGCTGATCCAGTCGGTGGTCCAGGCCGGTTGGCGCTGCAGCGTGGCACGGGCCGGGCCCAGGCCCGCGCTGGCCAGCGCGTCCAGCACGCTCTGCGTGATGACCTCGGTGGCCGGGCAGCCCGAGTAGGTGGGCGTGAGCACCACGTGCAGGCCGGCGTCTTCCACCAAGACCTCGCGCACGATGCCCAACTCGCACACCGAGATGGCGGGCACCTCGGGGTCCGGCACGCCTTGCAGCACTTGCCAGGCTTGGGCCACAAGGTCCTCGGTGGCGATCGAAGCCGACGCCGGAGCGCTGGGCCGCCCCAAGCCCGGCGTCATCCCCTCGGGGGATCGGCCGGCGTACTCGACGGACGAGGGGCTCACCATGCTCCGCCAGGAAATGCGCGCTGCAGGTACTGCATCTCGGTGAGGATGCGGCCCATGTGCTCGCTGTGCACACCGCGCTTGCCCGTGCTGCGGTATTGGCCCAGCTTGGGCGCCTGCAGCTTGGCGACCGCGAACAGCGACGCCATGTCGGCGTCGAAGCCGGCGCGCAGCTCGGAGGCCGCCGGGCCCAGCTTGGTGGCGGCGGCGTGGGCGTCCACGGCGTCGTCCTCGAACAGCTCGGGCACATAGCGCCACAGGTCCTGCACGGCGTGGGCCAGGCGCTGCGCCGATTCGGCTGTGCCGTCGCCCAGACGCACCACCCAGTCGGCAGCGTGTTGCTGGTGGTAGCGCGCTTCCTTCACGGCCTTGCCGGCAATCGCGGCCAGCTCGGTGTCGCTGGAGTCGGCCAGCCGCTCCCACATGGCGCGCAGCCAGGTGGCCACCACGGCGTTGCGCAGCACGGTGAAGGCAAAGTCGCCTCGGGGCAGCTCGACCAGCGTGGGGTTGAGGTAGTCGCGCTCGTCGCGCAGGAAGGCCAGCTGGTCTTCGTCCAGCGGCTCGCCGGTGTGGGCCGCGCTCAGCTGGCCGGCGCGGGTGAGCACGCCGCGGGCCTGGCCGATCAGGTCTTGCGCCATGTTGGTCAGCGCCATGTCTTCTTCGAGGATGGGCGCGTGGCCGCACCACTCCGACAGGCGCTGGGCCAGGATCAGGCAGGTGTCGCCCAGGCGCAGCAAATACTGCACTTGTGGGGCGTCACTGACGCGAATGGATGTTTGTTGCAAATTTCTCTCCTGTGAACCCGCCGCCTCTCGGTGGCCGCCGCGGAACCGGCTTTGCCGGGCCGCTGGTGGCGCCCCCTTGAGGGGGAGCGCCGAAGGCGCTCAGGGGTGGGCCCATGACTACATGTGGTCCACGGACTTGGGCAGCTTGTAGAAGGTGGGGTGGCGGTACACCTTGTCTTCCATGGGGTCGAAGTAGGCGTCCTTCTCGCCGGGGTCGCTGGCCACGATCTGGTCCGAGCGCACCACCCACACGCTGGTGCCTTCCTGGCGCCGGGTGTAGACGTCGCGGGCCATCTGCACGGCCATCTGCGGGTCAGGCGCGTGCAGGCTGCCGCAGTGCTTGTGGTCCAGGCCGGCCTTGCTGCGCACGAAGACTTCCCACAGCGGCCACTCTTTGTTCGTATCGGTCATGTCGGTATTTCCTTGGTGTCAGGCTCAGGCGGCCTGCTGCTCGGGTTGTTGCTTCGCGGCGTAGGCCAGGGCGGCCTCGCGCACCCAGGCGCCGTCGTCCCAGGCCTTCACGCGCATGGCCAGGCGCTCGCGGTTGCAGGGGCCGTCGCCACCCACCACGCGCCAGAACTCGTCCCAGTCGATGGTGCCGAAGTCGTAGTGCTGGCGCTCTTCGTTCCACTTCAGGTCGGGATCGGGCAGGCTGATGCCCAGCACCTCGGCCTGCTGCACGGTGGCGTCGACGAACTTCTGGCGCAGGTCGTCGTTGCTGATGCGCTTGATGCCCCAGCGCATGCTCTGCGCGCTGTGGGTGCTGGCAGCATCCTGCGGGCCAAACATCATCAGGCAGGGCCACCACCAGCGGTTCACCGCGTCCTGCACCATGGCCTTTTGAGCAGCAGTGCCGTGCTGCATCATCACCAGCAGGCTGTCGTAGCCCTGGCGCTGGTGAAAGCTTTCTTCACGGCAGACGCGGATCATGGCCCGTGCATACGGCGCGTACGAGCAGCGGCAGATCGGCACCTGGTTCATGATGGCCGCGCCATCCACCAGCCAGCCGATGGTGCCGATGTCGGCCCAGGTGAGGGTGGGGTAGTTGAAGATCGAGCTGTACTTGGCCTTGCCGGTGTGCAGCGCGTCGAGCAGCTGGTCGCGGCTTTGCCCCAAGGTTTCTGCGGCGGCGTAGAGGTAGAGGCCGTGGCCGCCTTCGTCCTGGATCTTGGCCAGCAGGATGGCCTTGCGCTTCAGGGTGGGCGCGCGCGTCACCCAGTTGCCCTCGGGCAGCATGCCCACGATCTCGCTGTGCGCGTGCTGGCTGATCTGGCGCAGCAGCGTCTTGCGGTAGTCGTCTGGCATCCAGTCCTTGGCCTCGATGAAGTCGCCTGCGTCGATGCGGGCGTCGAAGCGCTCCTGGCGTTGCTGGTCTTCGACGCTGCGCACGGGCTTGGGGGCGGGCTCGCCCTCTTTGCCCATCGTGTCCATGGCCTGGGTGTACATGCGGGGTCCTTTGCTTTCATTAACCGACCGGTCGGTCAATGTATATCGATGCCTCTTTTGATGCAAGTCATGTGAGGCCGTGGAAACCCTGTGCTAACGGCTGAGCAAAGCGTTTAAGGCGTCCACCACCTCGGCCCAGTCGGCGTCGTGGGCCAGCTGCTCGCGCAGGAAGGCCGCCTGGCTGCGGGTCCACACCGGGGCATTGGTCAGTGCCATGCCGGCGGGCAGGGGGCCTTGCTCGCGGATGAAGCGGGCCACGTCGGCGGGTTCGCTGGGCAGGCCCAATTGGCTGAACAGCTCGGACAAGGGGTGGAACGAGGCTTCCATGGCGTTCTCCTGGCGGCGGTAGGGTGGGTGGCAACGGCCAGGTCAGCTTGGCACCAGCCGTGTAGCCCTGCCGGGCCCAGGCTTTCCCGGTGGGCAAAGCGGCGCACCGCCGCTACCATGCGCCGCATGTCGAACTTCGTCTTCCAGGGTGTGGTGGGTGACCACCTCGCGCGCAGCGTGCGGGGCCTCCCGTGCTCGCCCCCTGCCGTGCCGGACCGCCTTCACTGAGCCCGGTGCCCCTGCGTGGGTGTCGGGTGTTCATCCGTCACCGTTTCATTGCAGGAGACAAACATGTCGACCCCCACGCTCACTTCGTTCGCTGCCCCCCGAGGGGGCTCAGCCTCCTTGAGGCGGCTCTGCGGAGGCTGCCATGGCTGATCTGTTTGACAACCCCATGGGCCTCATGGGGTTTGAGTTCGTCGAATTCGCTTCCCCCACCCCTGGTCTGCTCGAACCGCTGTTCGAGAAAATGGGCTTCACCCTGGTGGCCCGCCACCGCAGCAAGCACGTGTTGCTGTACCGCCAGGGCGAGATCAACTTCATCGTCAACAACGAGCCCAAGAGCATCGCGGGCTATTTCGCCGCCGAGCACGGCCCTTCGGCCTGCGGCATGGCGTTTCGCGTGAAGGACGCGCACCAGGCCTATGCCCGCGCGCTGGAGTTGGGCGCACAGCCCATCGAGATCCCCACCGGGCCCATGGAACTGCGCCTGCCGGCCATCAAGGGCATCGGCGGAGCGCCGCTGTACCTGATCGACCGCTTCGAAGATGGCAAGAGCATCTACGACATCGACTTCGAGTTCATCGACGGCGTGAGCCGCCGCCCCGTGGGCCATGGTCTGCGGCTCATCGACCACCTGACGCACAACGTCTACCGCGGCCGCATGCATTTCTGGAGCGCGTTCTACGAGCGGCTGTTCAACTTCCGCGAGATCCGCTACTTCGACATCCAGGGCGAGTACACCGGCCTGACCAGCAAGGCCATGACGGCGCCGGACGGCAAGATCCGCATCCCGCTGAACGAGGAAGCCAGCAAGGGCACCGGCCAGATCGAGGAGTTCCTGATGCAGTTCAACGGCGAGGGCATCCAGCACGTCGCCTTGCTGACCGACAACCTGCTCACCACCATCGACCAGCTAGCCATGGCCGGCATCCCGTTGATGACGGCACCCAACGAGGCCTACTACGAGATGCTCGGCGAGCGCCTGCCGGGCCACGGCGAGAGCGTGAGCGAGCTGCAGACCCGCGGCATCCTGCTGGACGGCTCCACCAACAACGGGAAGACAGGCGCCGCACCGCGCCTGCTGCTGCAGATCTTCTCGCAGACCCTGCTGGGCCCGGTGTTCTTCGAGTTCATCCAGCGCAAGGGTGACGACGGCTTTGGCGAGGGCAACTTCAAGGCCCTGTTCGAGTCGATGGAGCGCGACCAGCTGCGGCGCGGGGTGATCGCGACGGACTGAATTCGGCGCATTGTCGTCATCCCCGCCACCGCCGTCATTCCCGCGTAGGCGGGAATCCAGCATTCAACGTCGGTGGCGTGCAGAAGTCGCCGGGTACCCGCCCGACTCCATCTCCCCCTGGCTCACGCCCTCAACCGGGCGTGAGCCATTCCTCCTTAAGTTGCGTCGGGCGGATACCCAACGCCCTCTGCCTGAGACGGCGGTGGCGCGCCACCACGTGGACCGCCACCGTCGGTGGTTGCAGGGCAGTGGTGGTGCCTTCGGACAGAGGGCACATTCGCGTGTGGGTTGACAGCGCCGAGGGCCAAGGCGGGACAAGAGAGCGCAGGTGCGACATGGGGCACGGTGCATGTCCGCGAGGAGCCCGTTGGCCGAAGGCGCCGCCGCTGCGCTGCTGCAGCCGAGGCTGGAAAACATGGATGCCCGCCTGCGCGGGCATGACGGAGCGGCCATGCGCGGGAATGGCGGCGGCTGTGGCGGCGAGGGAGTGACCGCAACGCGCCGCTACCTGACCTGTATCGGGGTCAGGGCGCTGCGGCCACCAAGCCACCCAAACTGAACAGCAAGGGCGCACCCGCCCCCGGCACCAGTGCGGTCAGGTTCACGCGGTCCTCGCGCAGCTTGGCGCTGAAGCTGGCGCCGCTGTCGGTGCTGGTGAGCACCGCGCCCGACATACCCACGGCCTGCACCTGCCCGTCGGGCAACTGGGCCACGGCGGTGAGGGATTGCTGCGTGCCGCTGGCCACCTCGGCCCAGTGCTGGCCCTGGTCGGTGCTGCGGAAGACGTGGCCGCGCAGGCCGACCAGCAGCAGGCTGCCGTCCTTCAAGGCCTGGCCGGCCCAGAACGAGCCCTTGTTCTCGGTCTGCACCAGGGCCCAGCTGCGGCCGTTGTCGGTGGAGCGGAACACGCCGCCACTCTCGGCCGCCGCGAACAGCAGGCCCTGCGGCGCGGCGAACAGCGCCATCAGGTGGCGCTCGCCGTCGTCGCGGTTGTCCACCAGGTGGCGCTCTTTCCAGGTCTTGCCGCCGTCGTCGGTCTCCAGCGCCAGGCCGAACTGGCCCACGGCCAAGCCGTGCTGGGCGTTCTCGAACCACACGGCCATCAGCGCGCGCTCCTTGCCCAGCTCCTCGCGCAGCACGGCCCAGGTTTCGCCGCCGTCGCCGGTGGCCAGCACCGTGCCGTCGTGGCCGGCGGCCCAGCCGTGCTGGGCGTCGATGAAGCAGACGCTGGTCAGCACGCTGCGCGTGGGCACGGTCTTGGCCTGGCGGAAGGCCTTGCCGTCGTCGCTGAGCAGCACGCCGCCGTAGTCGCCCACGGCCACGATGCGGTTGCCCGCGCGGGTGGCGGCCATGATGGGCAGCTTCTCGGCCTGCACGAAATGCGGTGCACTGCGCAAATGGTCGGTGGGCGTGGCGGTTTCCACCGCGGCCATCACCAGGCCGGCGGTGGCCAGGGCCAGCGCGGCCAGGCTCCAGCGGGCGCGCGGGGGGAAGGTCTTCATCATGCTCATGTCTTCGCACCCATCAGTGGCCGATGGCCGGGGCCTTCACCGGGCCCTGGCGGGGGAACAGCGAGTCCAGCATCACCGCAAAGGCCGGCAGCACGGTGATGGCCATCACCATGTTCACCATGAACATGAAGGTCAGCAGGATGCCCATCTCGGCCTGGAACTTCAGGTCAGAGAAGCTCCAGGTGGCCACGCCCACCGACAGCGTGATGGCGGTGAAGATGGTGGCGATGCCCACCTCGCGCAGCGAGCCGCGCAGCGCCTCCTTGATGGCTTCACCCTTGGAGAGATGGATCAGCAGGCGGTTGTAGATGTAGAAGGCGTAGTCCACGCCGATGCCGGTGGCCAGCACCATCACCGGCAGCGTGGCCACGGTGAGGCCGATGTCCAGCGTCTTCATGAACCAGTAGCCCAGGAAGGTGGCCAGCGTCAGCGGCACGCAGCAGGCCAGCATGGCGCGCCAGTCGCGGTAGGCCAGCAGCACCAGCACGATGATGGCGGCGTAGACGTACAGCATCATCGGCAGCTCACGCGCCTCCACCTCTTCGTTGGTGGCCGCCAGCACGCCGTTGTTGCCCGAGGCCAGCAGCACCTTCACGCCCAGCGGCTCGGCCGGGTAGCGGGTGCGGAAGTCCTTCACCGCGGCAATGGCCGGTTTGATGGTGGTGGCCTTCTGGTCGGCCAGGAAGATGCTGGCCGCCATCATGGTGCAGGCGCGGTTGAACAGCCCGCCCGCCTCGGGCAGGTAGCCCACCGCCACCTGCAGCGCCTTGCTGTCGCGCGGCAGCGCCGTCATCTTGGGGTTGCCTTCGTTCAGACCGGCGTTGGCAAACTTGGCCAGGCTGCTGAGCGAGGACACCGACAGCACGCCCGGCACCTGCGACATGTGCTGGCTGAACTGGTCGATGTAGTTCAGGATGGCAAAGCTGTTGCACGAATCGGCCGGGGTCTCGAACACCACCGTCAGCACATCCATGCCCAGATCGAACCGGCTGACGATGGCCTTCACGTCCTGGTTGTAGCGCGATTCTGGCCGCAGCTCGGGCGCGCCCGGCTGCAGCGCGCCGATGTGCCGGCCATGGCTTTGCCACACCGCCACGCCCAGCAGCACGGCTGCGGCGGCCAGCACCCAGCGGGTGTGCTCGATGTCGGCGATGAAGCCCAGCCGCTCGATGATGGCGCCGCGCTTGGCCTGGATGCCTTCCAGCCGCAGCGCATAGGCCTGCGAGAAGCTGAAGAACGAGGCCACCACCGGCAGCATGATGAGGTTGGTGATGATTTTGTAGCCCACGCCGATGGAGGCGGTGATGCCCAGTTCCCGGATCATGGGGATGGGGATGATCACCAGCGTGACGAAGCCCACGAAGGCGGTGACCAGGGCCAGCGTGCCGGGGATGAACAGGCCCGAGAAGCTCTCTTTCGCGGCGCCCATGGAATCGGCACCGCCGGCCACCGCCTTCGAGATGGCGTTGATCTGCTGCACGCCGTGCGAGACGCCGATGGCGAAGACCAGGAAGGGCACCAGGATGCCCAGCGGGTCCAGCCCGTAGCCCAGGATCTTGAGCGTGCCGAACTGCCAGACCACCGAGGTCATGGAGCACAGGATGGGCAGGAAGGTCAGCTTCCACGAGCGGCAATACCAGAACACCGCACCGATGGTGAGCAGCGTGGCCAGCGCAAAGAACACCATCACGCTCTTGGCGCCGTCGGCGATGTCGCCAATGCGCTTGGCGAAGCCGATGATCTCGATCTCCAGCTCGGGCGTCTGCAGCTTGCCGCGGATGTCGGTTTCCAGCTTCTTCGCCAGGTCGAGGTAATCGAGCTGCTGGTGGGTGTTGGGGTCTTCTTCCAGCAGGTCGGCCACCACCATCGCGGCGGTGTTGTCGTTGGCCACCAGGCTGCCCATGTAGCCACCGCGCACCACGCGGTCGCGGATGCGGGTGATGGCTTCGGCGTTCAGCGCCTCGGGCGTCACCGTGCCGCCAATCACGTCCTCGGCGTTCAAGCCTTCTTCGGTCAGCTCGTAGACACGGGTGTTGGGCGTCCACAGGCTCTGCACCGAGCGGCGGTCCACCCCGGGGAGGAACAGCACCGCCTCGGTCACCTGGTGCAGCTTCTTCAGGGCCTCGGGCGTCCAGACCTCGCCCTTGGTGGAGCGCACCACCACCATCACCCGGTTCGCGCCGAAGAGCTCGGTGCGGTACTTGAAGAAGGTGTCGGTGTACTCGTGGCCCACCGGCAGCTGCTTGTCGAAGCCGGCCGACATGTGGAGCTGGCTGGCCAGCCCCGCCATGCCCAGCGTGAACACCGCCAGCAGCGCCAGCACCGCTTTGCGGTAGCGGAAGAAGAAATTTTCGAGGGTCTGGACGAAGCCGGCGATGCTGGGCATGGGACGCTTTGAGAAACGCTTAGAAGATCACCTGGAAGCTGGCCCCCAGCACGTCACGGTCGCGCATCAGGTTGAGGTTGCCGCCACCCCAGAAGTTGGTGTAGTTGATGCCCACCTTGTAGCGGTTGTGCAGGTCGAAGTTCAGGCCCAGGGCCAGCGCCTTGCGGCCTTCCACGAAGGGGATGGTGTTGGGGCTGGTGCCCTTCACGTCGTGGTACAGGTCCATGATGGGCGACACCGTCCAGCCCGACTGGAAGATGTTGGCGTAGGTCAGGCCCAGCTCCAGCACATAGCCCCACGAGGTCTTGGTGGGCAGCTCGTAGTTGTTGAGCAGGTAGGGCACGGCGCCCGAGAGGTCCAGCCCGGGGTAGCGGGTGATGGCGGCCTCGGCCATCACATAGCCCTCGGCGGCGCCGATGGCGTTGGTGAACTCCGAAGGCAGGAAGCGGAAACCCGTGACATGGGCCTGCCACTTCTGCTCGTTCTTGTAGCCGTTTGCGGTGAACGAGGTGGCTGTGCCGAAATTCGGATTCGTGAAGTAGCCGTAGTTGCTGACGGTGGGTGGGTAGGGCACGGTGGGGTCGATGCCCACACTGTCGTGCGGCCGGTACGAGATCTCGGCACCCACGGCCCACTCGCCGGCCTTGGTGTTCATCGACAGGCCGAACAGGTCCTTGTCCTTGCCGTACTGCTCGACCGCGCTGATGTTGATGACGTTGGCCGTCGCCTGGTCGTAGCGGAAGCCCACGAAGGGCAGCTTGTCGTGGTAGCGCAGGTAGTAGGCGGCGAACTCGGTGTCACCGTCCTTGGGCTTGAAGCGCAGGTTCAGGCCGAACTGGCCCTGGTTGCCCGGGGTCTCCTTGGTCACGGGGATGACGCCGGGCCCGTCGTTGGCCATCGAGAGCGCGTCCAGCGTGCGGCCACGCGTTGGGTCGAAGTCGCCGATGTCGCCGGTGTTCAGGCCCAGCACGCTCGACGGGATGAATGCCCCGCGCTTGCCACCCTTGCCCAGGAAGTCGGCCGTGGACCAGAAGGTGCCGGCCGGGTCAAGCTTGAAGCTGTTCCAGCCAAACTGGTAGTAGGCCTCCATCGACACGCCCGGGGCGATGCCGCTGGCCACCGACAGCATGGGCGCGGGGATGAAGATTTCTTTCAGCTGTGTGCCGGGGATGTGGATCTTGCGCAGGTCCAGCGCGTTCACCGAATTGACGCCGCCGATGATGAAGATGTCCTCGCCCCAGTTGATGACCTGGTTGCCGAACTTGAACTTGGCGGTGTTGTCGCCCAGCTTCACCTCCTTGCTGACCCACAGGTCCAGCAGCGAGATGTTCTGCTGCATGGCCCGCTTGGCCTCGGTGTCCAGCGGCGTGCGCTGGGTGTCGGCGGCCTTCAGGTCGCTGGACCAGGTGAAGCGGCCCAGCGCGGCCCAACTGCCTTCTTGCTTGAGGAACAGCTCGTGCGTGCCCTTCACCACCGCCGAGACGATGTCGCCCTTCTTGTAGTTGAGGTCCCCGTCGTCGATGTTGGTGTAGTTGAAGTCGGGGTTGGCGGTGGCGCCTGCCCCCGGGCCGTTCACCAGTTCACCCAGCCTGCCGGTGGTGGGCACGCTGCCGCCCGAGTCGTTGCCGATGATGGACTTGTCGGGCGCGCTCATGCGGCGCTGGGCACCGAAGGACAGCGTGGTGTCGAAGCTGCCGGTGATGCCGTTCTCCAGCTCGAACTTGCCGGCGTGTGCCGGCAGCGAGAGGCTGGCGGCCATGGCAGCAGCCAGGGCCAGCGTGTGGCGCGCGAATCGGGGTTGGGTCATGGTCACTCCTCGTGCTCTTTTGGGGCTCTGGTGGGGCTCTGCAGCGGGTGCGGTTCGGCTCAGCGCTCGCCGGCGCGGCGCAGCTCGTCAGACTCGAAGCGCTTGGGGTCGATGCGTCCCTCTTCGCCGGCCAGCCAGTCGGTGGGCTTGCTCTCTTGCGTGGCGTTCTCGGCCAGGTAGCGGTTCACCGTCAGGTCCCAGCTCATGAACTCCTGGCTCACGCAGGCGCCCAGCTCCACGGCGGGGTAGATGGAGGCTTCCATCACGCGCCAGAGCTTGCCCTGCGCGTCGTACTGGTCGGCGGCCATCAGCATCCAGGTGTCTTCGTCGAGGTAGAAGGTGCGGGTGGCGAACATGTGGCGCATGCCCTGCTTCACCTTGGCTTCCACCTTCCACACGCGGTGCAGCTCGTAGCGCATCAGGTCGCGGTTCGGGTACAGGCCCAGGTAGACGTCGGTCAGCTTGCGCTTGGCCACGAACTTGAAGCTGTTGTAGGGGATGTAGAGCTCCTGCTTGCCCACCAGCTTCCAGTCATACCGGTCGAGCGAGCCGGCGAACATGGGGTACTGGTCGGCGGTTTCGAGGTTCTCGTAGCCGGGGATGGGATTGTCGTAGTCGAAGGCCGGCAGGCGGCGCACGCGCCGCTGGCCGGGGAAGTACATCCACGCGTCGTTGGTGCGTGTGCCCATGTAGTAGTGCGCCAGGATGACCTCGCCCACGCGTGAGGCGGGGGCCGCCGCCACGTTCAGGATCTTCATCTGCACGCCGCCCACGTCCTCGGGCGACTTGGCCTTGGTGGACGAGAAGGGCATCAGCGTCTGCTGGTCTTGGGCCAGGCCGTAGAAGCTGCCGTCCGGGTTGATGAAGTTGGTCTGGTAGTGCTCGATGCGGCCCTCACCCTGCCAGCGCAGGCGGTGGTTCCACACGGCCTCAGCGCCCGAGTGCGGGATGGGGAAGGGGAAGCCCGCACCCACGGCGGTGACCAGGTTGTCCTTGCCGTCGGTGCTGAGCTTGGCCAGCGTGGCGTTCTGCGCGGTGCGCTCGTTCACGGCGTCGGGGTAGCCGCAGCTGCGGTGCGTGGGGTACACGTCCATGCGGTAGCCCTTGCGCGTCTTCAGCAGCTCGATCTGGCCGGCGCTGAGCTTGTCCTTGTACTTGTCGAGGTTGCTGGCATCGATGCTGAACAGCGGCTTCTCGGCGGCGAACGGGTCGACGCGCGCGTCGCCCAGCTTGTGCTTGCCCTTGGGCGTGCCGCCCTTCCACTCGGGGATGGTGCCGTCCTTGTTGCCGGCGCGCTCGGCGCCCGAAGGCGTGAGCTCCTTGCCCAGCTTGGCCGCATCGGCGGCCGACACGGCCGCACCGACGGGCAGCGCGGCCAGGGCCAGCGCCGCAGCGCCGAGGGTGAATTGCAGCAGTGGGTTCCTGTGATGGCGGGTCTTGTTCATGGTGGGCTCCTTCTTCGGCGGGGTTTCTTGTGGGTCAATCCAGCTTGAATCCCAGCGCGCGCAGCCGGTCGACGACCTGCTGGCGCGTGTGGGGGGCATCGTTCAGGGGCACGGCGCGCAGGCGCGTGACCTCTTCGGTGGTGTAGGGCACGAAGTCGGCGGGCACTTCGGCCGGGCTGATGGCCCGCACCATCCAGTTCAGCATCGCGGCCGTGTCGGCGTCGTTCAGCGACGACTGCGAGGTGCCGGGCACCTGCACCAGGAAGGCGCGGCCCTCGGGCAGCCTCAGGAAGTGGCCCACCTGGCCGCTCATGCGCGGGATGCCGTTGTCGGGCCGGCCATCGCCATTGGGCTGGTGGCAGCCCGAGCAATGCAGCAGGTAGTTGGTGCGGTTGCGCACGTCGGTGTTGCGCGCTTCACCGGTGGCGGCCAGCACGCCGGTGCCGAGCACGGCCAGCACCAGACCCGTCATCCAAGCGTGCGCGTGGGGTGCCATCTCACTCCCCGGTCTGTTGCAGCAGGCGGCTGCGCTGGGCGCGGTGCTCGCTGGGTTTCACGCTGCGTGCGCGGGCGGCGGCGATGTCGTCGGCCGTGGGCACGGGGGCGCCGTCGTTGAACTTGCCCAGCACGTGGCCCAGCACGGCCAGCAGGTCGGCATCGCTCAGCGCCACGAAGGGCGGCATGATGCCGTTGTAGGGCTCGCCCCGCGAGGTGATGGGGCCGGTCATGCCCGACACCAGCGTCTGCGCCAGCCAGGCCCGGCCCTCGGGCAGCGTGGCGCGCTTGGCCAGCGTGCCGGTGAGCGGCGGGGCAATGCCCGGCGCGCCCTCGCCGCTGGCCTGGTGGCAGGCCTGGCAGTGGGCGGCAAAGAGCTCGGCGCCGGTGGCCGCCTTTGCGGCAACAGGCAGCACCAGGCTGGCGGCCAACGCCAAGGGGGACAGGTGCAACAGCTTCAAGGCCAGGCCGCTCAGTTGTCGCCCATGCCGACGATGGCGGCCACGGTGCAGTGGTAGGTGTTGGAGCCGTTGGCCATGCACCAGTTGATGTCGTTGTGAACGCCCATGCGGTAGCCCGGCCGCTCGCGCTCGTTGCCGTTGCAGCCGCAGCGGTTGCAGGTCACGGCGCCGCAGCAGTCGTTGTAGCTGATGAGGTAGTCCTTGCCGTCGAATGGGTTGTGGCAGGTGCCCACCCAGGTCACCTTCGACACCTCGGTGCCGGGCGGGCAGGCCGAGATGGTGCCCCCGCAGCAGGTGCACAAAAAGCCGTCGAGCGCGCAGTAACGCCAGTACTCGCAGGCGGTGTCGTCGTTGCGCTTGTCGGGCGCCTTGCCCTTGGGTTCAGCCGCCTGGGCTTGCCCGATGCGGTCGAAGGGCAGCACCGGCAGCGCGAAGGCCGTGCCCACCACCAGCTTGCCCACCTGCGTGAGTGCGCTGCGGCGCGAAGTGTTGTGGGCCACGCTGCGGCTGCGGCGCTCGAAGAATTTGTCGAACCAGTTCATGTCTCGGCTCCTTGGGTTTCGTCAGGCGCGCTGGTCGAGGTACTGCTGCACCGAGGCCACGCCCAGTTCCTTGGCCTCGAACAGGCTTTCGATCTGCTCGCGGGAATTGACCAGGCCCTTGCCGCGCACCGTGCCGTCTTCGCCGATCAGCACGGCATAAGGCAGGCGGCCCACCTTGAAGGCCATGCCCAAGTCTTGCGAGAGCACATAGGGGTAGTCGGTGAGGCTGGCCTTGCGCTGGAACTCGGCGTGCTCGGGCTTGTCACCGTCGCTGGCGAACACCAGGTCCAGCCAGCGCGACTCGGTTTGGCTGATGGACTTGAGGATGGGCAGCAGCTTCTTGCACACCGGGCAGGTGGGCGAGAGGAAGAACAGCAGCTGGCTGCGGCCGGTGGCGGTCTGGCCCACGGCCACCGAGGGCCCCTGCAGCGTGGCCAGCTCGAAGCGCGGTGCCGCCTCGCCCACCTTGGGGCCCTGGTCGAGCATCAGCGCACCCATGGGCGCCACGCGCTCGTAGAGTATGCCGATCTGGCGGGTGAGGGCGAACACCACCACCACCAGGGCCAGCACGATGACCCAGAGCACGGCGTTGGAAATGAGGATGGCGTCAGACATTCGAGTTCTCCATGTTGGAAAGCGCAGCCTTTGAAAGATGAATCCGGCGGAACCCGGTAACTGCCGCAGAACCGGCTTTGCCGGGCCGCTGGCAGTGCCCCCTTGAGGGGGCGCGCGAAGCGCGTAGGGGGTGGTTCAATTCATGACCTCTTGATGGCTTGAAGGCGGGGATGGTTCACAAGGAGTTGGCCGGCGGCCACGTACAGGCCCAGCAGGGCCAGCGTGGCACCTGCGACGCTGAGGTAGTCCACCCACACCAGCGTGCGTTCGGCGTGGGCCGAGGTGGCGACCACCAGGGCCAGCATCAGCAGTGCGTTGCGTACCACCAGGGCCCAGCTGAGCTGCTGCTCGCCGCTGTGGCCCGAGAGGCCGGCACAGCCGCAGTCGATGTTGGTGCGGCCCCGTGCCACGTTGAGGGCCACCGCGCCGGTGACCACGAGCAGCAGCGCGCCAGCGGCCAGCAGGGTGAGCGGCGAGGTGGGGGCCAGCAGCACGGCCAGGCCGGCGGCAAACTCCCACAGCGCCAGGGCCAGCGCAGCGGGGCCCACCAGGGCCTCGGGCAGCAGCTGGTAGTTTTCGACGTTGGCGCGGAACAGGCCCAGGTCGCGCAGCTTGGACCAGGCCCCCACCAGCAGCAGCACCGAGAGCGCGGCGCCCAGGGCGTGCGACACCACGGTGTCGGTGAGCAGGTTGACGGCGTTCATGTCAGCACCGCCCGGCCGCCCGAAGGTGCTGACGCGCCCCTTGGGGGCAGCGAACGAAGCGAGCTTGGGGTCGTCATTTCAGTGCTGCGCTCACTGCGCGTCCATCTGGGTGGCGAACTCGGCGAACGGCGTGCTCTGGCGCAGCTTCTTGGGCTTGGCGCCCGCATCAAAGGCCGTGATCGCGCCGGTCTCGGTGGTGAGCGCGTAGAGCTTGGGGTTGTCGCCGCGGCTGGTGGTGAGCACCGTGGCCTTCTCGCCGGGCAGGCGGGCCACGCGCTGCTTGGTGGCCAGGTCAAACACCCAGATCTCCTTGGCGGGGTCCTTGTGGCTGCCCTCCTTGCCCTTGGGGTGCATGGCCACGTACAGGCGGCCGCTGGCCAGCTGCAGGCTCAGCGGCTGGTAGCCGCCGGGGCGCCAGCCGCCCTTGGCGTCGGCGGCGGTGAGCAGCGACCAGGGCTCGGCCGGCTGGGCCTCTTCGCCGGCCACGTTCACGTTCTGGATCTTGCCGAGGTAGCTGAGGAAGCTGTAGGTGTCGCCGTCCTGGTCGGCCGCGGTGTACAGCGCGTCGGCGTCGGCGTCGAAGAACTTGCGGCTCTTCTTGCGCTGCACCGGCTGGCCGTTGTCGTCCAGCGTGATGGTGAGCATGGTGCCGTCGCCGCACAGCACGCCAAAGCGGTTGGCCACGCTCTGCGCCGGGTAGATGCCCCAGCAGCCGGGGGTCTGCACCTCGGCCACGAACTTCTCGGCCTTGCGGTCCACCACGGTGACCGACTGGGCCGGCGTGGCGTTCTGCACATACACGAAGCGGCCATCCGGCGAGGTGCGCGCCAAGCCGCGGTAGGGCATGGACTGGGCGTGCTTGTTGGGGATGCT
>WBZX01000104.1_pt1 | contig 76721 bp, 65 predicted proteins | sample 5204211 | NCBI WGS metagenome assembly WBZX01 (sample SAMN12344362, study PRJNA552823) | activated sludge metagenome | biome: Activated sludge suspended growth; feature: Nitrification reactor; material: Wastewater; isolation source: activated sludge from nitrification reactor of wastewater... | reverse complement strand
AAGCAGGATGATACTGCCAAACCATGGGAAATCTATCTGGACATTGGAGCAGGCTTTATTCTTCCGACAGGAAAATATGATGCACATCTCCATGACCACGATTTGCCTGAGAACTTCAACCCCGGCAATGGCAGCTTTGGTGCTTCGATTCTTCAGACCAGTTCTGTTTCTTACAAATCGGCAGGAGTAGTGCTGAAAAACAGCTGGACACAATTTGCCGAAACCAGCAACGGGTACACGTTTGGATCACAATGGTCAGGCAATCTGCTTATCTTTTTGGACTTGCCTATCGATTCGATGTCATCCATTTTGCCAATGGCAGGTATCCAGGTTGAATCTGTGGGCAGTGACCTTTATGCCAATGGGAATCATGTACATGGTACCGGTGGCGATGGTGTCTTCTTTACGCCAGGCTGCCAATTCAAATTCAAAGACTGGCTCTGCACCTTTCAATATGCATTGCCGTTATCAGCTGACTATTCGGATGGCGAGGTTAAAGCCGACAACCGGATCAGCGTTCAACTAACTCATCTTTTCTAACGTAAAAAAACAAACACAATGAAACATATTTTCTATTTCGTTTTTGCTTCAGCCTTACTGACCATCATTGCCTGTAAAAATGACGATGACCCTGTCAGTATCTATGAATACCATGCCCATATCCATTCTCCGGATGCCACAGATAAGCATATCGGTGATACTCTGGCGATAGAGGTTGATTTTGAAAGCCATACCGGTCAACCTGTACACCATATCAATGTGCGGATCTTTAATAAGTCCACCAATACGGAAGTGTACAACAAACCTACTGAGGCCCACGTGCATGACTCCAGCGGTGCGTATACTTTTGAGGACAACTTCGTCCTATCAGCGGCCAACGGCATTGTTGAAGGCGATTGGGTCCTGGAAGCTAAAGTCTGGGGTGAATCCGATGGGCAGGAGGAAACAACCGAGCGGGTTGAGTTTCATGTGCACAACTAGGCCCCCCAAACTCCTCATAAAAAAGGCACCAACTTTTGGTGCCTTTTTTTATTACAAAAAAGACTTATCAACGCATTATATGGCTGTTTATCAACATTTTAACCATACATTTGGATAATGCCGAAGTCCCCTTCCCATAACAAAATTTGCTTGAAATTTTGAATCCTGAGGGTCCCATGGGGGCTGATTTTGAGGCTTTAAAGGGAAAAAATAATAAAAAGTTAATAAACCCCTTGATAATCAGAATTATGTATCTTTGCTTCCTAATTAATCACTTATCTTTTATTACAATGAACAAAGGAATTGTCAAATTTTTTAATGAATCCAAAGGATTCGGATTCATTAAAGACGAGTCTACCGGCAAAGAGTACTTCGTACACGTCAGTGGACTGACCGAGAAAGTCAAAGAAAACGATGAAGTTACATTTGAACTTATCGAAGGAAGAAAAGGACTTAATGCCGTAAATGTCAGAAGAGCATAACAAAGCATAGTTTAATTCTTAAGACCAAGAAGCTCCGTGAAAACGGGGCTTTTTTTTTGCATAGCTGTAAGACCGCTCTGCCATGGGGATTCGTGTTACTTTTTGCATTGCCCAAAAAGTAACCATGGTTCGACCTGCTCTCACGCAACCATGTGCTACAGCTCACCAACCAAGGCTAGTCGCTCAAAAAACTCGCCTTGGCTGCAGTTCAAAAGCCTGGTTTCCTGTTCTGCTTGCTCGCTTATTCGTTTTTCATGTTTTGTTTCTTGACTCTGATCCGTTAACGTGGGTCTTGTCCTTGCACGAAACAAATTATCCGCGCGGCTCGGACAGTTTTGAGCGACAGTCTTTTACCTATTCGAGATGATTTTTTTAACAATTGAGTATGGACGCCGCAGGCTTCCATATATTGAGATCGTTGGGCTTAGGTTGAACCTAAGCCCGCGTACGACAGATCAAAAATGACACACACCAGGCAATCATCACAGATTCCGACTTCAACGGCAGGAAAAACAACGGCTACGACCTTATCTCTGGTAGCTGATAGCTGGAAGCTGACGACTAATAGCCCACATTAACGGATTTCTAATTTACTTTAACACTTCTTAAGAAACCCATACCCCAAACTTTCCGTCAAGCTATTAATCAAACGAACAAAACCATGAAAAAGCTAATCTACATCAGCCTTAGCCTAAGCCTAAGCCTTTTGACCTCCTGCGCCTCTGTAGACAAAATGGTGGAAAGTGGAGATTATGATGGTGCTATCCGCCTTGCTACCCAAAAACTTGCAGGGAAGAAAAAGAAGAAAGAAGAATACGTGATCGCCCTGGAGAAGGGATTTGAAAAAATCACCCGTCAGGACATGGCTTCTATTGATGCGCGGAGCTTGTCCAACCGGGCAGAAGACTGGGAATCTATCATCCGGACCGCTCGTAATATTCAATCCAGGCAGGATCGGATAGAGCCCTTACTCCCTTTGGTCAGCGAGGACGGATATCAGGCTAAATTCACATTTGTCCAAACCGACAAGATCATCAGCGAGGCCAAGGACAAGCTTGTCAGCCTCTATGAAAACCGCCTCATCGAACTGGTCAAAGCCGCCAGGGCCGGTAACAAGTCCTCTGCCCGGGAAGCATATGACCTGTTGAACCATATGAAAGCTATCAATGCTGACTATGTACGTCCTGAACTGAAAGATGAAATGCGCCAGTTAGGTATCAACCATGTCATCGTCTCCATGGAAAACAATAGTCAGGCTTTTATACCAAATAGTGTAGTGGATGAACTTATGACAAATGATTTCTCCAGAAACAATGGTGACTGGAACCGATTCTACTTATCTAATGTGGATGGCCTTGTACCTGACTTTTCTATCAAATTGAAAATACAGGAAATCTACGTAACCCCTGATGGCGGCCAGGAACGAAGAGCGGATTATTCTAAGGAAATAGTGGATGGTTGGGAATATGTGCTGGATGCCAGAGGTAACGTCCTCAAGGATTCACTGGGCAATGATGTCAAGCGTGACAAGCTTGTCCGGGTAAATGCCACTGTCCTCGAACTGGTGCAATCTAAAAAAGCATTGCTACGCTCAAGGGTAGAGATCGTCAACGAACATACCGGCCAACAAATCTGCTCAGAGAATATCGAAGTAGAAGAGATCTTTAGTCACGTGGCCCGTAACATCATCGGAGATGACAGAGCCCTTGATCCAAATATGCGCACCAGGATACAGCCTCTGCCCTTCCCTTCAGAAAGTGACCTGATCCGCGATGCCTTCAGGGGACTGAAACCAAAATTTGTCAACGAAATCAGGAACACGAACTTTTCTTACTAAGGAACACCCACGATTTACATTTCTGGTTATAGGTTGAGATAGGGGTGCATCTGGCGATGCACCCTTTGTTATTAATCAGAACTGAATGGTAAACTCAACTTCCTTGCCATCCCTCAAGGCAACAAGCGTTGTCTTGTCTCCTTTATGGAATTTGCTGAGTGCACCCATGTACACATAGATGTCCTTGATCTCTGTATCACCAAGCTTGATGATGATGTCCCCTTTGAGCATTCCTGCAATCGCTGCAGGCTTACCTTCACGCACTCCATCAATGCGCATCCCGGTACCATCATAGAGATAATCAGGAAGTACACCAAGGGTCACTTCCATACTTGGGGTAGATGAAGGATCAGGATCTTTGGTCTTGGTAAATTCAAGCTTTTGTTTTTCATCCATCATCTTGATCATCTTGCTGACCATGTCTGCGACCATACCCATCCCTTGTGCATTGATGAGTTGGATATCATCAGATGGCTTATGATAATCTTCATGCGCACCTGTGAAGAAATGGATTGCCGGGATGTCAATCAGATAGAAGGAGGTATAGTCAGAGGGGCCAATGCCTGTCTCTTCAGAGGTAATCTTAAAATCAAACACATTTGATTCTTCGATAAGCTTTGGCCATACAGGGGAAGTACCCGTTCCGTTAATCGCCAGCTTGTTGTCATGCAGTCGTCCCACCATATCAAAATTGATCATCGCAGTGACTTTGCTCATGTCATACGTGGGGTTTTTACAAAAATAATTTGAACCCCATAATCCATTCTCCTCACCGGTAAAGGCGATGATCAGGTAATTGAATTCCTTTTCGTTGCCCAGGCGTTGGGCCAACTCAAGGATCATCGCGACACCACTGGCATTATCATCAGCCCCGTTGTGGATAGCCGGAGGACCGACATACAACGAACCAAACTCGCCATAACCAAGGTGGTCATAATGAGCCCCCAGTACTACAGTATACGGAGCCCCATGGTCGAGATATCCAATGACGTTCCTGTCTGTCTTGCTGCCTTCATCCCCTTTCTGGGCAAAGTCAACACTATGTGGATTAGGATTCTTGACGGTCAGGGATTGAAACCAGGTCCCGTTTTCGCCCATAGGCTTCAGTCCCAGTGTTTTAAATCGTTTGGCGATATAATCACCGGCTTTGGTTTCACCTTTTGACCCAAAGGTCCTGCCTTCGAGTTTGTCATCAGCGAGATAAGCTACATCAGCATACATCTGGTCTGTGTCCATTCCAGAGGCAGACCATTTTGTAGAACTGCAGGAGATGAAAACGACGAGCACACTGAAGGCCAGGGTTTTCCTGAGGAGTTTGGCCATAGGTATAAATTCCATGTTTTGAGGTATAAAGTAAAGGCCACCATCGGCCTATATTTGCAAGGTAAAAATACGCATATGAACCGAATTGCCTTTTTAAGACCAGCCGTGATGCTGCTCTTTTACACTATATGGACACTTTCCATCCAGGGCCAGGACACCCACATCGTTCCAGTGCCCTCAGATTCATTGCGTTATCCCGGCGAAAAACACCTTGCCAATATCCGCCAGTTGACTTTCGGTGGGGACAACGCAGAGGCATACTGGAGTTTTGACAGCAAAAAACTGGTCTTCCAGGCAACCCGTGAAGAGTGGAATGCACATTGCGACCAGATGTTTGTCATCGATACCCGCCATCCCGGAAAACCAGGTGATATACCTGACCTGGTCTCTACAGGCAAAGGCAGGACCACATGCGCGTATTTCATGCCTGGCAACAAAACCATCCTTTACGCAAGCACTCACCTTGGAAATGAAGCTTGTCCGCCTGTCCCGGAGCGCCGCACGGATGGAAAGTATGTCTGGGCTATCTATCCTGACTTCGACATTTTTGTGGCTGACCTCAAGGGCAACATCAAGACACAACTGACCAATTCACCTGGCTATGATGCTGAAGCTACAGTCTCCCCCAAAGGTGACAAGATCGTATTTACAAGCCTGCGCAGTGGTGACCTTGAACTATATACCATGAATATTGATGGATCAAATGTCAAGCAATTGACCAGCCAGCTTGGCTATGACGGAGGTGCATTCTTCTCCCCTGACGGAAACAAAATCGTATTCCGTTCATCCCGTCCAAAAACAGCTGAAGAAATCGCTGAATACAAAAGCTTTCTTGCTGAAGGCCTTGTTGCCCCAACCAACATGGAACTCTATGTATGCAATGCCGATGGTAGTGAACTGCGTCAGTTGACCCACCTCGGCAAAGCCAACTGGGCGCCTTTCTTTTTACCTGATGGAAAGAAAATCATTTTCTCCTCCAATCATGCTGCCCCTCGGGGATACCAGTTCAATCTCTATACCATCAATCTCGATGGCACAGGCCTAGAGCAAGTCACGTTTGACAAGACCTTTGATTCGTTCCCCATGTTTAGCCCCGATGGCAAGAAGATCTCTTTTTCTTCCAACAGGAACAACAATGGCACGAGGTCAACGAATTTATTTGTTGCTGACTGGGTGGATTAGCAGAGAGCATAGCGCAAAGAGCATAGCGCAGCATAGGGCATAGCGCAGAGAGTATTAGTTAAAAATCACAATTCACAACTCACCACTCACTCATCACTTTTCATTTTTCACTTCCTCCGGTTGCTGAGCGTAGCCGAAGCATCATTTTTCATTCTTCATTTAATAAATGGCCACACCACAATGGATTTCTAAACTAAAGACCCGCTGGCAGGTCAAGACTGGCTGGCAGGTTCTCATCATCCTGGCCGTCTTTGCCTGCACAGGCTTTACGGTGATGTTTATCAAGCCGGTCATCACCTCCTGGCTTTTCCACGAAGGACACCCTGCGTGGTTTTCCATCCTGTACTGGGTGTTGATACTCCCCATCTACAACCTCTTCCTGCTCTTCTATGGATTTGTGTTTGGACAGTTCAACTTTTTCTGGGCGTTTGAGAAACGCTTCTTTACAAGGATATTTGGAAAACGCTCCCCTAAATAGAAAATGCGTGCATTGGCACGCATTTTCTATTTAAAATTTTCACTCTTCACTATTCAATCTTCACTTAAAGAGTGCCGAAGGGGGGACTTCCCGCCGTACATTTTAGTAACGCTTTTCAGGCATGACTAAAATGGCGGGATAAACTTCTCGTCCCCAGCCTGGCAAAAAAAAAGAGAACCGTGGTTGCGGTTCTCCTTTTTGTGCCGAAGGGGGGACTCGAACCCCCATGTCCTTACGAACACACGCCCCTGAAACGTGCGTGTCTACCAATTCCACCACTTCGGCTTTGACATTGATATTCCCTGCGGAGCAGGGAATATCATTATATAGAATGTACCAGAGGCGGGAGTCGAACCCGCACATCCTTGCGAACGCTGGATTTTGAGTCCAGTGCGTCTACCAATTCCGCCACTCTGGCAATACTATTTTGTGCACCCTCACGGCTGAGGGACTGCAAAATTAAACTTTTTTACAAATCAACCTAGAAAGCTACTCACAACTCACAATTGACAACTCACAGTAGCTACTTTCCAAACAGCCTCATGATATCAAACCCATTGGCCAGGATGAGCAGGCTGAGCACGATGGCAAAACCTATATAGGTAGACCACTCCATGACTTTGTCACTTGGCTTTTTACCAGAGAACACTTCATAAAGGAGAAAAACCACATGTCCCCCATCCAATGCAGGTATTGGCAGCAGGTTCATGATCGCAAGGATAAAGGACAGGATACCTGTAATGCGCCAGAAGGATTCCCAGTCCCAGGAGGTGGAAAACAATTTAGTGATGGTGATAAATCCACCCAGGCTGTCTTTTGCTTTGACATTGCCCTTGAAGAGCTGACCGATACCTTTAAACCAGTCTCCCATAAAGGCCACACCTTCAGTGATTCCGCCCGGGATAGCCCTGCCAAGGGAATATTCCTCTCTTCCTGTCCAACCCAACTCAGCAGGCCCCTTCAAGGAAATTCCGATTTTACCCTTTTCATCCACATCAACCTCAGTCTCCGCCTGGTTACCACCTCTTATGTAGCCAAGCCTGATCCGCTTACCCTTGACTTCACTCAATCCCTTGACTACTTCATGCTGATACACAGCAGGCTTGTTGTCGACATAGACGATCTTATCTCCCGCCTGCAGTCCAGCCTTAGCGGCATTGCTGCCCTCGGTGACCTTGGCCACTTCAAAGGGGATGCGCGGCCCGATGATACTATAGTCCTTATAATCATTGGAGGAAAGGATCTGGACATATTTGGGATCTACATTTACGTTGATCATTTGATTGTCCCTGTCTACAACAATGACCTTTGCATTGTTGAGGACTACTTCTCTCCTTATCACAGAAGGCGTAAATTCCTTTACCGGCACCCCACCGACAGAGACTAACTTGTCCCCATCCATCAGCCCTATCTGCGTACCCAGTGAATCCACATAGATACCATATTGCATCTTGTCATTGTCCAGGTACTCCTTACCATAGCCCCAGAGCATCATTCCGAAAATGAGGAAGCCGAGGATAAAATTGACCGTCACTCCACCAAGCATGATGATCAGGCGCTGCCAGGCCGGCTTGGACCTGAATTCCCATGGCTGGGGAGGGAGTTTCATCTGCTCCAGGTCCATGCTCTCATCCACCATACCAGCTATCTTGACGTACCCTCCCAGCGGAAGCCAGCCGATACCATATTCAGTTTCGCCAATCTTCTTCTTAAACAGGGAAAACTTGACATCAAAGAAGAGATAAAACTTCTCTACCCTGGTTTTGAACCATTTAGCAGGAAGAAAATGGCCCATTTCATGCAACACTACCAATATCGAAAGGCTCAGAATCAACTGAGCGATCATCGTCAATACACCCATCAGGAAAGATTAATTTTAAGAATCAAGGTTAAGATGCAGATCAAAACGATAGTTTTGGCCCTTATGTTCCAAAACCGAGCGGCGAAATTAGGCATTTATGGGCGTTAATTCCCTTCCATGGTACTATGCCCCGGCTCTCGGAGTAGCCGGCACCAGCATTTCCCTGGCCGGAGATGAATGGCACCATTGCCATAATGTGCTCCGTCTGGGAGCAGGTGATTCCATCCTCCTCTTCAATGGCACAGGCCTTTGCATGGAAGGCCTCATCCGCGGAGCCACCAGAAACGAAGGTGATATCGAATTGACCCATGACCATACCGACACCTTTGCTTTAGATCGTCCCTATTCATTGTCTATCGCCCTGGCTCCAACCAAGAATATTGACCGCACTGAGTTTGCGATAGAGAAACTGGTCGAACTCGGGGTAGATGAAATCTGCTTTCTGGACTGCGATCATTCCGAAAGGGTGCACCTTCGCATAGACAGGATGGAAAAAATAGCCTTGAGTGCGGCCAAACAATCCAGGAAACTCTTTTTACCTGTCATCAGGCCGCTCATGTCTCCCGGCAAGCTGCTTGAAATGATAAAGGAGGAGCAACCAGATACACTCATCTACTGTTGTCATCTTGATAACAGTTCTGTGCCTTTGGTTAAAAATTATTTGCCAGGCCGTGACGTTCTCATGATGGTCGGTCCGGAAGGAGGGTTTTCAAAAACAGAAACAGAGCACATGGCAATGAGTGGGATCCAAATGGTAACTCTCGGTCCGTTCAGGTTGCGCGTAGAGACTGCAGCCATCGCAGCATGCGCAACAATTCATTTATTAAACGAGCAGAAAACAAGTACATGATACAATCCATTCTTTCGATCTTTCTACTCATCACCTTGCCATTTCGTGCATCGCAACCTGAGCCTGAACTTCGGCTGGCCCTGCTTAAATACAATGGTGGTGGAGACTGGTATGCCAATCCCACATCGCTGACCAATCTGGCTAACTTCTGCAACACATCACTCGGGACAGACCTCAATCCGGAGTATGCCACAGTTGATGTCGGGAGTGCGGATTTGTTCAACTACCCGTTTGTCCACATGACAGGCCATGGCAATGTAGTGTTCTCCCCTGCAGAAGCCGAGAATTTGCGTAATTACCTCATCGGTGGTGGCTTCCTGCATGCGGATGACAACTATGGCCTGGATCCTTATATCCGGGTAGCACTCAAGCAGGTTTTTCCAGAGCTAACCCTTGTCGAGCTTCCATTCGAACATGATATCTACAAGCAGAAATTTAAATTTCCCAATGGCCTGCCGAAAATCCATGAACATGATGGCAAAGCACCACAAGGTTTTGGGTTGATCTATGAAGGAAGGCTTGTCGTCTTCTACACCTATGAATGCGACCTTGGAGATGGCTGGGAAGATCCTGAGGTACACAAAGATCCGCCGGATGTCAGGTTAAAGGCGCTACAGATGGGAGCGAATATTGTCTCCTACGCGTTTAAAAACTGATCGGTGATCGGGTGATCGGCAATCAGTGATCGGTAATCGGTAATTGGTGATCACAGACCTGTTAAGCGTAGATTGTATCTACGCTGGATGTCTGCAAATTTTCAATTTGCGAAAGAAATATTTCATCGTACTCGTTAATTGTCCACCTCGCTTCACTTCCTACTCTGTCCAAACCCTTCCAGGACCTGGCCCTTGCAAGTACTTCCTGATATTGAGCCAAAAGGCCATGAAGAGATAGATGACAAACGGGGAACCAAAGGTGATAAAGGACAGGTAGATAAAATATAACCTGATGGTAGCCGGATTGATCCGCATCCACTCCCCTACCTGCTGACAAACACCGAAGGCAGATTTTTCGAGGAAGTGCCTGTTGGTGTCAAATGTGTCTTCTATGTTGTTGAGTGATTTCACTGTGGTGTAAGAGTTAAAAGGTAAATGGATTCAATGCTCGTGAAACGTGAGTCGTCAGTCGTAAATTGTGAATTGTGAGTGGTGAGTGGTGATTATCTTTTGCTTCGCCTAAGCCTTATTCGGATGCCGAAGCACTTTTCGCGTAGGCATCAGCCCCAGCCTTCACTTTCCACGGTAAATGTAATAATGATATTAAAATCAAACACTTGTATTTAGCTATGGAATTGAACTTTGCTACTTTTGAACGATGATGGCGTCAAAAAATTTTACCCTGGAAGCTAACATTCTGGACCCGGTCAACAGACGAGCCGGATTTGGGACCATCCAGGTAGTGGAAGGCCGGATCAGTGCCATCCAGATCACTGGAGTTGAAAAAGAAGGAGTTCCCTATATCCTGCCAGGCTTTGTCGACGCCCATATTCATATCGAAAGTTCAATGCTCACGCCACCTGCTTTTGCCAGGCTGGCCGTAAAGCATGGCACTGTAGCCACCGTCTCGGATCCGCACGAGATCGCTAATGTATGTGGTATCGAAGGGGTCAGGTACATGGCTGACCTGGGCAGGAAATCTGGTTTCAAATTCTTTTTTGGCGCTCCGTCCTGTGTGCCTGCGACTGGTTTCGAAACCGCGGGTGCAACATTGACCGTAGCGGAAATCATCCAGCTCTTTGAGGAGAAAAGCGCATGCTATCTCTCAGAGATGATGAACTATCCCGCTGTCCTTGCGAGAGATCCGCTAGTGATGGACAAGATCGCCGCAGCCCAACGTTTCGGCATGCCCGTTGATGGCCATGCTCCCGGCTTGAAGGGTAAGGATGCTCTCCTATATGCATCTGCCGGAATCACCACTGATCACGAATGCACCTCACTGGAAGAAGCCCTTGATAAAATTGCGGCCGGCATGCACATCATCATCCGCGAAGGCAGTGCCGCGAAAAATTTCAATGCCCTACATACCCTGATCGGTTCACATCCGGAGAGGGTCATGCTATGCTCTGATGATAAGCATCCGGACGAATTGGTCCACGGACATATCAATCAACTTGCTACCCGGTCTATTGGGTTGGGTTATGACCTGATGGACGTATTGAATATTGCATGTGTCAATCCGGTGAGACACTACAAGCTGCATGTGGGGCTGCTTCAACCAGGAGATCCTGCAGATATGATCATGGTCGAAGGCCTCGATACGTTCAAGGTCATCAGTACCTGGCTTGATGGCCACAAAGTCTACGACGCCGGTGTTGTCCATCTGCCTGAAGTCCAAATTCCTGTGATCAATTCTTTTGGGATCGATCATATTGAACCGGTTGATCTCAGGCTGAACCTCAGGTCCGCGCCAGCCAGGATCATTGTAGCCATTGATGGAGCTATCGTGACTCAACATGAAGTAGCCGAAATGAAGGAGGGAATATTTGAAAGTGATACCACACGCGACATACTAAAGCTTGTCGTGGTCAACCGTTACACCAAAGCACCGCCGGCGATTGCACTGATCAAAGGGTTTGGATTAATGAGTGGAGCTATTGCATCAAGTGTAGCGCATGATTCACATAATATCATTGCGGTAGGTACAAATGATAAGGATCTCTCAGCATGCATCAACCAGGTCATTGAGGCAAAAGGTGGACTATGCGCACTGGGGCGAATGGAAGGTATCCCTGAACACCTGGCCACACCCACAATGGCAACCTTTGAATTTGATGCTATCGCCTATAAGAGCATCTGTGTGCCTTTACCTGTGGGAGGCCTGATGTCCGACTCTCCCGATGGAGAGACTATAGGCAAACTATATAGTGCCGCGGATCTGCTATCCAAAAAATGGCTTGGCTCGACACTGACCGCACCATTTATGACATTATCCTTCATGGCCTTGCTGGTCATCCCATCCCTGAAACTCAGTGATCTGGGCTTGTTTGACGGAAGCAAATTCTGCTTTACTCCGGTTCAATAAATCCGAAAACGATTAAACTTAAAAAAAATATTTCCTGCCTATGAAAGGAATTAGTACCTTTCATACCATTGGCAGTTCATATAGCATAGAGATCCCGAGCTCTGACGAATACTATCTGACACCAGGCCGCCAATTTCGCAGAACACATTTTGGTCCATTTATCCTCCACCGGAGGCTTAGCTCGTATTTTCTCACATTAAACTTTTTTGTTATATGAAAAAACTCTTTTATCTCCTACTCCTCTGCCCGACGATCGCCTTCTCCCAGGCTGGTTCGGAGCTCATTTTCGAAATCGCTACGCATTCCGTCAGCAGGGATAATGTTGCGCAGGTCGAACATGCCATGGGTGCCCACAATAAAAAATATCATGCCTCGGGTCCAAATGGCGTTCGTGTATACACGGTACAAACAGGCCATGATTCCGGTAAATACAAATGGGTCATGGGGCCTGGTCCATGGAGTGCCCTGGACACAAGGCCTGCTGATGACAGCCATAATTCAGACTGGACTGCAAATGTAGAACGCTACCTCGGCGAGGAAACCAATGCAGAATACATCAGCCTGGATCCCGCATTATCAAGATTTCCTAATGACTTCAATGTGGATAAACTATTTGTCCGGTATGTTGATGTCGTAAGGGGAAAAATGAATGAGGCCAAGGAAATCCTTAAGAAGATAACAAGGGTGTATACTGAAAAAATACCCAACGAGACTTATGGCATCTATTACAATGAAATTCCAAGTACCAGTTCAGGTCGGGATATCACTATCGTATCTTTCTTCGACAAGTATGCCTGGATGGGTAATGACGATGGATTCGACGCCAAGTATGATGAAATCTATGGCAAGGGCAGTGCAGCCGCCATGTGGACAGCCTGGCAAGCCGTAACCGTAGCCCAGGAGTGTGAAATCTGGGAATACCAGGAAGAACTCAGTGGCCTTCCACCTCTTGTGAAAGCAGCAGAACGTAAGTAAATTGCCAATCAATACAGAACGAAGAGCCGGAAGCCAGCAATGCGCTTCCGGTTTTTTTTTGGTTCCCCGCCTTCTTTCACGCAAAACAGGTTTTGAACCTATCATTCCGAAAATGGTTAATACCTTTGTTTACTAAACATAGCTAACAAAACATATCATGGCTGAAGAAAAGAATCAACCCAACCAACTCAATATCGAACTTCCGGAAGAAATCGCAGAAGGCATCTATGCCAACCTGGCCATTATCTCCCACTCTCATTCAGAATTTGTCGTGGACTTTATCCGCATGATGCCCAATGTACCAAAGGCCAAGGTCAAGGCACGCGTCATCCTGACCCCACAACATGCCAAGCGCCTCATGAAAGCCCTTGCCGAAAACGTCAAGAAATTTGAAAACCAATTTGGCGCCATCGAAGAGTCTGACCAGAATATCTCCTTCCCTCCGATGAATTTCAACACACCGAAGGCTCAAGCCTAGGTGGAAAATAGCAAGCGATAAAAAAAGTAGAGACGCCCTCGCGTCTTTACTTTTTTTATGCCCTTTGCGCTCTGCCCTATGCGCGCTGCTTTTTTTCTATCTTAGTCCTCCATAGCTAACACCCCCAAGGCCACTGCTGGAACTGATGCTTGACTGGATGACTTCAGGGCTCTTTGTGCTGATCTGTTGGGGTATGCAATGGACGGGTCAATCAATATCCCATCCCGATCCGACTAACCCCTCTCCAGCCAGCGCGTGTAACCTCATCGTAGATGCAGGTCCAGATACTAACGTTTGCGCACCAGGTGGAACTATAGGCCTGATGGGTTCTGTGACTGGTAATTCGATTTACTATTACTGGACCCCAGCCTCCGGACTTAACAATGCCTTTATTCTCAACCCGACTGCCAATGTCACCGGTCCTGTCACCTATACGCTGAGGGCTTATGGCGTGGATCCGAACAATCCACAACTCGTGGTCAATGGTAACTTCTCCGGGGGAAATACAGGATTCAATTCCGATTACAATTATGTGGTGGATATCCCCAACGTGCAGAACGAAATGGTACCTGAAGGAACCTATGCGGTCATCCCAAACCCAAATCTGGTCCATACCGGTTTCAGCGCATGCAATGACCATACAGGTGGTGGTGGCAACATGATGGTCATCAACGGTGCTGCCAATCTCCAGGACATCTGGTGCCAGACAGTCGCAGTCTCCCCAAATTCATACTACAATGTTTCAGCATGGGTAGCCTCAGTCAATCCTTCATCACCAGCACAATTGCAATTTTCGATCAACAACGTCCCCATTGGATCAATCATCAATGCCGTACCAACCCCTTGTACATGGATCCCCTTCAATGCAGTGTGGAACTCCGGCTCAAGCACAACCGCCACAATCTGCATACTCAATCTCAACACTGCCCAGGGAGGAAATGACTTTGCACTCGACGACATCTCCATGGTGGGGCTGTGTGTGGTAGAAGACGAAGTGGAGATCACGCTGGTCAACGAACAAGCACCAGTGCCTGATATAGACGGCCCGACCTTCTTGTGCGAAGGTGAAACCGGAACCTATACCGCATCTTTTCCACCGGATCCAGAAATCTTATCCTTTGACTGGTCTGTACCATCAGGCGCTGTCATCGTCAGCGGACAGGGTACTCCAGAAGTCACAGTACTTTGGCAGGATGCACAGGAGGATGAGATATGCCTCGATATTGAGACCAGGTGCGATGAAAACTCGGCTTGCCTTGACGTATTAGTAGGCACTGTGCCTGCACTTCCCCTGATATCCGGACCATCCTCGCTGTGTCCTGGAGAGACAGCAACTCTTTACACCCCTGAGTTGGATCCTGACGATACGTTTGAATGGATAGTTCCTTCTCAGGTGAACATCATCAGTGGCGATGGAACCAATGAAATCGAGGTAGAGTGGGCTTCCGCAGGTGATGCGGAGATTTGTGTTGAAGTCACCAATGAGTGTGGCACAACTGACAATTGTACACTGCTGACTTTACTACCCAGCTATCTGGTATTGTTTGATACGATCATCTGCGAAGGCACCACATTTGAAATCAATGGCACAACCTACGGGAATGGCTTCTTTACAGGAACAGAATATTTCGTCACTGAAGCCGGGTGTGATAGCATCGTGGAAGTGGAAGTTACAGAAGCAGCTTCACTTGAATATATGTTTACCGAATCCATTTGCCCCGGAGATTCATTATTCATTGGAGGCGCATTCCAGACACAGGCAGGAACATATGCAGATACGTTCACGACAGTCAGTGGTTGTGACAGCCTCGTCATCACTCAGCTGATCCTATCCCCATTTGATACTACCTGGATATATACCAATTCATGTAATCCCGCAGATACAGGTGTCACTTCGATAACGATCAGCATGGGTGGTTGTGACAGCACAGTCATCACACAGGTTTCCCTGCTTCCGACAGATACAACTATCCTCACCTTATATTCCTGCAATCCGGCTGATACCAGCCACTCTTCCCTGCTCCTTACCAATCGGTTTGGTTGCGACAGCCTGGTCTATACCAACACCCTTCTCTCGCCTACAGATACCACTACTATTTTTCAGAGCACCTGTGACCCAGCCCAGGTAGGCGTGACCGAACAGGCACTGACGAATGTTTACGGTTGTGACAGCCTCGTCGTCACTACAGTATCCTATCTTCAATCTGACACCACCATTGTCAATGTGCGCTCCTGCTTCATAGCAGATACAGGCACCACATCAACCTTGCTAGGCAACAGCCAAGGCTGTGATAGTCTGGTCATCGTGATGACCACCTATGCAGGATCAGATACAACCTATCTGTCCACAACCACATGTACGCCTCAGGATTCAGGCATCGCCACGTATGCTCTTCTCAACATCTTTGGTTGCGATAGCATACTCTCCATACATACGATACTGCTCCCTACAGATACCACTTATCTGACCTCGACGACATGTGAGCCGCAAGATACAGGCGCAACCCAATTGCTTCTCCACAATGTACTTGGTTGTGATAGTCTTGTGGTACTGCATACCACCCTTGACCCAGCCAGTTTGTGCGACATCGAAGCCAATCTCACAGTCACCCAACCGCTTTGTTTTGGAGATGCCGGATTGGTCAATGTCACCACGACTATTGGACTTTCACCTTTTACTATAGTATGGGAGAATACCGAAGCGATATTTAAGGATTCTGCCATTATAAATAGTTCCCCTGGCAACATGATGCTCAGCCTCACGTATCCGGGGACCTATTATTTTGACATCAGGTCCGCTAACGGATTATCCTTACTTGACACATTGTCAATCGACGACATAGCACCATTGCAAGTGACCGTGAATACAACCCCTGATATGTTTGGGTATAGTATCTCATGTGCAGGAGACTCTACGGGTACAGTATTGGCTTCATTAGATGCACCCGGCACTCCACCTTATGATTTTGCATGGGCAGATGGCGCTGACACACCACAGCTTAGCGGACTTCCAGCAGGCATGTATGCTGTTACCGTAACAGATAGTCATGGATGCACCTCCTTATCCTCCATCACACTGACTGAACCCCTGCCGATGCAATATCAGATTATGGCGGAGGGCATCCTTTGCTTTGGACAACAGAATGGGGCCGTTACCATTTCAAACATTCAAGGCGGCGTGCAGCCCTGGAGCACCTCACTCGATTCAGGCCCGTTCCAGACAGCAATCTCCTACAGCGGACTTCCTGCAGGCCATCATCACCTCCTGATTACGGATCGCAATGGCTGTATGTATTCTGAACCCTTTTTCATATCAGCGCCTGAAGACTGGCAGGTTGATTTAGGTCCCGATACTTTGGTTGCTTATGGTACAACCTATCAAATCGAAACAGAAATCATCGGACAACCGACAGGAACATGGCAGGTCGCATGGTCTGATGGACAATGTGATGACTGCCTCTCCAGGACTATATGGCCTGGCGCAATTTCTATCTATACCGTGACAGTCACCGACGAAAACGGCTGTACACACACAGATGATTTGCATATAGAGGCCTACATAGACCGTGCCCTTTATGTGCCCAATATTTTTTCTCCTAACGGGGATCAGGTCAATGATTATTTCATGATCACCTCCGGTACCGGTCTCAAAGAAATTGAAGAACTGACCATCTTTGACCGATGGGGAAATCTGGTCTACCAGCGATTCCATTTTCAGGCTGATGACCAGAGTGCCGCATGGGATGGCAGTATGAGGGGGAAATTCCTTAATCCTGGTGTGTATGTATACAAGCTCAACGTCGTCTATATCGATGATCGGCAAGAAACACGATATGGTGACATCACCCTGATCAGATGAGTTATTTGTCCTCATCTTATCCTCCACTCTCCAGCTCTTTCTTAAATACACATCCTCCCATTATTCTAATGAATCAAACATATCCCTGGGTTTAATCCCGGTGAATGTGGAACATTCTTATGGTAAAAGACGTTAATTTTATGCCTCCCTCTGTCTAAACACCGGCTCTCAGGTGAATAGACTATCCTTGAAGATAAATTTCTGAATGATTGAAAAAATCAAAGCGAAATATACTTCGGCTGATAGGTGGAGTTCTGCTGATTCTCTTCCTTTCCTGGCTCACTGCCCACCTTCTGGTCTCCCGCTACAAGGAGGCTATCCATGCTATCGCTATAAAAGAAATCAATCATCGAATTAAAGGAGATGTTACATTAGGCTCATTGACTCCTGCCTTTCTTACCACATTTCCTCACCCCGCTGTTTGCCTCACTGACCTGGTGATCAGGGACTCCTTATGGAATCAGCATCACCACGACCTGTTGCATGCAGAAAAAATTTATATTTCCTTTGAATGGAAGAGTTTGCTCAATGGCAAGCCCGATGTCCGCAAAGTGCTCATTCAACAAGGAACCCTATACCTGTATACAGATCCTTGCGGCATCAGCAACCTTAACGAGACAAGACATATCAAGTCAACTGCTCCTCATCATGCCCTTCCCGAATTTAGTCTTAAACATACCCGCATCACCTTGGACAATGAGATGCTGAATGCGAAGCATGACATATCATTGACCAGGCTCAATATCCAAATCAGTGAAAAGGATAATTCATATTCTTTAGTTCTCAATCTAAAATCCATCGTTCACGGTATTGGTTTCAATCTCGACAAAGGAAGTTACCTCAGGGGAAAACCACTGGCAGGAGCCTTTACGCTTATCTATTTGCCTGAGGACAAGCTGCTCCTGCGAGATGTAAATGTTGCCATAGACGGCAAGCCATTTAATATCAACGGTGCCATCTTTCTCCAGACAGATACTATGGATTATGATCTCCGGATCAGGACTGACCATATCTATTATGCCGATGCACATTCCATGCTCACGCAATCACTCGTGCAAAAATTAAGTACGATAACGATTGATCGGCCAATAGATATCACTGCCTCCATTTCAGGTAAGATGGCGCATAAAGTTGTCCCTCATATTGAAACAGGATTTGTAGTTAATGGAGCAGCAATGGAAACACCCGCAGGCCATCTTGAAAATGCATCCTACTCAGGTACATTTAACAACCAGATTGACACGTGCCTGATGCCTGGAGATGCTAACTCCAGATTTACTTTCAAAACCGTCACTGCGCAATGGAATCAAATTACCTTCACTTCCGACCAATTGGAAATCACAAATCTTCTTGACCCCATACTCTCCTGTGATCTCAAGTCAGCTTTTTCACTTACGTATCTGAATACACTTGGAGAGAGTGCAACTTTGCAGTTTGCCAATGGAACCGGAAAGTTAGATATACACTATCGCGGTTCTATCGCAATGGGGGATACCGTCAAGCCTGTCGTGAAGGGCTCCATCAGCCTCCGGGAGGCTACTGCGCACTATCTTCCAAGGGATCTGATATTTACAGCGTGCAGCGGAGATATTGAGTTTATCAACCAGGATGTGAACATCAAAAACCTGAAAGCGACGATTGGACGTAGTTCATTTACAATGAATGGAGCTGTACAAAACTTAATGGGCTTGCTCAATCTCCATCCTGAAAAACTCATCATTGACCTGGCGATTTCATCACCGTCCCTCGACCTTGGGGACTTTATGACCTATGTGAAACCCTCTGCGACCCACGTTTCGGCTAAAGTCATTCCTAAAAATAAAATCACAAAAGTGACTGAAAATACCGACCGGATGCTGCAAGATGGAAAGACCCGATTAACCATAACGACAGGTGAACTCTATTATAAAAAATTTAAAGCTACCAGGGTCACCGCCTCACTGCTGCTGGAAGGAAATAAAGTCACTATGAAGGATGTGCGGCTGAACCATGCAGGCGGCACGGCCTCTGTGAAAGGTACGCTTGTCAATGGGGCACGGACAAATTTCATTAAACTCGATTCCCGGTTGACCGGCATGGACATTCCTCAACTATTCAGGGCTTTTGACAATTTCGGGCAGGATGCGATTACTTCTGCCAATACGAAAGGACTCTTGAGCGCTAAGATTGGGATGGTATGTGAACTAACCGATAAAGCTGTCGTGAGGGAAAATACAATGAAAGGAACAGTAGATTTTTCATTGGTCAACGGAGAGCTTAACCAATTTGAACCCGCCATGAAAATCACTGAAGTTGCTTTCAAGAAAAGAGACTTTTCCCACATCCGTTTTGCGGAATTAAGAAACCAGTTCCAGGTAGACGGGTCGGCCTTCTATATCCGTAAAATGGAAATACGCTCCAATGTAGCCGTCTTGTTTATTGAAGGCATCTATGACACAAAGAGGGGTACTGATATGAGCATACAGGTACCGGTAAGCAACCTTTCAAAGGCTGAAAATGAAGTCATGGAAAACAAAGGAAAAGTTGGAGTAAATATCAGGTTGAGGGCAAAAACAGGCGAGGATGGAAATCTGAATATCAGTTGGGATCCCCTCAACAATGCAGGAAAAAAGCGAAATGCTGAAGCTAAAAGAGATACAATTCACCCCTCAAATGGCCATTAGCCCTGAGGCCTGCTGCCTTCTATAGTCCCAGGAATAACACACAGAGGAAAATAAGCACACTGGCTACAAAACCCCACATCAGGGTCTGGTAAGCAAAGACGAGCAGGTTGTACTTTCGCTTGAGGACGAGGCCCTGGTAATAGATATCAATGGTCATGTGCTCATACATCTCATCGCCTGCAGCAATGAGGTCCTTCATCTTTGCCAGATATTCCTGCTGTGAATATCCAGCGATCACCCCAAAAAAAAGCAGGCTGGATTTCTGGCCTGATGATTCAACCTTATACGACTTGATGAGTTTTGGGCGGGCCGCCTGGATCGCAAAGACCAGAGAAACCAGTGAGGACACTATGATGATAGTCAAGGGAAGAATAAACCTGGCCCCATAGGTTATGATCGCTCCGGACACTGTGCCATAGCCCAGGACAGCCACGATGGCGGAGATCACCATCGTACTGACTGATATGATCATATTGGCCTTGTAGTCTGCTATCTGCACGAGCTTACTCTGATGATTATAGGTCACCCTGAAGAGCGTTTCCTTTCCACGTTCTGTCTGCTTTGATTTTACTTGCTTCTCCTCCATGAACTTTAAGAAAACAGGTCCCGTTGAATAGGTTTATAGGGCACGCCGAGGTGTTGAAAGGCTTTTGGAGTGGCTTCACGACCGCGAGGGGTCCGCTGGATAAATCCCTGCATCACCAGGAATGGTTCGTACACTTCTTCGATGGTCCCGGGATCCTCTCCTACTGCAGTAGCAATCGTAGTGATACCTACTGGGCCACCATTAAACTTATGAATGATGGTTGCTAATATCCTGTTGTCCATTTCATCCAGTCCATACTGATCGACGCGCAATGCATTGAGTCCATGGATCGCGATTTCTTCATCGATCGTCCCTGTACCTTTGATCTGTGCGAAATCTCTCACTCTGCGCAGCAACGCATTTGAAATACGAGGTGTGCCACGAGATCTTGAAGCAATGGCCAAACGTCCCTTGTCCGTAATAGGCACCTCGAGTATAGCAGACGATCGGGAGATAATTTTCTCCAGCGTCGGCACATCGTAATAATCCAGATGGAAATTGATCCCAAAGCGAGCACGCATCGGGGCTGAAATCAATCCAAGCCTGGTTGTCGCGCCAACGAGTGTAAATGGCTGCAGGCTGATCTGAACAGATCTTGCACTGGGGCCACTGTCAATCATGATATCGATGCGATAATCTTCCATGGCCGAATACAGGTATTCTTCAACGACCGTATTGAGCCTGTGGATCTCATCGATAAAGAGGACATCCCCTTCCTGCAGGTTGGTCAGGAGGCCTGCGAGATCACCTGGCTTTTCGATGACAGGTCCGGAGGTCATCCTCAGGTTTGCTCCGAGTTCTGTAGCTATAATATGTGAAAGGGTCGTCTTGCCAAGGCCGGGAGGGCCATGAAGCAATACATGGTCCAGTGCTTCACCACGTTGCCTTGCAGCCTGGATAAACACAAAAAGGTTTTCTACAATGTCTTCCTGACCGGCAAACTCAGTCAACCCCTTGGGTCGCAAGGCCTTTTCGACCTGCTTTTCCTGTGGGGTCAGATGATCATCTGCAGCGTCTATGATCGGATTACGCATCAAGTGCTAAGGTATTGAAAAAATAGGGAGCCCCGGCTTCCCTCAGAATTTCTAATTTTGCGCCACATTCTAACACAATTCACTCAAATGAACGGATCTAAAATAACAATGACATCAGCCGGTATCCAGGTACCTGTTGATCCGATTATACCTTTTATCGAAGGAGATGGCACCGGAGCAGATATCTGGGCAGCCTCTGTTCGTGTCTTTGATGCCGCAGTCCACAAAGCATATAATGGTGCCCGCAAGGTCATCTGGCAGGAAGTCCTGGCCGGGGAAAAGGCCTTTAAACAGACCGGAGACTGGCTACCCCAGGCTACACTCGATGTCATCACAGACCATTTGGTAGCTATCAAGGGCCCTTTGACAACCCCCGTAGGAGGAGGTATCAGGTCATTAAATGTGGCTTTGCGCCAAAAACTGGACCTCTATGCCTGCGTCCGCCCTGTAAGGTGGTATAAAGGCGTACCTACCCCGGTAAAAGAACCTGAAAAGGTCAATATGATCATCTTCAGGGAAAACACGGAAGACATCTATGCAGGAATCGAATTTCTCGCCGGAAGCCCTGAAAACGAAAGGGTTAAGCGTTTCCTTATCGAAGAAATGGGCGTCAAGAACATTCGCTTTCCCGAATCATCATCCCTTGGCGTGAAACCTGTATCCGTAGAAGGTACCGAACGCCTGGTCAGGGCTGCTCTCGAACACGCCTTTCGTAAAGGCAGCAAGAGCGTGACCATCGTCCACAAGGGCAATATCATGAAATATACAGAGGGCAAGTTTAAAGAATGGGGATACGCACTGGCAGAAAGGGAATATGGCAACCGAGTGTTTACCTGGGCTCAATATGATCGGATTGTTGCTGCACAAGGCCAGGAAGCTGCTGATGCCGCCCAGAAAGCTGCTCTCGATGGTGGAGCACTACTCGTCAAGGATGTCATCGCTGATGCTTTCCTCCAACAGATCCTCCTTCGCCCGGCAGAGTATGAGGTCATCGCTACGCTCAATCTCAACGGAGACTATATCTCTGATGCGCTTGCGGCAATGGTCGGTGGTATTGGTATCGCCCCGGGAGCTAACATCAATTATGTCAACGGGGCCGCTATCTTTGAAGCGACCCATGGTACCGCGCCTAAATATGCAGGCCTGGACAAGGTCAATCCAAGTTCTGTCATCCTTTCAGGTGTCATGATGTTTGATTACCTGGGCTGGGACGAAGTATCCAACCTGATCGAAAAAGGCCTTGAAAAAGCCATTGAAAACAAACGGGTAACCTATGATTTCCATCGCCTGATGGATGGGGCTACGTTGTTGAAATGCTCTGAATTCGGGGACGAGATCATATCCAATATGTAATCAGCCCTGCGGGCTGGCCATATTGTTTTGCTTAACAGGCCGAAGAGGCCAAAAAGGCTTAAGTGCAAATCTTTGTACTCAGTCTCATTGGCCTCTTTCTCTTGAGCCTCTTTAGCCTCTTTAGCCTCTTGAGCCTCTTGGGCCTCTTTAGCCTCTTGAGCCTCTTGGGCCTCTTTAGCCTCTTGGGCCTCTTTAGCCTCTTGGACCTCTTTAGCCTCTTGGACCTCTTTAGCCTCTTGGACCTCTTTAGCCTCTTTAGCCATCCTTTATTCCGCCTCAAATGACCGAGAATAAAGGAAAAACGTATCTTTCGCAGCCAATGGAGCCTACACAGCAAATCTCCCTTCCTCGCATAGCCGGTGAAGCCCTGAAAGATCTCAGGTATTATCTCCCATTGATTGAACCAGTGATTTATCAAACCCCCTTGTCCATATTGTCCGGAGCAACCATTGGACAACATACACGTCATATCATTGAGTTTTATATCTGCCTTTTGGAGCAATCAGGCAAAAACGATATCCCCGTCATTAGCTATGCACTGCGCAGGAGAGACTACCTGATTGAGACTGCCCCGGACCATGCGCTTCTGCTGGTCAACGAGATCTGTGATCGGTTGACCGATCTCAATCCCGGGATGCAATGCCTGCTGGATTGCGCAGAACATGATCAGGAAAATCTGTTGGTTCCATCCACCATTGGCAGGGAACTGATCTATACCATTGAGCATACTATCCACCATCTGGCGATTGTCAAAATCGCGCTTAAGACTATCGCTCCATCTATTATACTGCCGGAACATTTTGGAGTAGCCCCATCCACCATCCGCTATCGGCAGGAATCATGTGCACAGTAAGTTTTATTCCTCAAGGGGATACTATATTCATCACCTCCAATCGTGATGAAAGTCCGGGCAGGCAAGCTACCGGACTAGTCTCTACACATACTCCGGATTGGAACGCGATTCACTTTCCGCTCGATCAATCATCCGGTGGAAGCTGGATTGCCCTTGCAGACAGCGGTCGTGCTGTATGCCTGCTCAATGGCGCGTATGAACCATTCATTCCTGCCCCACCCTATCGCATGAGCAGAGGCAAGGTGTTGACTGCGGCAGCCATAGCTGAAGATACAAACCACTTCCTGCTGAAAACGGATCTCAATGGTATCGCTCCATTTACCTTGCTGGTGTATGAAAACCATATGCTCATGCAGCTGATATGGGATGGGGAGCAAAAACACATCAGCCCACCACTATTCGATCAGCCAAGGATATGGTCATCCGTGACCCTGTATCCTCCCAAGGTAAGAGAGTGGAGGAAATCATTGTTTGAAAAGTGGATCGATGAACATCCGGTAGTGGACCGCGAATCCATTATCGCCTTTCATCAGCAGCCCAATGATGATCCGGCGAATGGATTTGTGATGAACAGGCAAGACATCGTCAAGACCTTATCTGTAACCAGTATTGAATTAAAGGAAAATTCAGGTTCGATACTCCATCTTACTCTTGACCCGGAAAAGCGGGAAGAAATCATGATCCATCATGGACAGTGATACCGCGACATATACTGCTGAACCGGAGCATATCATCTCACCGCATGCCCTGTGGTGGCGTCGGTTTTTTATCAGGCTCAGGTCTTGGGAATACTGGCCACTTTATATTTTTAATATTCCGGTACTTGGCATGTGGATATGGAATGCGATCAAGGCAAGGGATTTCTTCTTCTTCACACTAACCAATCCAGGTATAGCTACCGGTGGATTCTTCGGTGAGTCAAAATCGGCTATCCTCCACCATATTCCTGATTCATTCAAACCCAGAACCGTCCTACTCAAGGCCCCGGTTGCAATTGCCGATGTACCACACATCTTTGATCAATCCGGGCTTGCATTTCCTGTCATCGCCAAGCCAGAAGTTGGCGAACGGGGGTGGCTGATCTCCAGGATAAATGCTATGGCGGAACTGGTCCAATATATCAGTGATCATCCTATAGACCTCATCCTGCAGACCTATATTGAATGGCCCCTGGAGGTGAGCATCATGGTGTACAGCATGCCTGATGGCACTGAATCCGCGGTGACCTCCATCTGTGAAAAGCACTTCCTGCAAGTCAAGGGGGATGGCAAGTCTTCACTGGGGCAGTTGATCATGAATCAGGACAGGGCGATCTTGCAATATGAGAAGCTACTTGACAAATTTGGGGGCCGCTGGAATGAAATACTTTCACCGGGAGAAGTAATGATCCTGGAACCTATCGGTAACCATTGCCGTGGCACCATGTTTCTGGATCGCAATGCCCTGATCGATGAAGCGATCCGGGAACAGATGGTATCTCTCCTGCGGACAATGCCGGGGGTATATTATGGAAGATTTGATATGCGGATTGGATCCTGGGAGGGTTTGAGGGCCGGGCGTGAAATTCGTGTCCTTGAGTTTAACGGAACCAGTGCCGACCCTGCGCACATCTACCAGCCGGGGTATTCCCTCTGGAAAGCCTACAGGGATATGGCCTTTCATTGGAACGCCATGTACCGGATTGCGAGGCAGAATAAAAGGCTTGGACATGCCCCTGACACATTTAAAAGTATAATATCCGCTTTAATCATATATTTTCGCTACAAAAGAACTAATTAATACCATTTGGGATTTCTGACACACTTCTTCTGGGGCTGGCTCTGCAGCTTTTTAGGGACGATTCCGTTTGGGACGATCAACGTCTCCATTGCTGAAGCGTCCATCAGGCGTGGGGTGCGTGCGGGGATTGCCATGGGGGTCGGTGCATCCTTTGTAGAGTTTTTCCAATCCTATATTGCCCTCAGCTTCTTCAATATCCTCACCGCCAATCCGGGGATGGAGCGCGCCATCATCGTCACCTGCATCCCGATCTTCCTGATTATAGGCGTTTTTTACCTCTTTAAGAAAAATACTGCGCCTCCACGTCCATCCAACAAGGCTATGCATGTCATCGGCGCCGCCAAGGGGTTTATGCTCAGCGCGCTCAACCTGATCGCTATCCCCTACTATGTTTTCCTCGGAGGCTATCTCCACTCTGCCAACATCATCTCCCTCGAGCCTGAGTTTATTGCCGCTTTTGCAGTGGGAGTCGTAGGCGGATCATTTCTTGTCTTTATACTCTATGCCAAGCTCGGCCAGTATATCCGCGACAAGAGTGACAAGCTGAGTCATTATGCCAGCAAGATTGTTGGTATCATCTTTATCGCGATCGCGATCAGCCAGGCGTTCCGTTACTATTGGTAAAGCTGTGAGTTGTGAATTGTGAATTGTGAGTTAGATAAATCATGCCTCCCCATTAAAAAGCTACCGTTTATACTCAAATCGGAATTGGCCAATTTTTAAAATTTCCGCAGGAAATAAAAACGCCGCTGGATGGAGCGGTGCGATGAGCGTAGTCGAATTGTTCTCTCCGCCAGCAGGATGATTCCAATTGAGGATTCATTTGGGTATTCATTTTACGTATTCAAATTTGTGAGTTGTCAATTGTCAGTTGTGAGTATGAAAGTTGTTTATAGTTGATGTGTTGATTGGTTTAGCCTATTGACCATTATCGACCGTCGACTGCAAATTGCGAACTGCAAACTGCTGACTGAAAGCTGGCAGCAGGCCAACTAGTTCTTTCTGCTCAACAAAATCTTCTCCCCATCAGAGGCAGTTAGAAGCATATTATTTCCTTCTACGTAATACTTCCCTAAAGCAACATTTTGTGTCTGGCCATTTTCGGTAAACATCAGGTACAATTGATTGCCGATCGTATACCATGCTGCACCGTGGATAATACCTCCGCCCTGTCCTGAGCTATGGCCGCTGTAATTGCTGCCGCTGATATTGGCGCTGCTACCTCCCTCTGACAGTTGTCCATCGGCCAGGAAGGTCAGGCTCTGCGAAAAACTGGAGCCCATATAATTGTCTCCCGCACCGGATTGATAGAGTTCTTCCTTAGCCCACGTCCCTACTACTTCCTGTGGATGCTGTGCACCTGCAGGAAGCACCAGTGCTGATGGTTGAGCATCATTGTTAAAGCCTCGCATGGGTGCTGTTCCTTCACGTACAAAGACGATATCCATGCTGTTACTTTCTCCTGCCACTTCTATAGTAAAATGGAGTGGCAACTGGTCACCTTGCACTTGTCCTGTGATCTTAAATTCAAGACCCAGCGTCGACTCCTTTGCAGTACCTGTAACCCTGTTGCTGGCGAAAGTTAATGCTACCGTGTAAGTTTGATAGCTATCCTTCATGATGCCGCTATAGTTACCACCAGATTTCTTCTCAAGAGAAAGATAGAGATCATCGCCATTAAAGCTGGCGGAATAATTGCCTGCGAGGCCGTCAGAAGATTGGGCATGGATGGGCTGCAGCAGGGATATGAAAGTAAGAATGAAGATGAAGCGCATTTGATGGTTTTATGCTTTCGAAGATAGTCAAAAGAGGAAAATAGGACTCTTTCTATTTAAGCTAATAAGTAGCGAATGTGTCTTTTTAGCGAGGGTACTCTAGTTCGAAATGTAACACAAATCAAAACAGGTCGGTGTTAAAATTAATATTGAAATTCATATTGCATGACGCTTTTAATCGGGAAAACCCCTAGCTTTCATTCCTAGTCTGCTTTACCATGCAAACCGAAAGTCTACACTGGGTTAGATTCCACACTGGATGTCCCATCGGTGGCCCAATGCCTGGTTGTTTAGATGGAAGATTCATAGATAATGGCTAACTTTTGAAGTCTTAGTCCTATTAAAAGATGTTTTTGTCTTTTTTTGCCATAATCCTTATCTTTGTCATGGTTTAAATACTTCCTGAGTATGCATATCGAAAAAATTGAAAATTCAGGCCAGGCGCGGTTGTTTAACAGCGCAGCGCTCGAATGGCTGACCAAAGGACATCCCCTGATCATCTGGGGAATGTACCTGCCGGTGATCGGCTACTTCCTCTACCATGGATATGATGCCTTTGGGTTTTCGATCCTGAAGATCATCCTGTTGTTTGTAGGAGGCATCTTCTTCTGGACCTTCTTTGAATATATCGCGCATCGCTGGCTCTTCCACCTGGAAGCCAAGAGTGAAACGGGGATGAAAATTGTCTATATCTTCCATGGCAGCCATCATCACTATCCACGGGACAAGACGAGGCTCTTTATGCCTCCCCTGCCAAGTATCCTGATCTCCGGTACTATATTTGGTATCATGTATCTCCTGATGGCGTACAATGCACTGCCCTTTTTTGCCGGCTTTATGCTAGGATACCTGCTCTACGGCACTATACACTATGCCATCCATGCGTGGCGCCCGCCCTTCCAATGGATGAGGAATCACTGGCGCAATCATCACCTGCATCATTACCAGGATGGACACATGGGTTTTGGAGTGAGTTCTACCCTATGGGACCACGTCTTCGGGACGATGTTTGATCTCAAGAATATCAAGGAGGACAAGGAGAAGGTGAAGGAGTTGATGTACGGGGAGGATAAATAGCAAGGGGCAAGGAGCAAGGGGCAAGAAGCGGTCAGCTATCAGCTATCTGAGAATTCTCTCAACTCACTTTTTTCGTCTCACGTCTCACGCACATGGATTCGGGTTAGCATAAGCGACACTCACAATTCACAATTCATACTTCGACTCCGCTCAGCACAAGCAACACTCACGACTCACGAATTTTAGTATACCAGCATAATAAGCTGCCTATACATTATCCAATTCTCTGGCTCTCTTGATCAGTGCGTAGGTCAACAGGCTCATTGCAAAGATTTCTATAAGGATGAATACTATTTCACCCCTGTTGATATCACGGATCAAGGCGCGGATAAAGATGAAGCCGAATAAGAGTCCGGTGAATATCTGTGCTCTGTATTTCTGGAGTTTGCGAAACATAGACTGGAGTTGAGGTAAGTAAATCTACAGCAATTTCAGCACGATACAAAATCGAAATCCGCAGCCCGGGTAGTCTTCACTTTAGTATCCAGTTGATTACATTAGTGACTTGATTATCACTAACCTCCTTTTACCATGGGTATAAAGAAGACCGGACCTGCCGGAAAGCGGGTGCAACTTGACGCCTTCCTATACGACAAAAGTGTATTTGCGTTTGTAGTCTTTTTTGCTATTGCACTCTGGGCCTTCTGGACTTCCTACTATGGCAAACTGACAGAAGACATGGCTGCAGCAAAGCACTTGCATGGAATTGCCATGACCCTATGGTGCCTGATGCTGATCGGACAGGCGCTACTCATCCGGTTGAAGAAAAATAAGTTACATAAGTTCACCGGCAAGCTTGCCTATGTTATCGCTCCGCTGATTGTTATTACTGGAGCACATCTCGCCCAGATCACTGTCCATGATATGGAGCCAGGCACCTCTCTTTATTATTACTGGATTGCATTGATGTTTATTTCTCTCATTGTCTTTGCAGTCCTGTACGGCCTCTCGATGTGGTATCGTAAAAACCCACTTACGCATGCCAGGTATATGGTGTGTACCATCTTTCCACTCTTTACGCCCATCACAGACCGGCTGATCTACAAGTATTTCCAGGAATTGATTCCGATTGTCCCGGTACTTGAAGGCATGCCATTGGTTCAGTTGATCGGATTCGCGCTGGCAGACACTTTACTCATCACGCTCTTGATCTGGGACTGGAGAGCACACAAGCGCCTTGATGTATTTCCAGTGGTCATGCTGGCTATGGGATTGTTTCAACTGGCCGTACTTACCTTCTATAAATTTTCCTTTTGGAGAACTATCGGGGACTGGATTATGAGCCTGCCGCTCTCCTGATGATCTGTGATCTGTGATCAGTGATCGGCGGTTGCTGAGCTGCGCCGTGCTGAGCGTAGCCGAAGTATAGCATGAGGTTGTGCGTTTGCAGGTCGAAGCTTGATCAGCTATCAGCTGTCAGCTATTTGAGAATTCTCTCAACTCACTTTTTTCGTCTCACGTCTCACGTCTCACGCACATGGTTTCGGGTTAGCATAAGCGACACTCAAAATTCATACTTCGACTCCGCTCAGCACAAGCAACACTCACGACTCACGAATTTCAAGATTGGACTAAAAAGCAAAAAGGGAGGTCCTGCGACCTCCCCTGCTTTTTGTGACATAGTCTGCCACGAAAACCCCAAAAAACCGAGACCAAGATAAGGCAGCCTTTCATTCTGCGTGCATGAATTTGTGTAGAAAAATTACTACACTATTGAAACATGCACTACAAGGATTGTCCTGTAACGATGTCATGTGAAAAATAAAACTAAGCGGGTAAAAAATGGGTGGTTTATCCTCTGCGCACGTCCGCAATAATCCATGTTATTAATGGTTATAGTATCAGCAAATTGAGCGTAAATTGGAACGAAATCCACACTTACTTGGTTTGCAATGAATGGGTGATGTCATAATCACCGGCCGGACAACTATTATCCATTCTTTCCGGTTGCTTTCTAATCCTCTCAAGGACCCGGATAGTCCGCTGAATCACAAGCTATTCTCTATGAAATCATTAAAATTTACTGCGGGCAATCCGCAGCAACATCTGTTTGCAGATGCTGTGCGCAAGAATGTGTCCGATTACTTCAAGGAAAATGGAATCTCTACTAAGGGAAATTTCTCCCTGGTTGCCCAGACCATTGCTATGGTTTCTATTTACCTGGTTCCTTTTGTCCTGGTGCTCACTGTACCCATGAATATTTGGGTAGCAGCGCTCATGACTGTCGTGATGGGAATTGGTACCGCAGGTATAGGCATGGCCGTCATGCACGGGGCTGCCCATGGCTCCTATTCGGATAAGGAGTGGATCAATAATTTCTTTGCCGGAACGATGTATGCCCTCGGAGGCAATGTGTTCAACTGGAAGGTCCAGCATAATGTGCTCCATCACACTTACACCAACATCAATGAATATGATCAGGACATCGCATCCAAAGGCCCTATCCGGCTATCAGACCATGCTCCGGTAAAGAAGATTCACCGGTACCAATACATTCACGCCTTCTTCTTTTACGGCCTCATGACGATGTTCAAGGTGATCAGGGACTTTACCCAGATGGCAGAGTTTAACAGAGACGGTTATGCTCGCCAGTACAATACCAATCCGACCACTGTCTATATCAAAATGATCGCTGTCAAGTTGCTATACTTTTCCTTTATCATCGGCCTGCCTTTGCTGCTTACCCCCTTTACATGGTGGCAGGTACTGTTGGGCTTTGTCATTATGCACTGGACCACAGGATTGATCCTGGGCACTGTATTCCAATTGGCTCATGTTGTGGAAGGCCTGGAACAGCCATTACCAAATGAAGAAGGGATCATTGAAAATGACTGGGCTATCCATGAGTTACATACGACTTCAGATTTTGCCAGGAATAACCTCTTCCTCAACTGGTATGTCGGGGGATTGAACTTCCAGATCGAACATCACCTCTTTCCCAACATCAGCCACATCCACTACCGGAAGATCGCTCCTATCGTGGAGAAAACAGCCAGGGAGTATGGGCTGAATTATAACCTGAAACCAAGTTTTACGGCTGCGCTCTTATCCCATATCCGCCGTTTGAAGGAATTGGGAAGGCCGGTACCTGTCCCGGCCACCTGAGCCTATCTGCTCAAAATAAAGCAGGTCATGAGTATGTTAACAGCCGCTGAACCATAACCTCCCTGAAACAATCGTGCACAATTAACTGTTTGATATTAAAGCAGATAGCAAAGTCTGCAAGAAAGTGTCATGATTCATTCAGGGCAATGATTAGGTCATTTTGTAATTTGCAGCCCCATAACGTAATGAAAATATTTCCATGGAAGGAATGAGAACTTTGAAATTCGCGACCAGTGATAAGAATCAACAACATTTCGCTGCCGCGGTTCGGAAAAATGTGAATGACTATTTCAGGGAGAAAGGGATCTCCCCTACGGCAAACTACGCCATGGTCCTCCAGACCCTGGTCATGTTGTCACTTTATATTGTCCCGTTTGTCCTGATCCTGACGATCCCCATGAATATATGGGTGGCGCTGGGTATGGTCATCATCATGGGACTGGGTACTGCCGGTATAGGTATGAGTGTGATGCATGATGCCGTCCATGGATCCTATTCCCGCAAAGAATGGGTCAATAAGATGTTTGGTAGTACCATGTATCTGCTGGGCAGTAATGTATTCAACTGGAAGGTGCAACATAATCTGCTCCACCACACCAACACTAACATCGATGGATTTGATGGAGATATTGATTCCAAAGGGCCGATCAGGTTGTCCCACAGTGCGCCATACAAGAAATTCCATCGTTACCAGCACATCCATGCTTTCTTCTTCTATGGGTTGATGACCCTGTCCAAGCTGGTTCAGGATTTCACGCAACTGGCGGAGTATAACAAGATAGGTATAACAAGGCAGCTCAAAAGAAGCCCGGTCGGAGAGTACATCAAGATGGTCTCCCTTAAGGTGCTCTATTTGTTCATCTTCATCGGTCTCACTTTGTTTTTTACTGACTTCACATGGTGGCAGGTGTTGGTTGGATTTGTGATCATGCACTGGACTGCGGGATTTATCCTCAGCATTATATTTCAGTTAGCACACGTTGTGGAAGGTGCTGACCAGCCTTTACCAAATGCAGATGGTGTAGTAGAAAGTGACTGGGCTGCACATGAGTTGGCGACCACTTCCAATTTTGGAAGAAACAACTGGTTGCTCACATGGTATGTTGGCGGATTGAACTTCCAGATCGAGCATCACCTGTTTCCACACATCTGTCATGTCCACTACTCCGCGATATCTCCTATCGTAGAGAAGACTGCAATAGAGCATGGCTTGAATTATAACCTGAAGCCTCGCTTCCGCGACGCTTTGCGTTCCCATATACGCATGTTGAAGGTGCTGGGCAGGCCTCAGCAGAGTACTGCAGCATAAAAAATATACTCCAAAAAAAAAGAGGCAGGCATCTGATTGATGCCTGCCTCTTTTTTTTGTTTCAAGTGCAACTTCTATTTCTGAAACACCCTCACATAATCCACAATCATATGCTGCGGAAACGCAGTTGAGCCATCCGGATTGCCCGGAAAATTGCCTCCCACGGCTACATTGAATATAAAGAAGAAGTTCTTGTTAAATGGATAGACCGCCCCATTGAGACTCGCAGGCGTAATCGTGTGGTACACCACATCATCTACCAGAAACTCAAGTAGGTTGTTTTCCCAGTTGAGGGAGAATACATGAAACTCGTCCTGAAAGTTATCCGAACCACTGAGATACTTTGCATTTGAGTTTTGCTGGTGATCGCCAACATTAGCACCATAATGGACGGTGCCTACAACTCTGTTTGGAAGATCTCCGGTCAACTCCATGATATCGATTTCACCGCAAGCAGGCCAGCTCACCGCATCAACATTAGAGCCCAGCATCCACAAGGCTGGCCAGAGCCCCTGGCCTGCGGGTAAGGCAGCCCTCATATCGATACGACCAAACTTGAACTGTTTCTTTCCCTTGGTGACTATCCTGGACGAAGTATAATCACGGTCACCAAAATTTTGCTTCTTGGCAGTAATCACCAGCTTGCCATCTATGATCGATGTATTGTCCTCACGGTAGTATTGAAGCTCATTATTACCCCATCCGCAATTACCCGGACAACCATCGCCAGTTTCAAAGGTCCAGTCACTCAGGTTCAAGGCCTCCCCATTGAATTCATCTGACCAGGTCAGATTATATCCGGGATAAGACTCAGGAGAGACATAGCCGCCGGAAGGGATCACCAGGCCCGCTGCATTATCATCATCATCTTCAATAGTGCCGGTGGCAACATCCTTTTCTACATAGGAGTTGATCGGGTTATAGATTTTGACCTGGAAATTTTCCCTGGTCTCCTTCACTTCATCTCCGATCACATTGATGGTGATCACCTTCTGGGTATCTCCGGGAGCAAAGATGAGTCGACCGGAAGACAGCACCTCGTAATCATAAGTACTCTCTGCTGTGCCTGAGACTGCCGAAAAGGTTACAATGGCATTGGTGGTATTTTCTCCCTTAAGGTTGACTACAAATTGCACAACCTGGTCTACATCTCCCTCCTGGACAGTCAGGTCAGCAACAGAAATGACAGGCCATGGCTGCGGGGATGGCATGCCATCCTCCTCTTCAATACAACCTGCGTAAATCACTGCAGACAACACAATGCAGGGCAAGATGAATCGCTTCCATCCCCTGCCGGGTATCATATTTATCATCTTCATTACTTTTTAATCAATCTACTTTAATAAAATGTTCACACGCACCACATGGTTCACATATCCTGACCCACCATCCAATTTCGTGAAGGGACACAAGGCATTGTGTCCCTTCACGATTCAATAAGGATCAATTCCAATCCCGATTTTTCTTACAGAGCGGATCAATCACGAAATCCTCTCCATGCTCCTGACGGACTTTTTCCGTCAGGTATATTAAAAGCTATTGTCTATTTCTGATATACCCTGACATAATCCACGACCATCTGCTGTGGCCATGCATCTACATCTACACCCATCTTGCCACCCCAATCCCCACCGACTGCGATATTGAGCACAAGATGGAAATCAAGATCAAATGGCCATGCATCTGACCCTTCAAACCGGTTGCGGAAGGTATGATACACCTTGCCATCAAACAGAAATTCAATTTTTTCTTCATCCCATTCAATCGCATAGTCATGGAAAGCTGTAGCGATAGTATTGGATGCTATTCCCTTGGATTGTTGCGTACCCAGCATACCGTTGAAGCGATCTGTATGCACTGTACCAAAAATACTGTCCGGCATAAACCCAACGTGCTCCATGATGTCTATTTCCCCACTGGCTGGCCATCCTCCATACATCCAGTCGGTAGGCAACATCCAGATCGCCGCCCAGACCCCTCTGGCAGAGGGCAACTTTGCCCTTGCTTCAATACGGCCATAGGTCCAGTCTCCCTTGTGCTTACTCACAAGACGGGCCGACGAATACTCCTTGCTGACCGTCTGCTCGCGATGTGATTCGATGATGAGATAACCATCCTTTACACGTGCATTCTCCGATCGGTTTGTGGTATAATATTGTAATTCATGATTACCCCAACCACATAGCGACGGGCATCCATCTCCAAGATCATAGCTCCACTTTGCAGCATCAGGTAATCCATCCTGGTCAAACTCATCAGACCATACCAGGTGCATCTTCTTTTCCGGCATATGAAAAGAAGACATGGTGATCCCTGCAATCCCCAGGAGTGCGATCCCTGCTGCGGCAAATACCAGTGTCTTTGTGCTCTTCATAAGATATCTTAATCTTTAAGAATCATTGAGGCAAAAAGACCAGTTCAAACCAACCTTGCGCAAGTGGCACGCCTGCAGGATCGCGTTGCCGTGCACGCACAATCAATTCTGTCTCAGTCAAGGAAACGATATCCAGGAGGTTATCTGAGTCCCAGACTCCCATAAACTGGTCATCAGGGATGAGCAATTGATCCCTTCCACTGATGCCTGTCCCTTCAAGGAAAATAAAATCTGCAACACCCGGATCGTAAGGCTTCACTTTATACCCATCCCATGGATCAACTGATGATCCATTGTTCTTATTCTGGTAAACAAGGTTTTCGAAGGTAAAACAGAACCCATCATCATACTGGGCGCCCTGCAAACCTTCCGCAGGTGCCGTGTACCATGAATAGTCATCATACGTCGGACCTACCTTGACAGCACCGGCTGCGTGGGAGAATGTCCAGCATTTTCCACCCGGGCCGCAATCTCCTGTGAGCATAGCCAGTTTAGGATTACACGACTGAGGTGCATCCCTCAGGATAGTGACCTTCTTTGAAGCGGATGGTGTGCCGCTGCCATCAGATTTAGATACATGCAATGTGATGACAAACTCACCTGCCTTGGCATAGAGGATGGTATCCAGTGCCTTTGTGGATGTCTTGGGAGTGCCCCCGGGAAGATCCCACAAGCGCTGGAAGCTTCCTTCTGTCAGATCATGAATAACCATGCGGTTGGAATCCCCCGCAACCATTTCCACAGAAAACTGTGGAGCATCCGGGGTTGGTGGCAAGCCAAATTCATCATCACGATCCGGTGCACAACTAATTATGCTTGCCGCGACCATGACGAGAAAGAAAAGGTATTTATTCATGCTATGCTATTTTAATCTGCGATTATTTTATATCAATTGGTATTCAAAAAGGTGTCGCCCCTATGGGGCTGATTTATTTATGATTTTTGCTGTTACAGACATATAGCCCCTATGGGGCATCCACTTTTCACTTTTCACTTTTCACTTTAAATTTCTTCGGTTGCTGAGCGTAGTCGAAGCATCACTTAGTAACCTGGGTTTTGCGCTAACGCCCCATTAGTCGCCAGGATCTGTGACTGAGGGATCGGGAACAGTTCATGCACACCAGCTACGAAACCGAGACTTCCTAAAACAGACGGAGCCTGACCGGTGCGCACGAGATCAAAGAAGCGATGGGCTTCAAGTCCCAATTCGAGGCGGCGCTCCCTATAGATTGCATTGAGCAGATCTGGTCCGGAGTATGAAATGTCCGGTATACCTACCCTTGCCCTGACCTGGTTGACAGAATTCCTCGCTCCTTCTTCATCTCCAACATGGAAAGAAGCTTCAGCATGCATCAGCAAAACATCTGAATACCTGATCACCCTGTCATTGGAGCCACCGTTTGGATTGGGATCTCCAAAGGGTGCATCTTCACTCTTGTTGTTGAAGTACTTCTTGGAATAGTAGATATATGGCGAACCCGCGGCCGCATCAATAGTAAATACTCCTCTATCGCCCATTTCATCTCCAAGCCTGAATATGGTTGATTTCAACCTCGGATCCTCAAAGCCTTCCTTGGTAAATTCATCCACAAAATCCTGTGTTGGAATATTGAATCCGTATCCGGCAAATTGCCCACGAGCCCTGGTAAATACATTGGTAAAACTTCCTTCATTGGCATTGTTTTTTCCCCAATTACCTCCTGATGCATTCATGTATTGGATTTCAAAGACAGACTCCGAATTGTTCTCGCCATATACAGGAAAGATATCTGCATAATCAGCTACCAGCACATACTCGTTGGAGTTGATCACGGCCTCTGTAGCTGCTTTGGCTTCAGTCCATTTTTCACGCCAGAGATAAGTCTTGGCCAATAGCGCCTGGGCAGATCCCTGGGTAATGCGACCAAGGTCATTTGCCGCATACTCACTGCGCTTCCACAGGTTGGCAGATGCCACTGTAAGATCGTCTTCGATAAAGTCCCAGATCTGATCTGCTGTCGCACGGGGCATATTGTATTCAGATGGCGCAAGCACATGATCCGCAAGCGGCACGCCGCCAAACATCGTGACCAGGTTGAAGTAACTCCAGGCGCGAATAAACCTGGCTTCGCCGAGGATGCGGGCTTTCAATGCCTGATCCATTTCAATCGGAGGAACTTTTTCAAGCGTAACATTGGCCCTGTAGATAGCTTCATAATCAGCACCCCACTCAGCCTCAAGCAAATCAGTATTGGCAGGGCCTTTAAATGTTTCCAAAAGTAACAAAGCATTGACGTCGTTATCTCCTGACCCACCCTTAACCGCGTCGTCAGACATGATATCACCCCAGAACCATCTGAAATGACCTGCAGGAGATAACTGAAACTGCATGGCCGCGTAGGCGGCATTGACACTCGCTATGGCATCTGCTTCTGTCTTGTAGAAGTTTTCTTCAGTAGTCCCAACGATTGGTGACTTCTCGAGAAAATCCTTCTGGCAGGCAGTGATGGCGACAACTACCAGGAGAATCGGTATGAATATCTTTTTCATGTTCTTTTGATTGGTCATTAAAAGGTTAGGCTTACTCCACCCATGATCGTCCGGGCCTGAGGATAAAATCCCCGATCAATTCCGATCTCCAGACTACCCCCGACATTTCCAATTTCAGGATCCAGTCCAGAGTACTTGGTAAAGGTGATCAGGTTTTGAGCGGTCATATAGATCTTGAATTTTTCAAATTTCATCTTTGTCAACCAGGCAGCAGGGAGATTGTATCCGATCTGTAGTGTTTTCAAACGGAGATACGATCCATCTTCAATAAATCGATCTGAGATTCTTGCATTCTGATTGGGATCACTGAGATTGACGCGTGGTTCATCATTGGATGTCCCGGGGCCTGTCCAACGCTCGAGTGCTGAAGACGGGCGGTTGACATAGGTAAAATCGTACCGCACAAAATTCTTGAAGATATCATTGCCTTCAGTACCGGCGAAAAAGACATTGAATTCAAAACCTTTCCAAGCCATGTCTGCGGTAATCCCATAGGTGATTTCCGGTGTTGGGTTTCCAATATAAGTTTGGTCATGAATATCGATGATCCCATCACTATTGAGATCTTTAAACCTGATGTCCCCTGGTGCAGTGCCTTCATTCTGAAAAGCTGCTGCTTCTATTTCTTCGGCATTCTGGAAAATGCCATCGGTCACATATCCATAAAAGGAAGCCAATGGGTGTCCAACATCTGTCTTGGCGGCATTGGCGTTTGCAAACTGAACATATCCTGACAATACAGGCTCTCCACCTTTTCCAAGTCCTGTCACTTCGCTATTGACAAAGGCAATATTGCCCCCAATAGAATATTCAAAATCATGTTTGCCGTTACGGTACAGGAGAGACAATTCCACTCCACGGTTTTCAGCCGTTGCTACATTCTGGATTGGTGCAGCTGTACCCGCCACCAGAGGGATTGGAGCAGCATAGAGCATATCAGATGTCTTCTTGATATAATAATCAGCTGTGAAACTGATGCGCTCTTCAAAGAGTGACATATCCAGTCCAAAATCTAACTGGGTACTGGTCTCCCATTTCAGGTCCGGATTGGCAGCACTTAGGGCTACACTACCATTGGTGATGGTTTCATCAGGTCCAAAGGTATAGTTCTGTCCACTGTAAACGACCGTCGTGTAGCTGTAGTCTCCAATTCTGTTATTTCCGTTTTGTCCCCAGCTAGCGCGTAACTTGAAGAAATTAATCTGTTCTATGTTCCAGAAATCGGCATGGCTCATGATCCAGCCTGCAGAAAATGATGGAAAGTAACCATATCGGTTGTTGGCTCCGAAGCGGGAGGACCCATCTGCGCGGAAGGTAGCCGAAAACAAATAGGTATTGTCGTATGCATAGTTAGCACGGCCAAACCATGAAAACAAAGAGGACTCACTGGCGGATTGATACGCACTCTGGGATTCGATGGGATCAATGGTATTGGAAATATACGCGTCATCAGGATCGTTAGATGGCAGGTTAGTATTAGCCCCGCCACTGTTATCATAGCGGTTTTGCAATGCAGTTGTCCCAGCGATCAAGGTAAGGTCATGCACTGTATCTAACTGTACCTGATAGGTGAGTACATTTTCCCACTGGTTATTTTTCCATGTGTTATTACCAACGACGACACTATTGACCAGTCTCTTTTCAGCAGGTGGTGCCTCACTGATAGAGGGCACATTACTCAGGTCAAACTTAGGATAGAAGATCTGTTGCACCGCGAAGGTAATATCGAGGCTATAGGCTGATCTGAAGGTCAGGCCTTTGGCGATCTTAAAATCACCATACACACTTCCTACAAAGCGATTGCTTGTCCAGGTGTTGTAGGTCTGGTCTATCCCATTGGCCGGATTGGCTATATCTGTATCTGTGTAATTAGAATAAGCATAGGTACCATCTGCTTTCCTGACAGGAGTCACCGGATCGATATTCAGTGCCCTGATGATCGGGGAATCATATTGGGTATTTTCTATCAACCCATCACGCTGCAGCCAGGTAAACCCAAGATTACTACCTAATGTAAGCCAGCTCTTCAGGTCCTGTGCACTGTTAAGCCTTACAGTACCTCTGGTAAAATTTGATTTATCTCCTCCCACAATTCCGTCCTGAGAAAAATAATCTCCGGATAAAGTGTATGCTGACTTTTCGCCACCACCCATGAAGGTAAGCTGATGATTGACGATAGGCGCATTTTGAAAAATGGCTTCCTGCCAATCGGTGCCTTCTCCCATAGCATCAGGATTGGCAAACTCCGGCAGTGGCGTTTTCCCTGCGGCAACGTAGGCTTCATTCTGGATGATCGCATACTCCCGCGCATTGAGTAAATCAAGGAGCCGGGCCGGCCTTTGTATGCCATAATACATGTCATAACTAATCCGGCCGGCCTGGTTCCTCTTGCCTCCCTTGGTGGTGATGAGGACTACCCCATTGGCACCGCGGGAACCATATATCGCTGCCGAAGCAGCATCTTTCAACACATTAATTGACTCTATATCATTAGGATTGAGAAAATCCAACCCATCCACCGGTATACCATCTACGATATACAATGGATCACTGTTGTTGATCGTCCCTACCCCGCGTACCCTTACGGTCAGTGCGCTTCCAGGGGAACCGGAAACCTGTGCAACCTGCACACCTGCTGCCTTACCTTGCAGAGCTTGCTCCACTCTTAAGATCGGACGTTCGGCGATTTCTTCAGCATTGACTGTCGAAACACTGCCACTAATATTGGACCTCTTCTGCACGCCGTATCCTGTGACCACGACCTCATTGAGTTGGGATACAGCCTCTGCCATCGCTACATCAATAGTGCTCAATTCCCCAACAGCTATTTCCTGAGTGGTATAGCCGGTGTAGGAAAAGATAAGCACTGCATTCCGGTCCGGAACCGAGATGGAATAATTTCCATCAAAATCAGTGACCGTACCTGTTGTCGTGCCTTGCACCATGACCGTAACTCCAATGGCGGCTTCATTGTCCAGGGCCAGGGTCACCCGGCCGTTAACAGGAACCTGAGCCTGAGCTGCCAAGGCAACAACAGATATCAACAATACAAAAAGAGTACGCATAAGATTTTACATTAAATGCAATGAGCCTTTTATCAAACCGTGCAACGGACCAGAATTAATTGACCAGTTTGCGGGTAAAGAATCGATCTCCAACCTTGACGGTCACGAGGTAGATGCCTGACTGAAGATCCCTGGTATCCACCTTAAAGGTAGCACTGCCATCAGCGACAACCCAATGCCTGATCACTTGTCCAAGACTGTTGGAAAGGGTGATGTATTTCTCTGAAGGTATTTGTCCACCAAAATCAACAATGGAATATCCCAGGCCTGAAGGATTCCCCAGCAGGCTGAAGACTCTTTCATCTTTTTCAGGGGTAATGGTTCCGGTAGTACATTCCGCATTGGTAAAGCATGCTCCAAAACAGGTAGCCACTTCAACATCTGAGGTCACTGCCGGCAGGAACCTGTCGTTGAAATTGTTAGGATCTCCGCAAGGCTGGCCTGTCAAATCTTCTTTGCAGCTATAATCAGGGCATGGGCCATTGGCAAAGGCATAGAACGAACTGAAATTACGTAAGCGGGGCACCTGGAGCTCATAAATGCCATCTCCATCATTATCATTCATCTTATACTTGCCACCGGGTACGTCAAAATTACCTCCACCTGCAAGCCATACGCCATCAGGATTAGGGGTCACTGCACCCATACCAAGCCTGAAGTTGATCATCACTTCCTCGCCGCAGGCATAGCAACTGTTGAAGCAAAACTGTGGCAAATCTCTGTCCGCACTGACCGCAAGCAGGCGATTGACAAATTCGCCAGAAGGATCCCTCTTGGTGCATTCCTCTGTGCCGATGAATGCTTCCTGTCCAAGCCAGTTGTCAAGCGTCACCTTGTACTCATACAAACCATTAGGAACAGTAATGCTACCTTCCCAAATGCCATCAAATTCAGGATCGGCAAGTGGATTAGCATCACCAGACCAGTTGTTGAAAGTACCACTCAGGTAGACCTGGTCAAAATTTTCACTGTATTGGTTCATATCCACCTTGAAGGTGATAGTCCTGCTGGATGGAGCAGCACTCCCTTTGGTCACGATATCATCAAAGTATGAAGTCACATCTGTGCCCGTGCCAGCTGTACCAAAATCAAAAAACAAGACAATCCGTGTATAGCCACCTGAAGCTGGTTCAAAAGGAGCTTCGATGGAAGGCACAGTTGGGTCAAAACAGATTTCTTCCCATTCACCCACCTTGGTATTGGATACCTGGGTGATCCAGTTTGCACCACCTGAGGTTGAACCTTCTAGTTTGAGGGCGAGGTTGCCAATATGATCCATGTGCACCTTAATGCAAATCTGAGTTCCATTGTCCAGGACAATTGGCGTTGTTGGGTCAGGGTTGCTGAATGCACCAGCCCATACTTCGGCTACAGCTGGCTTGACGTAGTTACTAACCATGCTGCTGGTGTTGATACCCGATGGGTTAGGATTGGCAATGACCTGATTGAAGGTCCCATCCTGTGCACTTCCAAAATACTGGAAGCCGGTGCTGGTCTCAGGTGTCTCAAAATCAAGCACTGTGGTAATTACAGGCCCTGCAGGTAAGGCTACGATGTCATCGAAATAAGAAGTAACATCAACTCCGGTACCTGTAGCGCCAAAGTCAAAAAACAATACAACCCGTGCATAAGTGTGTCCTGCAGAGGCAGTGAAAGGTGCTTCAATAGAAGGTAGTGTAGGGTCAAAAACGATGGTCTCCCATTCGTTGACCTTGGTGTTGGGAACAGTCACAATCCAATTGTCACCACCGTCTGTGGAACCCTCTAGCTTGAGGCTGACTGAACCGATATGGTCCATGTGTACATTGATCGCCACTTTGCTGTTGCTGACCAGGTCCACCGGAGTCTCCGGGTTAGGATTGGAGAAGCAGCCTGCCCATACTTCAGAAACTGCTGGTTTGACATACTGTGTCACCTGGCTGCTGGTATTGATACCGGTTGGATTAGGGTTGGCTATTACTGAAGTAAAGGTGCCATCGAGCGGACTTCCAAAATATTGGAACACGGTGCTGGTGGATGGTGCTTCAAAATCCAGGATAACGACAGGAGCTGGTGCATTTGGCAGCGCCTTAATGTCATCAAAATAGGATACCACATCTGTACCGGTACCGGCTGTCCCAAAATCAAAAAACAGTGTCACCCGTGCATATGTATGCCCGATGGCAGAAGTATTTGGTGGATCGAGGGAAAGCTGGGAAGCATCAAAAACGAGGGTCTCCCACTCATTGACCTTGGTGTTTGCCTGGGTCAGGAACCAGTTGTCCCCGCCATCGGTGGAGCCTTCCAGCTTGAGCCCTACGTTTCCGATGTGGTCCATGTGTACTTTGATGGACACCTTTCCATTGGGAATCAGCTCAATGGGTGTGCCTGGGTTAGGATTGGAAAAGCATCCTGCCCATACCTCAGCAACCGCGGGCTTGACATATTCAGCGACCGTGGCACTGGTATTTTCACCGGTTGGGTTTGGATTGGCCACAACCTGGTTGAGTGAACCATCGATAGAGCTTCCAAAATATTGGAATGTGGTACTGGTTTCCGGTGCCTCGAAATCAAGGATAGTGGTCTGTGCGGTAGCAAATGAGGCTACGCACAAGAGAAAGGAAAGAGTTGTAAGTAGATTTTTCATCATGTTAGTTGAAATTTAAGGAATTCAGAATTTTATTTCCCTTTAAAAAGAAAAGCCAACAAATATGATTGAATTTCTGGTGATTTGTATAATATTGTATTACGACACCACTACATCTTTTCCGATTTATGGCTACGACAATACTACGACATGAGTACGACACGACGGGGTTTGTGTTGATCCGGCAATGTGTGTATATTGCAGATTATTAGGCCTTTCTGCATATTTATACATGTCCATCAGACCTCTATTCCACTACTTCCTTATCCTTGCGGCACTTCAAGGCCTCATACCGGAAGTCTTTTCCCAGGGAGTCAATCTTGGCATTCCGCCTATGCGAAGTTTTTCAAAAAAAAACTACAAGGGGGGCACTCAAAACTGGGATGCCGCCCAGGATAGTCATGGGGCTATGTACTGGGCAAACAATGATGGCCTGCTTAGGTTTGACGGCACCAATTGGGCATGCCTTCCTATAGCTAATCATACTATCGTACGGTCAGTAGCCATAGACCACAATGACAGGATTTTTGTCGGAGCGCAAAGCGAAATAGGGTACTTCAGTCCTTCAGCCAACGGTCGATTGACCTACCACTCCCTCGTGGAGTTGCTTCCACCTGATCAGCGATCCTTTGAGGATGTTTGGGATATCGTCATTCAGGGCAAGGATATTTTCTTTCGAACCAATCATATCGTCTTCCAGTATACAGGAGATACCGTAAAAATCCACCCCCAGGAAGGCGAACTTCTAGCCATGTTTTCTTCCACGATGGGGTTGCTTATTCAGAGCGGTTCAAACTTGCTTATCTTCAGGAACGGGGAGTTCTTTCCCTTCAGTTCCCTTCCCCGGCTGCAAAGCCAGATCACAGGGGCCATACCATGGAAAGGAGATACCCTTTTACTCAGCACCCTAAAAAATGGGCTTTTCTTTCTCAAGGCTGATGAAATTGGACGATGGACGACGCCTTATGACCAACTGCTGATTGACCACAGGATATATTCATCATCAGGCTCAACCAATGGGCAGATAGCCCTGGGCACCTCCCTAAATGGCCTGATCGTAATGGACAGCCAGCGGAGGGTCACCAGGCACCTGAATAAAAAGAGCGGCCTTCAAAACAACAATATACTCCACACCTTTTGCGACAGGGCAGGCAATATCTGGCTGGGACTGGACAATGGAATTGATTGCGTCATCCTTGACTCTCCCTTCAGCACCATATTTCCTGATGGAGAAATGCAGGCTACAGGATATTGTGGGGCTGTGTATGGCGATAAATTGTACCTCGGAGTATCCAATGGCGCGTATGTCGCACCCTGGCAGACCTACTACGATCCGGAGAAAGGTCCACTGTTTGAAAAGGTCAGCGGATCCGATGGACAGGTATGGAGCCTGAATGTAGTCGCCGATCAATTGATGATGGGCCACCACGAAGGACCTTTCGGCTTAAACAACCGGACGTTTCAAAAACTATCCGACGAGCAGGGTGCCTGGACATTCGTCCCACTATCTGACGACTATATGCTTGGGGGCACTTATACCGGCCTGGCACTATACAAGCGGGAAGGTCAACAATGGCTGTATGACCGGAAAATAAAAGGGCTCAGCGAATCCTGCCGGATCATGGTCAAGGATGAGGATGGATCAGTGTGGGTCTCCCACCCTTATCGCGGAGTATACCATATCGAATGGTCACCCGCTGCTGCATATGAATTCCGGATCCGATCCTATGATGACACCAACGGGCTGCCAACCAACCTCAACAACTATGTATTCCAGGTGGCTGGGAAAGCATTGTTCACAACAGAAAAAGGGATATTTCACTACGACAGACAGACGGACCGCTTCATGCCTGCCGAAGATTTCAATAAATTGCTCGGCACCCAGGCCAGGGTCAGATATCTGCGCGAAGATGCAAAAGGAAATGTCTGGTACGTGACTGACCAGGAGGTCGGTTTGTTGATGATCGATGACTTCGGCCTTAAGAAAGAAGTCAGGAAGAAAGTCATACCTGAACTAACCGGAAAGATGGTAGGTGGTTTTGAATTCATCTTTCCTGTTGATGACAATAATGTAATCATTGGCACTGAGCAAGGATTTATCCACTATAACCTGAACGCCCATTCCACTGCAGATACTTCCCTACAGGTCCTCCTGGGCAATATTCGGGCCATAGGACCCCGTGATTCACTCCTATATGGTGGTGCATACATCGGCCCGGCAATTCAGCTCAGTGATCAGGGGCCAGTGCTCCAGGCATCGATGAACAATCTGAGCTTTTCATATTCTGCGACAGAGTATAAAAACCCGAACCTGCTGGAGTATCGTGTCCAACTCGAAGGCATGGAGAAAGCCTGGTCAGAGTGGTCTGCTGAATCCAGGAGAAACTACACCAATCTCGGCCCGGGCCAATACACTTTTCATGTCCAGGCCCGCCTTAAAGATGGGAAGGAGAGCAAAGTGACCTCCTATACATTCCGGATCAGGCCACCATGGTACAAGAGCCTGGCCGCATTGATCTTATATGGCATGGCGGTCATTGGGCTCCTTGCTGGATTCCAGATCAGGCAGCGCTACAAATTCGAATCTGAAAAAGCACAGATGACGGAGACCCATCAGCAAAAAGAAGCGGCACACATCCTTGAAGTTGAACAATCCAAAGCTGCCCTTTCAGAAATTCAAAATGAAAAACTCGAAGCAGAGATTACCTATAAAAACCAGGAACTTGCGTTGACTACCATGCACCTTGTGCAAAAAGCTGAGATCCTGCTGACCGTGCAGGAAAACCTAAATCAAATCCTGGAGAAATCACCAAATCCAACCGTTAAAAAAGAGATCCAGCAATTGCTCAACCTGCTCAATTTTGATGTCAAGCTGGATGAGGATTGGGAGCATTTCGCATTCCACTTTGACCAGGTCCATGTCAACTTCCTGAAAAACCTCAGGGAGCAGTTTCCGCAACTCAGTGCCAATGATTACAAGCTCTGTGCGTATCTGCGGATGAACCTGAGCACGAAAGAAATTGCACCCCTTATGAATATTTCGGTCAGAGGAGTTGAAGGCAGCCGATACCGACTACGCCGCAAACTAAACCTGCCCAATGATGCCAACCTGACGGAATTTATTCTTGGACTAGCCTCTAATACTCCACCGCCATCCGCGAAGGACGCAATCTAACATCTCCTGCTGCCTCACGCTTTTCGTATCCCCTCTTGTTGACGGTCATGATCATTTTAAGATGGAGCAGTTTCTTCTATAAGCCCTTCGCAGGCATCAAAAAACACCACCTTGAAATCGTCAGTTGATTTATATAATATTTGATTTATACCTGACGATAGAAATGCGGTCCACTAACTTCTTAGATGTTTTCTGAACACCGGTAATTAACTGCTGGTAACAATCATTAATTATTTCTATCTTGGATTCCTCAATGGCGTACTCCCGTATCGCCTTATGTCAGGTCTGGAATCGTTTCCTGTATTCTCTCATTCTATAAATCAAAACCTAATGAAACAACTTACCCTTTTTCTTAGTGCATGCTTCATGGTATGCCTTATTGTCTTCACCCAGGGCTGCAAGACTGAGCCAAAAGCGGTGGAAGCACCTATTCCATCAGTTGATACCAAAGTCATCATGATCAAGCATCCGGTCAAGGATTACAATGTATGGAAACCGGTCTACACGGCCCACGATTCCGTCCGCCAGTCATATGGCATCTCCCAGTTAAGCCTGGGCAGAGGTGCTGATGATCCAAACATGGTCATCGTCATTGAGCGCATCACAGATATGGCTAAGGCGAAAGAATTCCTGGCACTTCCAGACTTGAAAACCACTATGGATAGTGCAGGCGTAAGTGGGCCGCCCTCAGTTGCTTTTGCCAATGTCATGCGTAATGATACTACGGAAATCCCCCAGCTGGATCGTGTCATGATCGCACACAAGGTCAGGGACTTTGAGGCATGGCTAAAGGTGTATGATAGCGAGGGCCGGTCGGTCAGGGCAGAAAATGGCCTGCTGGACAGGGCCCTGGCGAGAGATGCTGATGATCCAAACACGGTCTATATCGTGTTTGCTATCTCAGACAAGGACAAAGCTATGGCCAGAATGCAATCTGAAGAATTGAAAAAAACGATGACCGATGCAGGAGTTGAAGGGGCTCCTTCCTTCTTCTATTACACCCTTGATAAATAATCACTTCAAGTCGCTACTTCAGCAGTAGCCGAAACTACACAGGAAATATCATTTTGATTGCAATCCACTGCCCTCCTCCACTCCGGGCAGTGGATTCTTTTTTTTTGTTCAGGGATCAGTACCTTTGATCAACTAATACCCTAAGCCGACAAATGAAATATTATACATTTTTTTCCTTACTCCTGCTATCCAGTTTGGCGGAAGGCCAGGCAAATGAAGTGATAAAAAAACTGGAGTTATTCCGGCTCCATACCTCTGATTTTGTGCAAAACCTGCAACCTCCTGACACCACCCTTTTCTTCAATCTGACCCTCACTATCAATACCGGCGACAGCACCTATACCGAGACAAGCCAGCATGATCCCTCAAGGCCTGAAAATGAACGATGGGAACTCCTGACTAAAAACGGGGAAACGCCGGGCAAGACGGATAAAGAAATTTTCGCAAAAACTAATTCAGGTAATCTGCATCAGTCCAGCGTAATGGTCAATGATACGACCCTAGATACTGATATCGAAGGCAATTATATGATAGTGCTCTTCCGTCTTCGACCAGAGACTGTGCCGGCACACTTATCCTTCCTCAATGACTGCAATGGTAAGGCATATATCAGTATCGCCAAAGGCAGGCTGGAAAAAGTAGTGTATTCCAGCACAAGGGAAGTAAACTATTACGGCACCAAGGCAAGTAAGCTCATCATGGAAGTATCGTTTGAATATATCAGTGCAGCCAGGTCATTCAGGGTATTCATGGAAGAAGTTGATCTCACCATCAACCAGGCGGATGCGGCTACTCAAACACAGGTCATCCGTGAATACAACGGATATCGGAAAATACCACAGCAGTAACTTGCCTGCACCTTTTAATGGTTTCAAATATGTAATTCTTGCTGAGCAGTCAGGGCCACTCCCTGAATACGATAGATATGAGGGCGTGTCCGCGAAAAATTATAGTTATCAGCTCAATGATCCCTTATCGCAATGAAATGATTAACACTCATCACTGTACTTAGCCTATTGACCATGGATGGAGGTAAAGGGAAGAAAAAGTAACTACCAAGATTTCACCAATAGCACTTGACAGGGTCCTGGTCCATGCCGAAATATATGCCGGGTAAACAATCTGCAAACAAAAAGTGTAGAAGAAATCCTACACCCGGATTCATCATTTTTTCCATATTATTACCTTTGTGACTCCGGGCCAGCCATTCCTGTTCAGACCATATGCAAAGTTGTTTTTTAATGAAACCTTCTGTACTGTATCCAATATCCTCCCTTCATACTTTCAGTAAATTAATTCATGTCAACTATTGTCTCTGAAGAATTGTTGGTACGATACCGGTGAATTACTTTATGTCAGATTATACTTCTGTAAATAAATAGTGCAAAACCTTAAACTATAAATATGATGAAAACACCAATCAGGGGATTACTAAGCGTCCTGGCCATAGTAATCGCTTACTCTGCCTATGGGCAGGTAACCTGGCCAAAAGATATCCCGTTTAAAAACGGGGGTAAGGCTACCATCTACCAACCGCAGCCCGAGAGCTTCGAAGGCAACAAGTTGTCAGGCCGGTCAGCTATTGCAGTCAAGGAAACAGCCAAGAGCGATCCAGTCTACGGCGTAGTATTTTATACAGCCTATATGTCAACAGACAAGGTGAATCGCACCGCTTTACTTGATTCTATAACGGTGACCAATGTCAAGTTTAGTGGCGTAGACAACAAGGAAAAGATTGACCTGCTGGTTGATTTCCTGGAAGCGGAAGTTCCAAAATGGAACCTTGAAATTTCTCTTGATGCCTTGGTCGCAACCATACAGCGCGAATATCCAAATGCTGAAATCTACAACAACGATCCCCCTAAAATCTATTACAGGACCAAACCCACCTCCCTGGTGGTATTGAATGGTGAACCCATCATTCAAAAGGACAAGGATCTGGATGCCGACCGTGTAGTCAATTCTCCAAACCTGATCTTCAAGGAAGGTAGCCAGTGGAACATGTACAATGGTGGCGTATGGTACAAATCTTCCGCTGTCACCAGTGGATGGACTCCACTCACTGCCATGTCTGAAAAAGTAAAATCGATCAATGAGCAGATCAAGAAGCAGGAAAAAGAAAATAATGATGGGAATGAACCGACGGAAAAACCTGAAGTAACAGATATCATCATAGCAACTGAACCTACTGAGGTCATCCAATCCAAGGGTGATGCGATCTATACCAACATAGAAGGGACAAATTTGTCCTATGTGTCAAACACCAGTGACAATATCCTTAAAGACAATTCCACTCAAGCCATCTACATCCTCCTGGCAGGTCGTTGGTACAAGTCGTCTTCTCTTCAGGGCCCATGGACATTTAATGAACCTGACAAGCTTCCTGCGGATTTTTCAAACATCCCTGAAGGATCTGAGAAAGACAATGTGCTGGCAAGTGTAGCAGGCACAGATGCTGCCAATGAAGCTATGATTGATGCTGAGATCCCCCAGACGGCTAAAGTAGACCGTAAAACTGCCACTGTAAAAGTAGAATATGATGGTGCACCTAAATTTTCTCCAATCGAGGGCACTTCATTGCAACTAGCTGAAAACTCCAATCTGACCGTTTTCAAGGAATCGACCGGCAAGTATTTTGCTTTGGACAATGGCGTTTGGTTTACCGGCTCATCAGACAAAGGCCCCTGGAGTGTCGCCACCGAAAGGCCAAAGGATGTGGAAAAGATACCGATGCAGAGTGCTGCCTATAATGCCAAGTTTGTATATATCTATGAAGTGACACCCACCTATACAGTCCAGGGATATACGGCAGGTTATCTGGGCAGTTATATCCAGGGAGACCCAGTGATCGTGTATGGTACAGGCTTTTATTATCGTCCCTGGTATGGAGCCGTATATTATCCCCGTCCAGTCACATGGGGGTTTGGATTCACCTACAATCCATGGACAGGATGGAGCATGTGTTATAGCTATAATATAGCTTTTATGCATGTCGGATTCTACTTTGGCCCTAGTTATGGCTATGGGTATGGTGGCGGATGGTTTGGGCCACCGATGTATCGTCCTCCATATTATCGCCCGCCATATGGAGGTGGTGGATACTATGGCCACCATGGTGGCAACCACTATGGTAACAATAATATCAATATCAATAATAACATCACCATCAACAACAACCGCAACAACCTGTACAATAATAAACCTGGAGTGACCACACGCAACAGGCCGATGGATTCCAGTGTGAGCAGCAAGACTAAAAACTACAACAAACCCGGAGTGACCAATCCTGCCAGTCCAAGGCCAGGTACTTCGGGTTCCACCAGGCCTGCCGCCCAGCCTGGAAAAGGTGACAACAATGTCTTTGCTGACAAACAAGGAAATGTGTACCAGCGGGACAAACAAGGGAATATCAACCAACGGGACAATACCTCCGGATCATGGAAACCAACCGGCAACAAAGAAGTGCCTCCTACCTCAAGGCCTTCTTCAAAACCCACAACACAACCGGCTACCCGGCCATCCACACCTACCTCAAAACCTGCTACATCTCCGACATCACGACCTGCAACACCAACTTCCAGGCCTGCCCAGGCTCCTCCAGGCAGCCTCAACAGGGATATGCAGATGCGGGATAATGGCGCGGCACGTACCAATAATTACCAGTCCCAGAGCAGGCCTGCCCCTTCCAGACCATCAGGAGGCTCGGCAAGACCTTCCAGCGGCGGTATGCGAAGAGGATAATTGTCAAAATAAAAATTCAACCTTTTGGAAAACCGGCATGAAGAATATGCATTCGACATGCCGGTTTTTTGTCTCTGCCAGTGCTCATTGTCTCTAAGACACGCATCTGGCAACGGCCTAAAAAGCATTACCTTTGTTGACCTTAAAAACATATAATATGAAATTCAACCTGTTACTCCTTTTAATCTCCATGATGGTTGCCGAAAGCGTCTCAGCGCAGTGGTCTGTAGGTGGGCGTTTTGGTGGGGCTTCCGGAATTAGCCTCAAGAGTTACTCCAAAACCGGAAATACACATTTTGAGGCCATTTCCGCATTTAATTTTGATGAAAACCTGGATGGTTTTTCAGTCACCTTGCTGGGCGAAAAATTCGGAGCTTTTTCAGAGGACGGCAAACTAGGGGCCATCCTGGGGGCAGGTGAAACGATGGTGTTTGGAGATGAATTCTTATTGGGACTCAGCGGTATATTGGGTTTTGACTGGAGAATCGGCAGGATCGGCCTTCAAGTGGACTGGCTGCCTACCTGGATTTTTGTCAATGAAAGTTACTTTAGCCCGGCCAATGGCGCTTTGACGGCAAGGTGGATGTTTGGAGGCAGGATCAGGCCAAAATACTAGTGATTTGATCCTTTGCTGACCTCTATATCCTTTCTTATTAGAAAACTGGTTATGATCAAACGTTACGTTTATCCATTCCTTTTCGTGGTCCTTTGCAGCCATACAGCCTTTGCACAGCTATTTCAATTCAATCCATACATCGGGCATACCCTGCCGATCCCTCTAAAAGCCTATTACGGCAAGTTTATCACTGATGGCGGCACCAACTTCGGAGCTAATATTTCATGGGGGAATGGTATCCGTGGCGGAGGTATTTCACAGAATTCGTTTTTTGAATTGCAATACAATTACCACAAAAGCCCTCTTGAATACCAGGAATACTATACTGGTGATCGAAATGACCTGGGTGATCTGAAGGTGCATAACGCCCTGGCTGGGGTTACAAAAGGAGGTGGCAATGATATCATCGAAGGGTATACTGGAATCTATGCCGGGGTGACCATCTTCGACTTAGAAGATCCTGAAGCATTCGATTACACGCGTTTTACCATGGCACTCGGTGCAGGACTCAAATACTATGTGACCCCTGTAATCGGCATCAGGCTTCATACCCAGTTTTATCTGCCTTTCTGGGCCAGCAGCACCTACCTGGGCTGGTCAGGAGGGACTAATTCCGGGACAATTTCTTCCATCGCCAGTCCGTATTTGAATTTCAATGTTGGTATCTTTGCCAATATTGACCATTCCTATTGACAAGGTCAATTTATTTTAAATCCACAACTTCTTTCAACTAATAAAAAAAATCAAATGAAGAATCTATTATCAATGACCGTCATTTTGTCGATGTTGTTTTTGACCGCATGCAGTCCATCAATGAAAATCACCGGTAGCTGGATGAACAAGGACATGATGGGAAAGGGCAACTATAAAAAAGTATTCCTTTTTGTCATTGCCTCAGACAAAGGGGCACAGCAAACTGTGGAAAATGCCCAGGCAAAAGCAGCGGCTGCTGAAGGTTTGACCACGGTCAAAAGCTACGAGTTCTTTGGCCCTAACTTTATTGCCCAGAAACCAACGGTAGAGCAAATCATGGCTAAGATCCGTGAATCAGGATGTGACGCGGTATTTACTTCTGCGCTTGTCGATGTCAAGTCACAAACACGCTATGTTCCCGGGACCACTTCATACGCTTATGGATATGGCGGCGGATATGGATATGGCGGATACGGATATGGAAGTTTTGGCGGATACTATGGAAGTGCGGCCTACATCTATGAGCCAGGTTATTATACAGAAGATAAAACTTACTTTATCGAGAGTAACCTGTATGATGTTAAAACTGAAGAGATTGTCTGGTCTGTCCAATCCGAGGCATACAACCCAACTAATGTTGAAACCGTGGCCAGGACATACTCTGCATTATTATTCGAAAAACTAAAGCAGGAAGGTATCACCGCTCCGAAGAAGTAATTACTACTTCAATCATGATGGCATTGCCCTTGAATAGCAATGTGCATCACCATCACAAGGCGCTCTGGCAATACACCATAGCGCCTTGTTTATTTTGGTTACACGGTAAATTAAAAGGAATATCTGGTCATGCCTGGGCGTCTTCCACTAAAAAATTATATTGATTAACTTTGTGGTGTCCCGCTATGAATTGATGCCGACATTAAAATTACCCTATTGTGCATTTTATTCCCGTTCCCTCAACACTCATGCACCTCTGGCAAAACAGATTTGTAGGTTATAAAAATTGGTTTTCCTTCTCCTGGCCTTCGCTTTCCCTGGCCAAGGCAAAGAGGCTTGCCTTATTCATGATTTTGACAAGCGCATCCCTGCATGCACAAAACGATACCTTTCCTGACGAAACTGCAAAAGTCACAGATATCCTTGATGTTTTTCAGCACTTATTTCATACACCGGAAGATACTACTCAACTTCTCATAAACGAGCCCAGTATTTCCTTATTACCGGTCATCGGTTACAATCCCAGTTTCGGAGGAGTGCTCGGAGCCAACATGGTCGTGGGACAACAAAAGGGAAATCCAGCTAATACCGGATATTCCGTATATACCTTTGGTGTAACGTATGGCACAAAGGGCATATTAACCTTTCAGGCCAGGCACAATGTTTTTATGCCTGAAAACAAATGGAATTTCCAGGGCAACTGGCAGTTTTCAAAATATGGACTGGTCGATCATGGCCTTGGGTCTGGTGATATACCCTATTGCTCTTCATCCTTTATTGTAGGTGATTATCCGACGACTGTTCCGGATAGTGCCTTCCCAATCAAATACAATTACATCCGCTTACTTGAAAAAGGATATCGCAAATTAGGTAAACATACCTATGCAGGCCTCGGATTAAGCCTTGACATCTACCGCGATATTAAAGATCTAAGACATACTGATTCAACTACTACCCCTCACCAACTTTACAGCCTGAAACATGATTATGATCCTAAAAAATACTCTGCCAATGGCCTGATCCTGGCATTCCAGTTTAACAACCGGGAGCACCCTATACGGTCCTATGGAGGTATCTATTTTGATGTCAACATTCGCCTTGATCAGCAATGGATGGGGAGTACCCGGAATTCATTACAGATCTTCTATGATTTCCGAAAATACTGGTCCTTGAGCAAGCGCAACCCGGAACACGTATTTGCCTTCTGGCACTGGGCATCATATCTGGTCAATGGTGAACTCCCTTACCTGGAACTGCCCTTTACCGGTTCAGATACCTATAACAGGAGTGGCAGGGCTTATACCATAGGCTATTTCAGAGGCCCTTCTTACGCTTACTTCGAAACCGAATACCGTTACCCCATCACCCGCAATAAACTCATCAGCGGAGTAGTCTTTCTGAATATGCAGACTGCATCCAATGACGGGAATAAAAACATATACGAAGGCTTCAACTTTGGCGGAGGAGCAGGATTGCGGATTCTATTTCAAAAAGACAGCCGGTCTGCCGTATGTGTAGATTTTTCAAAAGGACAATGCGGTTCAAATGGGATTTTCTTCGGATTAAATGAAGTATTCTAGCAACATTTGCTAATCAAGAGATCCGACATCAAGTGTTCATCCTAAATAGCTAACCCGATGCAGTCAAAAAATATTTTACTTTTCTGCATAATCCTGCTTATCCTGTCCTGCAAGCAACAAGTGGAAAAAATACAACCTAATATCAACGGATCGGTGACCACCATAGATTCGTTTCCCTCAGCGTTTGTTGATCCCCGTCCGGTTTCAATATGGCTTCCGGCATCCTATGACAGCACCAGGAGATATACTGTGCTCTATATGCAGGATGGCCAGATGCTTTTTGACAGCACGACGACCTGGACACAACAGGAATGGAAGGTAGATGAAACGATGACCCGCCTGATGGCAGGGCACCTGATCAGGGATGCGATAGTAGTCGGCATCCACAATAGCGGCCGAAACAGATGGGCAGAATATATCCCCCAGGCCATCCTGGATAGTATCCCTCAGTCCATCAGAGAACCCCTGATCAGGAAGTGGCTAAACAACAAACCTCTTGGAGACCTGTATCTGAAATTTATCGTTGAAGAAGTCAAGCCCTACATTGATCAGCATTATTCCACCAATCAGGATTTGGCCGGTACGATGATCATGGGTTCGAGCATGGGAGGCATCATCTCCTTATATGCCATTTGTGAGTATCCTGCTGTCTTTGGAGGTGCAGGATGCCTGTCGACTCACTGGCCACTCGGCCTGCCAGGTATCACTGATGAGGATATCATGTATGATGTTCCTGGAACCTATATGAAATACCTTCAGCATAAGCTCCCGGATCCATCAAACCATCGTATTTATTTTGACTATGGCTCTGCTACCCTTGACAGCTTATACAAACCCTACCAGGCAGTCGTGGATTCCTTGATGATCAGCAAGGGATACACAGCTGCAAACTGGATCACAAAGGAATTTCCAGGAGAAGATCATTCTGAAAGGGCCTGGGCGAGGAGATTGCCTGTTCCGCTTGAGTTCCTGCTGGGAAAACACTGATCATCTGATCTCTGAAAGCTCCTGACTGATCACGGATCACCAGATCACTGATCACCGATATTACTTTGGTCTATCAGCTTCACCAGTTCATCAACAATCTGCTTCTTATGTGTCCAGAGGATAAAGTGACTTTCACCATCAAAGACCCTCGTAAAAACGGTATCGGCTGCTGATAACTTTTGGGTGGCATAGGCAAGATTTTCAAACGGGACCAGTACATCCTTCGTGCCATGTATGACAGAAACAGGCATCGTGAGGCGGTCCCAATCATCTTCAAGCAAAGTGAGGTCCTGGCGCAGGGACATGAGTTCCTCATTACTAACCCGCATTGAAACCGGCAACAGGTCGCGCAGTAACGGGAGGTCGATCCATTTGCGCCATCCGGTTGATTTGGGTTCAAGTTCAGGGCTGATGGAACCTGCTATAAAACAAAGCCCGGTAACCTTATCCGGTCTGAGGATAGCTGCTTCCAGCAAAACGGGTGCGCCATAACTATGCCCTGCCAAGATGTATCCCTGATATCCCAATGAATCCATCAGGTCATCCACCATTTCACCTTGGTGTAACAAGAGGGGCTCAGAAATACCGAACCCTGAATTACCGAATCCCGGTCGATCAAAAGTCACCAGATCTACCCTGTTGAGCAGGGATGTATCCACCATATAGTCAAGAAACACATCCAGCGATCCGGGAGAGCCATGCACGAGGATAAGCGCTTTTCCCTTTGCCTCCCCTACCGAAGTCTTGAGACAGACTATATTCCTACCGCGGAGTTTTACAGTATCGATCAGTGAGGTGACATGATAAGGGCCTAGAAAAGCGTTGATCTCCCTATCTGTCTTCCTCATCCTCATCCAGCCGGCATATCGTACAATAGCCAGGGTGACCAGCGGCAGCAGTATGATCAGGAGGAGAATCCTGTATGACCAACGACGAAATTTACGTTTGCGATGCGGGCTCATCAGTGGCCGAAATTAAGACAGTTTTCCTTTGTTGATCATCAATCCATTGCCTGGCCTGTGTGCAGGTATCTTCTCCGTAGAGCAGCGGTCCAAACACGACAGTTCCATAGATATACTTCATCCTGAACAACCTGAAAAAATGTGGTATAAAGGTATCATCACCGATGTAGGCGACACCGGGACTATTGTACCATATTGCTATTGGCTGTACAGGTACTCCTGCCATGAAAGCTGCGTCAAAGGACCTTGGCCTGAATGGGATAGTGGTCGGGCCTGCACTGGTGGTGCCTTCCGGAAAGACCAGAATGGACTCCCCATTGTGGAGTGCATCACTGATCGCCCTGGCCGCTTCTTCCCGGCTACTCTTTTCATTTCGTTGGACGAAAATCGTGCCTATTATGTTTGCTCCCAATCCCACGAGTGGCCATTTAGACACTTCAGCCTTAGCTACCACACTGGCTTCCACATGCATGAGTACAACTACAGGATCTATATAGGTGATATGGTTCCCAACATAGAGACACGGGCCCTGAAAAGGGGAACCTTCCACTTTCATGCGTAATCCTAGTCGAACAGGGACATGGCTCAACCACTTCTTTCGCAGATTTCTTCCTGCCTCTTTCTTATCTGCTCCCCATAATATCGCCCAAAGGAATCCGGCAATACCGAAGATAGTCGAGAACGCAAAATAAAAGAATCTCCAAACGGACCTTATCCAACCCTGCATGAAGCAAAGTAAACAGATGTATCCGAAAGAAAAAATCCAAATAAGCGATCCATTCAGTCAAAAAAACTATGAATAATTCATGGCTGTATTTGCCGCTTGTAATTCATCACCTTGTTTACCCTTAGGCATGATCAAAAACAGTCAGGGAAAACACTTAAAACGTGGACGGAAAACATGGATTTTCGTTTTCGGAAAACACTGATTTTTGCGTTTTATATAATTGATTGTCAATATTTTAAATCTTGCGCCTTATTGCGGTGTAATCATTTTTATACTTCTTCCGTTTAGTAGATATGATGACCACAACCGCACTATGAGACACCAATTTATACATGCGGTTTATCATCTGCTCACTAAATCAAAAGGACTATAGGACACCTCTACAATTTCATTCAATCAAATTCTTAAATCAATTTTTACCATGACAGAAATGACTAATCAAACCGGAAACTCAGGCGAACAGCGCTGGAAAACCATCGCAGCCGTCCTTGGCGTATTGCTCCTTGGAGCGGTTATTTTCGGAGGTATGTTCTACAGCAAGTACAAATCCACCGAGACAAAAGCAACAGACCTGGGCACACAACTGGACAGCACACGCACGCTGCTACAGGGCCAACTGGCTGAGCTCAATATCAATTACACTGATCAGATCGCACTGAACGATACCTTGTCAGTAGAGCTTCAGACCAAGATCAATGAAGTAAATGACCTGCAGGTTCGTATCGAAAAAGCAAGGAAAGCCCTCAAGTCCAGTGAAGCCAACAATGCTGAAATCAAGGCAAGGCTCGCACAGATGGAGGAACTCAAAGTTGCCCTCGAGCGTGACATCCTCGGCCTGAAGGAAGAAAATCAATCTTTGGCTACAAGCAACCAGGAGTTAAATTCTGAATTGAGTTCAACTAAGGATGAAGTCAATACCCTCAACTCAAAGGTTATGTCGCTGACTGCTGCCAATGAAAAACTGACTGGAAGACTGAGAACCGTTGCACCAGCAGGATTCAGAGCGGATAACTTTACTGTAACCTCTGCGACCAAGAAAGATAAGCTGACCACTAAAGGAAAGAAAATTGATGAGATCACGGTCAAGTTTGACCTCAACAATATTCCTGAAGAATTCCAGGGTAGCCGTGAGATCTACCTCGTGCTGACAGAATTCAATGGCAACCCTGTAGCATCTGTACCTGGCCAGGAGGTTAACCTCAAGTTTGGAAACGAGCCAGTTCATGTACGTGCTGCGGATATTGAAAAAGCCAATCTCAAAGCCCGTCAGTCAATGTCGATGTCTTTTGAGCCAACCGACAATCTGAATCCAGGTACCTACAATGTGATGGTATACGCGGACAACGGATATCTTGGAAGTACAGGCTTCCTGGTAAGCAAGTAGTATAAAAACTTTGGGAGACTGCATAAAGTATGTTAACCTAGTCAAGAAGCCGGCCCTCCCAGCCGGCTTCTTTTTTTTTTGTAAGACAGTGAGACAGTAAGAAGTGTGGGCGTGGGTGTAGTTTAAGAAGAGGTAGGGGTTCAAAGTATTGAACCCCTACCTCTTTTTTAAATCTTGTGGTTATTCTCCTTACGCTATGCCCTACGCTTCGCGCTGGAGCATCTCAATCGTATTCTCGGGCACATCGGCGATATCAAGGATCATGAGGCCGTCAAGGGCGTCATTGAAATTGGGGTCGAGGTTGAATCCGAGGAAGCGGGCATTCTGGCGAATGTATTGCTTCATAAGCACAGGAAACTGAATGTGCTCAGGCTGGAGTTGATCCAGTACTTGCTCCAGATCCAGAGGCGAGCCCTGCAAGTCATCCATCTCCAATTTTTCGGAGGTTGAGATTGCCGGATTAAATGGGGTTTTTGGGGTAAACCATGTGGCAAAAGTATTATGAAAGAAATGGCGCTTTGCATACTCCATGAGCACTTTCCTGGAAAAATCGGAATAATACCGACTGATACTGACCGGCCCAATGAGATACTTGTATTGTTGGTGTTTGACCATATAAGCGAGTATGCCTTTCCATAAGAGATAGAGCGGAAGGTTCTTCTTCTGGTATTCCTCTACGATAAAGGATCTCCCGAGTTCGAGGCACTGCGGTAGGTATTGGTCAAATGCAGGATCAATATCAAAGAAACTATTGATGTAAAAGCCTTTGCGGCCATAGGTGGAGAATATCTTGTCCCCGCATCCAAACCTGTAGCCACCAACCAGGCGCTTAGCCTGATCATCCCAGATGATGAGTTGTTCGTAATACTCATCAAACTCATCGATATCATAAGGCTTGCCTGTGCTCTCCCCTATCTTGCGGAAAGTGATCTCGCGCTGTCTGCCGAGTTCCTGCCGGAGCGCCTGACGACCATGAAGACTGGAGGATATCAGCAGATAGGGTGATGCCCTGAGGATACACCGGGTGTCCTTGAGTGCATCGATTTCAGCACGAAGGAGGTTGGGATCCGGAGCAGGGCCTATGTTTTCCATATCTACATCCGGTAACATTATCTCCGGCGCAATAAAAATAGAATAATTCATGATGCAAAAATGCGGGCACTAGCTCATAGTACAGGCATTTTCATAGATAACAAATTGTAATATGATTGCAAAGAAAGGCGAAGGCGTTCTTTAAAATGAAATATAGCGACGCAATTCAAATGCAAGGATACGATTCAAATGCTCACATACGATTCAAATGTAGCGACGCGATCAATCGCATCTCTACATTTGAATTGTGACTTCTGTAATTATACGGTGAGGAGGAAGCGATCGATAAACTCCCTGACACATCCTTCGCCTCCATTACGTTGCAGGACGACATCGACTACCTTGACCAGGGAGAAGTGAGCGTCATGAGGGCAGGCGGACATACCCACTTTTTCAAGGACTTCGAGGTCATTGACATCATCTCCGATGTAGGCTACCTGATCGTATGTCAGGTTGAGTTCTTCCATCCAGCCTGCCAGGACTGATAACTTTGGCTCTTTACCTGAGTATACTCTTTCGATACCAAGCATACGGGCACGTTCGTCAAGGATCGTTTTAGCCCGGCTGTGGCTGATGATGCCGACAGGGATTCCCTTTTCATGCAGCAAGGTGATCCCCATGCCATCGCGGATGTGGAACTTTTTGGATTGCACTCCATTGGAGTCAATGTATACTCCACCATCTGTCAAGGTACCATCGACATCGAGCACAAGGAGCCTGATATGGGAGGCCTTCTTCTTTAAACCAGCATCGCTCATGATTGGAGGGCTTTACGTACACGCATGACTTTGTCAAGGATGCCATAGAGTAAGTCCATCTGCAGCATTGTTGAAGCATCGCTCAATGCTTTGGCTGGTTCAGGATGGGTTTCAATAAAGAGACCGTCAGCTCCGGTAGCGGCAGCGACGAGGGCAATGGTTTCGATAAACTCTGGATTGCCACCGCTGACGCCAGTCATTTGATTTGGGACCTGTGTGGAGTGCGTGCAATCCATCACGACCGGTACACCATGCTTTCTCAACCTTGGTATCACTGTAGCATCAACGATGAGGTCTTCATATCCGAATGTAAATCCGCGTTCACATACCCATACATTTTTATTACCAGTGGCTTGCACTTTTTCGATGGGATACTTCATCGCTTCGGGGCTGACAAACTGGCCCTTCTTAATATTGACGATCTTGCCTGTTTCCCCAGCGGCCATGAGTAATGCGGTCTGCCTGCAAAGAAATGCCGGAATCTGCAGGACGTCCACATATTCAGCAACCATGGCTACCTCGTGGCTTTCATGGATATCAGTGAGTGTCTTTACACCAAAATCCCTGCCGATGCCTTTAATGATCTCCAATGCTGCTTCGTCGCCAATACCGGTAAAGCTATCTACACGTGTGCGGTTTGCTTTACGATAGCTTGCCTTGAAAATATATTCAATGCCGAGCTCATCACAGATCGGCTTGACTGTCTTTGCAATAAGGTAAGGGGTGGATTCATTTTCCACAATACAAGGACCTGAAATCAAAAAAAACTTACTCATCACTTCTGCTCTTTATTCCCAGATATCCGCTATGATGCCTCAAAGCGTATTCGGATTTAGTAAAACCAATTTTACTCATCATCATCACGACGATCACATCGCCGAGTACCGTCATCACGGTAGTACTTGTGGTCGGTGTAAGCCCAAGCGGGCACACTTCCTTTGGATAGCCGGTGCTGAGGCATACATCCACCTCTTTACCAAGTTCATTTTCCGGATGCCCGGTCAATGCTATGGATTTGATCCCCGGATAAAGACGCCTGGCCAATGGGAGTAATTCCAGGATTTCTTTAGTCTTTCCTGAATTCGAGATCAGGAAGAGGATATCATTCTTCTGGATCATGCCCAGGTCACCATGCTGGGCTTCAGTCGGGTGAAGGAAGATGGAAGGGGTACCTGTCGAACTGAGTGTCGTGGCAATATTGTGGCCTATCTGGCCAGCTTTACCCAATCCGGAAACGACGACCTTGCCCCCATTGAGGTGTACCGCATTGAATATCAACTCGATAGCTTCCGGGATAGTCTCATCCACCGGTATATTGCGAATACCCTCTATCTCCCGGTTGATGATGTCTTTGATATACTCAGCCATTTGATCCATCAGGGTGCAAAAATAGGATTAAAAGGCTTAGAAGGTGTTTATGGGTTTATAAGTTTATAGGCTTATAGGTTTATATGGTTATGGGTTAGGTGGGTTAAATAATGTGAAGATTAGGAGATTGTTGGTTATAGGAAAATAATTGCTCAATCTAAATAGATCATGCCAGCGAAATGGGTCAATCAGTATCTTGGGATTTCATTCAATCAAATGGTGTACAAACAAAAATAAAATGTCCGATTCAAGACGAAAATTTATACGCAATACTGCTCTGGCCGGTGCGGCGGTAAGTCTGGCCACAGGTATCAAAGCGAGGCCCTATCAAAAAAGAGTAAGCGCTAATGGCAAATTAAAAGTTGGCATCATCGGAAGTGGACTCAGGGGACAGGACCATATTGACTTGCTGCTAAGGCGAAAGGATTGTGAAGTGGCCTGTATCGCTGAGCCGGACCAGGTGATGCTGGCCTCTACTAAAAAGGTCTTTGAAGGACTTGATGCCAAATGGCCTGAGATCTATGACCAGGGTCCACACGATTATGTTCGCATGCTGGATAAAGAAAAAATCGATGCAGTCATCATCGCTACTCCATGGGAATGGCATTCGCAGATGGCGATCGCTGCGATGAAGGCTGGTGTATTTACGGGTGTGGAAGTCAGTGGTGCATTCTCGCTGGATGAATGCTGGGAGTTGGTCAATACGCATGAATCAACTGGTACGCCTCTTTTCTTTTTGGAAAATGTGTGCTTCAGACGTGACGTGATGGCGGTATTGAATATGATAAAGAAAGGGCTCTTTGGTGAACTCATACACCTTGAATGCGGCTATCAACATGATCTGCGCGGTGTGAAGTTTAATGATGGGGTCACGCCATACAATTCCGGAGTTGAGTTTGGTGACAAAGGATTCAGCGAAGCGAAGTGGAGAACCTGGCATAGCCTATATCGCAACGGGGACCTCTACCCTACCCATGGCATTGGTCCGGTGGCGCAGTGGATCAATCTCAATCGTGGCAACCGGATGGAAACCCTTGTATCCATGTCTTCTAAATCAAGGGGCCTGCATGAATACATCCTGCATCATCCCAAAGGAGGACCTGACCACCTCAATGCTAAACTGGAATTCAGGCTCGGTGACAAAGTCACCACTATGGTCAAATGCACTAATGGAGAGACTATCGTATTGCATCATGATACCAGTCTTCCAAGACCCTATTCATTAGGCTTCAGCGTGCAGGGCACTAAAGGGCTTTGGATGGATATCAATAAAAAACTCTATCTCGAAGGCCCTAGTCCCGCTCATCAGTGGGAAGATGCGGCAAACTATCTCAAGCAATATGATCATGACGACTGGAAGGCACATGAGCAAGATGCAGAAGGTGCGGGACATGGAGGTATGGATTGGTTTGTGACCGAAGCATTTGTCAGATGTGCATCAGAAGGAAAGGAACCTCCGTTTGATGCCTATGATGCTGCATCGTGGATGGCGATCACACCTTTGTCTGAAGCTTCAATCGCAAGTGGTGGGATGCCTCAGGCAATACCTGATTTCACCCGGGGGAGATGGATGAAGAAGATATAAATCATATGGAGGGGTTCAAGATTTTAAACCCCTCCATATGATTTATATTTTTACTGACTTCCATTTACCTCGTCTGAATACAGCAATGGCGATGAGTGCAAGCAGCGACTCACTGATCGCGATGCCCCAGTACACACCTACAGGGCCCCAATCAAATAATTTGGCCAGGACATAGCTGATGGGAATCTGCAACATCCAGAAGGCGACGAAATTGATAAGCGTAGGGGTCACAGTATCTCCGGCTCCATTGAAGGCCTGGCCGATCACCATACCATAGGCATAGAAGATATATCCAAGGCAGATGATGCGCAGGCACAATACGCCCTGATGGATCACTTCTGGTTCCTTAGTGAAGAAGGGAATCAACCACGGAGCAGTGACGACAAAGAGGACTGAAATGGTGGTCAGAAAAATCATATTGAAATAGGCCGTCCGCCAGACAGATTTCTCTGCGCGTTCCGGTTGTCCAGCTCCAAGATTTTGTCCCACCAAGGTTGAGGCGGCAGAGGCCATACCCCATGCAGGCAGGATGGTAAAGATCACAATACGGATTCCGATTGAATATCCGGCTACTGCGGCATCTCCAAAAAATGCAATAATGCGGATGATGAATAACCAACTCGCGGTGGCCATGAAAAACTGAAGGACGCCAGTTGAAGATACTTTAAGCAGCTTCCAGATGATGTCCCAGGCAAACTTCAAATGACGCAATTTGAGATGAACGAGACTCTTGCCATTGACCAGATGATATACCTGGTAGGCTACACCTACTCCTCTGCCTATAGTCGTGGCGATGGCTGCACCGGCAACTCCCATTTCGGGAAAGGGCCCTAATCCAAAGATCAGGAAGGGATCCAGGATGATATTGATACCATTGGCGATCCACAATGTCCGCATCGCAATAGCGGCATTACCCGCGCCTCTAAAAACCGCGTTGAGTAAATACAAAAAGAACATCGTACTGCTGCCCGTCAGTAAAATCCGGGTATAGCCTGTGCCTATCCTGATCAGGTCAGGAGACCCTCCCATAAACTCCAGTATATCTCCTGCCTTGAAATAAAAGACCACCGCTATGATCAGGCAGATCAGGATACCGATGAGGATGGATTGCATGGCGGCTACAGCAGCCCCTTCATTGTCTTTTTCACCTATGCGCCTGGCAACCATGGCAGTTGTAGCCATCGAAAGCCCAAGCGCCAATGCTACAATCTGCGACATCACAACTTCTGTCAATCCGATGGTTGCAGTGGCTTCCTTGCCCAGTTTCGCAACAAAAAAGATGTCTACCAGGGCAAACAACCCTTCCATCAACATCTCCAGCACCATAGGGATCGACAGGAGTATGATAGCTCGGTCAATACTCCCAGAGGTATACTCCGTCTCAGCGCCTGAAATGGCCTGGCGGAAAAGTTTCAGGAAATGGGAAAAACGGCTCATGGGAAGGCAAAAATAGGCTGATTAACCCTATTCTCAGGAATTTAACAAATAATTGATATCCAGCCCCTTAACTGTAAGCCTACCAATTAATCAGTCTGGATGAACTATGTAAGCCTTACCTTTGTTGGGTTACATCAAGAACGCTTGCCTTATGGCCATTTATATAACGGACGATTGTATCAATTGTGGAGCATGTGAACCCGAATGTCCCAATAATGCCATCTATGAAGGCGGCATCCAATGGGCAATGAAGGATGGGACGACCCTAAAAGGGCAATACACACTTGAAGATGGTAAAGTAGTCGACGTCAATGATAAACTGGAGCCTGTCTCCGTTGATTATTACTATATCGTTCCCGACAAATGTACTGAGTGCAAAGGTTTTCATGACGAGCCACAATGTGCTGCTGTATGCCCGGTTGATTGCTGCCTCCCGGATCCTGACAGACCTGAGTCAGAGGACATCTTACTAGGCCGCAAGGCCAGGCTACACTTGTAAGCGTGTGAGACAGTGAGACCGTAAGAAGCATGAGTGTGGGAATGTGAGAGCGTGAGAACGTGAGAAGTGTGGGTCCAGTGTGAAAGTGTGAACAGTTTTGCCTCTTCAGCCTTTTTAGCCTCTTCAGCCTTTTTAGCCTCCCTCGTATGCCGAAGCCTTTATTGGTGAAGGGATCTCAGCCTTTCTGCCTTTCTGCCTTTCCGCCTTTAAAGGGTATATCGCAATCCCAGGCTCAACCCACGTATATAGTCAGTCCTTTCACTTGTAAATTGATCAGTCGTTGACGTTGGTGTGTCGCTGAGAATATAATTGTCCAACCCATGTGTCCAATTGGCGAAGATGTCGATATGCTGTCCGACACGATACCCAAGTCCTGCATAGAGTGAGGTTGTGGTGGTCCGGATGACATTAAAGTCGCTAAGGGAATTATCAAAACTAACACCGGGACCTGTCAATGGATCCAGCTCAATGATAGGATAAGAACTATAGGCTTTTGTATTCCACCCGACCTGTGCGCCAACTTCCGCAAAGAACCTCCTGTTTATTTTCCATTTCACACCCGCATTGATTTGCCATTGGGTGACTTTGTCAACCAGGGAATTGATATCGCTATATCCGGCATTCTTGGTAATAGCATTTGATTCTACATAGACTTCATTGCCGGTATAGGAAGGATCATAATTGAGTATAGCATTAGATCCGGCGCTGACATCGAGTTTCTTGCGGCTACCCAACAATGATTCATCAGGGTTGAAACTGAGGTATCCCAGCGAGGTGGTTATGCTGAGTCGCTTACCCAGACTGACTGAGGCACCTGCTCCACCAGACCATCCTAAACCTCCCTTTGCACCAACAAGACCACTGACTGAAACATTTGGTTCAATGAGGGGAACCTGGCGCTTCACTTTTGTCGCCTTGACCGAGGGTATAGGCTGGCTTGCGGCATCAGTAGATATAAAGGTAAGTTCGGTCAACGATTGAAGCGGCTCAATGATATGATCATGGCGCAAATCCATATGTGTCAACACCTTTGGGCGAGCAGCCGGATTGTCAACAACTGCAACATCTGTGAGACCAGATTCTACAATGACTTCACCAGGTTGATTAGCAAAAGAACCAGAGGATTGGCTTGGGGGATCTGCCATCGCCATTGGAATTACAGCAGATTGGGTTTGAGATTTAATGTTGGGGGATTTCGTTTGTATTGAAGATTGCCTGTTGTTACTTTTCTCGGGAACCGTTATTGCAGGTTTTGAATTGATATTTGATTGTGGCTCGATTGATCCCACCTCACTTGATGAAGAGCCAGAGGGTGTCAATGTGGTATTCGCTGCTGGTGCGGGTACTACTGGAGTGGCGGTTGTGGCAGGGGAAATGGCAGTGGATGCCTTCTCATACGATGAGGCGGTACCACTCAGAAAAAGAAGGCTGCTGACAGCAACAAGGATCACCGTCGTAGTGGTCCACCATAGATACGGAGACCGACCGGAAGTGCGGCTAGTGGGCATCTCCTCATCAAGGATAGGCTTCATTTTTGCCCAGCCCTGTTCGGGGGTGATTTTATAGTGATGTTGATCTTGCATGTTGCTCATTTGTAAGTATTGATCTTAATCGTTCACGGGCATGGGACAGATGCCACTTTGATGTCCCTTCACTGATATTCATTTTCTCCCCGATCTCTTCATGAGAGTAACCTTCGATGGCAAACAATCTGAAGACCTCTGCGGACCGATCGGGGATATGATCAAGCAGGCGAATCAGGTCATCAAACTCGAGTGCATCACTTTGCGTTGCGGGTGCCTGTTTTTCGTCAGCCGGTTCAAACTGGATAAACTTGATATAGCTCTTCTCCTTTTTATAGAAATCAGCCAATGTGTGGTACACCAGTCTTCTGATCCATCCTTCAAACGAACCTTCACTTCTGAAGGAGCCCACTTTTTGAAATACTTTCAGGAAACCATCATTGAGGATCTGTAGTGCCTTGTCTTCATCCCTGGTATATTTCATACACATGGACATCATGGTATGGAAGTAGCGCTTATACAACTGCTCCTGACACTTTCGGTCATTACGGATGCATCCTTGTATGAGTTCGGCTTCTGACAATGTCTACAGATTGGGAGCCTATTGATTTATGATGGCAATCTTAGCATTGATCTTGTCGACAAACTCATTGTATACTCCTGGCATATTGCTTTCCATCTGGTCGAGCAACCAAAAGCCGGACAATGAAGGAGCGTCTTTCAGCTTGATCTCCACATATATACCACCCCAGTCTCCGGCATCAGGCATCCCGATCACCCTCTTGGATTCAGCATACAATTCATCAGGAAATTCCTGGAGGAGATCCTTGACTTGTTGATACTTAGCATCCGGCAACTGGACATATTGTCCTTCATACGTGTCAAGGCCGTTTGGATACACGTCTGTGGTGTCTTCATACAATGCAGTATCATCCAGCTTAAAAATCTCAATACAGCCTTCTCCTCCACACTCTCCGTAGAAATGGCCAAAGAGCATGTACTCAAACTGTCCGTTACCAGCACAATTACATTCCTTCTCACATGACAAACCGGATACGAGCAGGATACCCAACAATATGGAATAGGTTATACTTTTCATTTTCGAATAGTTTATTAAAACACGAGGCCCAATCTCAATTCGGTCCTCCGATAACTGATGACATCTGTAAACTCTCCCTGGCTTCCCCACCAATCAGTATTGGTAAAGGTGGCGTTCTGTATTTTATATTCCAGGCCCATATAATAGCATACACTGCGACCTCCAAATCTCACACCCAACTCAGGACAAAAATGAATCCCGCCTTTTGCATCAATGGTGCCATTGATTGGATCCTTCAATGCAAAGCCATAGCCGATCTTCAAGGCATAGTATGGGGTGATCCGTTGAGGAAGGAAGAAACCGCGCGCTTCAGCGTATAATGGAACAATATTGCGTGTATAGAAAAAATCATTAGACTCAAATCCGGAACCTATCCCCACACCGAGCAACCTGCTAAACCGATGGCCGATGGAATAATGCACTCCAGCGCCACCGTTTGAAGAGAAGTTGATAAAGCCGGAAAAGGTCTGATAGATCCCTTCTTCCCTAAAGGAATACACCTTTGGTGGTCGCTGATGGTAGAAATCCGGAATCCCTTGTACAGGTGATGATGAAAACGGTAAATCCTGGCTGACCTTAAGTATTTCTTCCTTCGGGATCACCATCATCGCCCCGGTGATGAGTTGAAACTCCATCCCCCGGGCGAGTTCCCACTTGAGTATCGTGCCACTCAGCTTACTTCCATCTTTCAACCATACGATGTCGACAATCGGCTTGAGCGCAACTGAGTCCTGGGCATGGAGAAAACCCACTGCGCACAGTAACAAAACAAGAGCGATATTTTTAGAAGAGAAAGCCATTTGCCTTTGGTTTATTCGGTAAGGGGAGTATTATTTTACATGTACCTGACAACCTGTGATGTCATCAAGGTATTGCAGGAAGTATGTATGGCTACTATATGCCAGATGACAAGCAGGCCAGCTACATTGGTCAAAAGGTTAACTGGCAGCTAAACTGCCAGTTAACCAAAAAAAAATTACTCAACCATTATAATCCTATGGAAATGACGCTCAACTGCTTGATGTCATTTCTATCTGTTGCGTCAAACTGGTACAATCCGTTTTTTCCAACAACCATCACATGATCACCGGGAGGTAGTACGATGACATCAAAGGCTTCGAATCCACTCAGGTGATCGAGGAGATTGTTGCTTACTTCTTTCGGATCGGCTACGTCAAAGGTCTTGAGACCAAATGTACCTTCGCAGAGGTATAATGTATTGTCCACCACTGAAAGGCCATGAGGATTGCTCATCGGATAGGAGCGGATCAGATTTGGATTGTCAAGGTTAGAGACATCAAGTACATCAAGCTGATTGACAAATCCCTGGCAGTTGTTTCCATCCCTCAGCGTAACATAGGCTGTGCTTCCTGACACGACCACCGGATCGCAGGCTGTTGCGTGAGCAAATGTTGATCTGTATTCAGGTTGTTCGGGATTAGAGATGTCATAGATAAGGACTCCGGAATTTGATCCTACAAACAGACTGCCTGCAAGCGGGAACAGGGTTTCGATTCCCCATTGCATGGTCACTTCATTTTTCAATACAGGCAATGCCTCCTTGATATCAAATACTTTTACTTCGGCGCCATCGATGGTGTAGAGGTAATTATCTGCTGCGGTAAAACGAGCCATTGATCCGCCGGTCACTACGCTGCTGCTGATGTTTGAGCCGGAAAATTCTCTGACGCCACCAAAAGATGCATCTGCTGACATGAGGATGCCACCACCATCAATCCAGGTTGTACTCCCCCAGTTGGCATCACTACAATCAATTGTGCGCTTGACATCTGTCTCCTTGTATTCAACGAGGTAACCTAACTGGTCATTAAATGAATAGAAATTCTGGAACACATCATTGACGCGCTCTACTTCTACCGGAGCAGTTGGATTGGTGATATTGATAGCGACCAGGTCGAGATAGCTGTCAGCATACAGTACATCATTGTGCACTGCCATATCCAGGTTGCCCGGGATTTCAATGAATCCAAGGTTTTGAGGGCTTTCGGGCTGACGGTTGTCGATCACATGTATCCCCTGGTTCATCTCATTGATGAGCAGGTATCCTTTGTAGTAGAAAATCTTTCCGGGTGCTGTCAGTGATTTGGGTGCGACATACGTTGTAGGCATGCGCATTTCATCGATACGTTTGAAGACCGGCTCGAACGCAATGAATTCTTCTGTTCGGGTGCATTTGTCTTGCTCGCAGCCAGTCAGGAATGCGGAGGCAAACAACAGGGCAAAAAATGAATACTGGAAAAAGGATTTCATATGGGTTGTTTTATTTCCCCTATAGACCAATACTCAGGTCTGTTGGGTTGGGTTAAAAACATTTATTTTTCAATTATTGCTACCGGGCCATAAACCCGTGGCTATCTGACTACTAATATACGCCTATCTCATCTATAAACGTCCATCCTGTGTGACCTGCTCCCGGTTTTCCTTCCGGAATTGATTTTAATGGATAAATAGTGATTCTCAGCGATTTAACACTGGTTGCGGACGTCCTTAAGGTGATTTGATTCCTTCCTGCCGGAAGATTAGCAGGCACCCAACCTGTTATCCTGGTGAACGTCTCGAGATCCTTAGAGCCTTCAATTTCAATTGATTGCGGAGCATATATCCAAGATCCGGTGCTGGATAGCAGACCAAGGGTGATGGAATCCAATGTTATAGGGCTATCAAAAGTGACCCCGATAGTAAAAGGTGCTCCATTCCATGCACACCAGTCCTGGCCATTAAAATCAGCCTTTCCGGTCAGGCCATCTCCCAGCGTCATTATCCCTTGCCTTCCGGGATAACTTGCGGATGGTGGAATGGATGAGGATAAAGTGGCGTTTCTGATTTCAGATGGTTTGTAGTTTATCACTTTTATGCCTGAGTTATCTGTCTTGTAGTAGATGAGGCTGGGGTCTGCAAATAATGTTGAGTCACCAGACATTGCTGATTCCCAGGCTTGCGTAGTGGTATCTCTCGAATAATAAATTCTTTGCCCCGGAAGGTCCGTTTTCCATGTCAGTTCGAGTCCTTTTCTCCCGGATTGGATTCCTGCTTCAGGCACCTTAAGCCGTCTGGCATAGTTGACCTTCATGCCATCGAGGCGTTCGAGATGTCCATTTAATCTCTGGACAAATCCTTTCCAGTCTTTCCTGGTAGCTGGCGTCCACAACACTTCTGCGAGAGCGATTGCCCTGGGATAGGCCATATATTCCGCTTTGCCGGGCGAATCTATGTATTCGGTCCAGAGATTGCCCTGGGCTCCGAGGATATGCTTAGCTTCTTCTGCATTTAGTTTTGATGGAATGGGATTGAAGGAATATACTTTTTCAAGAGTAGTCAATCCACCGATAGCCAATGGTTCGAATGCCGGATCAGCCTGGTAATGATCAAGGTAACAATGGGTGCCCGGAGTCATGATCACATCATGCCCGGATTGTGCAGCTTCAATACCACCAGACATACCGCGCCAGGACATGACAGTGGCATTCGGGGCCAGTCCTCCTTCGAGTATTTCATCCCAGCCGATGATGTTCCTTCCTTTACTGTTGAGGTATTGCTCTATTCGCCTGACAAAATAGCTTTGCAATTCATGTTCGTCCTTGAGTCCTTCCCTTTTCATCAGGTCCTGGCAAAATGCACTTTCCTTCCATCGTGTCTTTGGACACTCATCACCTCCGATGTGGATGTATGGTGAAGGAAACAAGGCCATCACTTCATCAAGTACATTTTGCAGGAAAGTAAAAGTCTCTTCATTCGGGCAAAAGACATCATCAAATACGCCCCAGGTCTGGGCGACTTTAAATGGTCCGGGAGTGCAGCCCAGTTCCGGATATGCCGCCAATGCTGCCTGGGCATGGCCAGGCATCTCAATCTCCGGTACAATCGTCACGCCTCGCTGTGCTGCATACTTCACCACGTCCCTGATTTCTTCCTGTGTATAATATCCTCCATGACGAATACCATCATAGGCATCAGGCGTCTCGCTGTAGTGACCGATCAACGTTCCATCACGCCAGGCTGCGACCTCCTGGAGCTTTGGATACCGCTTGATCTCAATACGCCATCCCTGGTCATCGGTCAGATGCCAGTGAAACCTGTTCATCTTGTAGTATGCGAGGAGATCAATATATTTTTTGACAAAATCAGCTGGCATGTAGTGGCGGCAAACATCGAGATGAAGTCCCCTGTAGGAGAACTGTGGATAGTCATTGATGTCAACGGCTGGCAACAACCAAGTCCTTTGCTCACCCTTCGCATCGGGCAATGCATCCAGGCGCATGATCTGCCTGAGGGTCTGAAAGGCATAGAAAATACCTTGTTCATTGGCCGCACTGATGTATATCCCTGAAGGGCCGATCTTGAGGGAATAACCTTCCTTGTTAAATGGCGCAGCTGCCTTAGCTACGACAATCATTGCCTTCGTGCCTGGCCTTGGGCTCACATTGCCAGGCTCATTGATGGCATACCCGCTCTTGCGCTTGAATACTTCCCTGAATACACTGAGCGGATCAAATGCAAAAGGGGCAAAGGATTCCACCAGGATAAATGTCTTGTCATCTATCACAAACGAACCTTGCCTTGCTTCCATCATTGCAGGCAATGGGGCAATGTTCAGATCACCTTTTACTGGTTCGGGAGAGGATGGTGTAGATTGTCCGGTGCATTCACCCGACATCATACAGGGCACCAGCAGGGCAAGGAATCCTTTTCTCAATAATACCTTCATCATAAGCTAAAGTGAACAGCAGATAATAAGATTAATACGCTATTGGGATTTATATCAAGACTACTGATCTGGCCAGTGATCAATCTATCAGCCGGGGATATGTCAGACAGGTTGTTGATCAGCCAAGATCGCCCACAACTTATCTTTCAACTTGTCGAGTCCGTATCCGCTCACTGCGGAGATAAAGACACAGTCCACGCCTTCAGGCAATGTTGGCCTGAGCAGGTCTTGCACAGACTCATCTATAAGGTCACACTTGGTGACTGCGCACAGTCTTGGCTTGTCCAGGAGCTCGGGGTTATACATTTCCAATTCGTGGAGCAGGATATTGTAGTCCTTGCTGATGTCATCTGATTCGCAAGGTATCATAAACAGCAATACTGCATTGCGTTCGATATGCCTCAGGAAGCGATAGCCGAGGCCTTTACCAAGATGCGCATCTTCGATAATCCCTGGGATATCGGCGATGACAAAAGACTTGTTGTCCCTGTAGCGTACGAAACCAAGGTTGGGTACAAGGGTTGTAAACGGATAATCAGCAATTTTGGGCTTTGCGGCAGAGAGTGAAGCCAGCAGTGTGGACTTGCCTGCATTAGGGAAACCAACTAATCCAACATCCGCCAGGATTTTCAATTCCAGTATGCGCCATCCTTCCTGGTGCGGCTCACCTGGCTGGGCATATCGCGGAGTTTGGTTGGTTGGTGATTTAAAATGATTATTGCCTTGTCCACCGCGTCCTCCTGGCATCAGCTTGTACTCTTCGCCGTCTTTGGTGATTTCAAAGAGGATTTCACCGGTTTCCGGATCCTTGGCTACTGTACCTAGCGGAACTTCCAGAATGACGTCTTCGCCATCGGCTCCGGTACATAGATTGCCTGAGCCAGGTTGTCCTGATTCGGCGATAACGTGTTTACGAAACTTGAGGTGAAGGAGGGTCCACATCTGTCCACTGCCTCTGCAGATCACATCCCCACCATGGCCGCCGTCGCCACCATCAGGCCCGCCCTTGGCACTCACCTTATCGCGGTGCAAATGGGCTGAACCTGCACCTCCGGCCCCGGATTTACAATGGATCTTTACGTAATCAACAAAGTTCTGGTCTGAGGACATTATACATGTAGACTGTCAATAGTATCACAGAGGTTTTGAAAGATATCATCTATCGAACCTATACCATTTATTTTAAAAGCGATTCCCTTGTCATTGTAGTAATCGTAGATCGGTGCTGTCTTGGCTTGATATACCTGAAAGCGCTTCCGCACGATTTCCGGATCGCTGTCATCAGGTCGATTTGAATCCTTACCCCGGAGTACAATGCGCTTTACAATTTCATCTTCCGGTACATCGAGCATGATGAGGGCATCGATCTGCTGTCCCATTTCATCGAGTAGCTGATCTAAGGCTTCTGCCTGAGGGGCTGTACGTGGAAATCCATCAAAAATAAAGCCTTCTGCATCTGTATGGGAAAGCATCTTATTCTTCAACATGCCGATTGTCACTTCATCTGGGACGAGCTCGCCACGCGACATATATTCATTGGCCTTGATACCGAGTTCGGTGCCTTCGTCCATTTCTGACCTGAAGAGCACTCCTGTAGAGATATGCACGAGATTGTAGGCTTCCTCCAGTCTTTCCGCCTGCGTGCCTTTGCCGCTTCCTGGCGGCCCAAAGAGGATGAGATTGAGCATGATAGTGTCCATGGGTTACTTACTGAACCACAAAGATACTAAACTGCAGACAGCTAGTGGGGATCTGCGATCGGTGATCAGTGATCGGTGATCAGGAGCCGTTGGTAAAGAGTTTATAAGCCTTTAGGTCACCTTCTCCTACCTGTACGGTCAGGACATAGACGCCAGTTGGCAGGTTTAATCCATCCAGCGTAAAAGATACTGCATTGGGGACTGCAAACTCTTCGATAACCAGCCTGCCTGATGAATCATACAATCTGACTTTAATCTGTTGATTGATGATGCTGCTAAAACTGATGCCGATCTGGTCTTTGAACGGATTGGGTAGTACCTTATTGACAATATCAGCCTCAATATCTCTCCTGACAACTATCGTGTCGGAATAGAAAGTATAGGCATAATTGATATCGGGATTTTCATTGATGACCTTGAGCCTGTAGTAGATCACATTGCGCAGGCTCTGGTCAGTCCTTGTATACTCATTGGCAAAGGTACTAACGACGCCTTTGGCTGGTGTATTAGACACTTCCTCAAATGCAAAACCGGTATACGATCTTTCAAGTAAAAACTTGCGGCATTGATATTCAATACCTGTGGTCCAGTTGATCGTAACCTCCTGGTCACCTGTATAACCGGCATTGAAGACCGTCACATTCGTTTTTAATTCGCCGGCATATTGGGTGACCTGTACATCATCGATGGCAAGGCCTTGTGCCTGCTCCTCATTATCTGAGCGGAAGACAAACCTGAAACTTACATGAGCCTGTCCGGCAAGGAAACTGACATCCTTTATATACTGTGTCCAGTTAAGCCTGGCATTGGTAAAATATGATTTACCTATTGGAAAAGCACCATCTGTAATTTGTTCGTTCTTGTAATTATACCAGTTCTGGTTTTCATTTGTACCCAGTTGTGTCCAGGACGCCCCACCATCTGTGGAATACTCAACCTGGAATCCATCGTTGCGGTTTTGAATGGCATATTTTCCAAAAAACCTGAACTCATACAAGCCCGTCAGGCTCATATCATACATAGGTGTATACAGTTCAGCGCGGGTATTATTCTTGTACAGGTTTTCATTGACTCCAAGGACCCAAGCTGCAACGCCACTGTTGGTGCCATCCTTTCCTGGCTTTGTAGATGCTCCTCTGGAAAATCCAGTTCCCTCTGGGTTATATGCTGCAAAATGTTCGGCGTGTGATTCGAAATCACCTGCATAATCCGCCGCGCCAACCTGGTATGGTGCCGGCAGGTAAGGGAGCACTGAAATAGTTCTGGTCTGGGTGATAGCCCCGTTGACGGTCAAGGATATTGTATATGTACCCGGACTACTATACTCATGAGTGACTACAGGATCATTGGAGGTCGTATTATCTCCGAGGCTCCACTGATAGCTTTGTGCATTGACGGATTGTGATCCGTCGATGACTACTGCCTGTCCTTCGTAGGCGATAGCCTGGGACAATATGACTGCGGCCGGTGCGGAGAATACGTCTGTGGTCATCAAGCCACGGCCGTATGTAGCTGCCAGCACTACCTTATCGCTGTCACGCATCTGGAGCATATCTACCCTGACGAATGGCATTCCGCCATCCGGGTTGGTTGGTTCCCAATGGGTCTGGTCTCCGTTGATATCATCTGTGGTCCAGATACCTGCATCTGTGGCAATCATGGCGCGATCATGATCTGCGGGATCAAAGAGGGCCCAGCGCACTGGCAGATCAGGAAGATCTCCTTCGATGGATGCCCATTCGACACCGGCATTGTACGTCACCCAAAGATTTTCGAGTGAGGATCCAAAATTAAAGAGGCTTATCAATGCATGATCTGATGTCTGCTTGTCCATGTAGATGCAGGAGACACTGGCTGTACCTGGCAGATTAGCAAAAACAGAA
>WBZX01000101.1_pt1 | contig 77417 bp, 70 predicted proteins | sample 5204211 | NCBI WGS metagenome assembly WBZX01 (sample SAMN12344362, study PRJNA552823) | activated sludge metagenome | biome: Activated sludge suspended growth; feature: Nitrification reactor; material: Wastewater; isolation source: activated sludge from nitrification reactor of wastewater... | reverse complement strand
ATACTTTGCGAGCACCATAAACGCGGAAATTGTCTTTCCATACCCGCTGTATATCAAGCTCTAGTCTCATGTCCCGCTTGATGCGGTCAGGCAATCGATCGGGATCTCGCTCGCGCGCTTTGTGTTCATAATAACTCGACGGGGCAATCTGTATCTGCAGATTGGCTCGACCTCGTATTCCGCTTTGTTGCTATCGACAAATGTCACCATCATTTCGGGCGGCGGTCGAGCGTCCTTTCGCGAAATAAGCGGATGCCTTACGTAATATCTCGTTGGCTCGCTTTAATTCCCGATTCTCCTGTTCCAATTCCTTGAGCCGCTCACGATCCGCAGTCGACATGCCGCCTCGAATTCCCTGATCAATCTCTGTTCGTCTTACCCAGGTGCGCAAAGTCTCCGCTGTACAGCCAATCTTTGATGCGATCGACTTGATCGCCATCTATTGCGATTCATGCTCCTTTTGCTGCTCGAATACCAATCTTATCGCTCGTTCTCGTACTTCCGGTGAATAACTGATTTGATTCTTCATCTCTTCCTCCTCTCAAATCATTTTATCTCCGGAAAATCCGGGGCGATTCATTACCTGAAACATCAATACCAATATGATTCATTGCTTATCACCTCGAAATCATTTTTGTTATCATGCTTTCTGGTTTCCCTGACCCTGGCACTTCATCTATCTTCCTTGCAAATTCAGGTTCAGAAGCTAAGCTTACAGACCTTGGATACTCCACGATATGGATGACGAGGGCGGGGAGCCTCTCTACATACAAGCTCAAAGCTTAAGGTTGGGCCGGCTTCCCCAGAAATTGGCATTACTCTAATACAATTTTCCTGGCAGGTTTAATATACAAGGTTGGGGTAAATACAATGAACCCCAGCATATCCCTGAATTTTTCCAGAGATTTTTCACAACAGTCCCGTACATTGAACGTACCATAAAGAAGCAACAATGACATAGTGCAGTGTGCTTTCGCCGTTTGTCGCGATCCTTCAAACCGTGATTTAATTGGAAGCCATATTTTTATATGGAATCTGACATAACGATATGCTAAGCTGATTCCATGAAGAAAGCGCGGTTTGAGTGGAATGCGGATAAGGATGCCGAGAATCAACAGAAACACGGCGTTGCTTTTTCCTTGGCGCAATATGCTTTTGCCGATCGTAATCGTGTTATCGCCGAGGATATTGCACATAGCGAAACGGAAAAGCGTTATTTTTGTTTCGGTGCGGTTGAAGGCGGCATTCTTACCGTCCGCTTCACTTATCGTGGTGGAGTGATTCGTATATTCGGCGCCGGTTATTGGCGAAAAGGAAAAGTAATTTATGAGCAAAAAAATCAAGTATCAGGATGAGCCGATTGAAGCCAAAATCATTGAGGATTTTCTGCCCTCGCCCGAGCAGCTTGCTTTCCGAGAAGAGGGCGTGAAAGTGACGATTGCGCTCAGCAAGAAAAGCGTTAAATTTTTCAAAGCGGAAGCAGCGAAACACCATACGCAATATCAGCGCATGATTCGAAACCTGATTGATAGCTATGTCGATGCTTACGATAAAACTTCAGCAGTATCAAATTCAGCTGCAACTGAACAAGAATGAGTTTGTTAGTTAAACCGAAATGAATCAAGAAACAATGGGGACGGACTCCATTGATTCTACTGTCACTTTACATTCCCAACCCAATCTCAATCAACATAAAGGTACCAGGTCTTGAATTAAAATGATGATAAGTACGCCATTGATGGACACTAATCATGTAATCAAAAATTTCCTTTGATAGCAAAGATGAAATAACAAGAACATATAGTGAATAAACCAAGTAAAGAAAAGAAACAATGTCCCATCAGGATACAAAAAAAATCCAAAGGTAATTATTATGCCCACCTGCTGGATCATTGCCGGCCCCAATGGCGCGGGTAAAACCACCTTCGCACTGGAATATCTGCCCAAGGTGGCGGCGGGCTGTACTCATTTTGTTAATGCCGATCTGATCGCGGCCGGCCTGTCTCCACTGGCACCGGAACGAGAATTTATTGCGGCAAGCCATATCTTTCTGAACGAGATCGAAGAAAACATCAAACGCCAAGAGAATTTTGCATTCGAGACCACGCTTTCAGGGCGTAGTTATTTACGTCTGATCAATCGGCTGCAACGTGATGGCTAGCAAGTGGAACTGATCTATCTTGCTTTACCAAATGTGGGAATGTCGAAAATGCGCGTAGCAGAACAAGTAATGCATGGTGGCCATAATATCCCGTCGCGCGACATCGAGCGGCGTTTCTCGCGCAGCCTTGGCAATCTGTTCCATGTATTCAGTCACAAGGTTGATCATTGCATTTGTTTCATGAACGATGGTGAAATGCCGATTCCCGTGTTTGAACAAAAAGGCAATAGTCGTAATATTCTCCACGAAGTTTATTATCAACAATTAATAAAGGTAGTCACATAATGAAAATCACTCTGAAAACCACGCCTTCCGAAGAAGGTCAGGTGATGCTGGATTCGTTGCAAAAAGCCGTAACGCAGGAACTTGAAAGGAAACGCCGCTTGGGCCACTACGCCGTAGTCTGGCGGGACGGCAAACCGGTGATGATCGGCGAGGATGCACCGAAGGTATCAGAAAATCCTGTCAGCTAGAATTGTGCAATAAGACAGAGCCAATCAGCGTCTCACCGCCGCTTTATCTGAAAATAAAATTGTTCAGGATAGGCTAAGCAACAATTGTTTCTTCAAACAGGTTTTTATACAAACTTTGATTACCCAACATAGAAATCAAAGGAATCCAGTATCGATTCTGGATTTATGTGATTCGAACGGTTCTATGTCCAGCCTTACGCCATAATCAAGGATTTTGCCGTTCACTTCATCACCGCCAGTGATGATTGCGTTGCAGGTGGTTATGCGGTTGGAGAGCCCCCTCTCGTCAAGTCTGCAGCGGAAGCTGTGCGCTTGTTCGCGGTTCAATAAACCGACAGTTCGATCATGAATATCCACCCGGATGGCGCTGCTGTCATAGGGATTGTCGTTATCCGGTATCAGGTAAGCTATCAGGGTATTTATTTTGGAATCTGAGTCTTTCCTGGGATTTGAAGGATTTTCCTGCATCAGTTGCTTGATGGCGCCTTGATAGGATGCTGCGGTTAATTCAAAAGCAAACTGACCCGGTTCCGGCCAAGCATAATAATTCTCTGCCGGATTGGAAGCTTGTGGGGAATCGTCATCCGACTGCGAAGCGGTACTTTCGGCAGCAATTTTGTTTCTATTGGCATAGAGAATTACCGCAGCAATGAACGCTACCGGAAGAATATGCGATTTGTCGACTCCAGCACCAACAATCAATCCGAGGAACAATGAACATATTAAGATGGAGAATATGCTTATTCCCGGCGTTGCTTTCTTTTCCTTCATATCAATTGTTGATTATTTTGAATATTCTGTGTAACTGATTCATCAGTGCCCCCGAATCTTGATATTAATTTCGGGTGATTGACGCTGAGCCGGTGGATGCATGCGATTTAACCCCAAAACCGTGACACGATGCGCGGCGTTAAAGCTGGGGGCGCCATCCTGATCACGCAAAATCGACGATACTTTATATTCCATGCTGCTGGTGTTAGGGTCGAAACGGATATCGTGTATCCAGATACCCGCTCGTTGCACCCGCTGATTTTCGCATTCGTAGGCGAGATCCCAGCCAGTCAACATCGGTACGGCGTAGTCATAGGGTAAATCATTGATGCGGAATGTTTGGGTACGGACAACGCCGTCGGTATTTTTGCGGCAGGTGTTTGTTTTTCCTGCGCGAGGATTCAATGCCAGAAAATCCGGGCGCAATTTGACGCTGCTGCCGCGAATCATCGCCGTGCGCGTTCTAATTCGGTGCGTGCGGGTATCATTATCCTTGAAAATGGTCTGAGTCGCCCAGTGCGGGCTACCGTCCTGGTTGAGTGAAGCACCGGTTTGGGAAAGACTATAGGCGGCCTGCAAGAAGCGATAATCTGCACGATCCCCCCATTTGCAAGGTGGAAAACGCAACTCGCATTCAAAGGTATCATCGAATTGAAAATCAAACCCACGCGGAATAATTGCAATCGCATCATTATTTTTAAGTGTGCCTTTGTTTCCCGTATTCTCCAGCGTGGCAACCGCACCTTGATTTTTATGCTGCAGCGTTACCGCCTCAAAACCGCTGTAATCGCTTTCTATCACGGCATCAAACCAAACGGAACGATAACCAAATCCGGTATAAAACACACAAAATTCGTACGCGTCGTTGCGGTTCTGATCATCCAGTTTGCCTTGCACTTCAAACATCAGCAAAGCCGAGCCGGCATTCTTCACCAGCTTGCTGTGCGTGATGTCAGCTCGCATGGAGTTCACTTCGCGATCGCTGTGCAGATAACGCAAATCCCAGCCATTCAATACGACGGTGCCGTTATCCACGTAGCTCGGCATTTCAACCCATTGCAAAATGGTGGCAGCCTCTGCGCCATTATCGCGCTGGATACATTGGCTGCCTTCAATCAGAATGAATCTACCTTCATCTTCAAAAACCGTTTTTCCTATTGTTTTTAAGGATAATTGCTCAAAAGGTGTAGCGATTTTTGCGCCACCTGATGCTTCAAGCGGCTTTTTTCCTGGAGTTTTGGTTGCGCATGCGGAAAATAAAAACGGTATCCCGATCGCAAGTAGTATAAATGCATGGCGAATCATTGACATGCTCCAAAGATAGGCGTCGTGTTACGAAAAAATATTTGCAAAATGACTCCGAATGACAGCGAATCGAATCTGCTTAACTAATTTTTAATCCGGCTGATTTTGACAATTTCCTTGATGTGCCTCAGGCTGCGTAGGATTTGCGCAAGATGTTGCCGGTTATTAACCTGCAGGATAAAGCGCATTTGCGTGTAGTCACCGTCACTTTCCATCTCGATATCGTCGATATTGGATTCCGCCTTGGCCATTTCAGCTGCAACTCGGGCTAATACCCCCTGCTTGTTTACCGCTGTTACTTTGATACTGGCTTCAAAGGTTCTGGGAATGTCTTTGCCCCATGCCACATCCAGGTAATTCTCCGAGCTTTTCTGGCTATTGGCGATGATTGCGCAGTCGTACGTATGAATGACGAGGCCATAATCCTTTTTAATCATGCCGACGATGGCATCACCCGGGATGGGACGGCAGCACTTAGCAAATTGCACTGTCAGTCCTTCCGTTCCCAATATAGTAATCGGGCCTGCTGCCTGCTCACTGGATACCGATTCCAATGGCAAGGTCAAGCGTTTTGCCACTACCGCAGGAAATTGCTTGCCCAGAGCCATTTCAGCCATTAATTCATCCTTCGATTTGACGCCGCTGTCGCGCACCAGTTTTTCCCATTGCGCTTCATTGATCGTATCCGGATTGATATTAAAAGACAGCAGCGCTTGATTCAGCATGCGCTCACCCAATTTGACCGATTCATCGTATTGGATGTTTTTAAGGAAATGGCGGATATGTGAACGCGCTCTCCCTGTCGCCACATAACTAAGCCAGGAAGGATTGGGCTTGGCATAAGGTGCGGTAACGATTTCCACTCGCTCACCCGTTTTCAGTACGGTGCGTAGCGGTGCATTCTCACCGTTAATCTTAACCGCCACACAGCAGTTGCCCACATCGGAATGTACTGCGTAGGCAAAGTCGACAGCGGTCGATCCTCTGGGAAGCGTCAGAATTTTTCCCTGCGGCGTGAACACATACACATCGCCGGGAAACAAATCAATTTTAAGATGCTCTAGAAATTCCAGCGAATCGGTAGAGCCGCTGAGTGCTTCCAGCAGGCTTTGCAGCCATTGACTGGTTTTCATATGCAAATCATTGAGATCGGCATCTGAGCTTTTATAAAGCCAATGTGAAGCGACACCGTTTTCAGCAATCCGGTGCATTTCAGCAGTACGAATCTGCATTTCTATCGGTATGCCGAATGGCCCCAGCAAAGTGCTGTGTAACGATTGGTAGCCATTGTTTTTTGGAATGGCAATATAGTCTTTGAATTTACCTGGGATGGGTTTGTATAGACTGTGCAGCATCCCCAATGCGACATAGCATGAGGAAATATCTTTGACGATAACGCGGAAACCATAAATATCCAGCACTTCTGAAAATGACAGATGCTTGTCCACCATCTTGGTATAAATACTATACAGATGTTTTTCACGTCCGGTCACTTCGGCGTTTAGTTTTACTTCTTTTAATTTAAGATTAATGGCTTCAAGAATCTTTCCAACGACTTCGCGACGATTGCCACGCGCTGCTTTGGTCGCTTTCACCAGTACTTTATAGCGCAAGGGATAGAAATACCGAAAACCCAGTTCCTGTAATTCCTGATAGATATTGTTGAGTCCTAAGCGATGCGCGATGGGTGCATAAATTTCCAGTGTTTCACGGGCAATGCGACGCTGTTTTGCGGGGTGCATGACTTCAAGCGTCTGCATATTATGCAACCGGTCAGCCAGTTTGATGAGTATGACACGCACATCGCGCGCCATTGCCAGCAGCATTTTACGAAAATTCTCAGCCTGTGCTTCCTCTTGTGTTTGGAACTCAATTTTAGTGAGTTTGGAAACACCATCCACCAGCTCTGCCACGGGCTCACCAAATCTTTCGCTGATTTCAGCTCTGGAGATATCCGTATCCTCCACGACATCATGCAATAAAGCCGCTGTCAGCGTAGGTGCATCCAGATGTAGCTTACCAAGAATCCTGGCTACCGCGACAGGATGCGAGATGTAAGGTTCGCCGGATTTGCGGAATTGCCCGGAATGGGCGCCTTGACCAAATGAATAAGCATTTCTGAGTTGCGTCACATCCTCTGGCTTCAGATATTGAGATGTTTCAGAAAATAGAGATTCCGCTTCAGCCATAGACTTTGATGACCTATCGGTCATGCAGTAAGTTGTTATTCAAAATGACAAGCTTGCCGATCGTGAATTTGTTTGAGATACGATGATCTCTAAACGCCTCAAACCGATCCTTGATGTGATTATATGCCTGGATTTACTGGGAGTGAAAGAAAGTAATTTTTGCTTAATTCTACTACTGGGTTATTAATATTGAATAATAGTGCCTTACATTGATCGACGACAAATTTGTCCATTAAAAATATGATACGCCTTACATATTTTTCGGATTGAGAATATCCAAACCTACTTTGCCCTGCGCCAGTTCACGTAAAGCGACAACAGTCGGTTTGTCGCGTACAGGATCCACCATCGGTGCTGAACCGATAGCCAGTTGTCTGGCTCGCGTTGTGGCAACCAAAGTCATGTCAAATCGATTAGGGATTCTTTTTAAACAATCATCAACAGTAATTCGTGCCATGGGTATTTGCCTCGGATATTTAGAAATGAACAAAAAGAATTTACAATAAAGCGCTAACAAATAACGCTACTCATCATTCGAGCTGATTATGATAACTGCGCGATTAACGAATGAAATCTCATCAGTTGCCGATCTCTTTTTAAGCGTTCGGCCTTGATGACACAGATCAGCTCATTCAACGCATCTTCCAGCCTATTGTTGATAATAACATAATCAAACTCGCCGACATGACTGATTTCTTCACGCGCTGCGGCGAGTCTCATCTGAATGACTGCCGAATTATCTTGCGCTCTCGTTTTTAATCGTGTTGCCAATGCATCAGCCGATGGAGGAAGAATAAAGATTCCAACGGATTGAGGAAAAATCTGACGTACCTGTTTTGCTCCCTGGCAGTCTATTTCAAGCAGGATATCCTGTCCGTGTGCAACCGCTTCGTTTATCCATTTTTGTGATGTGCCATAGTAGTTGCCATAAACCTCGGCATTCTCCAGAAACTCTCCATTGACTAACATTTTCTGAAAAGTATCCTTATTCACAAAATGATAGTCCCGCCCATTCACTTCTTCAGAACGCGGCGGACGAGTAGTATGCGAAATCGATAGACTAAGATCGAGATCTGAGTGAACCAATGCTTTGACCAGACTGGTTTTTCCGGCACCGGAGGGCGCGCTGATAACAAATAAGCAACCTACCGTTTTAGTCATTTTATACCTGTCATATAATAAACATATGCTCAGTGTTTACTTTGCGTTTAAAACTGTCAATACCTGTCTTTTTAATATTTTAATTAATCTTGTCTCTTCCGATGTCGTGCCTTCCGGTGACTCTAATCGGCGATCAGCGTAGACAAAACCGACAGGATTTTTATTAAAAACCAAAGGAAGTACGATAAAACTGCGCGTATCAGGCAACAAATCCTGGTGCCATTGTGGCAATAACTCACGCACTTTGGGAGTTAATGCATTTAAAATGAATAAATCGGTATCTCTTTCCATGGCAAGATAAAACAGATCTGTTGATAGTGTCGCTGGAAAACAAAAAGCTTTCTGATATTCAGAACTATTTTTACCTACCGAACTACGCGCCCGATATTGATTCTTTTGTGTATCTTTCAAACAAAGCGTGGCAAAGCGAAAACCCAAGCTATGATAAAAATGCTCTAAGATCAACACGATTAATTCACTGAGCTTGTAATTGTTGGCGGTCATCATTTCTGTGACATCTTGAACTGCTGACAATAATAGTGCCGATGCATTATAGGGTTTGCCACTTGCATAACGCTGATCAATCTGAATCTCGTCCATTTCAACCTCTGCAAGCACAAGCTCCGTCAGCATATCTTCTTTAACCTCGAAGTTAGAGGCCGCATCTTTCATATCTGCGCTGATTTTGCTCTTTTTATCCGTCGGCAATAGATTCTGCAACGCAGAAGCTTCTTCTGTAGCACCTTTAATCAACTGATTCAGTTTAGATCTATCCAAACAAAGCGCTTTGCCAAAGCGAGCGAGTAGCTCATCTTCAAGCGCTGAACTCTCTGCTTCATTTGCTTTTATAATAAGCGGCACTGCTTTCTCGCTGAATTCTGCTGCTTGCCGCATCCATTCCTGTTTATTTTTGGGAGAACTCAATGCGCAAGACGGTTTAGTCTTAATTGCCTGGATAATACTAGCAGGAATATTCCAATTTTCCAGTACCGCCTCTGTAAAATCATTCAGACTAAAATCCAATACTTTTATGGATGCTTGTTCTGAAGTGTGTGCATCTTGTTCGATTAGAGCCATTAATTCTTCATATTTATCGTAAACATGTGCCGCGAGCAGTAAACGACCAATATTTTTAAATAAAGCAGCTACCGCAATTTCTTCACTGTCCTTAAATTGACTATGCTTAGCGAGTTCCCGGCCCAACATGCTGGCAGCTAAAGCATGGATCAACTCTGCACGTACATATTCCGCACGTTTGCCGGACATCATACCATCAACCAAAAGTATGGCTAACGCGCAAGTCTTGACAGTATCGAAACCAAGCAGAAAAATTGCCTTAGTAATACTGGTAATGACTTGCGTAGAGCTGGTGCGGAAAGTTATGGAATTGGATAAACACAGAATTTTTTGAGTCAACGAAACATCGGATAATATAAAATGCGACAGTTGCCGTATCGATTCATCTTCCGATGAGGATAATTGAATAATATATGATATCGAGCTACCCAGTGACGGAAGGCCGGAATCATCATGAATCGCTTTTAATAGCTTATCTTTTGTAGAGATTGCCGTTTTTTCTCCGGTTACCGAAATATCATCAATCTCTGATGCATTCTTTTTATAAAATAGTCCCATAGCCATAGTAAGGAAATAAGTAGCAGAATAACGCAAGAAATTCTTTTTATTTTGTTTGTTAACAAAACAATAATTTTTGTATTTCTCTTCAAAGAAAGAATTACTTACAAGTACTGCAAAGACCTTATCATCGGCACGGCTAACTATTAATTAACAGCAATTAATGAATACCGTGCTTTTTGAAATAGTTCTGGTGATATTCTTCAGCAACGTAAAATTGAGTAACCGGTAGAATTTTTGTTATCACTGGATCTTGCCAACGGCCACTATTTTGTACTCCATTTCTGGATTCTTGGGCGATCGATTCTTGCTCTGGTGTAAAGAAAAAAATAATCGAGCGATATTGTGTTCCGATATCCGGTCCTTGCCGGTCCGGAGTCGTAGGATTATGGCAGTACCAGAAATGATCCAGGAGTGTTTCAAGGGCTACCTCTGCGGTATCATATTCCACCAAAACGACTTCAATATGACCGGTGGTATTGCTACAAACTGCCTCATAAGTTGGATTGTCAGACTGTCCGCCGGAATAGCCGCAGGTGACGTCAGTAACACCTTTGATACAACGAAAAGCCGCTTCCACACCCCAAAAACAACCTGCACCAAAAATTATCTTATTGATCGCCATTGCGTTTTATTTTTCTTTACGCGCTTTCTCAATCAGTGCTTCCAGGGTTCTAATCGTATCTTGCGGTGTGCCACCCATGCTACCGCTGGTAAGATACTTGCCATTAACAACCAGTGCAGGAACACCCGTCAGTTGATACTGACGGGACATTTGCGTTGACCGTGCCACCTGATTCTGTACTGCAAATGAACTGTAAGTACTCTCAAATTTTTTCCTGTCGATACCCTGTTTTTCGATCCAATCAAACAAAATCGATTCATTATTTAAATCAATTTTGTCACGATGCATGGCATCATAAACTTTATCGTGCAAGGTATCGGTTACCCCGATAGCTTCTATGGTATAAAATATTTTCGCCCCCGATACCCAGTTGGGGCGGAAAATCGCAGGCACATAGCGGAAATCGACATCACCGGGCACATTCATCAACCAAGTTTTGATATGCGGATGCAAGCTATAGCAATGCGGACAGCCGTACCAGAAAAACTCCAAAACCTCAATTCTGCCGCTATCTTGTGTCGGCTGCGGGTTAGTCAAAACCGTGTAATCTTTACCTGCCACGATATCCGCGCGCGCATTCGAACTATTGATCAAACCAAAACTCAGCAATAAGCAGAAAACTACAAGAAATTTACGTTGATTCATTTTTACTCCCCAAAAAGTCATCTGATTAGCAACTTGATTCCATTTAATATTTATTGTGTTTTAATAAATTGAGCGACTATCCCGTTTTCTTTTAACGAAGCACTTGTTTCATCCACATCTTCTTTTTTAGCAAAAGGACCAACGCGCACTCTATACCAAGTTCCTTTCTCTTCCAAATCAATAGGTTGTACAGATGCCAATATTCCGAGTAGTGCAAGCCTGGCTTTCAGGTTCTCTGCATCATCATTTTTCCTGAATGATCCGGCTTGGAGAAAAAATTTTTCTTTCGCAGGGGGACTCTTGATCTGAGGTGTTACGGGCTGTTGTATCGGTTCTGCGGGAATACTGCGTGGTTGAATTGCAGCAGCTTGCCGTGGAGTTTCAATCGAACTGATGTTTGGATAGGGCACGGGTTGGCGCACGATTTCAACCGACTTTTGGCTACTTTCCGGGATTTTCGCGGAAACAGGCGGTTGAACGGGTCGCTCATCCACTTTTCTACTGGCTTGGTCAATCTCCGGTTCATCAATGCCGGGAAGTATCTTATAAAAATCAAACCGGGGTTTTTCTTCGACTGCACTTAATGGCTCTTCCTGAGCCGGCTTTGCTGGTGTTTTAGGTTGTTCGGACGCTGGACGAGTTTCGCTTTTCGCGGATGAATCCGCAACTTTCTCAGTGGGTAAAAAAGGACTGGGCGCATAGTTCAGATATAACCATATGCCAATTGCACTGACCAAGCCTAGTGCATAGCCAACGAATCCCCCAAAAAATGCTGAGCCACCTTTTTCATTCTCGGATTTTGAAGATTTTCGGGCTTTATAATCTCGACTCATGAACGTCCTTCTGTGTTAATTCAATCACATTTTATCAGGTGCATTCACACCCAGTAACCTAAGACCATTATTCAATATCTGGCGAATGGATGCAATGAGCACCAACCGGGCGTGCAGCAGCGGAATTTCAGGCACCAGAAAACGTGTCGAATTATAGTAACTATGAAATTCACCGGCCAATTCTTTAAGGTAGAAAGCAATCAGGTGCGGCGAGAATTCTTTGGCAGCCATTTCCACAGTATCTGGAAAATCGATCAATTTTTGCAATAAAGCCAATTCAGCAGGACTGGATAATGCATCCATATTGGCTTCAGTCAGATCGTCCATATCGCCATCCCATTGTGCCAATACGCTACACACACGGGCATGCGCGTACTGTACATAATAAACCGGATTGTCATTGCTTTGCGATTTGGCCAGATCCAAATCAAAATCCAAATGTTGATCGCTTTTACGCATCACATAAAAAAACCGTGCCGCATCCTTGCCAACTTCCTGGCGTAATTCCCGCAACGTGACAAACTCTCCGGAACGAGTGGACATCGGTGCTTTTTTACCATCGCGGTAGAGAACCGCAAATTGCACCAGGGCAATCTGCAGTTTCTCCGGATCCAATTCCAGCGCCTGTAAAGCGCCTTTCACTCGCGCAATATAACCATGATGATCTGCACCCCAAATATTGATGACTTGATCGAAACCACGCTCAAATTTATTCAGATGGTAGGCGATATCTGAAGCAAAGTAGGTAAATTGCCCATTTTCTCTTTTGACGACACGATCTTTTTCGTCACCAAAATCGGTTGAGCGAAACCAGGTAGCGCCGTCTTGCTGATACAAGTAATGTTTTTTCTCCAGCAATTGGATGGTATGCGCAACAAGTCCGTTATCAAACAGCGACTGTTCCGAGAACCAGGTATCGAACTCTACGCCGAATTCCATCAAATCATTACGGCAGTCTCCCAGCTGCTCTGTCAAGACGAAATTATGAATGTACGCATAATCCTGACCGAGTATTTTTTTTGCATTGGCGATTAATTGATCCAGCAGCTCGTCGGTATTTATCGCTGTTTCATGCGAATCCGCCGGCAAACCGTCCAGCAACAAATCAGGCTGATGCACATAACGTTCGGCATGTGCTTGGAATATCAATTGCGCCATGGTTTTGACATACTCCCCTTGATAAGCATTCGCCGGGAAAGGAATATGAACATGATTAAACTCCAGATAGCGCAACCAAGTCGAAAGCGTCAGGATATCCATCTGTCGTCCCGCATCGTTCACATAGAATTCCCGGGATACATTAAAACCCGCTGCAGCCAGTATATTGGATAGACTGGCGCCGATCGCCGCTCCACGGCCATGACCGACATGCAATGGTCCGGTTGGGTTGGCTGACACAAATTCCACCTGAATCTTTTTCCCCTGACCAAAGTCACTGTTACCAAACGCATCCTTGTTTTGTAAAACATAATGCAAATAGTGTTGCTTGACGGAATTCTTCAGAAACAAATTGATAAACCCCGCGCCCGCCACTTCAATCTTCTCGACATACGGTGAGGCAGGCATGTTATCGATCAATAACTGCGCGACTTCACGTGGATTTCTATGTAATGACTTGGCCAGTTGCATAGCAAGATTGCATGAGTAATCCCCGTGACTGGCTTGCTTAGTGCGCGCCAATTCTATACGGATAGCGACATCCAGCGTGGTGATACTACTCGCTGCCTGATGAAAAAGTTCGGCAAAATGTGTTTTAAAATCGGGAGGGGCGGATAAGATCATGGCTGAGAATAGGTGGTATTAATAATTGATTGAATTGAGTAATACAGCATGACTGAGATTGTTTTCATCGAATCAAGCCATCGCTTGCTGACGATGCGTTTCAAAAAGACAAATTCCCGCACTGACAGCGACATTCAAACTCTCGACACTACCCAGCATTGGAATACGTACCAGCTGATCGCACGTTTCACGCGTTAAACGCCGCAGCCCTTTCTCTTCGGAACCCAACACCCAGGCAACCGGCCCTTTAATTTGCAAATGAGTCAGATCGTAGTCTGCATTCTCCGCGGTACCGATAATCCAGATTCCCTGTTCCTTTAATTGCTTTAACGTGCGTGCCAAATTGGTCACCGCGATATAAGGCACGGTATCCGCGGCGCCGCTGGAAACTTTATAAACCGCTGCGGTCAACCCTACCGCCCGGTCTTTGGGCGCAATCACTGCATGCACCGCGAAAGCATCCGCGACACGCAAACAGGCACCCAAGTTGTGCGGATCCTGAATGCCATCCAATACCAGCAATCGCGCAGGCTCAGTCAAAGTATCCAGAACATCGTTGATGTCGACATAACTGCGTGTAATATCGATATTCGCCACTACGCCTTGGTGACGATTGTTACCCGTCATGCTGGTGAGTCTTGATCCTTCGCAGGTAATCAAATGGATTCTCCGGGTTTCAGCAAGCTTGATCAAGCTGCGCGCGCGCTGATCATCCCGCACAGCATCGATAAATATCTCTTTGATGCTATCCGGATTCTGCCGCAAACGGCTGGTAACCGCATGAAAACCAAAGATAAGGCGAGTGCTGGACATAATTCTTTGTTAACCAATCTGAAAACTTTACCTAGCATTGCTCGGCATGAGGAATATTCCATGAAAAAAAGCAGCGTGCTACCGCTGAACTCTGATTTCCCCACCCATTACAAACCATTGCTTATAACCGGGTATTGTAAAACAATTTAGCAGGCCGTTGAGAAACTATCTGTGTTGCCGCCACTGTGTTAAAAACAGGCTCAAAATGCTCATTTATCACGCATAAGCTGCGCTTTTTCGCCTGTTTTTGCCTTGTACCGACTTCCTCGAAAACTTTTTTAAACGACCTGTTAGATACTAGCGCGATTTCTTGCTTTTGGATGAAGCCGTTGCTTTGAGTCGACCAGGCTTTTTTTCCGGTTCAGCCAATACAAAATCGATTTTGCTGGTTTCCAGATCAACGCGAACCAATTTGACTTGTAATCGGTCGCCGAGACGATATTGCTTGCCGCTACGCTCACCCAACAACATATGTTTGATGGCATCGAAATGAAAATAATCGCTCGGCAGCTCTGAAATATGCACCAGCCCTTCCACATACACGTTATCCAAAGCCACAAACAAACCAAAACCCGTCACACTGCTGATCACACCGTCGAAACATTCACCGATCTTATCCTGCATATAGAAACACTTAAGCCATGATTCCACATCACGTGTTGCGTCATCAGCGCGACGCTCGGTCATTGAGCAATGTTTGCCCAATTCGTGCCAGTCTCCGGGTTGATATGTTTTTTCATCCAATACCGCTTTAATCGCACGATGGATCAGTAGATCGGGATAACGGCGAATCGGGGAGGTGAAGTGGGTGTAGGAATCATAAGCAAGTCCGAAATGTCCGGCGAGGTCCGGGCTGTAAACAGCCTGTTGCAAAGACCTCAACATGACCGTTTGCAGTAATTGCACATCCGGTCTGTCTTTTATCTTCAGCAATGTTTGGGCATAATCTTTGGCGCTGGGTCTATCTTTGCCACTCAACTGAATACCGAATTCCTTGAGAAAGTTGCGCAGCGCTTCAATCTTTTCAGGCTTTGGATCTTCATGGATGCGATAAAGCGTCATTTGATGATGTTTTTGCAGAAAATCTGCGGCGCATACATTAGCTGCCAACATGCATTCCTCAATCAAACGATGTGCTTCCGTGCGTTGTACCGGTTCAATCTTGTCGATCTTTCCCTGATCATTAAAAAACATCTGCGTTTCAGTGGTTTCAAAATCAATCGCACCGCGTTTCTTGCGCGCTTTCAGTAATGCTTTAAACAACTTATAGATAAGCTGCAAGTACGGTAACAGCTTTACGTGCTCTTTGGCTTCCGCTCCTTTCGGATTAGCCAGCATGGCCGCTACCTTGGTGTAAGTCAGACGGGCATGTGACAGCATGACAGCGGAATAAAACGAATAATCCAGCATCTCGCCATTCGCTTGAAACTGTATTTCACACACCATGCAGAGGCGTTTTTTATCCGGATTGAGCGAACACAATTCGTTCGACAAAACCTCGGGCAACATCGGAATCACGCGGCGTGGGAAATAAACCGAATTGCCCCGATTCAACGCTTCCTGATCGATGGCATCATGCGGTTTGACATAGTGACTGACATCCGCGATCGCCACATAGAGCCGGTATCCTTTACCATCCTCTTCGCAATAAACCGCGTCATCGAAATCACGCGCCGTCTCGCCGTCAATGGTCACCAGCGGTAAGTGACAAATATCTTTGCGTCCCGCCAGCTCTTTTTTTAATACATTCTTGGGAAATTTGGCTGAAAGTTTCTCAATCTCGGGGGCGAACACATGAGGCAGATCATGTTTGCGTAAAGCTATCTCAATCTCCATCCCGGAAGCCGTGTAATCGCCCAAAATCTCAATGATCTTACCGATTGGCTGAGCCTGCTTGCTCGGTTGCTGAATAATTTCCACCATCACAACCTGGCCTGCCTTGGCTTTTAACGAGTGTTCCTTGGCGATCAGAATATCCTGACTGATACGTTTGTTCTCGGCCACCACAAACAAAATGCCATGATCGATATGTAATCGACCCACCAATTGCGTATTGGTATATTCCAGCACTTCCACAATGACGGCTTCCCGGCGCCCTCGCCGGTCCAATCCGATTTCGCGCACTAAAACCCGGTCGCCATGCAACGCCTTGTGCATTTCTTTGGCACTCAGATACAAATCCGCACTGCCGTCATCAGGGATTAGAAAACCAAACTCGTCTGCATGACCTTGAACTGTGCCTTTAATCAGATCCAATTTCTCCATCACGCAAATATCGCCTTTGCGGTTGCGAAAAATCTGACCTTCGCGAATCATCGCTGTCAAACGGCGATTAAAGAGTTCTTCCTCTTTTTTAGTAATAGACAACATTTTCTGTAATGCATGTTCATCCGTCGGGATTCCTTGCTGTTTCAATAGCTGCAAAATGTATTCCCGGCTTGGCAATGGATGTGCATAACGTGTTTTTTCACGCTCAAGGTAAGGATCCAAACTACGCAGCTTTTGCTTCTTCTGATTTGACAAAACAGTGGTTTCCTATAGAATTACGCGTTCTTTCGCAGCCTAGTCAGGCTGCTGTATTGCCCAGATGGCGGAATTGGTAGACGCGCATGGTTCAGGTCCATGTGCCTTCGGGTGTGGAGGTTCGAGTCCTCTTCTGGGCACCATCAATTAAAAACAACTTACTGATTAGCAATCATATTATATTCTTACTGAAAATTTCCATGCTTTAAACTAAGGCCAAAATAATTTTGCTGCATAAATTTTAATCAGAAAATCATACCCCACTTCCATTAATCTTGATCTTATATCATATTCTAGAATAATCTTTTCCAAAGATAACGACAATAGAGAAAATTCAATATTCTCCTCTCAGTATCCCGCACATAACAATCCGATTAACCGAACGGCTTATAAGCAAGAGGTTGTAGACTCCCGGGTACCCTCGGCACTGGGGCTAACAAAAGGCGCACACGCTGATTCACAGTGCTACTGTATCTGACGTTCATCAGGTAAGAATTGTGATAGATTCCGTTACAACGTTGTAACTTATCGACAACATGACTATTTGAATGGATCGATTTGATTGAAAAAACGGCGACTGACTTCAAATTTCTTGACGGTTTTTGTGGTTCGCTAACGAACCACAAAAACCTGGGATCACAATATTTTTGAAGCTGAGATCGTGGCTTCGCTAACGCCGAGTTTACGTGCAATTTCATTAGCAATTTGCGCGCCTAACCAAACACCGCCAGTCTTGCCTAATTCACTCGGAAAATCGGGAATGCCAAATTCATCATCCGTTCCCCCAGCATTACGTTTCGTAATACCATCGAACTGCCAGTGAACACCCAAATATAAGCGACTCACTGAGTTATCTTTGATCGCCCGCCACAGACTATCACAGCCAAGCGTTATATATTCCCGCGGCTGCATCGTTATGGGGTCTTTATTGCGGCCATTAAATTCGTCCGATACAAAATCAAAACGCACATTATCAACGCCATTTCCATCAAAGGTTGCCACACCCTTCTCAACCAGAAAAAGCCTCAGTAGTTGAAATGCCGCCGCACCAAATGTTGCGTGACCCGATGGATATGCCGGGAAATTTGGCGTCTTATTGGTCCCAGTACTATTTGTGTCCGGACGACCGAGTGGCTTCCAATCCGGATCGGCCACACCGTTTCCAGCTACTGCATTACGAATACCGACAGCTGGACGCCACATCATATGGGTTGGCGCATACTTGTAGTGCCATGCGTCTATTCCGGCATCTGCCATCGCAATACCAATACCCGCCAAAATCGCCAATTCATCTTCCCAAGTGAGAGAACCGGGATTCTGCGCTTCGATCAAATCGAGCACTGTCAGTACAACTTGCAGGTATAGTCGAGGCGGTGTTCCAATCTCCATGGGGCCGTCATAACCCCAGGCGATGCCGGTGATCTCTTCCGGTAGGGTACGAGAACCCGGCATCCTGTTAGCTCCGCCTTTGTTGAAGACTTGCGCGAAATCAGCTGCAAAATGTGCCGTCGAATCCACCTGTGTCGCAGATACACGTCCCGGTGGAGGCGGGAAACCCGTGACTCTGGTAGCCAGTAATGGCGTTGACCTACCCCAATGCCCACCGGCATAGCCTTGCATAGGATCGTTCGGCGGCACCCGATGATCGTATGGTGCGCCAGTGGGCGTATATTGATCGGCAGCAGCATTCACCGGATCGTTCATGCCTTTTTGATGAACCAATATGCCAAAAGCGCGCCCCGTCGTTTCAGCCGAACTACCGGCTGGTCCCAAGTTAAAATAATCGAGCCAGCGCAGCCATGCCGGTTCCAAAAGATGTGCCTGATTGGGATATCGCAATCTGAGAACTTGCGCGCAAGCAGCTGCGCCAGCAACTTTAGCTTGTGCCGCGCCGACTCCTGGTAGCCCTGGTGGAGCAGGGATGTTCAATAATGTTGAACGACCCGAAGCATGTGCCGTCGCATCGTTAAGTGCTGCCAATGCCATAGCAACTGCACGCGCAGTTAAAAATGGGCCTCTCTGATCCCCAGAGCTCAATGCTGCTGTATGGTCTCTGCGGATACATTCCATACTCATATCACACCAGAAACGTAATTCACTTGTCGCTGTAGTCATTTGAAGGTACCTCCTCGAAATAGTTATTGGATTTTCCGATCACATGGATATTAAAAAATGCATGTCCTTTCCATGTCGTGAAAATTATTACCATCCATCCTGCAGTTAAAAATCTTTCTGCACACCTGATCGTTTTCACATCCAGATATAAACATACATTGAGGAAACTTTACTGTGACTTTCCTCACACTGAATTAAATTCTTCTGATATTTCCATAGAGACCTCAATAGACAGGCACCCACGTTTCACAAGGCATTCAATCGCTGATGGTGAATTGCTTCGATGGCGGCCATTCATTCGAATTATCACTGGAGAGCATGCTCCCTGTCCCTGATCGAGGGTATTCAGTGCTTAACCGACCCGATTAAAGAAGGTGAGAATGAAAATACCGATGCAGTTAAGAAAGCTGCAAAAGATGCAGTAGAACATATACCCCCCGCCCCTTGGGGCGGGGGATCGAACCCTTACAATTAATGACTATTGCTTCACAAAAGTGCCATTCTGCTTGATCCAGAATTCGTTAGTGAATGCATCGAAAATGGTATCCGCATCGGTAGCAAAACAATCAGATACGCTCTGGTTGGTTGTGGTATCTTTCCTCGCCATGGTAATCGGCGGAGTAATCGTAATGCCAGGGATATTTTCAAATTCGCTAAATTGTGCAGTCATGTCATAGCAGACATCGGCGTTGATAATCAGGTTGGCTCCTTCAGCAGGGACATTGATGGTGCAATGCTTGCTGTTGGAAAAATTATCAGCAAGAGACTGGAATGGATTAGGAATGTTGGGGATATCAATGGAAAATCCTCTGAACTCGGATGAGATCAGCGTGTTGCTGGTCAATACGGAAATTCCGGTTGCTGTCGTTTGCTGGGGTGCCTGACACACGTTGTTGCTGGTGGGCAGCTGAATACATTGCCCGTTGGTGGTGACATTGACGACATTGCCGCTCTGCGTATAAACCAAGCCAGCCGGTGCATTCGCGGTATTACAAGCAGGAATGCTACTGTTGCCGGCGTTTGCAAGCGTCATCAAATTAGGCAGTGTATCGATTACTGTCGGCGTATCTCCCCATGGTCCTCCCAACACATAGACGTTATTGTCGGTCTTGTTCACACCGGCATAAATCCCTGTTTCAGGATAAAATCTGAATATCCAAGGATCAATATTCTGTGTGTTCTGATGCGTTGGAAAATACTCTGGATAAGTATTTTCAGCCCAATTCAGCAAAATTTCAGTATCACTGGCGGTATCCGCCGCAGCAAAATGCATGTTGCCAAGTAGCAAAAATGTACAAACAGACATGATCAGCTGTTTCATATAGTGTTTCATGTTAAAGATCCTCCAATTCGTTTTTGAAATAAATGTTTCCCTGCACAAATAGAATATCATAATGAAATGATCACTTGTCCTTCGGTGAAACGCCCGCTAACTCAAGTTCAGTCAGCGGCTTCTGAGCTTGCCTATTGTAGCGAGTTCTCCTCGTTTGTCAGCATAAACCCCGTTTCTTAGTGTCCCCTTGGGTAACGACAGTTGTTTTGCCGTTTTTACCAGAGTCAATCCACTTTCTTTGAAAAACAATAATTGATTCCTTCCTAGATTCCTGACTATATTGTATGTGGGGTAATTCCATCTTCATCCTCCATTTCAAGTCTTCATTTTATGAAACGTCGGACTCCTTGAAAATCAGCATACCTCATTCATTATGTGAATCAGAATGCAGGAGTTGTTGCTGCCAAATAATGAATGGGCATCTGACGATGATATTCCAAGCGTAAAACATGACTGTAGGAAATAACCATGGGCTCACTTTATGCGCCATTAGACACCATTCGTCGCAGAACAACTCTTAAAACTCATGATGATTCTTGGCAATCAGGAAGAATCTTAGCGATTTGGTAAATTACCGAGAAGATCTGTTTATCTTTTTCTTTCACTAGGTACCAATATCGGCTGCCAGTTTGGCGGATACTTGGCCTCAAGCAAGCCATTCAATCGTAAGCTAATCCATTTGCGCGTGGGCATTTCCAAGTGTCGGTAACTCCAGATCGCGATCGAAATAGCCGAACCGACCATACCAGCCACAAATAGCATTGATCCCGCTACACTGCTTTCCACTGGCAGCCCGGTGATGCTTTCCCAGTCTTGTTTTGCAATAAACTGGACCAGGTAATGCCACATATAAATAGAAAATGACAATACCCCAATCGTGTGTAGGCCGCGCGTATCGAGGCAAGTGCATAAATAGCCGCGATCTTCCCAGGTGACTAATACGATCAAGGCCATCAAGCCAATCACCAGAACATCGGTTACACCAAAGTGGAGTGAAAGGAAAAGTGCAATGGAGGCAACAATCTGAATACACGTCAGGCATCTATCTGACAAAGTAGAAACCGCGTTACGTGCTAAGAACAGCAACATGCCGATCGTGAAAGCGGACGCGGCGCGGATGGTGGACAAACGAAAGTTGTCGTTGACATCGTTATCCGTCGCCATACATAAACAATAGAAAAGCACTGCAATGCATGACAACACCACTAAAGCCAGCTTGCGGTTATCGCCATTGATGGTCAGAAGCGCAGCAAAGAGCAAATAGCAAAAAAATTCCGCACTCAGCGACCACGAGGGGAAATTCCAGGTGACCCAGTCAAACATGCCCCAGGAGTGAATCAGAAACAGGTTGGCGACCAGTGATTCGGGCGTGCGCAAGGAGTCGTCGAACAAGCAGCAGGCTTCTTTTCCCAATCCCCAATTGATCAGCGCTAGCAGCGTAAAAAAAAGCACTGTTGCCAACAATGTAATGAAATGCAGGGGATAAATTCTGGCAATCCGGGCAATCAGATAATGCAAAGTGTCACGCATGCTATAACATCTGGGATGTTCGATGTTATACACATAGGCCATCACGAATCCACTGAGAATGAAGAAGAAGTCAACCCAGAGGTAACCTTTGTAAAAATAAAGGGTGATTTCATCGGGATCTATCGATGAATGCAAATAATATCGAAAATGAACGAAAACAACCATCAAAGCGGCCCAACCGCGCAGCGAAGTATGCGAACGAATTTCTTTTTTGTTTGATATATGAATCATAAAATGAGCTTTCCAGTGATGAAACCTCTCATCATTCATGGCAAGAGGTATTTATTCTATTTTTTAGAAGTATTAAGATTTGATTTGTTTGATTTAATTGGATAGCTACCGAGCGAATCGGGTATCTGTTGGATTGAATGCTACCGGTATTATAAAGGCATTGGGCAATGATTGGACTTTTGAATGTCAATCAACATACAAAACACACTAAAATTGTGAGTAAGTCAACGTTGAAAAGTTCCCATCAGGGTAATTGTGGTCAAATCAAATTTTCTGTTGCGCTAACTGATACTTCGACCCCGCCTTACTCGGCAATTTATTCACAACAACGCGGTAATTTCTCGCAAAAAGATACACGCTATATGGCTAACTCTTTGAATGAGCCGCACGAAGTACACAACAACAACTTTAATTTCCAGGATTAAAAATGGATTACAGAATACTATTGACGGTTTTTGCCACGGTATTTATTGCTGAACTGGGTGATAAAACGCAATTGGCAACCATGCTGTTTGCCGCCGACAAGGAAGTTAGCAAATGGACGATATTTATCGGTGCGTCATTGGCATTGGTCGCAACTTCAGCGCTTGGTGTCTTGGCGGGCAGCGTCATTTCCGACTATATCAGTGCGAAACACCTGCAATATATCGCCGGCGCAGGATTTATCATCATTGGTATGTGGACGCTGATAAAAGCTTAAAAAGCCAATTTTCTCACTTGGCAGCTGTTCAATTAATCCATGTCAAAGTAAATCGCTTCAATGCATGAATAATATAGTTAGTAGCTATTGTTATGAATTTAACAAACTTACACATAATAAAGCACAGGAGAGTAAAAATGAATACCTATCAAACAATCACCACATTCTCACTGTTGGCGCTATATGCATTGTCAGTAACCGGAGCCCCCACCAATTTTGTTAAGAACGGCTCATTCGAGTTTGGAAATATTGGTTTCACTTCGGATTATGTTCCATCGATTTTCGATGGTGGTTACGTGATCACTACAGATCCTAAGGAAACACTGATCTATTCGACCACATCGAATTGAGCTTCCCCCGAAAAATAGTCTTCCAAGGTTGACGTACAATTAACGTTACATGTGAGTAAGACGATAAAGAAGACACCGAAGCAGGACATAGCCTAGTTCAAGGAACAAGCGATCAAACAAGTGGCAACGGAGAAATCGATTGGTTTGGTAGCGAAGGAGCTGGGGGAATCTCAATATCTTAGCCTGCAATTTCCTGTCGCAAAACTGCGGAAAACTACAAGTTACAAAATCTGCGATTAATAAAATATGACATTCACGATATTGTCATAAAAATGTCATGCTTTATTTATATTATCTCAGCAACTCTTAATTACATTAAATATAAATATGGCTGTCACAATACTTGTCGTTGAAGATGAACCTGCAATCCAGGAATTGATTGCTATCAATTTGAAAAGAGCCGGCCATATGGTTTTATGTGCGGATAGTGCGGAACATGCAAGGCTAATGATCAACAACGTTCTGCCTGATCTTGTATTGCTGGATTGGATGCTACCTGATATCACCGGTTTGGAATTTGCACGCAAATTACGGCGAGAGGAACGTACCAAAACCATTCCAATTATTATGCTCACCGCCCGTATCCAGGAAAATGACAAAATCTCCGGACTCGAGTCTGGGGCGGACGATTATATTACCAAGCCTTTCTCCCCCCGTGAATTAATTGCTCGGATCAAGGCTGTACTACGCCGGCGATTACCGGAAATGTCGGATGAAATTATCGAGCTGGGTGGGTTAAAGCTTGATCCAACCACGCACCGGGTGCATGTTTGTGGCGGTGACGAACCGTCCAAGCCGACGGAAGTCGCTTTGGGACCTACGGAATTTCGCCTTTTACATTTTCTGATGGCATATAAAGAACGCGTACATACGCGCGCGCAATTACTGGATCGCGTCTGGGGTGATCATGTTTTTATTGAGGATCGCACCGTTGATGTCCATATTCGTAGATTACGCAAGATTCTTGAATCGGTCGGCAAAGAAAACCTTGTGCAAACTGTGCGCGGAACCGGCTATCGATTCTCAGTCGAATGTAACGAAGAAAACATAGGGTAAGCATGCCCAATCAAGAACCATACAATGTTTCTTTTCTTTTGCTAATAACGACGGCACTACAACACCCCTCTTCTCGATATTATATTGTCTAAACTTAGGGAACGCTGATTAATTGACTATACGAGCATGCTCGGTACTCGCTCCCTCGCCTATCTTATTGATATGTCCTGGTTGCTGCGTTCCGTGCGCCTCGTGTTTCATCTCGTCCGCCGAATTATTCAACGTTTCCTTAACATCCATCCAAGCTATAAACAATTTTTGTAAAAGTAATCGAGATTATTCGTGAAATTTTTCATATCGCTACTTTCCGATTGAACGATAGTCTCTCAACCTATCAAATCAATTTTCAAAGCGATATCTCAAGTCACTAAGATCCTGAAAGACCGTGCGATCATCGAATAGACACGCTGTTCAATCATCAAAATAAGGCGTATTGTTATTAACAAGTAGGGTAATGTAGTCCATCATGATTATTGTGAAATCATCAAGAATTATGATGGAAACATAAATTCGGATTGTGGTTAATGCGGCGCTTAAACCACGCCATGTATCGACTACCAAGATTTATTTAATGACTACTCCATTTATCTCAAGCAGTGTTACTAACATTAATCCAGCCAATGCCAATAGGATTGATTCCTTATTGGGAGATTTACGTTGGACCACCGCAACGATCGCTTACAGCTTTCCAGCCAGCAGTAGTCCACTCTTTTGGTCTATGGATCCTGGACTGGGGTATGGTACCCAATTCGATGATGGTGAGCCGTGGAACAGTGCGGCCAAACCACTGACCAGTAGAGACCAAAACAATTTTGAACTGGCGTTGCAACAATGGGCCAACGTTGCCAATTTAAACTTTAAAAAGATAACGGAGACACCTAATGAAGTAGGCGATATACGTGTAGCGTACAGTGGAGATCCGGATGAATTTACATTGGCTTGGTCTTATCTGCCCGGTTTCAGTGTCCGGTCAGGGGATATCTGGATTAACACGTTAGGTCTTCTCAACTTCCAAGAATGGGACCCGGGGACTATTTCTTTTGAGACAATCTTACATGAAATCGGCCATACGTTAGGGTTTAAACACCCGTTCTTCAACTCCGATGACCCAGCAGCGGCAACGCTTCCGGCCACTTTGGATAAAACCATACATACCCTCATGAGCTATACCTATGCGGATCTGGAAGGCAATGAAGGCAATGAATTTTCCTTTCATCCCACGACACCAATGGTACTGGATATCGCTGCCATACAATATCTCTACGGTGCTAACAACAATTATCATAGCAGCAATGACACCTACGTCTATTACGAATCAAATACCTACCATGAAACCATCTGGGATGCGGGAGGCACGGACACTCTTCAGTATGCAGGCAAGGCTTCTACCCGCATTGATTTGAACCCAACCGCTGCATCGTTTATTGGTCAGCCGGTGTACGTTCTATCCGATGGCGTTAACCTGGGTTCGCCCGTTCCGAATGTGTGGATTGCTGACGGTGCCATGATTGAGAATGCCATTACCGATCAAGGTGATGATTTTCTGATTGGAAACAGCATCAGTAATATTTTAGATGGCGGTTCCGGAATTGACACCGTTCAGGTGAAATCACAACGCGATCAGTACGTATTGCATAAAGCACTCGATGGTTACAGCATCGTTGACAACGCTAATCCCGATAACCAGGATACGCTGGTAGCTGTTGAACGCCTGGAATTTGATAACATCAAACTGGCATTAGATCTGGATAGTCACGCCGGCGAAGTTGCCAAACTACTGGGCGCTGTATTCGGCGCTGCCACTATCAACAACAAAGAATATGTCGGCATTGGCTTGGCTGAAGCAGACACAGGCCTGAGCTATGAACAATTGGGTGAATTCGCGCTCAATGCGAGAGAATTAAAAACCACTGATGAAATGGTGACTCTACTATGGAACAATCTGTTCGGAAATATCCCCTCAGAAACCGAAAAATCTCCCTACATTCAGCTGGTTGACAGCGGCGAAATGTCAGCAGGTACCTTAGCGATACTGGCCGCAGACAGTAGCGCTAATGCCGGGAATATCAATTTGACGGGACTCATGCAAACCGGCATTGCATTTGTTTGATACATGCTATGTTGATTTCTCAATGCCTGCTGATGGGAGCTTTTACGAAAGCCGCATATCTATCTAAATTATAACCATACGATCCCCAGCTTCAGCTAAGATAGCTCCACCGTATTTCTATACGCTTTTCGTTTGGCATACTGAAAGAATTTCAGTCAGTGGCCAAGATTATATAAATTGGCTAAATTAATTGAATAACAACTGCTTCTTGCTCCAAAAAAAATTATCAATCAACATCTTATAGAATCTATCAAGCACTGCTATTTATTTACGAACCGGAAGGAAAATCGAATCATGAACAAAAAAATTCTCATCGTACTAACCAGCGTTGAAAAATACCCTAATATGAATCGCGCAACTGGCTTGTGGCTGGGAGAAGCGGTACATTTCGTAAAAAAAGTGGAAGCGGCTGGCTATCAGGTGGATTATGTGAGTCCGAAAGGTGGCTACACACCGATTGATCCTCACAGTCTTGCCATGGCGGATGATACTGATTGGGCTTGGTACCAAGAAAAAGCATTCATGAACCGCCTGGGTTCGACATTAAAACCCAGTCAAGTCAATCCTGATGATTACACAGCCATTTACTTTGCCGGTGGCCACGGCGTCATTTGGGATTTTCCAGATAACGAAGCACTTCAAGTCATCAGCCGCAAGATCTATGAGAATGGTGGTTATGTGTCATCTGTCTGCCATGGCGCAGCGGGTCTCTTAAACATCCGGTTATCCGATGGCACTTTGCTTGTCAAAGGGAAAAAAGTCACGGGCTTCTCAAACGAAGAAGAAAAGCTTGCTGAGCTCGACAAACACGTACCCTTCCTGACGGAAACCGAGTTGGTCGATCGAGGCGCGATTTATCAGAAAGCTGCTGAACCTTGGGCGGTATTTGCCGTGGAAGACAAAAGGCTTATCAGTGGACAAAACCCGGCATCCGGTGGCGCAGTTGCTGAATTATTACTAAGAGCCTTGCAGTGAAGCAGTTTATTTAGCCGCTGCCAATTCCGTTCGAATGCGCTGCAGTTCAGGATCGTTTGGCAAAACAGATTCCGCTCTTTGCAGATATAACTTCGCATCATTAAGTCTGCCTTCAGCCTTTGCCTTGCCTATAAACTGAATATACCGATCCACTATTTTCTGCAGCCCGGCACGCGCTTCCGCATTGTTGGGCTCCATAGCCAGTATTATCTGGTAGTATTTATGAGCATTATCTTTTAACGGCGTAGTGAAACGCCCTACTTTTATGGCTCTTTCAGCCGCCGCCAAGTGCTTCTTAATTAATTTCGCATCGGTTGGTTTTTCTGACAAGTTCTGTTGCGTAGACTGAGGAAATGATTGATCAGGCACTGCTAATTGATGATTATTGTCAGATGCCGGTTCGGTAGATTCTTTATCTTTAAGTTCTGGTTCGGTAACTGATAAGTTTACCGGATCGGATCTTTCATTCAATTGAGCAACAGATAAATCCACGGCTAAATCTTCTTTTATTTCCGGTATGGCTGTCGGTTTTCCGGGGTTACGTTCGAATAAAGGCCGATTGTCCACTGTACTTGGTTTGTCATCCACCAATAGATCTGTCGGTTTTTCATCAAACCACAATCCAATCGTCACCAATGCAACAATCCCGGCCATGACACCGATCAATAGGACATTTTTAGCAACGGGGCGACTATTGTCAACCTCTGTGGCTGCTTGCTTGGAAATGGATGATCCTGTCAAATCGTTAGTATCCGCTGCTTTCAGAAGTGCCAAAATCTCTGTTGCCGATTGTGGACGGTCATTATATGCAGGTTGCAGCATCCACTGAACTGCTTGCAGCAATTCCGCACTATAGGCAGTATCCGTAAATTCAGCAGACAAAGTCATCGGATCGGGTTCGCCTTGGTTTAAAGCCAATATCCGGCTCTGCGCGGCAACGGGTTGATGGTGTGTCATACAAACATACATGGTTGCGCCGAGCGCATAAAAATCGGTTGCCGGTCCAGGTTCATTCGCAGATTCATATTGTTCCACCGGCGCATAACCGGTAGCTAATTCATCAGCGAGCTGCGGGGTGCGTGCCGCAATCGCCAATCGTGCAGCGGCAAAATTGATCAGCAGCGGCTCACCATCCTTACCTATCAGTATCGTTGCCGGTTGAATGCCGCCATGCACTATTTGTTGTTCGTGTATTTTCTGCAAAGCATTCAGGATGGATGTCAGAATAAATTTTAATTCTGTTTCGGCAAATGCCGCCTGAGATTCCGTCAGCTTGGAAAGCGGCGTACCTTCCCGGGTACCCATAATCAGATAAGCTGTGCCATTGAATGGCAGGATATTCTCTGCCGCGACAATATTAGGATGTTCGATTTGCGTGAGTATCTCGGCTTGATCCAAAAATACCCTCAAACCATATTCAAAATTTTCTTTATCGCTCGGAGACTTGGGCTCTACGCCAAGGCCATTACTGCTACGAATGGCAAAATCGTGAGGAAAATATTCCTGTATTTTCACCCGTTCCTTCATATGGTGATTCCAGGCGCGATAAGTGATATCGAATGCGCTAATTTTTGCGGCATCTTTAATTTCGTAGACACCGATTTGCGTGCCGGCAGACAGAATTTTATCGTGTATATGTGTCATGATTTTTAGTATCCCCGTTGCTAATCTCGATTAGATTTCAAATTACAAGAGATTTTTATATTGTGCGTCGATGTTGATTCAATGATCGGGAGGGTCCAATCCTACTGGATTGATAAATCATGCTTCTCGATCCAGCGCAGCGAAACTGATAAAACGATGAGCTACCGATAGTTTAATGCAACGTTGTCAGATTGACTTATCTTTCTCAAGCGGCAAATTGGCATCCCGCCAAGCTTTAATCCCACCATCCATCGAAATCACATTGGCATAGCCCATTTGCTGTAACGTATCCGCTACGAGAGCCGAACGGTAGCCTCCTCCGCAATACAACACAATGGATGCTTGTTTGTCGGGTATCATCGTTTCAATATCACGCTCGATAATGCCTTTCCCAAGATGACGGGCACCAGCCGCGTGATCTATCCAAAACTCATGATCTTCCCGCACATCGATAAAATGAAATGGCTCCCCTTGCGCCAACCTTTCCTGTACATCGGCTACGGTACATTCTTTTACCCGCTGTTTCGCTTGCTCCACTAATCGTAGAAATCCCGAATTATGCTGCATTGTCTCCCCCCTTTATTCAAACCGGCTAACGGTAATAGCCTTGAAATGTACCAAAGATCCCATGCATGGTCAAAAGTACAACAAGCAGTATGCTGACAATAATCAAAAGATAATCCTGTTGTTCGATCACGTAACGCCGTTTTTGACTTCACGCGTAATCTTTGTTAATTTCCGGCTCGAAACGGGGGTCTTTTTCCTATAACCCGGAAAAATATGAGGTATCAGATGCACGAAGAAAATGTGATGCACGGACTAAAGGCCAAGGGATTGAAAAAAGGATCCGTATCCAAATCGGCTGCGGTCACCATTGGCTTGGCGGCAACTGCTCCGGCATATTCGTTAACCGGTGCATTGGGTTATGGTGCTTCCGAAAGCGGTTATCAACTACCGATTGTGTTTATTCTATCCGTAATTCCAATGTTCTTTATCGCCCTGTCCTATAAACACCTAACAACCTCTGCTCCGGATTCCGGCACAGTTTTTACTTGGGGCACCAAAGCCATTGGTCCGCGGTTTGGCTGGTTCGGCGGCTGGGCGCTGTTATTGGCAAGCATTTTGGCGGGAGTTACTGCAACCCAGATCATCGTCAATGCAATGGCGATCCTCTTTAATTTAGCAGAGACACCTGCGTGGTTCCATTTTGGAGTAGCCATCTTGTTCATCCTCTGCACTACCTACCTGACCGCGCTCGGGGCTGAGGAATCTTCACGTACCACCGTGATACTGACAATCATTCAATACGGTGGGCTTATCGGGTTAGCATTGATTTTGTTCATGCGCGTCATGCAGGGAGACGCCGTGAGCACTGCCGAGCCATTCTCACTGGAATGGCTCAATCCGTTTGCAATCTCTTCATTCAGTGCCTTCCTCAATGGATTTCTTGTCGCGTTGTTCATATTTTGGGGGTTTGATGCAGCGCTGGCAATGTCTGAGGAAACAGATGGCAGTGCGGAACAGGCCGGACGCAGTGGAATCATTGCGATGATCATCACGGTAATTACTTATGTCGCTTTTTCCACCGCTGCATTGGCCTACGCTGGCATTGATGCGCAAGACAAGTCCAGCCTGACGTTCAAGGATAATATCGACTCGATCATCACAGCTCTGGCAACAGATGTCATCGGCGCCAAAGGCGCATTAATTGCCGCATTGATCATCGCAATCTCTGCCTTCTCGGCCACTATGTCGACGATCATGCCGGCAGCGCGCGCCACGCTGGCAATGGCGACATATCGGGCACTTCCACGCAAATTTTCTTCAGTCAATGAAGCCACACAAACACCGAAGTTTGCAACCTGGACAATCGGTCTGATGACATTGATCATCTATATTACGCTGAGCCTGATCAGCGAATCCATCGTCAAAGATACCATCCAAAGCGTGAGTATCGCGGTCTGCACCTACTACACTGTGGCGGCGTTATCCTGTGCACTTTACTTCCATCGCACCGCATTTAATCATTGGCACACGGCAATATCGCAAGTGATCCTACCGACAATCGCCGCCGTTATTTTGATCGCGGTGAGTATCCTGCAAGCATGGAATATGATGGATCCTGCTTATGGTTCCAGCGGATCGATAGCCGGTGTGGGTGCGGTGTTCCTGATTGGTGTTGTCACGCTATTTTGCGGTGTTCCGCTGATGGTATTGTGGAGCATACGTGAACCTAAATTCTTCCGTGGCGAGACACTCCTCCTTGAAAGAGCGCATATGGCACCCGATAGCCGTAATGACCGCACAACCCTATAAATTTCTCGTTGTGCTCAAAAGACGATTATTCAGCAGTTTCAATCCACTCACAATAAACAATCAAACCCGGTACTGCACTATGTACTGACATCTCATTTCCGCAGATATTCCTCCTAAATCTCAAGTCAAATCAATCTTGGACGATAAACAAAACCGTGCAAGATGGATTGAGGAGAAAATATGAGTGAAGTTTATCTTGGCAGATTACCGATTCTTGACAGCAAACAGAATTTAGTCGCATTCGAACTCTTATTTCGAGCCGATCAACAGAGTACTGTCACAGTGACAAATAATTCTGCTGCTTCAGCAAATGTCATTATTGATACTTACGGACAATTGGGCATAGAAAATGTGATCGGAAAGCGGCGTGGTTTTATCAAAGTGGACGCCAAGTTACTCATGCATGATGCCATTTGCATGCTTCCCAAAAAACATGTGGTTCTTGAAATCTTAAGAAGCGTGGAAATTAATGAAGAGATCATTAATCGTTGCACATTCTTAAAACAGAAAGGCTACCAATTAGCACTTTCTAATGTAGTTCAACTGAACAAACAACTGCGTTACCTCATGCCATTGGTCAATGTGGTTAAAATCAACGTTAATGCGTTGAACCAGAATGAATTAATCAGCCTCATGAAAGAATTAAAGCGCTGGCCGGTTTTATTGTTAGCGGAGAAAGTTGAAAACCTGGAAACTGCCAGACGCTGTATCGCTTTAAATTTTCACATGCTGCAAGGTTTTTATTTTGCCAAACCGGAAATCATCGCAGGCAAACGGATTGATCCATCCAAGCTATCGCTATTGAAATTGTTATTATTGGTGGTCAAAGACACCGAAGTGACTGAAATCGAGAACGAACTTAAGTATCAACCTGGCTTAAGCTACAATCTTCTACGCGTAGTCAATTCAGCTGCAAACGGTTTACCGAGCAAGATTAACTCCATCAAACGCGCCATCATGATACTCGGACGCAAGCAACTGCAACGCTGGGTACAGATATTACTCTATGCCGCCAAGCAAAAAGACGGTAGCTCGTCCGATGCACTCATGCAAACAGCCGCCGTACGCGGCAAACTACTAGAGTTTATCGCTACCGCGGATCGTCCGCATGATAAAAATCACCAGGATCGCGCCTTTATGGTCGGTGTTTTATCCTTATTGGATACTTTGCTAGGGGTAGAAATGCCCAAACTGGTCGAGACACTGAGTATCCAAAAAGATATGAGCGAAGCCCTGCTGACTCGGCGCGGTTATCTGGGACGTCAACTGCAATTGATTGAAGCCCATGAAAAAGGTGAATTTGAAAGAGTTTTAGCAATACTGACAGAGCTGGGTTTTCTCGGCATCAGTGAATTCACCACCATGGAACTGGAAGCTGCAGCGTGGGCAAGCCGCATCAGCGATACGGTTAATCAGGCTGTCTAATATCCGCTGTTCAGACCCTTAATCGCTAATAGCATCAACTGCACGGTCGTCCTTCATAAAAAATCTCCGCGTATCTCAACCAACCGGAAGATGATTACCTTCATTACCGCCAAACTACGATTATCATTCTGATTCTTCCTCTCCATCAATAACAAGTATCAGCTCCAACAGCATTCTTCATCGCATTACTCAGATGATTATTACTTGCATAATAGTCTACAATGTCCATTAAAAAGAATGAGAAATTGAAACTTCAGCAGTTAACTTTCGCCATCAGGAGGTAACAAAATGAAATCTCATTATTCAATATTATCTTTATTGTTACTAGGTATCGCTGCCAACAGCACAGAAATTAATGCCAGTTCAACAACTACAGAAAATTTAGTCATTTCCGCAGTGGGACAGCGCCTGGATGATCCGACCCCCGCTCCGCTTCAGAAGGGTCCGATCCGTCTGAGGTTAAAACAGATAGCCGATGGTCTGACTGCGCCAAACTGGGCGGTTTCCATTCCTGGTGCCACCGAACATCTATATGTGAGTGATCAGGACTATAAACTGTGGCGCATTAATCTAGCGAGTAACACCAAAGAAATTTTCTTAGCCGTGTCTTTCAACCCACCATTACCGTTGGGAATTGCTGGTGACAGATCTTATGATGAACGCGGCTTGCTCGGCTTTGCCTTCCACCCGCAGTATGCTGAGAATGGGCTATGGTACACCTATACATCACAAATAGCGGGAGACAGCAGCGATTTCTCCACCATGCCTGCTGGTGTTGCACCCAATCATCGCTCGGTCATCACGGAATGGCGCTCGATCTCTCCCAGCTTAAATGACTTCCCAGCTTCGATAGAGCTTGTGCGAGAACTATTAACTGTCGATCAACCCCAATTCAATCACAATGGCGGAGCGCTTAATTTTGGTCCGGATAACCTGTTGTACATTGCATTCGGAGATGGCGGTGGTTCTGATGATGAGGGTATTGGCCATAGTGCCGAAGGCAATAGCCAGAATCCCGACAATCCTCTCGGCAGCCTGCTCAGGATCGATCCGACTGGAAACAATTCCGGCAATGGAAAATATGGTATTCCGAGCGACAATCCTTTTGTCAGTTCAGGTACAGCACTTCCTGAGACGTATGCTTACGGTTTCCGCAATCCATTCCGCTTCTCTTTTGATTCTAAAACAGGCGCACTCGTGCTCGCCGATGTCGGGCAGAACAATATTGAGGAAGTGAATCTGGTGCAGTCTGGCAGTAATTATGGCTGGAGATTGAAAGAAGGCAGTTTTCGCTTTGAACCTAACGGCAATGAACCAGGATTTGTTACCGATGGCTCGGTTGTAGGCAATTTGATCGATCCGGTCGTTCAGTATGATCACGATGAAGGTACTGCCATCATCGGTGGCTTTATTTATCGCGGTAATGCCATTTCTGCCTTGCAAGGAAAATATTTATTCGGAGATGTCGCCAGAACGGGTAATGGTGATGGGCGGTTATTTTATGCCGATGGCAGCGGCATTCTGGAATTGGATCTGACCGAGCAGGATCAGCCTGGTTTCTGGGTGCTTGGTTTCGGGCAAGATGGCGATGGCGAGCTCTATGTGCTCGGCAACACAACAGGCATTCCTTTCGGAACGACCGGCGCGGTGTACAAACTGGTTCCCAATGCCAGTTTTGATGCCACTATTCTCGAAATACCCGCTGTTGATGTCGTGTTTGATAATGGTGACACCGGCATTTACCGTGCTCGCTTGCAACTCGTTCCCGATAGCCAACCACTACGTTTCGAACTGATCCAAGCAGAGAAATTAGCTGATCGTTTCCGGGACGATAATGCCACTTTTGATCAGATCAGTGGCAAACTCAACCTCCGGTTTACCAATGTTGTCGATACTAACAGCCAGATATCCACCTACGCCGCCGAACTTCAACAAATTGTGGATTTGCCGATCCTGACTTTTGAACTAAGACAATCTGCACTTGTGCGGTAAGAACCCATTATTCAGCGTAATTTCAATCCGTGAAGACATACCTCAAAATTTAGGTAATATCATGTATATAAAAGTTTCTTCCGATATCCAATCAAGTATTCTTGATTACGCCATCTTCCAATTCCACAACCCGATCGGCCACGTCGAGAATACGGTAGTCATGCGTTACCAGAAGAATAGTGGTGTGTGATTCTTTGGCCAATTGTTTCAGTATGCTGACCGCTTCATAACCGCTCTGTTTATCGAGCGAAGCGGTCGGCTCGTCAGCCAGGATGATCTTGGGTTGCCCGACCAAAGCGCGTGCGATTGAAACACGTTGACGCTGCCCGCCGGAAAGTTGGTCCGGTTTATAATGTAACCGCTCGCTTAAGCCCACAGCCTTAAGCATCGCCGCAGCCCGATCATATCTTTGCTGCTCCGTCATGGTGTGCTGCATTTCCAGGGTCATGCTGACATTTTGCAGCGCAGTCAGTGATTTCAGAAGATTATGCTGCTGGAATATATAACCAATTTGTTGACGAACCTTAACTCTCGCAACTTCGCTACTATTGATAAATTCCTGATCAAGCACCTTCACACTACCGTGAAAAGCTTGCCGTAGTCCCCCAATGATCGTTAAAAATGTCGTTTTACCGGAACCGGAAGGTCCGGTTATCAGGACAATTTCACCCTTCTGAATGGCGATCGTCATATCTTTTAGCACGGGTTGCGTTAATGCGCCGCTGCCAAAGCTAAAACTCAAATGATTCACATCGATAACATCTGGCATCAGAACATGTCGGCGGGATTCGCGTCTTTCAATTTGCGTATGGCCAGCACACCTGCCATAAAACACATGGAGAGCATACAAATAAATACGGTAAAAACTTTACCGGGACTCATCGGCATGGGCATGAACATTTGAGATTCGCCTAAATAATATAAACCAAAAGAAAGCAGATAACCGGGAATAAATCCCAAAACGGTCAAAAAGAAAGCAGAGGAGAATACCACACGAACAAAATAGCCATGTTCATAGCCCATGGCCTTCAATGTCGCAAATTCATTGCGATGATTAGTGATGTCGGTAAAAAGAATTTGATAAACGATGACCAAACCGACTATCCATCCCATTACGATGCCAAAATTAAAAATAAATCCGATCGGCGCCGTATCAGACCAATAGTTTTTCTCGAACTGCTGTAATTCATCATAGGTAAAAATATTGACATACTCATTCAACTGGCTTTTTAGTTCGGCTTGGATTTGTGGGACGGATGCACCGGCATGCAGTTTGATGATACCCATGTCGATACCATCGTGATTCCTTCTAGGGAAAATACGCATGAAATTTAAATCGCTGGTAATCACGTTGCCATCCGCAGCAAAAGATACACCTAAGCGAAACAAGCCGATAATGGAGACTTTATAGTCATTGATTTCGGTCACATTTTGCCCCGCTTGCAGAAATTTGCCAATCGGTCCGAATTCAGGACGGGAATATTCATCAAACAACACGGTATCCTTCTGCCGCAATTCTGCGCGCAGGTTCTGCACGGATGCCAAATCAAATATTAGTGAATCCGGATCAAAGCCATAAATCATTAAAGTCCGTTTTGTCCGGGTTTGGATATTTTTGAAAGGCGCCAGCCCCAAGTATAGCGGGTAAGCGTTAGCCACAGCCGGATTCCCCAAGACTCGCATCAATTCACTACGTTTAAATTGAACCGGACGCCACATGGCTTCGCTTTGCTTATGCATCAGAAATAAATCGCCATTTAATTTTACCGGCGCTAATGCGGAACTGGCATAGAGTGAATCGCGAAAACCCAATTGCATGAATACCAATACGCTGGCAAACAAAACACCGCAAATAGCAGCGATCAATTTCGTCCGATCAAAAATTAATTGTCGCCAAGCCAGCTGTGCCGGAAAATAAAGCCAACTTATCCAGTTCACGGGATAATCCGCACCTTGACCTGGCGGAAAATTTGATGCTGCAAATCAGCCACAGCTTCCGGTTCAAGCGTCAAACGCACTTCAATAATGCGATTATCCCGATCCGCTAATGGATCGGTATCGTTTAAATCGTTTTTCCTGACCAGAAATCCCAATTCCCTGACTTGCGCGTGATAGCTCCGTTTCAATCCAACCGCATGTATACATCCTGATTGGCCTATTCTGACACGCGACAGATCCGATTCATAAACTTCGGCAACTACATCCAGCTGTGACAAATCCGCCATCTCCAGCAAACCCCGATCCCCGATGCGCTCTCCCGGTCGGGTGAAAATTTTTAATAAGGTGCCGGTAATCGGTGCAACAATCTGTGTATTGTTCAGTGTTGCTTCGTTAATTTTCTGTTTGGACTGGGCATGCGCGATTTCAGCCGACAAACGCTTCAAATTGGCTTCGGATTGTTGCAGCGCAAACCATTTGGAGTCAACCAGAGAAATACTGGTCGCAGAACTCGACGCCAATGATTGATAACGCAAATGCTCTTTTTTATTGAATGTCAACGCAGTTTGTTCGACAACACGTTGTGCTTGCAACACTTTAATACGCGCTTTAGCCGTTTCAACTTCGGCATTTTTCTTCATGTGATCCGACAAGATTGCTAATTGCTCACCCGCTTTAACGTGATCCGCTTCCTGAAAAAAGAGTTGTTCAACACGAGCACCGTCAGGACCTGCGTTATGAGACACTTTAATCACGCGAGAGCGCGGTTCAATCCGTCCTAGCGCCCCCACTCCCTGATGGGTATCGAACCTGCAAAGCCCATCCGCCAATACGACGGAACTCGCCAACATGAAACTGACCACAATAAAAACCAGGTAACTTACCGTCAAATACATAAATCATTTAATTCTGATTAATTTTCCAAAAAACCAACCACCAATTCTTTTATTCATTCCTACATATTGGCCTCATGCATATTCCATAACAGTCGGAATTATGCATGAAACTGACATGTAAAGTGACATGACCAATCGTTATGAACGTGTATTACCGTTTACAAAATGCTGCTTCAGATGTTCCATTACCTCAATCCATGTAGAAAACGACCAATTTCTTGACACAGTCGCTACATGTCATGTAAGTTTGCGCCCTCGCTTTTCAGGTGCCTTCAAGCTCATCCTTGAAGGTTAAACGGGAAGCTGGTGCGCCTCGATTGGATTCAGGCAATGCCAGCACTGCCCCCGCAACGGTAATTGAGTTAATCATCTGCAGCATGCCACTGTGTAACAACATGGGAAGGCGCAAATGTGGAATTTATTCCGCTCATGAGTCCGGAGACCGGCCTGAAGTGAATACTACTACGGTATTGCGGAGGGCAATCAGTGGCATTTCGATCGGCTTTATTTTATAAGCCGATCTGTTTGTCCGTTCCTGAATTCCCCTTCGCATGCCTTAATTTCCAAAATTCAAAACGCACGGGTGTGTGCGAAGGAATCAGACTATGCAAAAATGCCGTTTGTCGGCGCTGGCTGTGCTATGGCTTGGCACAACCCCAACGGTATTCGCAGCGAATGCGAATCATCAGGAGAAGCCGGTTATTGTCACGGCAACACGCACGGCACAGACTGCCGATGCTTCATTGGCTTCGGTGACAGTGATCACGCGCAAGGATATTGAGCGTCAACAAGTACGTTCGATTCAGGATTTGTTGCGTGGTGTACCCGGTGTCAATATTGTCAATCAGGGTGGCGCGGGAAAAGCTACCTTCGTACACATGCGCGGCACTGAATCGGATCATGTCCTGGTGATGATCGACAACATCAAGGTCGGCTCAGCCACATCCGGTACGACTGCGTTTGAAAACATTCCCATCGAGCAGATTGATCGTATTGAGATCGTGCGCGGCCCGCGCTCCAGTTTATATGGTTCGGAAGCCATCGGTGGTGTCATTCATATTTTTACGCGCAAAGGTGACGGCGGTGGGTTTAAGCAGACTTTAGGCTTTGGCGGCGGCAGCTACGGTAGTTTGGAAGGCTCCACGGGTTTGTCGTACGGTGGCCAGCAAGGTTGGTTTAATATGACCGCCAGCGGTATCGGTACCCAAGGTTTTAATGCGTGCAACGGTTCCAGCAGTGCCGGCTGTTTTATTAATGAACCCGAACCTGATCGGGATGGCTATCGTAATGTCGCGGGTTCCGCGCGCGCCGGGTATCGCTTCCAAAATGGCCTGGAAATCGACGGTAGCTTTATGCAATCTGCCGGCAGATCTCAGTTTGATGGCAGCTTTGCCAATAAAACCGTTTTAATGCAGCAGGTTCTTGGCGGTACCGCACGATATTCCCCGTTGGATTTCTGGCGCATTAATCTGATTGGCGGCCGCAGCCGGGAAGATTCGGACAATTTTCTCGGCACTGCTTTCCAAAGCCGGTTTAACACCATACGCGATACCATTTCCGTGTTGAATGACTTCACCATCAACCCCAGTCATTTATTGACAATCGGTATGGATTATCAAAAAGATCACATTAGAAGTTCCGAGGCCTTTACCACTCATGCGCGTAACAATTGGGGTGTTTTCGCGCAACATCAGGCAACGATTGTCAAACATGATATCCAATTATCGGTACGTCACGACGACAATCAACAATTTGGCAGCCGGGTGACAGGCGGTGCCGGTTGGGGTTATCCGATCACTGAGAAGATCCGCTTGCTCGCCAATTTCGGCACTGCCTTTAAAGCTCCCACCTTTAATGAGTTGTATTTTCCCGGTTTTAGTAACCCCAATTTACGTCCGGAAGATTCACTCAGTTATGAATTCGGCCCACGTGGCAAGACTGATTGGGGCAGTTGGTCGTTGAATGTTTATGAAACCCGTATTGATCAGTTGATCGCTTTTGATGCCAGCACTTTCATGCCTGCCAACATTGATCATGCACGGATTCGCGGATTGGAAGGTGTTGTCAGTGCACAGATTAAAGGCTGGCAATTCAATACGAATCTGACACTACTTGACCCTCAGAACCGTTCATCCGAAAATCGCGGTAATATACTGCCACGACGCGCCGAACAATCATTCAGACTGGATGTCGATCGCCAGTTCGGTCAATATATGTTAGGCGGAATGCTGCTGGTTGAAGGTGAGCGTTATGATGATCTGGCCAATACGCGGAAACTGGACAGTTACGTCAAATTTGATCTGCGTGCTGAATATATTCTGAATAAGCATTGGCGTTTGCAGGGACGCATTGAAAATTTATTTAATGAACGCTATGAAACGGCAGCATTCTATAATCAACCCGGGCGAAATTTCTTTGCCATGGTACGTTATCAACCCTAACAGGAACCCAACATGCTGAATTTATCCACCCGCAATCAAACAGCCATCGTATTACTGCTCGGACTCGCAATGATTCTTACCCGCAGTCATTATTTTGTGTCGATACCAAGCCCGATTTTTTTATCGACACATAGCTTGATGGATGCTTCCTGGGCAATCTTCTTCCTGGCTGGTATCTATGTGCGTTCAGCATGGCCATTGTTCGGTTTCTTTGCACTGGGTTGGTGGTTGGATTTTGCGGCTACCAGTTGGGGTGGTGTCAGTGATTTCTGTTTGACGCCGGCTTATGTGTTTCTATTACCGGCTTACGCTTCCTTATGGCTGGCCGGTCGCTGGTATGCCAAGCAGCATCAATTTGCATGGCGCACCCTAATGCCACTTTGTCTCAGTATCATGGCAGGTCTGACATTGTGTGAATTATTCTCCAACGGCGGATTCTATTTCTTCTCCGGCCGCTTTGCAGAAACTACCTGGCGCGAGTTTGCTGAACAAGTGATCAAATATTTCCCACCTTATATCGAGACATTCGTATTTTATGTCGGTATCGTCGCTGTAATACATGCGCTATTCGCGTTGATTGCACAGCAATTCAATCCACGCAACACCACAACGGGATAACCATATGGCGGATTCCGGGCGCGCGCAACGCTACCGCGATCGCATGCAGCGGAAAAAAGAGGTGGTTGATGCAGCGATTGCGCGTGCTGATCGTGAACAAGGCTTATTATTGGTTCACACGGGTAACGGCAAAGGCAAATCCAGTTCGGCATTTGGCATGATTGCACGAGCACTGGGGCATGGCATGCGCGTAGGCGTCGCACAGTTTATTAAAGGCCGCTCGGATACCGGCGAAGAAGCTTTTTTTCGTAAACAGGAAAATGTAATCTGGCATGTTCTCGGTGAAGGTTTTACCTGGGACACGCAGAATCTGGAGCGCGACACGGAAACGGCTCAACGTGGCTGGACTATCGTACACAAAATGTTGTGCGACCCCTCACTGGATCTGATCATACTGGATGAGCTGACTTATCCGCTCAAGTTTGGCTGGCTGGATTTGGCGATGGTACTGAGCGATCTGAAAAACCGCCCCGCTATGCAGCATGTTGTGATTACCGGACGCGGCGCACCGGATGCGCTTTGTGAGGTTGCGGATACCGTCACTGAAATGACCGACATCAAACACGCCTTTCGCGCCGGTATTCAGGCACAGAAAGGCATTGATTTGTAACAGGCCGTTGAAAAACTATCTGCGTTGCCGCTACAGTGTTAAAAACAGGCTTAAAATGCTCATTTATTACCCATAAACTGCGCTTTCTCGCCTGTTTTTGTTCAGTATCGGCTACCTCGAAAACGTTTCTCAACGGCCTGTTACCCTCCTAACACTCAGGAATACGGGATATAGCGTGCAGTATCCCGGTTACAACAAAAAATCCAACGACGTCAATCCAGCGCTGTAACCCACTAATAATATTTCCATCTCTACTGCCGGAGTGCCTGTCGCGTTGATCGATACTAGGGTGTCGGCACCGGCAATCTGATAGGCCACTTGCCAATTACCCGTGATCGCACCATTACCAACGAAGGTAAACGCTTGATCGCCCGCTAACGCTGGGTTGGTATCAATTGCCGCAAGACTGATACGATCGACCGCATCGAAATCGGTAATACTATCGCGATTAGCGACACCGATACCGCTATCTGCGATTGCGGTATAGACAAAGATATCAATATCCGTGCTGCCACCGGACAAGGTATCGCGACCAAGTCCGCCTGTTAATGTGTCGGTGCCAAGACCACCATTTAGATTATCATCACCCGCGGCACCCAGGAGTTTATCGGCACCGCTGTTACCGTTGAGTATGTTTGCAGCGGCGTTCCCTGTCAGCGTATTGGCTAAACTATTGCCGCTACCGTTGATCGCCAGTGTGCCTGTCAGTGTCAGTTTCTCGACATTGGCGATCGGTGCCATATCGAAAGTAAAACCCACCTTAATGGTATCGGTACCTGCACCGGCCAGTTCGGTCACCTGATCACTACTGTTATCCAGAATATAGGTATCGTTACCTGCCCCTCCGATCAGAATGTCATTGCCAAGCTTGCCGTCGAGCGTATCGTTACCATCATTTCCCGTCAGCGTGTTCACAGCAGTATTACCAGTGATCGTGTTATTGAGCGTATTGCCGATGCCATTGATTGCTGCGGTACCGGAGAGTGTCAATTTTTCAACTTCAGCAGGCAATGTATAGGTGACACTCGAAGTCGCCGTATCGATGCCTTCACCGGCGAATTCAATGATTTGATCGAGCGCAGTATTAATGACGTATTTATCATCGCCGAAGCCACCATGCATGGTATCGTTACCGGCACCACCATTCAGTAAATCGTTGCCCGAACCGCCAAACATCAAATCATTACCGCCGTTACCGAATATCGAGTCATCGCCAAATAAGCCGGTCAATGTATTATTACCTGTGCCGCCATTGAGCACATCACGAATATTGGTGCCGCGCAACGTGACAGCGCCGGCACCAGCGGTCTGAGTCAGGATATTATTAAGATTATCGTAGGACCAGTTGGTCAAATCAGCGCTATTGAACCCATAGATATTCTGGATGGCGGCAATGTCGAGAGCGGCCAAATGAACAAGCGGGCCACCTAGCTGGCTCATGATCGTCAAACTGGGATCGTCCACCGCTAGTACCTGGTCGTGCAGAATACCGGCAGCGCTCGTCCAGGTTTCGGTGGGATGTTTCAGTCCGAGAGTATGTCCGATTTCGTGCAGAATAAGACCATAATCGAATTGTTCGGCAGTGATAAAGTCGCTATTCAGCAGGACATTTCCCGCACCATTCCAACCGTCGAGATAGTTCGGAAAAGAGAAAAAATTCCAATTACCGAAAGGGTAAAAGCCAACCCCACCGGCACCATCGTATGGGGAGCCGGTGAAATCGTAGGCGGAAAAGGTAATTTCGCTGGCACCGGCGGGTACCTCAATGAAAGTAAGGCCACTGGCATTTCCCCACTCGGCAAGTGCTGTCCGAGTTTGCGCTTCCTGGGTAGCAGTAAACGCCTGAAAGGTGGCAAAAGCAGGTGTCCCAATCACGCCTTCGTCGGTGCCCGGGGCGCTAGTGGCAAAGGAATACGTTACTAGGGTCGGACGATTGGTAACTTCGATACCCCCCCAGTATGAGCCTGTAAGCAATGCTGTGTAATCATTTACAATCGGCATGGTAAAACCCTCATGACCAACAAAAATAAGTATTGTGCACTATCTTATTGGTGTTGTTATGTGTATAAAAAATAAGCGCACTTTCCGCAGCTTTCCATTGAAAACAAATATACTGAAAGGTCAGAATGGTTGTCAAGATACTGAAAAATTATCAGAAAATTACTTAATTCCAGTTTGATTAACGCCACGAAGCAAATATTTAAATGCACCTTCATATTCTCATTTCGAACAATCCGCTTTGGAACAACACTCACGTTATTGAGTTAGACACGTTGCCCAATAGCAAGTTTAGCCATGTATTCGATATCAACAGTAATAGACAAATCATCAGCGTTATACATAATGGCAACAATTATCAAGTCACTCAGTTTTTGCCAACACCAATCACATTGCCAATTCGGGAACCACACACCGATAGAATGTTGTTAGCCAGATTGGGTCTGATAGGATTTATCTCATTAAGTAAGATATAGATTACAAGCATTGCTTTTAAACAGACGACATAAACAAATCTAAACGAGTTGATCTTCCGATCTCTGTAGCAGTCTGTTTATTGTATAAACAATAAAATAAACCCCGGTTACGTTTTATGCTACTGTATGTTTTTCTGCTTGAGGAAGTTCTAAATAACTTACATTTATCATTCTGCAGATAGCGATAAGTCTTGAGATAATCAACAACATCGATTTCTCGCTATGCTCGAAATGACAGTTACTCAGGAGTGTTTTAAGCAGAAAGCGACTAATGAATAATCATCCGGAGTGAAAAGTTATGGTAAAGAAAATTATTAAGGCACTTTGTTTAGGTATGGCTTTGGTCGGCCTACTTTCAGCATGTTCATCCACACAAAAAATAACCAGCTCAGCCAGAACGGCAACCGAACAATTACTGATTACTGAGTCAGTCATGCGCAGCCTGCCCAAGCAACGCGACATGCCCTTCCCTATTCCGCGCGGCTCAGCCATCAAGCTGGATGTTACCGGGATAAGCCCGGATAAGGATATTGTGAAAGGCATTGTAGCAGGGTGGCTGGGACTGCATGGTTATGCTGTTCAGGATGACAATGCGAGTCACCGTATCAATATCGTGGTCAATTCACTCGGTACTGAACTGGCCACCACTTTCTTCGGAATTCCACCTATTCAGGCTTCGCTAATACCCATTTCACTGCCTGAACTCGCGTTTTACAAAGCAGAAAACCAAACGGGATACACACGATTCCACTTCGATATTTTTGAATTACCCTCCGGTCGGTTTCTTGCCTCTTCCTCACCGTTTCTTGCCGACACTTTCTATAACGCATACACCGTATTATTCCTTTTTACATTTAACAAAACTGATCTAATTTCTCCGCCGAGAATGGGAACATTTCGTCAACTTACGAAATAAAAAAATCAAAGTTCATTGTTAAAACCTGGTGAAAGAAATTCTTCGACAAACGAATAAGTAATCCCGCCATTTTTGGCGGGATATCAGGCACCCAACTGAATAATCAATACAGTAACCCACTATTAACAATAGGTGGATTACCGCAGCCTCATCTGGAATCCCTATGTGAGATTGATCGCAGGGTAGTATCAATCCAGCGCTTCGGCATTGTATGCGCCGCACGCGGCCAAATCGGATTCGCCAGCAACAGGCAGTTGTGCTGCCAAGGCACGCAACGCTGTGCGTAAACCTTCTTCAAGCACCGGATGATAAAACGGAAGGCGTAGCATATCCTGTACCGTGAGCGCACGATCAATCGCCAACGCCAGTAGATGCGCCATATGCTCGCCTGCCGGCGCGCACATTTCCGCGCCTAACAATCGGCCACTCCCCGCTTCCGCATAAAGGCGCATGATACCTTTGTTACGTTGGCTCGCACGTGCACGCCCCTGGCGGTCAAAACGCACTTCTCCGATCAGTATTTCTGCGTTATCGAATGCTTGAAAACGACTGCCCACGACTGCAATATCCGGGTCAGAAAAAACGATGGCAAGCGGCGTCCGGCGTTTAAAACAGATTAAATTGGATTGCGTAGTAGCATTTAATCCGGCAATGTGTCCCTCGTCAGCAGCCTCATGCAATAACGGTATTTGCCCATTCGCATCCCCTGCCATAAATACCGGTAGATCAGCAACTTGCATGGTGCCTGTACTGACAGGCGGCATGCCGTATTGATCCAGCGCAATCCCCAGTGTTTCGAGGCCCAGATTCTCAATATTGGGATGTCTTCCCAGTGCAACAAGAACACCATCAACAGTAACTTTCGTACTCCCGGCGCTGACTTGCACACCCCCATTCACAATACTCAGATCAGCTTTATCTCCCAGATATAGCTGAAATTCACGTGTTAACAGCTCGGCTGCAACCGCATTCACCTGTGGATCTGTCAATCCGGCGACAGTTTGACCGCGGCTAAATGCCGTTACCTGAATGCCAAGCCGGGAAAGCGCCTGGGCCATCTCAACCCCGATGGGGCCCATTCCTACGACTGCCATACGAGCAGGTAGCATTTCCTGTTCGAACAAGGTATCCGTGGTCAATAACCGTTCCCCTAGATGCTGCCAGGCTGAAGGTACAATCGGGCGTGAACCGGTGGCAATAATAATTTTGCGTGCATGCAACTCTTGTCCGTTTACCACCAATCTATCAGGTGCAAGCAGGCGTGCACGCCCGGAAATCGCACGTTCACCCAATTCCTCCGTGGTTTTCCGCGTACTGGCAACGAAATCATCGCGCAACCGTCGCATACGCCGCAATGCAGCCGGAATATCGAGGGTAAGATGGCTGGCACCGCGAATACCGAATTCCTCAAAGGTGTTGCGGCGGTGGAAAGCATTTGCCGCTTCGATTAACAATTTGGACGGCATACAACCAACCCGGGCACATATCGTACCCCAAGGACCGTCATTAATAATGACAAAACGCTGCGTACGTTTTCTCACTTCCCGCAGCGCGGCAAGACCTGCGCTACCGGCACCAACGATAATAACATCCAGCATCTCATTCATTGCGCCTTCCTCCAGATTGATAAACCCGAACACCTTACCAAGACACACCCTACCCGTCAAACGCATAAAACTTGCCGGAATCCTCAAATTTCAGGCTGCTGATGATATGCGATACTTTACGCGATTGAGATAATTATCCAGTTGTATTCACACGTGTTTCTAGTATCTGGTGTTCAAAATAAGCCGGTTTTAGTGTGGTAAATATCACAGTTAATTCAATGATCCATCTGAATAATGATAAATTAGTCATACAAGACCCGTTTGCGTTTTATTCTTGCCTAATCCATCGAGGAGAAATAAAATGATATGTCTACGAAAAAGTGTCGTTCTTCAGATTTTTCTGACCATATTAACAATCGGGTATATCCACCCAATCTGGGCAAACAAAGCAACAGGCGTTTTCTCTGCGCAGCAATCCTGCCCGGCTTATGTTTCAAAAAACAAATCGACCAACCCGGATAATGCGCAAATTCTGGCGGGTAACCAATACAACATTATCGAAGTGACTAATCCGAATTATCCCGACTGGTACCGGATTATCCTGCCTGCTGCTAACCCTAAGGAGCGTTGGGTTAGCGCTGCATGCGGTCAAGCCCAGATAACAACTGGCGGCGGAACCGGAGGCAACGGCAACAATAGTTGCAGTGTTGCCGGTCAAGCGGATAGTTATGTGCTCGCACTGTCATGGCAACCCGCTTTCTGTGAAACCAAACCACAAAAACCTGAGTGTAAAATTACCGATCCGCACGTCTATCAAGCCAAACATTTTACTTTGCATGGCTTATGGCCTAATAAACAAAAATGTGGCATAAGCTACGGATTCTGCGGTGAAGTCAAAGGAAAAAAAGATAATTTCTGTGATTATCCGGCGGTTCAATTGGATTCCACTTCGCAAGCTGCATTAGCGGAAGTCATGCCCAGCGTGACAGCAGGCTCTTGTCTGGAGCGTCACGAATGGCATAAACATGGCACTTGCCAGACTAAAGCCATGGAAGAATTTTTTGATTTATCGGTGGATTTGACACGTCAGTTCAATGATTCCGGCATGGCTTATTTTATGAATCGCCGAATCGGTCAGCAGGTCCGTACCGAAGATTTTCTCAATCGCGTAGCCGCCGTACTGGGATCTACCGCCAAGGAGCGTATCAAGCTCAATTGCGACCAAGGCATGTTGGTGGAGATTCAATTGAATCTGATTGCCGACCTAGCCCCAGGCGCCGATCTCGAGAAATTGCTTATGAATGCGCCAGCGCAGAGTAGTTCCAACTGCGGAGAGACTTTCCGGGTTGATGCTATCGGTCAATAGTAATAACTCTTATAAATCGACTGTATAGGTAGATTTATACGCACTAAGCTCAGATCTAATCAGAATGTTATCAAACGACTGGAGTTTTTTGACTAGATCTGAGTTAGTGCAACTGATTTTTACCTGAATCAACATTTTTATTCCCAGGGACCTATTCCAGTACAAATATCTCTATCAAATAATTTCTTATTAAGTTTTTCAGTGCGCTTCTCCATGGCTCGCTTTAGTTTTGATCGGTTGAGCTGTAAATGACTCAACTTAAGTTTAAAGAAACTACTGGAATCGTTTGCTGCCTGAATGTCTTGATCCATCCATATCCAGGCACGAGGATCTGCCGCATTGAGGAAAAGTACCCAGGCGGCATAAGCCTCAGCTGGATCCTTCGTTTTAAGATAGACTTTCCACCAATGGTGAGCACAGGCTTCAATCCATCGAAAACGTGCTGATCTGGTTAGTAGTAAAGCGTGAGCTGTTTTAATTTCACCATCCGGCCAAGCATCTGCAACAGGCAGCGTATTATTTGCAGTAAATCCAGAAAGAACCACGCCACGTTTTCGCTTCCATACAAGTGTGGATTTTTGATCGGATTCAATCATGGCGGCCAACCAATCTGCTTTACCGTTGAGTGAGGCTGCAATTGCGAGATCTAACAAATCTTGATCAGTATTACTGTACTTTAATTCAAGCAACTCTTCACGGAGTGCGATGACTTCTGGTGAATTACGAACACGAAAGATCATGTGCAAGGAATCCTCAATACTTGCTTTGCCCAGATAGCGTGTTGATATCGTTGCGCGGAGAGATCGCCACAAACTCACACCTTGTGGAGGATCATAAGAAAGAAGCGCTTCACAAAGTGCAAGATAAGTGCCTTCTGCCAAGTGAACACGGCGCCTGAAATCCGTTGTAAGTTCACGAGAACCTTCAAGCCAATGCTCAACCATATTCGAGGCATACTTCAGAACAGGTTCGAAATCAGCAGAACTCAAAATCGTAAGGTATAAATCTGCGCCAGATATTCTTGCTTCATCTATTCTAGAAATGGCTACTTTGGTGGCAAGCTGATGCGCTTTTATCCATGCATCATCATCCATAGTTGCCCTAAATGCAGCAGATGGATCATTGGTATCAGTTTGACTTTGGTGTAGTGTAATAGAAAACGAAAAGGGGGAAATCTTGGCAGCATTCCGGTCGAACGATAAGATTGATCCCGGATCAGGCTCACTGACTTTTTCGGCGAATAGAATATATCCTACTATTTCAGCCGCCAATCGTATTTCTTCAGGATGAGCACCACGCAGACGAGCAGCTTCCAGCAACCGCCATGGTGCTAATCGCGGTGCTATTTGATCAAAAGGAAACGCTTGTGTCGCTTCGATAATCGCGCCAGTGCCGTAGTGATTAATCCAGAAATGTTTGTTTGCGCTCCAATGCCAATTTTCTGCCATCAACATCTGTCCAAAGCAAGCTGCATTGGAAAGAGCAAGGGTTTGGAAGGCAATGTGACAGAACTCATGATCAGTTTGGTGTGCGAAACCAGTTAGCCATGACCAGGCGCTGTCACTGTACTCAACTGGATGGATCGATAAAAGAAGGAGAAGTTCGTTCTTTTGTTTAGACGAACCATTAGCATAACGAGTAATCAGTGCATCAACATCTTCCTGGCTGGGCGGCTGTAAAACTTGGCCGATGTCATCCAAAATACATTCTAAGCCCGCACTGATTAATGCATCAAACTGAGCTCGAGCATCAAGTTTCAGTATTTCTACCAATAAAAGCTGATTGGCAACGTAATATTCTTGTTTCCCATCAGGATCGGTGCCACTTAATCGCAGATTTTTCGCTGCCACAGCTTCTTTTTCACCGGCCAAAAGTAGATGATCGGTTACATGAATAGCACTCCAATAACGAGATTCCGCCGGACAAAAAGTGAGACTCTGGATTTTACGGCGCAACATATCAGCCAGCAGATCAGGTGTGCATCGGGCAAAAGAATGCTCTAATTGCTTGAAATTGTGATCTTCAGTGGTATATGAGCCGTGTCTATTGAGTTTGTCGACTTCAATGCAAGTTGCGAGTTCGCGAATTTCGGTAATAAAGGAAGTTGGGGGTTGGAAGTTCGGGTCGAACCAAAACTCTTTAGTTCTTTGCACACGCCGGATTAAAGACGATCCGGGATCGGTTAGAGCAAGGTCGGCATGCTGCCTTTCTAGCGCAAAAAAACTACGACCCGGATTCGGTAAGTAATCCCTTTCATAGGAATATCCGTGATTAATGCGCGGATTGATCATTGCGGCAGCGGTTTCGTCTGACTCCTGGCCGGTCAACCAAAGGAGAAGTGCAGCGATACGATCAGGGATGCCTGGATTTATACCTGACTCCGGTTGCCGCTGTCGGATTTTTTCTGCATGTCCGCGTAAAACCAAGGATGTTTCATCTGGATCGATTTCGTTCAATAAACAGAGCCATTTTAGAGCATCCCAGCCTTCGCAACGATTTCGAATTGCTAGTGTGATTGCTGCTGCTTCAAAAATTGGTAGCGCATCAGCAAGTGGAAATCCTTCCATAATCGAAGGTGCTATTAGTTGTAATGTGCCATCGTACTGATCAACAAGCTCCAGCACTACCCCGGCAATCGTAACATTTCTTGATGAGTCGATGCCAATCCGGCGTATAAAGCCTTCAGATCGATTTTTTTCATAATCTGCGCCTTGATGTGGGTAGACATCTCTGGAGACGATACTGAACCACTGCTTTATTCGTGCGAATATCACGGTCACAGCTGCGTAGTTATCCCGTGGAATGACGCGTAACGCATTAACAGCCCAAAGTCGCGCAGAGGCATGAGTATCACTGTCCGATTGCTCTATTGCGACAAGTAATGCATTTATGAGATTCGGGGCAAGTGCGGCTAATTCTCTGCGGTGGTTATCGGTTACATTCTGAGTTTGCAGCCATGTTGTGACAAGTACTTCTGCTTGAACTGGAGGCTTAGAATCTTGTTCTAGCAAAATAGAAACAGCCGCTCGCAGGATTTCCGCACGTTCGTCAAGTCCCACGATGGGGTCGAGCCATTGCGTGAGTGCGGTATGAAGTGACGTAAAATTAGCTTCCGCCACGGTGTCAAGGTGGGTTAATAGCGCAACACCAAAAGCATGTTCGATTACTGTCGGAGTAAAGTGTAAATTGTCTGATAAGTCAGACTCAGCAAACCGGCCATCGATGATGTCACTCAGGCGTGCATAATTTTCTGATTCGTTAAGATCGGGACGACTTACTGATTCCCCAAGAGATTTAACTGTGTAGTGCTCTTTGATGCCGTCGCGGTATTTCTGTGCAATCGCTTTTAACCAGGTTTGCCATTCATTTTCGCTGAATGACTTTCCGGCACGGACTCCCAAGGTATCACGACCATATTCCCAAAGTAGTCTGTGAACAGTAACTTGGCCTGCTTCGATCAATCTATCGCGAAATCGAACTACAAGTGCGAATAAGCGAGGTGTACGGGCTAGCTCAATTAGGTCTGGGTGTAAATCTGTCTGAGTTAAGCCCTCAAACGCTAGCATCTGGTCGAGTTCACCATCTGGTACTGTATCGTAACTATCCACTTCAATGGGTATCGCCGCAGAATTCAGGCCGCGAAGGCTTGATAGCTTGTTTTCAAAGTGATGCTTGCGCGTGCTGATAATTACTCGTACTTTTGTTGAAAAAGATTCACCTTGCAAAATCTTGAGAAGCGGTAGCCACTGAACAGATGGTTCTTGATTCAAACCATCAAAGAAAATAGTCAGAACAGGCTTCTCATGGGTGGGTCGTTTGAGCAGGTAATCAAGCCGTCGTAACCAATGCTCGGTATTTCGAACTCCACTGAGCTCATAAAGCCGAACAGCTAAGAACTGTTTTACCTTTGTTTCGGAAATACCAGAAAGGGCAACTGCTGAAGAAGACGGAACAACCAAGACGATTGGCTGCTCATCAATTTTCTCGATCAACCAATTAATTGTTGCCCAAGTCTTTCCAACTCCCTCCCAACCAATAACTGCTGCAGGAGAGTCTGCATTTGTCGATGCAGACCACCAATCGTTGAGGGCTTGATGAACTGCGGCGCGTTTAATTCTCTTTGTGCACGCACCACCAGCTGCGTTTTGTCCCAGTATCGCGTTCGATTCACGAGGCAAATTCCAGATTTTACTGAGCTTCTCATGCGATCGGCTTCGTAATGCCTCAAAACCAAGGCACCAAGACTGTAGATTGCGTCGTAACATTTCAATCGCGTTGGCTGAGACTGGTTGAAGTGCGTATGCCAATGTTCCAGCCTCTTCCGAGAATTCAACTTTTACCAAATCAGGTGCAAAAGCACATAGTGCTGCAAGAGGTGCTAGTTCGTGGTCCTCCCAATCAATGATTTCTACAGGCACCCCTTCTTTTTCACCTTTTAGCATAAGTTTTTGTCGGAGTTGCTCAGGAACATTGCGAGTTACTATAAGAAACCAGGCTTCTAATGCAGTGTCTCGAGCCAGTGCATCATCTATTTCACCTAGTAACTCCCGGTCACTCAAGCTAGTGGTATCGCTGTACTTCTTACATTCCAACCGGAAACGTCGTCCTTGCTGGCCTGCTGGACCGGCATCACCGCCATGTTGAAAGCCAGATTTTGCGACCGCAATCGGTACACCGAGAAGCCGACTTATCAGAGCTGCTGCCAATTTCTCCAGTTTGGAGTGCTTCTTTGGATCATTCTGCAGCTCTTTCTTTAAATCATTTTGATTTTTCTGATCTGCTGTGCTTAGGCTCATGAATTCTTGTTAACAATAAATATATCAAGCTCAGTTTTTTTGTCGACAATATACCGCCACACAATTCCTAAATCGGTTACCAAGGCACAATCTGCCCATCAAACGCATAAAACTTGCCTGAATCCTCAAATCTCAGATTGCTGATGACGTGACGCATACCGGTGACACTTTGCTCGGTCGAAATCAATCCATTGGGACCACCCATATCGGTTCTGACCCATCCCGGATGCAATAAAACGGCTGTAATCCGCTGCGCTTGCAAATCAATCGCTAAACTCTTCATCACGATATTCACCGCCGATTTGCTGGAACGGTAGATATAACTGCCGCCACCACGATTGTCTGCGATGCTGCCCATCTTGCTGGTAATCGTGATGATGGTCTTGAGCTGACTTCCGGAAATTTGCTGAATGAAAGCCTCAGCCATTTTAAGCGGCGCCATGGTATTGATCTCAAAAGCATACGCCCATGCGGCATAATCCGTTTTCCCGAAAGTATCGCCCTGCCCCGGCGGATAAACACCGGCATTATTGATCAACAAATCAATCGTCTGATTGGATAACGCCTGAGATAATTGTTCAATCTGCGCATGATTGGCTACATCCAATGCATGAATGGTTATCTGATCCGGATATTGCGCGGCTAAACGATTCAGCGCCTCGGCTGTTACCGGATTGCGGCAGCAAGCAAAAACCCACCAACCGCCCATGGCGTATTGCCGGACAAATTCAAGTCCAATGCCACGATTCGTACCTGTAATTAATGTTGTTCTCATGCATCGAGTCCACTATCAGTTTATCCAAGCCCAGGCCAATAATGACTATCCGGTAACGGTCGTTTACCAAAAATAGCCTGCCCGACCCGCACAACGGTTGCACCTTCTTCAATCGCCAGTTCATAATCTCCCGACATACCCATCGATAACTCGTCGAACGACAATCCCGCCGGCGCTTCCTGGCGCAGCATGGCTTGGATTTCCCGCATTTTGATAAAGCATTCGCGCACGCGATCGTGATCGGATGAGAAGATGGCGAGCGTCATTAAGCCCTTAATGCGTAGCGATGAAAATTGCGGCAAGCTTTGGACAAAATCGCGCACGGCTTCCGGCGGCAAGCCGAATTTGCTTTCTTCGCCAGAGCTATTGACTTGCACATAGACATCAATTGCCCGTCCTTCATTTTGCAGACGTTTATCGAGCTCTTCGGCGACTTTCAGGCTGTCGAGTGCTTGGAATTCATTGGCAAAGCGCGCCAAGTATTTGGCTTTGTTGGTTTGCAGATGGCCGATGATCGACCATTTGATGTCCAGGTCCTTCAGCGCTTCGGATTTTTCGCGTGCTTCCTGAATCTTGTTTTCACCCATTTCAAGGCAACCTGCCGCATAGGCAATGCGTAATCGCTCAGCAGATACGGTTTTAGTGACCGGCAAAAGCCGCACGCTGGCGGGATCGCGGCCAATCCGCTGGCAGGTATCGACGATACGCTGCTGAACGGTTGTAAGATTGGCTTTGATTTCGTTGAGTTGCTGCTCTTCGTTGAGTTCCACTGCATTCTCCTGTTATTCGAAACGTTAACTTTTCCTGGATGCCTGATGAAATACCATTTTCCAATGATTCCCCTGATGTTGCCAAATCGAGGTTCTGATCGACCCTTTGCCGGTGACATTCGGATCATTGCACTTTTGTGCGATATAGTGCGCCAACACCCAATCATCGGCTAACACTCTGATTCTGAAATCAGTCAGTGCCCACTGAATATGCTGATCCTTGCTCAGCAACCAGTTGACCACGTCATTTCTTGAATTCACCGCCCCGCTGCTGCTGATTTCTTCAAAGTCGGCAGACAACAGTTCATTAATCAACGCAGGATTTGCCATCAGATCGGTGTGCAACAACGCAAGCTCGCGTTGTCTGATGTGTTCGGTCAGATCCATCGACGCGATGCCGGTTACTTAACCCGCATTCCTGGCTGCGCACCGGCATCCGGAGCAAGAATAAATAACTCACCCGGATTGCCGCCACCGGCTGCCAGCACCATGCCTTCCGATAAACCGAATTTCATTTGCCGTGGCGCAAGATTTGCCACCATGACGGTATGGCGCCCTTTCAGTTGCTCCGGGTCATACGCGGATTTGATACCGGCGAACACCGTGCGCTGTTCATTGCCGATATCCAGCGTCAATTTCAGCAGTTTCTCCGCTCCCGGCACGTGCTCGGCATTAACAATTTTTGCCACACGCAAATCAATTTTGCTAAAGTCATCAATGGAGATCGTCTCAGCAACGGGTGTAATGGCGTGTTGCTGTTTCTCCGCATGCCGCACCGGCGCATCTTGCGTTGCGGGCGCCAAGCTTTGCGTATTGGCGGCAATCAATGCGTCAATTTGTTTAGCATCAATGCGTGTCATCAAATGTTGATAAATATGGATAGTATGCCCTGCAGGCAGCAATAAGTCTGAGACCGGCTGCCCCTCACCCAACTCGGGCCAAGTCAACGGCTCACAATTCAGAAAAACCTCAATCTGCTTCACCGTTTCCGGCAAGATCGGTTTCAGGTAGCGCGATAGCACATAGAAAAGTTGTATGCCCAAGCTACAGACTCGCTGTAACTCTTCTCCTCTATCAGGATTCTTGGCAATTTCCCACGGCGCCAATTCGTGAATCATTTCATTTGCTTCGTCAGCAAATTTCATGATCTGGCGAATCGCAGATGAAAATTCTCTTTCTTCAAACGCTTTCTCAATGGAATCGGGACGCCAAGTAGCAAAGCGTTCATTCATCAAGGATTGCAATTGTTGATACTGCGCACCATCCGCAAGCCTGCCATCAAACCGCTTACTGATAAAACCCGCGCAACGACTGGCAATATTAATAAACTTACCGACCAGATCGGAGTTGACGCGCGCGACAAAATCTTCCAGATTCAGATCGATATCTTCCAGCGTGCTATTGAGTTTTGCCGCGTAGTAATAACGCAGCCATTCCGGATTCAGGCCTTGCTTCAGATAGCTTTGCGCCGTAATGAACGTGCCGCGCGATTTGCTCATTTTTTCACCATTCACGGTGAGAAAACCATGCGCAAAAATCTTGGTCGGCGTACGATAGCCGGCATTCTGCAGCATGGCTGGCCAGAACAATGCATGAAAATATAAAATATCCTTGCCGATAAAATGATACAACTCGGTATCCGATGCCTGCTGCCAGAATGCATCAAAATCGAGGTGTTCACGTTCGCATAAATGCTTGAAACTACCCATATAACCAACCGGCGCATCCAGCCAGACATAAAAATACTTACCCGGTGCATCGGGTATTTCAAAACCAAAATAAGGCGCATCGCGTGAAATATCCCAATCGGAAAGCTTGTTTTCTCCTGCCTCTCCCAACCATTCGCGCATTTTATTGGCGGCTTCCGGCTGCAAATGATCGGCTTCACGAGTCCAACGGCGCAAAAAATCCGCGCAGCGCGGATCCGATAAACTGAAGAAATAATGCTCCGACGATTTTTTAACTGGTTTGGCGCCAGATACGGCGGAATAGGGATTCTTGAGTTCCGTCGGCGCATAAGCCGCGCCGCAGGCTTCGCAGGAATCGCCATACTGGTCTTTGGCGGCACATTTCGGGCACTCCCCTTTGACAAACCGGTCAGGCAGAAACATGTTTTTGACCGGATCATAGAGCTGTTCGATGCCACGCACTGCGATCAAACCGGCAGCTTTGAGCTTGCCATAGATATCCTCGGAAAAATGCCGCGTTTCCGTTGAATGCGTGCTGTAATAGTTATCAAATCGGATGTGGAAGCCCGTAAAATCCCCGAAATGTTCACTATGTACACGCGCAATCAAAGCTTCCGGCGTAATGCCCTCTTTTTCCGCGCGTAGCATGATCGGTGTACCATGCGTATCGTCCGCGCACACATAGTAGACCGTATGCCCGCGCATTTTCTGAAATCGCACCCAGATATCCGTTTGAATATATTCCACCAAATGACCTAAATGGATGCTGCCATTGGCATAAGGCAGCGCAGAAGTGACCAGAATTTTTCGCTTGTTCATTAGCTGCTCGCAAACCGGATTGAATAAAGGCTAATTGTAACAAACTGTGTACACATTCCTGATATTTGTTACCATCCCTGTATTAAATTATTAACCGCTAACCAGCAGCACAAAGGAGTTCTGCAGTGACCATTTCTGAGCAACACATACAATCCATACTCGGGCAAACCATCGATCCAACCACAGGTAAGGATTACGTTACCGCACAAGCAGTACGCACTATTCAAATTGATCAGAATAATGTATCCATTGACATCGAGTTGGGTTATCCAGCCAACAGTGTCAGGAATAACGTGCAGAAACAGATTATTGAGGCACTGAAGTCAATTCCGGGCATCGGAAATATTCAGGTAGCAGTCAGCAGCAAAATTATTCCACACAGCGTGCAACGCGGCGTCAAGCTCATTCCCGGCGTTAAAAATATCATTGCGGTGGCATCCGGCAAGGGTGGTGTCGGAAAATCGGCGACAGCAGTCAATCTGGCTTTGGCATTGGCGGCAGAAGGTGCGTCCGTGGGTATTCTGGATGCGGATATTTATGGCCCGTCACAACCGCAGATGCTGGGAATCACCCATCATCCGGAATCGCTCGATGGCAAAACCATGGAGCCAGTCCTGGCACACGGCATTCAGGCCATGTCCATCGGTCTGTTGATCGATGTCGAAACCCCGATGGTTTGGCGCGGCCCGATGGTTACCCAAGCATTGCAGCAATTATTGAACGATACCAATTGGAAAGACGTGGACTATCTCGTCGTCGATTTACCACCCGGTACCGGAGATATTCAGTTGACGCTGGCACAAAAAATCCCCGTGACAGGCGCAGTCATCGTCACCACGCCGCAAGATATCGCCTTGCTCGATGCGCGCAAGGGTTTAAAAATGTTTGAGAAAGTAGGCATCCCGATCTTTGGCATCGTGGAAAACATGAGCACGCATACCTGCTCACAATGCGGACACACTGAGCCTATCTTTGGCACCGGTGGCGGTGAGAAAATGTGCCGAGATTACAATGTAGAGTTTCTCGGCGCATTACCGCTCGATATCAAAATCCGCGAGCATACGGATCTGGGAAAGCCCAGCGTCGTCGCCGAACCGGATGGGAAAATAGCCGAGATATACCGGCTAATTGCACGGCGAGTCGCTGTTAAAGTGGCTGAATCTGCGGAAGATCATTCGGAATTGTTCGCCAAGATCATCATGGAAAATGACTAGAAAAGGTTAAAGCATGACGATTAAATCAGATAAATGGATACGTCGGATGGCGCAAGCGCATGGCATGATTGAGCCATTTGAGCCTGATCAGATTCGCCAGAAAGATCATCAGCGCATCGTTTCCTACGGCACGTCAAGCTACGGCTACGATATTCGTTGCTCGGATGAATTCAAGTTGTTCACCAATATCAATTCCACCATCGTCGATCCGAAAAATTTTGATTCGAATTCATTCGTTGATGTCAAAAGCGATATTTGCATCATTCCACCCAATTCCTTTGCACTGGCACGTACGGTGGAATATTTCCGTATTCCGCGCAATATATTGACCATCTGTTTGGGTAAATCCACCTATGCACGCTGCGGCATTATCGTCAATGTCACCCCTTTTGAACCGGAATGGGAAGGCTATGTCACGCTGGAATTCTCCAACACCACCCCCCTGCCCGCTAAAATCTATGCCAACGAAGGTGTTGCGCAAGTCATTTTTTTTGAATCGGATGAAGTCTGTGAAACTTCTTACAAAGATCGAGGTGGCAAATACCAAGGGCAGCAGGGTGTGACATTGCCGAAAATTTAAAGTTTTAGGCGGATGCGGAGACGTTTTAATATTGACACAAAAAAGTTTACAGTTGATCAAACGACTCGTTGCTATCTGGGCGCTCGTTTTATTTTCTACCACGCTCTCTGCCGAAGCACAAAAGCACATCTCCTTACCACGCACCGGATTGGAACCGAACGACATTGCTATCATCGTCAATGATGACGATCCGTTATCCCGTCAAATAGGTAGCTACTACCAGCGAGCACGGCAGATTCCTGAAACTAATATGATTCACCTGCACTTCCCGCCAGAGCGCAGTGTCATGACACCGAAAGAATTCAAGCAACTGAAAGCTATCATTGATCGGCTTACTCCTTCTCATGTGCAGGCATATGCAGTTGCATGGACTGCTCCCTATCGGGTGGGTTGCATGTCGCTGACTTCTGCCCTGGCATTTGGTTTCGATAGAAAATTTTGCGCGAAGAAATGTGAACCGACAGCACCTAATCTCTATTTCAATGCAGCAAGCCTGTATCCATTCAATGATTACAAGTTGCGCCCTGCCATGATGCTGGCTGGAACCTCCTTTGAACAGGTCAAGGCGTTGATTGACCGAGGTATCGCATCAGACCATAGCTTCCCCAAGGGCCGGGCTTATTTATTAAGTACTTCAGATAAAGCGCGTAATAGCCGTGCGATTAGTTTTGCGCAGACTGCAAAAGATCTGGCCGGTGTTTTTTCTATACAGGTACTTGAAACCAACGTCATTTCCGATCATCAGGATGTATTTTTCTACTTTACCGGATTAACTGAAGTGCCTATGTTGCAAACGCTGGGTTTTCTGCCAGGTGCGCTAGCAGACCACCTAACATCAGCCGGCGGCATGCTCACCGATTCTCTTCAGATGAGTAGCTTGCGCTGGCTGGAAGCCGGCGCGACAGCGAGCTACGGTACCGTCGTCGAGCCATGCAGCTATCCGCAAAAATTCCCCTCCCCCGCCATTGCTATGTTTCATTACGCATCAGGTGCCAGTGCCATTGAAGCCTATTGGAAAAGTGTGGCCTGGCCCGGACAAGGCGTGTTCATCGGTGAACCGCTCGCCAGGCCATTTGCGCCGTTATTACGGGAAATTAGCCCAGGCCGGTTTGAATTAAAATTTTTTTCACCACGCCCTGGAAAATTGCGCATCGAGGAGTCACATTCTGCCGCCGGTCCGTTCAAGCTTCTTCTGCAACAACAAGCAACTCACCCGGGAGAAAATCGGTTTCACTTCAGATTTAATGAAAAAGTAGATGGTTACCTAAGATTACAGTGGCATTAGAAAATCACCCGAAAATACAATCATCCGAATAGATGAAGTAAAACATATCGTTTAGTACTGGAATTAGTCATCGTCTAAAAAAATGCAAAACCGATATAAACTTTCTTTAAAAAATACCGTCAAATCCAGCACAATTAATAAATATACAACTTATTGTTTTTAATTATATATATTGATTATGTCAAAAAATAATTTTGACACAAAAAACACTTGATTTACTCGAAATGCAGACTATAATGCGTGCAAATTGGAAATAAATAAACTCACTAAAAGGAGGTCATCATGATATGTATTAAGAACTTTTTTGCTCCAGTTGATCTAGTCAATGTTCATATTCCTGAAACGTAGTGTTTTTTAAGGAGCACACTCATGTCTATACTTTCATCCACACTTCAAAAACCCGATCCATCTGAAGTCCTATTTGATACTCATCCTGAAATCAGTCTAAATTTCAAGCATGTTCAGAATGTACTGAAAAAAGGCTACCAGCGCCCGTTTTTATTGGTTGATAGCAATATTGTCCGGTATAAAACCCGACGATTTAAAACTGCAATGCCACGAGTTCATCCGCATTATGCCGTCAAGGCGAATCCCGACCATCGTGTGCTAAAAGCACTGATTGAAGAAGGCGCCGGCTTCGAAATCGCCTCTATTGCCGAACTTGATTTGTTACTAAGCCTGGGTGTGCCCGCAGCTGAAATATTTTACAGTAATCCGATGAAATCTCGCGCTTACCTTGAATATGCCGCAGCTAAAGGCGTAGAATGGTATGTACTTGATAGTGTGGAAGAATTGCGCAAAATCGTTAGTGTCAAACCCGATGCTAAGATGTATCTGCGCATTGATACCCCGAATATCGGTAGTGACTGGCCATTAGCGGGCAAATTTGGAACGCATCTTGCCGATATTCATGAGATTATTCAGGAAGCTGCAAAACTCAAAGCAGATCTGGCCGGCGTTACATTCCACGTGGGCTCGCAATGCCGTAACCCTCAAAACTGGCGAGTTGGCATTGAGCGTGCAAAAAAAGTTTTTGCCGACATGCAGACTGCAGGATTGAATCCCCGATTGCTTAACATTGGTGGCGGCTATCCAGTTCGCCACGTCAAACCGATTCCGTCGATTGAAGTGATTGCTGAAGTCGTCAATGAAGCCATCGCCGATTTACCCGACAGTATTCGTATCATGGCAGAACCCGGGCGCTATTTGGTGTCTGATTCAGCTTACTTTGTTTGTCGTGTGGTGGGTACTGCAACCCGTAATGGAAAGCGCTGGATGTATTGGGATGCCGGTATGTTTGGCGGCGTCATCGAGATTACAGAAGGTTTACGCTATGAGATACTGACTGATCGTAAAAGCGGTAATATCCCTTGGTCTGTTGCCGGACCGACCTGTGACTCAGTGGATATTCTAGTACATGATCTGATGCTGCCTAGTGATATACAAGAAGGTGATTTTATTTATATTCCCAATGCTGGCGCTTACACGACGGCGTATGCCAGTAATTTTAACGGGTTTCCATTGCCCGATGTAAAAGTGATATAAATATTCACATTCATCAATACATATAGTCATCAACGACCATAAAAAATGGTGAAATGACATAAAGTGTTCATTTCACCATTTTTACTTCGTATCAATTTAAATTCCAGAATTCTTCCAGAACCTTAGAATCATACTTTGCGATCCAATATAACAAAATGGTATTCCATATTGTTATCGCTATCAGCAAAATATTTTTCCCGTTGCGTTTCTTCCCACTCGCCCGGGTCGTACTTTGGAAAAATAGTATCTCCTTCAAAGTCTCTCTGAATTTCTGTGACATACATACGTTGGCATATTGCAATTGTTTGCCGATAAAGCCCCTCTCCTCCAATGATGAAACATTCGCCATTAGTTGCATTGGCTTGTTCACATACCAGCAGAGCATCTTCAATAGAATGAATGACCGTTGCGCCGGGCACTTCAAAATTTCTCTGTTGCGTAATAATGATGTTGGTTCTTCCGGGTAAAGGTCTGCCAATAGACTCATAGGTTTTTCGTCCCATCACGATAGTTTTTCCCATCGTCAGAGATTTGAAATGTTTCAGATCAGCCGGTAAATGCCATGGCAATTTGTTATCCTGACCAATTACACGGTTTCTGGCCATTGCCACTAATATCGATAGCCGCAAAGACGTCATACGGCCACCGGTGCTTTGATAGCTGGATGAGGATTATAATTTTCCAGAATAAAATCTTCATATTTAAAATCCAGAATCTCTCGTGTGCTTGGATTTAGTTTCATAGTCGGCAATGATTTGGGAGCACGCTTTAATTGTTCATGCGCCTGCTCAAGATGGTTCAAATACAAATGCGCATCACCAAGCGTATGCACAAAATCTCCTGATTCAAGGTTGCAGACTTGAGCGATCATCATCGTTAACAATGCATACGATGCAATATTGAAAGGCACGCCCAGAAAAATATCCGCACTGCGTTGATAAAGCTGGCACGATAATCGATTATCTACCACATAAAACTGAAAGAAAGCATGGCACGGCGGCAACCGCATTTTATGTAAATCACCTACATTCCAAGAAGAAACCAGCATGCGCCGTGAATCGGGAGTATTTTTTATTTGTTCGATGACCTGCTTTAGCTGATCAATATGCTTACCATCCACTGTTGTCCAGGATCTCCACTGATGACCGTATATAGGACCGAGATCACCATTTTGATCAGCCCACTCATCCCATATTGACACGCCATGCTTGCGCAGGTAGTCGATATTCGTGTCACCTTGTAAAAACCACAATAATTCATGAATAATCGATCTTAGGTGACACTTTTTAGTAGTGACCAATGGAAAGCCATCGGCTAGGTTAAAACGCATTTGATAACCAAAGATTGATAGTGTGCCAGTACCCGTACGATCTGATTTTTGATATCCATGATCAATAACATGTTGCATTAGCTCGAGATATTGACGCATTATTATTTGACACCCCCTTATTAGAACCAGAATAAATCAAGCTATCCCACCCACAGAAAGTATATAATGATAGCAATTTAACAGTTAATAGCGGCCATTCTTCACGCAATGACTCCCGATATTGCCACTCAAAAAATAATATTTGACAGGAAAGCTTTCAATGCTGGCATCACTTTTCCAAAATATATCACCTATCGATCAATCTATTAAAGCACCGCATATTCTCGTAATACTCCCTAAACTAGAAAAACTGTCCAAGAAGCACAGTGTCACTGGCGAAGAATCGCTGGAAAAATTGCTTCTGCGGCGCGAAATGAAATTGACCGATCTAAGCCGCACTCCGGTCAGTGCAAATCTTGCAAATGGTGAATTATGTGCTTGGGTTATGGTCGACACGAGTGAATCCATATTCGATCAGCAAACTTATATACGTAAAGCAATCAAATTGCTACTCATAGAAAATCCTTCTGAATTACATATTGCCGTTTATGGCACTCCTCACCAGAAGAAGTGTTTTTCTGAGTTAGCTGTTTATGCTGCCTGGGTCAATGGTGCTACGCTACCTGTACGAAAAAACAAACCTGTTAGAAAATCATTAACGAAGATTTTCCTTTATGGTTACAAAGATGCTGAAAACTTTACACTGCAGCGTGCACTGGCTGAAGGCAACTTATTGGCGCGCGGCTTAACCGTATTGCCCGCCAATGAATTAACCCCTAAAACCTATCGTCAGCAGATTAAGAAGCTGGCGGAAAATGAAGGTTGGAAATATCAGGAATTTGATTTTAACAAATTAAAAGAAATCGGTGCAGGTGCTTTTGTCGCGGTTGCACAAGGCAGTGACTCAGAAGATGCCGCCATTGTTCATCTACAACATAATTGCACACAGAATTCACAAAACAAAAGTGTTGCCATTGTCGGCAAAGGCATCTGTTTTGATACCGGTGGTCATAACTTAAAACCACCTCGCTATATGCAAGGCATGCATGAAGATATGAACGGCTCCGCAGTTGCATTGGGCATTCTACTGGCGGCAACACGGGCTGAAATTCCAGTCAAAATTGATTGCTGGCTTGCAATAGCACAGAACCATATCAGTCCACGTGCTTATAAGCAGAATGACATTATTTCAGCGTTGAGCGGACTATCAATTGAAGTAGTGCATACAGATGCTGAGGGACGGATGGTTTTAGCAGATACCTTAACATTGGCAATTAAACTGGAACCAGACTTGATTATCGATTTCGCTACATTAACTGGCAGCATGAGAACTGCTTTAGGTTCACGATATAGTGGAATTTTTAGCAATCGTGATGAGTTATCCCAGAAGGCTATTTCAGCAGGAAAAAAAAGTGGCGAGCGTGTTTGTGTCTTCCCAATGGACACGGATTATGAAGAAAATCTTGAAAGCAATATTGCAGATATCAAGCAATGCGAACTTGGTGGAGAGTTTGACCATATTCTCGCCGCATGCTTTCTGCGCCGGTTTGTTAACGACATACCTTGGCTACATATGGATTTATCAGCCAGCAGTCATAAAGATGGCTTAGGTGCTGTTGATAGCGAAATTACGGGATTTGGTGTAAGTTGGGCTATTGAATTTCTGAGAAATGCTTGATCAATAACACCCTTAAAATGTGTATTGATTTATTGAAATATACTAGCTTCTCGAAAGAACGAGTTTCTGACCTATGGATAAGTTCTCATCGCTATTATTCCACGACTTAATCTGATCAATTGTTGTGCCATATCGTTTGGCGATTTCGTACAAAGTATCACCCTTCTGTACGATATAAACATTTGACTGATAACTTTGTAACTGTTTTCTCTTTTGCGCAAGGTTATCTGCAACATTTTCAGTCACAACTTGGGGAACCAGTATTTTCTGTCCAAGCGTAAGATTTCTATTTCGTGCGATACCGTTAATTGTTTGCAGTTGCTTGACAGTAGTGTCATGGCGAGCTGCAATTTCATTAATATTCTCACCTTTCTTGACATGATAGATCTGCCATGAAACCCTTGGATCCTGGTAGGTTTCCAAATTTTTCAAGAAAATCTCTTTGTTATTCTTAGGTAACAATAAAGTACGAGATGTACCAAGTACTTTAACGACATAGCGATTGTGGGCGGGATTTAATGCAGTGAATTCAACTTCGGAGATATTAGCAAGGCGGGTAACTAATGAGATATCAATGTGCTCATGTATTTTGACTGTATCAAAATACGGTCGATTGGGTACCGGTCGAAGTCGCATACCGTATTTTTCTGAGTTAGCAATAATGTCTTTTACTGCCAGTAGTTTATACACATAATGCTTAGCCTCAACCGGAAGATTCAGATCGTAAAAACTGATCGATCTGCCTTTATGAATACTTTTGGATAATGCTTTACCGACAACACCCTCACCGACATTATATGCCGCTATGGCCAGCATCCAATTATCAAATCTTTGATGAAGATACTGCAGGTAATCCAAAGCAGCGTCAGTTGATGCGATCACGTCACGACGGTCATCGTGCCATACATTCTGCGCTAAGCCTAATATTTTTGCGGTTTCCGGTATAAATTGCCATAAACCTGCAGATCGATTATTTGATTTGATCGAAGGGTTATAAGCACTTTCAATCACGGGTATCAACGCAATTTCCATCGGCATACCACGACGCTCAATCTCTTCTGCAATATAGAATAGATACCGCTCACTACTCGCAACAATACGGTTAAACGCCTCCGGATTCTGAGCATAAGGTGCTTCAATTTTACGTATTGCTTTACTGTCAGGTGGTAGTGCTAATGCAAATCCGCTTCTGATGCGATCCCACAAATTTGCATGATATTGATTTTTGTCTTGTACTAATTTATTGGCAGATGCATTGAACGATATTAGTAAGCAAGTCCAAAAAAGTATTGATATCAGTAAAACAGATAGATCATTTCTTTTAAAAATCATTTATATAAAATAAGGTCTGTCTTCATACAGGGTGACAGCATATATAAATTTTTACGCTTTGCAAACTGTTTTTTATAGAATTAACAATGGTTATATATATAATATATATTAAAATCATAATATTACAATATTTTCTTTAAGTACTTTATGACAAATTACTCTCGAATATTGGATTGCCCCCCAAATGCATGAAGAAGAACTGCTGATTCTGGTTGCCATCCTTTTTTTCGATGATCCACAATCACGTTGGTAAAAATCCCACCACGCACATAAAAACGTGCCGTTAAACGCATATATTTTGGTTTTAAAATAGCAACGAGGTCATCGAGAATCTTGTTTGTAACCGCTTCATGAAACACCCCCTCATCCCGATACGACCAGATATAAAGTTTAAGACTTTTAAGCTCAATACATTTTTTATCTGGAATATAATCCAAAATCAAAGTTGCAAAATCAGGTTGCCCTGTTTTAGGGCACAAACAAGTGAATTCTGGAATTTCCATATGAATATGGTAATCCCGGCTCATCACCGGATTGGGGAATGTTTCGAGTATTTTCTCAGGCTCACTGGTCATTCTTCATGCTCATGTTTAAATTAATTCAGTTAAAATGATAGACTTCGTCGCGTTATGCACATTCCTATTATAACTGCCTTACCTCATAAACAAAAAATTGCGTTTAGCCCATATCAAACTCTCTGGTTTCAAATCATTCGTTGATCCAACTATTATTTCCGTCTCCGAAGATCTCATTGGTATCGTAGGTCCTAATGGGTGTGGAAAATCAAACATCATCGATGCCGTGCGATGGGTTTTAGGTGAATCCAAAGCATCTGCGCTACGTGGCGATTCCATGCGAGATGTCATTTTTTCCGGATCAGATCATCGCAAAGCGATTGGTCGCGCAAGTGTTGAAATCATTTTTGACAATCATTTGAGCAAAGTCACCGGGCAATGGTCCAGTTATGCAGAAATCGCGATTAAGCGTGTGCTTCAACGAGATGGCATCTCAAGCTATTACATCAATAATCTGCAAGTACGACGACGCGATATTTCCGACCTCTTCCTGGGTACCGGAGTCGGCGGTCGGGGTTATGCCATCATTGAACAAGGCATGATCTCGCGGATTATTGAAGCCAAACCGCAAGAATTAAGAAGTTTCCTGGAAGAAGCTGCGGGCATCTCGCAATACCGGGAAAGACGACAGGAAACTTCTTTACGTCTCATAGAAACCCGGAAAAATCTCACACGCTTAGAGGACATTTGCCGGGAATTAGAAACGCAACTGCAGCATCTGGAAATTCAAGCAAAAATCGCCCGACAATATCAAGCACTGCAAGAAAAATTGCACCTATCCCAATCCTTATTGTGGCTACAACGCAGAAATGATGCGATGAATCAACGCATTAATGCAGAGAAACAAATTCAGAAGCTGGAAATCGAACTAGAAACTGTACTCACAAAACAGCGTCATGCTGAAAAAGAATATGAAATAACGCGTGAAAAGGAATACGCAATCAGCGACAAGTTGCTGCAAGTACAAGGACAACTTTATACCGTCGATGCCGAAATCGCCCGCTTAGAGCAAGAGATCAATCACTTAAAAAATAACAGCGAACGTCTGGTACAGCAAATTCGGGAAGTTGAAAAGCAACAGCAAAGAAACAATCAGTTGCAAGAAACTACCTCGGAAAGTTTACGTCATTGGTGTCAGGAAAAAATACGGGCTGAGTCAGTTCATGCAGAAAGTATCTTTAGCAATGACGAAGAAAGTAAAAAACTACCCGATATTGAGGCGGATTTTCTCAGATGCCAGGAAGAATTAAGCAAATGCCGAGATAACTTGCTGATTACCGAACAAGCCAGTCAGCTTGAAGACAGTCACCTCACTCATGCCACAAAAAATATTCAGCAGCTTGAGACACGTTATTCCCGTTTATTAAAGGAGCAAAGTGAGCTTGTTTTCGTTGATCCGTCCAAGTTGGCTGAACTACAGTCAGCAATGGATGAAACTGAACGCACATTGCAAGAACAAGACTTGAAGCATCAGGATATAGAAAATCAATTATCCGTTGCAGTGCAGTACAAACAACAGGTTACAAGCAAAACTCAAACACTGCAGCATGCATTATCACAAGCAACAGCACGCTTCGGTGCGTTGCAGAATCTGCAACAAAAATTGGAAAATAATCAACATTTAACTACTTGGCTAAGCAAACATCAATTGGATGACTTACCTCGCCTGTGGCAGCACATACAAGTTCAGCCCGAATGGGAAAATGCCCTGGAAGCCGTTTTACGCGAACGGCTGAATAGTATTGAAGTTGAACAATTGACTTTAATTCAAAACTGGATGGACAGCTTGCCATCAGGGAAATGGGCAATCTTTGAAAAAATTCAATCGGCGATACCTACTGATACGCAGCAATCCATACCAAATCATCTAGGATGTGAGAAATTACTGGCTTACGTAACAATCAATCAGCCTGAGGTGCAATGTGTATTGGAAGATTGGTTATACCATGTGTATGTTGTCAACGACGTTCAGGAAGGCCTCGTCAAGAGATTGATGTTAAATTCCGGCGAAGTATTTGTTACACGCCAGGGGCATATGATGACACGTACCAGTTCCACTTTCTATGCGCCGGACTCCCAATTGCATGGCGTTTTATCAAGACAGCAGGAACTAAAAAATATCCAAGGGGAAATTGAGCAATTGGAATCTCAACACCACCATCAACATGATTTGCTAGAAACAGCGAAACAACAAAACGCTCAATTGAGTAACACAATTCAGGAATTACATAAAAATAGTAAGCAAATACAACAATATCAGCATGAATTGCAGCTTGAGATCGTAAAGCTTTCACAGATTAATGAACGCACAATTCACCGCAATCATCAGATTGATTCGGAATTAATTGAGATCAAACAAACATTGGATAGCGAGATCTACTCACAGGAATCTGCAAAAAACAGATTAATAGAAAATTTAGCGCAAATAGAGGCATTAAAGAAACTGACTCAACACGCTCAGCTCGCTTGGGAAGCTGTCAATTATTCGCTGACAAATCAACGGCAAAAAATCCAGCAATCAACGAAACAAATGCAGGAAGCCGCATTTCATGTTAAGACATGTGGCCATAAAATAAATGAAATAGAACATACTGTAGAATCTATTCATGAAGATTTACAAAAACTGGCGGAAAATCATGTCAATCTACTTAAGGAAAAAGATAGTCTGGATGAAATTCCTCTCAATAACCTGCTGGAAACCGGCAAGATAAAACGTCAATCAATTGAACAAGCCGTATCGCAGACACGCCAGGAAGTCGAAGATACTGCACGTCATTTGCGGGAAATAGAGAATACCCGCATGGCATCCGAACAGAAATCGTACGTATTAAGAGACGCCATTAATCAAACCCGGCTCAAAGAACAAGCTGCTCAAATTACGATGAGTCAGTTTGATGAGCTGATCAACGATGCCAAAATCGATACAGAATTATTATTACCATCATCAGGAGAAATGAATGTTGCGACATTACAAGCAGAGATCAATCGGTTGAACGCAGACACTACTGCATTGGGATCCGTCAATCTTGCGGCATTAGAAGAACTTGAAACCACCCGTATACGCCAATCCAGCTTACTAAATCAGTTACAGGACTTAAATGAAGCGATTACAACTTTGGAAAATGTCATTCAGCAAATTGATCGTGAAACTCAATTACGCTTGCAAGAAACTTTTGATCTTGTCAATAAGTACTTAAGCGAAATCTTTCCGGTTATATTTGCAGGTGGACAAGCCAAGCTTGAGTTGAGTGATGGTAAAATTTTGGATGCAGGATTGCTGTTGATGGCACAGCCGCCGGGGAAAAAAAACAGCTCTATTCACTTATTATCCGGCGGAGAAAAAGCCCTCACCGCGCTGGCACTCATCTTTTCATTATTCCGGCTTAACCCCGCTCCATTTTGCTTACTGGATGAGGTGGATGCACCACTTGATGATAGCAACACCGGACGTTTTTGCGAATTGGTAAAGAACATGTCAAAACAAACTCAATTCTTGTTCATTAGCCATAATAAAATCAGCATGGAGATGGCACAGCAATTAATTGGAGTTACAATGCAGGAACAAGGTGTATCGAGGATAGTAGCGGTCAATATCGCAGATGCAATCAAAATGGGAAAGCGGATTAAACAGCCGGCGATCTAGATTCGTAGTTGATCATATAAAGCCGACATGATCTAATTCATGCGCTGTAGATCAAGGTATTTTTAGGAGATAACATGGATATAATAAATAATATGAGTGACTTGCAGATAAGTTTGATTATCATCGGCATGATCGTTATTGTCGGTGTTGTTATTTTCAACTGGCTGCAACAACACCGTTATCGACGTAAAGTACAAGCAGCATTTGATCATGAACACAGTGACATCCTTTTGAATACACAAGATTCTGAAGATACTGCGCAACGAATTGAACCTAAGTTCAATACCTTTCCCATTTCTGATGATCAACTTGATCCATTCGTGCCAACCGAGACAGCCTCATACCATGAGCCTAAAAAAGTATCCATCACACCCAGCCCATCCGTTAATATCTCGACGAATATACCCACGCATTCATCAACAACTTCGCCGCTATTGGATTATGACAATACCACTAACTACATCGTCAATATCCGATCAGAATCAATCATCGCCAATACTTATATCGCCAAACTGTTGCAAAGAAAATTCGACTTCGGGAAATCTGTTTGCTGGTTGGGTCAGCGACATAAAAATGAGCCATGGGAAGAGATAACTAACGAGACCAATGTTGAAAGTGATGGTTATGTACATTTAAAGGGCTGTCTACAACTTGCTGATAGAGCCGGTCCGATCAGCGAGGTCAATTTATCCAAATTCCGCGATTTGGTACAAGATTTTTCTTCACAAGTTCATGCCATCGCAGAATGTCCGGATATTGTCAGCACGCATGAAAAAGCTGTCATACTGGATAAATTCTGTGCTGAAGTGGATGTCATGATTGGTATTAACATCATTAGTAAAGACGATGGCGCATTTGTTGGCACTAAGATCCGCGCATTAGCGGAAGCCTCTGGATTTAGGCTTGAATCGGAAGGAATATTCAAGTATCGTGATGACAGTAATAATATGCTGTTTACACTGAATAATTATGAATCATCTCCGTTCTTACCCGAGAATATGAAATCACTGACAACACATGGCGTAACCTTCCTGCTGGATGTTCCAAGAGTTGCCCATGGAGAAAGAGTATTCGATCAGATGACTCACCTCGCAAAAATTTTTTCCAATACACTGGGCGGCATTATGGTGGATGATAATCGTGTTCCACTGAGCGATAGCGGCATTCAGAAAAGTAAGCAACAGCTAATTGAAATACAAACTTCAATGAAAAAGAATCATATTGATGCAGGCAGTGCAAGTGCTATGCGCCTATTTGTATAGACAAAGTAACTGATAAGTTCATTATCGATAAATGCAATGCAATTAGATAATTAATCATGCATACAATCATTTTAAACTTAGTATGGAGATGAACGTGGACCAATCTTCAAAGATGAAACAGCCTTTCTCACCCATTGAGGTCAAACTGGAATCAGGAAAAGATTACTACTGGTGTACTTGCGGTCAAAGTAAATCCCAGCCTTTTTGCGATGGTTCTCATAAAAGTACAGCATTTACTCCCCAAAAGTTTAATGTGAATGAAAACAAAACAGCTTGGTTATGCACATGCAAAAAAACCGGTAACGCTCCTTTTTGTGATGGGACTCATCGTGCAGTAAATAGTACATTCTCATAAACATGTAACAACAATCGACATTATTGAATGGCCATAAAGCTAGAATAAACGGAATTTAGAATCTGATTATCAATTAACCGTTTAATGGTTTAATCACACATAGTGTATTCATGGAAACAGAACTAAAATCTCTTGAAGAAAAGGTTTTTCTGCTTTTACGCTTGTATCAGGACACTCGTACAGAGAATAATCAATTGCGTAAAGAGCTCGCAGATACATACGCTCAGAATGAAAAACTTAATGAGAAAATACACGTTGCAGCTAGTCGACTTGAAGCACTATTATTAAATATGCCCAATGATGAATAATAAGACATTGAATATCAACATCATGGGACGGGAGTTTTGTGTGAATTGTCCCGAAGAAGAAGAGGAAGAAATTCAATTGGCTGCGGCCTACTTGGATAGCAAAATTCAGGAAATCAAAGCAGAAGGAAAGATTATTGACTCTGATCGTATTGCAATCATTGCCGCTTTAAGTATCACACACGAACTGCTCATGCTGCGTAATGGAACTGGCTTTGACATGAATGAATTTAGGCGTAGAATTGTGTCGTTAAGGCAGAAAGTTGATGAAGTAATGGTCAAGAAAGAAAGCTAGGATTTTTTGTAAATAAGGTTAATCCCTGCGGTGTTTGTTAAGATCTATATTCTTTGAACCAATTATTAAGAAATGGTTGTGGACTTTAGTGATACTGGTGTGCGCACCTATAATGGATGTGCCTAATGTATCCGTGAAACAACCGCCTTGGACCTTAGGTTCAAGATGAAGATCTGACGGCATAGGCGGGGAGCTGTTACGGGACAAGAGATGTTTATCATCTCTTGTCCTTTTTTGTTTTCTACCTGCTATTTTGTTCATTAGGGCGGATTCCATTAAATGCGACAAGACGATAAAGCTAAATCAACTTTTTATTCAAGAACATTTTTGTTTGATATTGGTCGCGTTTTACTCGATTTTGATTTTGAGTCATCATTGGTAAAATTGATACCGGAGAGGATGGACAATGCTAAAGAACGTATCCAACAGGTACTCGGACAAAAAGATACACTGGAAGCTGGATTAATCGACCCAATAAGCTATGCGAAATGGGCACTGACAGTCCTAGAAAGTGATGCCACTGTGGCGCAGTTTTACCAGGCATGGCAACAAATTTTTACTGTTAATAAACCGATGTGGCGTTGTATTCGTCAACTTGCCAAAAAAAATCACCAGCTAATTCTGCTATCGAATATCAGCGCGATTCATTGCCCCTGGATATTTACAACTTACCCTAAATTTTCTTATTTTAAGCATAAAGTATTGTCATTTGAAGTCGGTATTCTGAAACCTGAATTAGCAATCTATCAATACGCAATCAATACGTATCGGCTTGATCCGTCATCAACAATCTATATCGATGATCAGCCGCAGAACATCACATCAGGTAAGAAACTAGGGTTTCAGTGCTGGCAATATGATTTAAAAAATCACCAGACTTTTGAAACCTGGCTTGAGAAAACTTTAGCTACTGGTTAACTCAAAATTATGGAATGAGCCGGATTAAGTTTCGTTTTTCTCAAAACACATCAAATGATGCCACCGATAACTCGCTATCTCAGCATTAGTTTGAAATCCAGCATGCTTTGCCATGGCATATAGATCCGTAATCGTTTCAGGAAAATCATTGCCGCATATATGTTCACATATCAGATCTAAGCCCTCCGTGGGAATGACATGCCACTCACGTCTCAGCCAATCGCAATAACGCTGCAAATAAAGCACATGATCTTCATCTTCATTCCGCACTACATCAATGAGCAAAAAAATACCCTGTACGTTTAGTTTCTGATAAACAGTTTGAAAGAAATCTTGTTTGGCGACACTCGATAAATGATGCAGCGCAAAGCTGCAAAAGATCACATCAAATTTATCTTGAATTTCATTAATACCATCCAGCAAATCCTTCTGGTGCAGTTCAACCAGACAATCGAGAACATTCAAATTAGACTTGGCATGCGCCAGCGCCATAGGAGAAAGATCATAGCCCGTGTAGTGACTGATTTTATTTTCTTTCAATGCAGCAGCCATATGACGTGCACTGCCACATCCGAGATCTAATAATGTAAAAGGATGATCAACGCAACGCTGTGTTATAAAAGTATATACATCCCGATATAGCTCTTCATGAAACATGTAATTATGATCAAGCACTTGATCATACAATGCCCATGTATTAAAAAATTCATTATGTTTATTACTATCTCCTTGCATAAGATGCCGCGATATGAGGCTTTGTTTGGGTTTGCTGAAAATCATTTCTCTGCCAGAAAATGCTCAACCATCGCCTGTTTATAATCGATCTGGCCAAACGAAACATCTTTTAATTGACCCTTGCGATCGAACAAAATACAAGATGGCGTTCCTTGCAAAGCAAAGCGTTCAAAAGTTTCAGCTCTCATGGATTTCTGCTCCATATAGTGCCTGACTTGCTGAAGCACAGATTTTCTTTGTTCATCACTCAACTTCTCAAAATCAGGAAGAAATTGGCTTGCATAACGATATACCCGTTCATCCGTAACAGGTTCGGTTTCCGCCACCACGCGATCCATGCCAACTGCAAAAGGTATTTTCCATGCGAGCTTGCCTTGCGACAGCTTGCCATATCGATCGAGGGCTTTAAATGTTTCACCGATCACTTCGCTTGTTGAGACCAATTTCTGCAAATTCTCCAGCGTATTTTTATCGTAATCTTCAAATGCGGTGGCCAAACCAATCACAACCAATCCCTGCTGCTGGTATCTGTCATGCAAATCAATCGCTCTGGGCAATGAATAAATAAAGCAACCTGGACAATTTACCTGAAAAACTTCGATCAATACCACCGAACCAACCAGATCGTTTAACGCAATGGGTCCGCCTTGCACCCAAGTATCCACTGAGACATCAGAAAGTAAGTGATTATTCATTGTTAAAATAGTTAGAATGAGCAAATAAAAACTCTGGAATATTACAGAAGCTAAGCCTTATCGTGCAGAATTTTGACTGAGAATAGCATATCCATTTCAACAACTGATTGAAATAACTAAAGTTAAATTTTTTATTCCAAGCGAGATGCTGTTGATACTTTTCGGCAATTATTTAATAAATATAGACAAACTCGTAATTGCGGTTCCCTTTGTTCTTCGTCTTCCAATGGGTGAGCAGTTTTCTGTTATCCGCTTATATTAATTGTGCGGCACTCTTGGAAGACTGTTCTTCGAGGAAAACTCATATTTTCTATCGTCAATGTATTGTGGCATCATGTGTGCCATGTGCTATTCGGAATCTATTTTTTTTGAAAAAACCTGCTATGCTCTTTAGCAAGTGGCATTATTTCATCCACTTTCTGATCCTCAGTCTCGTCACGTCAACTGGATTTGCGGTTGAAATTTACCGCAGTGTTGATCATCAAGGGCGTGTGACTTACTCTGACAAGCCTTCTGCCGGCGCCCGGCAAATCGAGATCCTTAGTCAGCCCCGTCGCCAATTGCATCAAGTCGTCAAAGTCTATGACGGCGACACGATTATATTAGAAGATAAAAAGCACGTCCGCTTATTGGGAATCAACACGCCCGAAATAGAAAGCCAACAGCGAGAGGAAGAGCCAGGGGGTGTTGCCGCAAAAAAGTGGCTTCAAGCTCAATTACAAGATAGTAAGGTTTATTTGGAATTTGATCAGGTGAAGCGGGACAAATATAAACGCTTGTTGGCGCATGTCTATCTGCCCGATGGCAGACATCTTAACCTTGCTTTGCTGGAAAACGGATTAGCGGCGGTCAGCATCATTCCACCCAATTCACTGCACACCGATAAACTGATCCAAGCGCAGCAACACGCCGAAAAACTTAAACTGGGCATCTGGTCAATACCGGAGTATCAACCCCGGCCAATTGCACAGATTTCCAGTCACACCAAAGGCTGGCAACGTTTTACCGGAACTCCTATAGCCATTAGGAAGAGCCGAAAATACACGCGTCTGATTTTTACTGATAAGATTGACATACGCATCGCCAACGCCAACCTCAAACTGTTTCCTGAACCGGCAACCTATCTGGAAAAACCACTTGAAATTCGTGGTTGGGTGGCGCGTAACAAAGACCATTACACCATGCTGATTCAGCATCCCAATGCACTGATCATCCGGTAATTTTCCAGGAAACACATGCATTATGTCTGAGTAACCTAGTACATTCGAAATAAAGCTTCTTCCCCAAAAAGGTGGGGAATTAAAACCGGAGAAGATTAGATCACCACAAAATCGGCATTGGTCATCGTCAATCCGCTACCAACAATGGCAATTTGTACCGCAACGCCTGCACCATTGCCATTCGCGTCGTATAACAGCGCACCCGTCGTACTGTTATATATGATGAAATCATCAGCATCTACCGCTTGCGTACCTACCCTGAATCTGCTGGCTACTAAAGCGCCGATCGTTGTTAAGGCTGTAAATACAGCATTCTCAAGCTGGATAGTGTCATTCACCACGTTATAGTCAGTGATCGTATCCACATGACCTGTCGTCGTAAACTTGAAGACATCATTCCCCGCTCCGCCAGTTAAGTTATTGGTGCCTGTGCTGCCATCAAGGGTATCATTACCAGCACCTCCCACTAATTGATTGTTGGCAGAGTTTCCCGTGATCTTGTTAGCTTGACCATTTCCCGTGCCATTAATAGCCAATGCGCCTGTCAAGGTAAGATTCTCTACATTTCCCGGTAGTGTGTAAGTTACGCTACTATTGATCTTGTCAGTACCTTCTCCAAGTTTCTCGGTAACGATATCGTTTGCTTGGCTAACTACAAAAATATCATTACCCAATCCACCCATCATAGTATCTGCACCTACGCCGCCATTCAGCGTGTCATTACCGATACCACCACTCAAGATATTATTCTTGGTATTGCCGGTTAAGCTATCGTTGTAGTTACTGCCAATTAGATTTTCGATATTCGTTAACGTATCCAACCCAGCTCCGATAGTATTCTGCTGGGTGGCGGTAACCAAGGAAATAGTTACCGCAGCAGTTGCAGCGACATAGTTCACGGTATCGTTGAGAGATAACGTGCCAGTCAGAATATCGTTTCCTGCCGTACTAAACAATGATAATCCATTGTTAACGAAAAACAGCATATTACCAACAGAGTTACCCACAAAAGCATCTAAATCGTTATCGTGGTCAATATCGACAAAGATAGGGCTGGCATATCCTCCCACATCACTCAATCCAAACGGATTGGCGACAGCAACAGCAAAGACTGGGTTACTGGTCGTTCCCGTATTTCTAAAAAACAATGTATCGCCGCCACCGTTATAGTGACCATTACCCACGAAAGCATCTAAATCTCCATCGCCATCAATATCGACAAAAGTAGGACTGGCATATCCTCCTACATCACTCAAGCCAAACGGATTGGTGATAGCAGTAGTAAAAATCGGGTTGCTCGCTGTTCCTGTATTCCTGAAAAACAGCGTATTACCATCATAATTACCTATAAAGGTATCCAAATCACCATCGCCGTCGATATCAGCAAAGGTAGGCGCCGCATGGTCTCCTACATCACTGAAGCCAAATGGATTGGTAATAGCGGCAGAAAAGACTGGATTACTGGCTGTTCCTGTGTTTCTAAAAAATAGCGTGTCACCGGCGCCATTACCCACAAAGGCATCCACATCACCATCGCCATCAATATCAACAAAAGCAGGGCTACCACCTACATCACTCAAACCAAATGGGTTAGTAATTGGAGCAGCAAAGAGAGGGTTGACTGTTCCTGTATTTCTAAAAAATAACGTGTCGCCAACTGCATTACCCACAAAAGCATCCAAATCGCCATCGCCATCGATATCAACCAACGCGGGATTCGCATAAGAACCCACATCACTTAAACCAAATGGGTTAAACGTAATATAGTTAAAAATAGGATCAGCCATACAATTACTCCTGAATAAGTACTAGGATTTAATACATTTGTACATCATTCACCACTTGCTGCAACAAGCATTGATATAATTTCCATTCAATGGGTTGTTGGTGATAAGCGGGTTAAACATGCGATGATAAACCCGTTGACATTGAGCGGCAAGTTCTTATGGATTGAATCGTCCCGGTATTTCCGGAGATAAAATGATTTGAGAGGAGGAAGAGATGAAGAATCAAATCAGTTATTCACCGGAAGTACGAGAACGAGCGGTAAGGTTGGTATTTGAG